>Ga0209978_10000007_pt1 | contig 311037 bp, 260 predicted proteins | sample BentaG_FD_182805 | JGI IMG/M metagenome (GOLD analysis project Ga0209978, IMG submission 182805) | Deep subsurface microbial communities from South Atlantic Ocean to uncover new lineages of life (NeLLi) - Benguela_00093 metaG (SPAdes)... | ecosystem: Environmental > Aquatic > Marine > Oceanic... | reverse complement strand
CTGGCCTTTGCGCCCCGGAAGCAACTCGCTGATGCGCTCCCATTGGTCGTCGCGCAAACCGTATCGTCTTACTGTCATGGCCATCGATGCTAAACGCTCTCTGACAGTTTGACGACACGCCCTAGGTGGTCACTCGGAAAAAAAAAAAGCGCCCGCGGTAGCGGGTATCAAAGGCGGGGGGAGGCGCTGCAAAGTGGTCAACACCCGCGATAGCCACCTCATTGACCAGGTAGTCGCGCGCTAGAGAGACATAAATGCCTTGGCATCGAGCGACTGAGCGCTGCAACACCGGGATAGCGCTTCTGAGGGGGCGTAGCTGCTCTTCCAGGCATCGAGCTGCCGCAATTGCCTACTCGGCAAACGCCGCGCTCAGTTGCATCGTTTTGTTCATGTCGTCATGACATGTTGGAGAGGCAGCCGGAAACCGCTCACTGCCTGGTTAAGGCTATACGCCTGCTCTTCCAGCGATTCGGCGGCGGCGGCGGCCTGCTCCACCAGCGCGGCGTTCTGCTGCGTCACCTGGTCCATCTGGTTGACGGCCTGGTTGACTTGCTCGATGCCGCTGCTCTGCTCTTCCGACGCGGCCGAGATCTCGCCCATGATGTCGGTCACGCGCTTCACGGCTTCGACGATCTCGGCCATGGTCACGCCGGCCTGGTCGACCAGCGCCGTGCCGTTGCTGACGCGGCCCACCGAGTCGCTGATCAGCGCCTTGATCTCCTTGGCGGCACCCGCCGAGCGCTGCGCCAGGCTGCGCACTTCGCTGGCCACCACGGCAAAGCCGCGGCCCTGCTCGCCGGCACGTGCAGCTTCCACCGCGGCGTTCAGCGCCAGGATGTTGGTCTGGAAGGCGATGCTCTCGATCACACCGATGATGTCGGCGATCTTCTTGCTGCTGTCGTTGATGCCGCCCATGGTCTGCACGACCTGGCCGACCACCTCGCCGCCGCGCGTGGCCACGTCCGACGCGGTCACAGCCAGTTGGCTGGCCTGACGCGCGTTGTCGGCGTTCTGCTTCACGATGCTGGTGAGCTCTTCCATGCTCGACGCGGTTTCTTCCAGCGAGCTGGCCTGTTCTTCCGTGCGTTGCGACAGGTCGGCATTGCCGGCGGCGATCTCCTGCGCGGCCGAGCGCACCGAGTCGCTGCCCAGGCGGATCTGCTGCATCACCGCCGTCAGCTTGTCGGCAAAGGTGTTGAACGAGCGGGCGATCTGCGCGACTTCGTCTTCGCCGTCCGACGGCAGGCGCTTGGTGAGGTCGCCGCTGCCCGAGCCGATGTCGTCCATCGCATCGCGGATCATCGACAGACGGCGGAACGCGCGCGAGGTCATGGCGCCGACGATGAGCGCCGCCACGAAGGCCACCGCCACCAGCGCGCCGGCCGAGGTCAGCACCAGCGAGCGCATGCCGGCCGTGGCATCGGACTTATCGAGCGCCACCACCAAGCCCCAGTCGGTGCCCTTTACGCCTTGGCGGTAGAGCAGTTTTGCGGCGCCGTTCACGTCCACTTCTACCGGCTTGTCAGCCTGCGCCAGCGCCGCCAGCGTGGCCTCATTCAAGCCTGCCGACAGGTCGGTCACAGGCTTGAGCGTGAGCTTGTCATCCGGATGCGCAACAATCTTGCCGGCCGCATTGACGACGAAGCCGAAGCTGGCCGGCGTCGGGTGGATGGCCTTGACGTTGGCGATCACGCTGTCCATCGCCACGTCGCCGCCGATCACGCCCTTGAGGCCGCCATCGCGCAGGATGGGCACGGCGAAGGTGACCACCAGTTGACCGGTGCTCGCGCTCACGTACGGCGGTGTCACCACCGGCTTGCCAGCGTCCACGGCCTGCTTGTACCAGGGGCGCGCGGTCGGGTCGTAGGTGGGCGGAATGCCTTCGGGGTTCGAGAACTTGTACGACTTGTCGGGGTAGCCAGCATAGACCTTGATGAGGCCGCCTGCTTTGGCTACGGCCTGGAACACCGGAACCGAATCGTCTGACAGCGCAACATCCTGAAGCGCCAGAATCAATTGCAATTTGCTCGCAATCCAGTCGTCGATACCCGTTGCATGTCCATTTGCGACAGCTTGCAGATTTTTTTGGATTGCCTTCTCGTTATGAGAGTGCGTGACCAAATAGTTGAGGCAGCCAGCCAGGACCAGGGCGCAGACCACGATGGTCACACACGTCACCTGAATCTTGATGCGAATGGAAGCAAACATGAACAGCCTCTTGGAGTGTCGGTGAGGTGCCGCAGGGGAAGAGGCCCGGCTAGCTACACGCTAATCGATCCAAGGGCACCCCATCTTTAGCTTTATGCAAAGAATGCATTGAGGCGATAGAGGTGATTGCGCTCGAAACGTCCTTAAGCGGATGTCGTTTGCTTTCTATCCCGCTCGAGAGAGATCCACATTTCCTGAAGCGTTTCGTTGGTATTGCCCACCGCGCGGAATGCCCGTATCTCCAGGGTTGTGGTCCACGTGTCGTCCGCTGCTTGGACCAACTTGCCGCTCGCCAAGTCCTCTGCGACGGAGCTTTCGGGCAGCCATGCGGCGCCGTAGCCTTGCTTGACCATCTGCGCCAGCAATAGCGCCATATCTGCTTCATAGCAACGAGCTAGGTGACACGGAGCGGCCGCTTGTTTGAGTACGGCGTCGGAGACCTTGCCCAAGAATGTCCCTGCGGCATAGGCAATGTAGGGAATGGGGTTGGCTGGATTGCCGGGCAAAGCGAATTCCGGTTTGCCGAGCGAGGTAGGCCCCGAGACGGGCAAGAAACGCTCACTTCCCAGTGAAAGGCTGATGAACTTTCCCTTGTCGAGCAGGATCGGTGCGCTTGCATGCTCGTAGCACACCATCAAGTCACACTGTCCTTCAGCCAACGAGATGACTGCCTCGTGGATATTGGCGGCAACAACCCGTGCATTGAATGGGCTCAGGTACTCGTGACGCTGCTGGAATTGTTTGAGCCACCGAGGCAGAAACGACGTCGACAGGGTATGTCCAGCGACTAGCTGGATTGACCGGCCCGGCATGCGCCTACCGGCACGCAAGACCGCTCGTTGTTCATTCAGGATATCAACCGCTTCTCTCGCTTGATCGCAGAAGGTCAGCCCGGCTAGTGTCAACTCGACCGGATAGGTGCCACGGTCCACGAGTTCAACTCCTACCCATTCTTCAAGCGACCGAACGCGTCGCGACAGCGCCGATTGTGTGATGCAGCGCAATTCAGCGGCACGGGAGAAATTCTTTGTCTCGGCAAGCACCAACAAGTCTTCGATCCATTTCAATTGCATTTTTCTGGCCTCGATCGTCAGGAGCCGTAGCTGGCTGGGCAACTATCCAACATCTGTTCCAACATGCCCTAAATGATGAACCGCGTCGGGTGCGAAAAGTATTCCAAATATGCATCCATCCAGTCCGCTTCCTCATAACGAATCCGCCCCCTTTGCCTAACATCGGCAGCATCGAACACAACAACGGGGAAGACGATGGGCGAAACCACCACCAAACAACCAGCAGTCCGGTTTGAGCACGACTTGCTGGGTGAGCGGACTTTGCCGGCGGACGCGTACTACGGCATTCACACACAGCGGGCAGTGGAGAACTTTCCGATTACGGGCGAGGCGCTGTCTCAGTATCCAGAGCTGATCTGCGCACTGGCGGATATCAAGCAGGCCACAGCCTTGGCCAACCAGCAGCTGGGGCTGTTGGATCGCCCCCGTGCTGAGGCGATCGGCAAAGCGTGCGAACTGCTGCGCGAAGGGCGCTTGCACGACCAGTTTCCGATCGATGTGGTGCAGGGTGGGGCGGGCACGTCTACCAACATGAACGCCAACGAGGTCATCTGCAACATTGCACTGGAGCTGATGGGCCGACCATTGGGCGACTATGACACCCTGCACCCGAACGAGCACGTCAACCTCAGTCAATCAACTAACGATGTCTACCCAACCGCGTTGAAGCTGGCGACGTATCGCGCCGGTCAGCAGTTGGCGGTGCAACTGAAAGCGCTGGAAGACAGTTTTCGCATCAAAGCTGCCGAGTTCAGGGGCCTGCTCAAGGTCGGGCGCACACAACTACAGGACGCGGTGCCAATGACGCTCGGGCAAGAGTTCGGCACCTACGCCATCATGCTGCGCGAAGACCAGCAGCGTTTGGGCGAAGCACTCAATCTGCTGTGCGAGATCAACCTGGGCGCGACCGCCATCGGCACCGGCATCAACACTCACCCGCAGTACGCCGGGCTGGCGCGAGATTTCCTTTGCCGTATCACCGGGTTGCCCCTGATAACTGCGCCCGACCTGGTGGAAGCCACACAAGACTGCGGCGTGTTCGTGCACGTCTCGGGCGTGCTCAAGCGGATCGCCGTCAAGCTGTCCAAGATCTGCAACGACCTACGCCTGCTCTCCAGCGGCCCGCGCGCCGGCTTCGGCGAGATCAACCTGCCTGCTATGCAGGCCGGGTCCAGCATCATGCCCGGCAAGGTGAACCCGGTGATTCCGGAAGTGGTCAACCAGGTGGCCTTCGAGGTGATGGGCAACGACATGACCATTGCCTGCGCCGCCGAGGCGGGCCAACTTCAGCTCAATGCCTTCGAGCCGATGATTGCCTACGCGATGTTCCGGAGTCTCTCGCACCTGACACAGGCGTGCCGTGTGTTGGATGAGAAGTGTGTGCGCGGAATCACCGCGAACCCGGAACGCCTGCGTGAACAACTGGACCATTCCATTGTGCTGGTGACGGCGCTGAATCCCTACATCGGGTACGAGAACGCCACGCAAGTCGCGAAGGAGGCGCTCGCTAGTGGTCGTGCGGTCCGCCAGATCGTGACGGAGCAAGGATTGCTGACCCCTGCGCAACTGGACTCCATCTTGAACGTCGAGACGCTGACTACGCCGCGCGCGCAAGTTGAGCTGGTGGCGGCCCACTAGAAGAAAGTTATAGAGACAGCGCATTGAGCCGGAACGACCGGCCGCGCACCCAAAGGAGGAAACATGAACACCAAACGCCTGACCTCCCAGATCGGCGTGGCGATGCTGCTGGGCATCGCCGTCGGCTGGGGCTGCCACGAATACGCCAAGGAGGCTGCGGCGGCCAAGGAGCTCGCGTCGTACTTCAGCATCATCACGGACATCTTCCTGCGGATGATCAAGATGATCATCGCGCCGCTGGTGTTCTCGACCCTGGTGACGGGGCTGGCGAGCATGAGCGGCGGGCGCTCGGTCGGGCGCGTGGGCCTGCGGGCGATGGTGTGGTTTGTGAGCGCGTCGGCCACTTCGCTGGCGTTGGGCATGCTGCTGGTCAACTTCTTCCAGCCAGGCATGCACTTGAACTTGCCGCTGCCGGAAGCCACTGCCACGGCAGCCCTGAAGACCGGTGATTTCACGCTCAAGGCCTTCATCACCCACGTCTTCCCGCGCAGCATCGTGGAGGCCATGGCCACCAACGAGATCTTGCAGATCCTGGTGTTCTCGCTGTTCTTCGGCGCCGCGCTGTCGACCGTGAAGAACCCGATGGAGAGCGTGATCGGCCGCGGCCTGGAAGAGCTGACCAAGCTGATGTTCCGCATCACCGACTACGTGATGCGTTTCGCGCCGCTGGGCGTATTCGCCGCCATGGCCGCCGCCATCACGGTGGAAGGCGTGGGCGTGCTATGGACGTACGGCAAGCTGATTGGCGAGTTCTATTTGGGCTTGGTGCTGCTGTGGACGATCCTGTTCTTCGTCGGCTATGGGTTGCTCGGCCGCTCTATCGGGCGTTTGGCGGGGCTGATCCGCGAGCCGATCATGTTGGCCTTTGCTACGGCAAGCAGCGAGTCGGCCTACCCGAAGACCATAGAAGCACTGGATCGCTTTGGTGTGCCCAAGCGCATTTCGAGCTTCGTGCTGCCGCTAGGCTATTCATTCAACCTCGATGGGTCGATGATGTACCAGGCGTTTGCGGTGCTGTTCATCGCGCAGGCGTACAACATCGAGATGGGTTTCACGCAGCAACTGACGCTGCTGCTGGTGCTGATGCTCACGAGCAAGGGCATGGCCGGTGTGGCGCGCGCCTCGCTGGTGGTGGTGGCGGCCACGCTGCCGATGTTCCACCTGCCGGAAGCCGGTCTGCTGCTGATCATCGGTATCGATCAGTTCTTTGACATGGGCCGTACGGCCACCAACGTGATTGGCAACAGCATCGCGACGGCTGTCGTGGCGAAATATGAAGAAGAGCACGCGCCGAACGCACTGCCCGCCAACCCGGCAGCCTCGACCAATCCTTCAGCCTGACAGAGTAGGGGAGGAAGACCATGAAACAGCACACGTTCGGCGTGATTGGCGGACTGGGTTCGCTGGCCGGAGCCGATCTGTTCTTCAAGCTGGTACGCAGCGAGCCTGTGCTGGCCGAGCAGGATGCCTTCCACTTCCTGTTCGAGCAGCATCCTTTCAGGGACGTACGTGCACCGCTCAATGCAACCTGCAGCATGACCGCGCGGAAGTTGTATGTGTTCCAGGTTTGCCAGTCGCTTGTGCAACGACGTGTGGGCTCGATCTTGCTGCCATGCTTTGCCAGCCACACTTTCCGCGAAGAACTGCAGAACGAGCTGACCATCCCCATTGTTGACATGATGGCGGCGTTGCGGCGACACGTGGATGGCATCGCCACCAAGGGGGCCACGCTGGGCGTGGTCGCGTCGGATTTCGTGAGGCAATCCGGCCTGTTCGAGAGGTACTTTGCAGATCGCTACGATATCGTCTATCCGGGCGGGCTCGACCAGGCCTTTGTGATGAGCGCAATCTACGGCAACGACGGCATCAAGGCGGGCAAGCTGGAAGGCCACGCCGTCGAACATTTGGTGCATGCATGCGAAGGCCTGCGGGAGCGCGGCGCGGAGTTGATCCTTCCAGGGGCGACCGAGTTGTCGCTGGTTTGCCAGGCGCTACAGCGCCGCGGCTATCCCGTGTTGGACGGCAACGCCATCTATGCCGAACATGCGGTGTCATTCACCGCAGGGCGGCAGCGCAGGGTATTCAAGCTGGGCATCGTCGGTGGCGTCGGCCCGGCGGCCACGGTCGATTTCATGGACAAGGTCGTGCGCAACACGCCAGCGAGCCGAGACCAAGACCACATCAAGATGGTCGTGGAGCAGAACCCGCAGATTCCTGACCGCACGGCTCACCTGCTGCATCAGGAGGCTGACCCAACGGTAGGTCTGTATGCGACGTGCAAGCGGCTCGAATCGGAGGGCGCTAGTGCGATCGCTATTCCATGCAATACGGCGCACGCGTTCGTTCAGGATATTCAGCCTTACCTGGCGATTCCCATCGTCAATATGCTGACGGAGACCATTGCGTTCATCCGAGCGCAATATGGCACCGTCCGGCCCGTGGGATTGCTCGCAACCTCCGGCACGATTGCAAGCCGCGTCTACCACGAGGCAGCCCAGGCAGCGGGCATCGCACTGATGACGCCCACGGAGGAATTTCAGGAACATGTCATGTCCGCAATCTACGGGGAGCATGGCGTGAAAGCGGGCTATGTCGAAGGGACTTGCCGTGATTCGCTGCGCGCGGCAATCGAGCACCTGGCACTGTCCGGTGCCAAGGTGATCATCCTGGGCTGCACCGAACTGCCGCTCATCTACGCAGAAACGAAGGCCTTTGCGTTGGCCAATGGCAAGTCGGTCGTGCTAGTGGACCCAACCGCTGTACTGGCGCGACATTGTGTTGGCCTCGCCCAATCTCAAGATTCACATCTTGCCGGTGAGACATCTTCGGAATGCGCTTCCGTCTGAAGTTCCATATCTCCGATCACAACTAGCGTAGTTTGTTTCGATGATGCAAGTGAAATGGCTAGAGGCACTCATTGCGCTTGAGGGAACAGGAAGTTTTTCCCAAGCAGCACGCAAGCGCTGCCTTTCGCAGCCCGCTTTGTCTAGGCAGATCCAGTCGTTGGAGAAATGGGCGAACGTTTCACTGGTTGATCGCAACGTCCAGCCAGTGCAATTGACTGCTGCCGGTCGAGAGCTTTGCGTGCATGCGAAGTGCATATTAACTATGCTGTCGGCGGCTCAGCGTGATATCAAATCTAAAATAGTTCAAATATAGATTAAATAGAATTGAGAGCTGCTTTCGCCAAGGAAACCGGCTTTCGTGACCGCCGCCATATGCGCGAGGCGTTCATGCGCGGGTTTAACCGTCCACCCCAGGCGGTGCGGCGCGACGCGCGTGGAGGTCGAACGCCCCGCCTGGATCGATGCGCCGGCAAGCGCGCAGAACCATCGCGATGAGGTCGACTGGCCGGTCAGCGCTCCGTTGCCTCGCTGCGCATCTACCGTCGGTAGCGCTCGGGCGAGAAGCCGATCTGCTTGCGAAACATCGCGATGAAGGCCGATGGCGTGCCATAGCCCAGCGCCAGCGCGATGTCCTGGATCGAGCGGTCTTCCTTGAGCCACACCAGCGCGCGCAGCAGGCGCACGCGGTTGCGCCACTGCACGAAGGTCATGCCAAGCGCGCTCTGGAAGCGGCGCGCGAGGGTGCGTTCGGTGCTGTGCACGCGCTCGGCCCATTCCTGCAACGTGGTGGCGTCCGCCGGATCCAGGCGGATGGCCTGCAGGATGGGTTCGAGCTGCCGGTCGTCGCTGTCAGGCAGGTAGCTGTCGGTGTGGCCGGCGCGCGCAAGCAGTTCGATCATCAGCTCGAACTGGCGCAGGTCCCATTCATCGGTCATGACCGCAATGCGGCGCTCGGCAAAGTCTTCGAACAGCGCGCGCACCAGCGGTGTCTGCGGGATCAGGCAGGCCATCGGCGGTAGCCGCCGTGCGAAGGGCTCGGTCACGTAGACCGACATGAAATCCGTCGCCTGCCGGATCGACGCCGAGTGCGGCACGTTGGCCGGCACCCAGATCAGGTACTCCGCCGGCGCGGTCAGCTTGCGCGCTTCCACCGCCACTTCCACCAGGCCCAGGCTGATGCGGTTGAACTGGCCCCACGGGTGGCTGTGCAGCTCGATGCCGGTCTCGGGTGCAAAGTGGTCGTAGCGGAAGTAGAACGGCGCGCCCTTGGGCACACGCAGGTCGGCTTCGCGGTAAGCGGAGGCGGTGTACACGTTGTCGGCTTCGATCGCTCGGGTTGTCTGTTTTGCATTATATGTTCCGTAACGGACATGCCTACACTTCGGCCATCGATTGCAAACGGAGGCCGTCGTGCCTGTGCTGTATCCCTTGCTGGCGGTGCTGATCTGGGCCGCCAACACCATCGTCTCCAAGGCCGCTGCCGGTGTGTTCGACCCGGCGGCGATCTCGTTCTACCGCTGGCTGCTCGCGGCGTGCGTGCTCACGCCGTTCTGGGCGCGGCCGCTGTGGCGCCAGCGCCGGGCCGTGCTGCCGTGGCTGCCGCGCTTTGCGGTGCTGGCGCTGCTGGGCATGGTGATGTACCAGTGCCTGGCGTACTACGCAGCGCACAGCACCAGCGCCACCAACATGGGCGTGATCTGCGCGCTGATCCCGATGCTGGGGCTCATCCTCAACGCGGTGGTGTTTCGCCAGCCGGTGGGTGCGCCGGCGGTGGCGGGCGTGGCGGTGTCGCTGGTGGGTGTGCTGTACCTGCTCGGGCGCGGGCATCCGGCCAACCTGTTCGACGCGGGCATCAACCGTGGCGATGTGCTGATCCTGGTGGGCGCCGCCTCCTACGCGCTGTACAACATCCTCTACCGCCGCTGGGCGCCGCCGTTCGGGCAGTGGGTCAACCTGTACCTGCAGGTGCTGGTGGCGGTGGTGGTGCTGCTGCCGCTCGCGCTCACCGCGCAGAGCCTGGCGATCCCGCGCCAGGGCGTGGGGCTGGTGTTGTTTGCGGGCATTGCCTCGTCGATCGTCGCAACGTACTGGTGGATGCTGGGCCTGGCGCGCCTGGGTAGCGAGCGCACGGCGGTGCTGATGAACCTGCTGCCGGTGTTCACCGCGCTGATGGCCAGCGTACTGCTGGGCGAGACCATCCACAGCTACCACTGGATCGGCGGCGCTCTGGTGCTGCTGGGGGTGAGCCTGGTGCAGGGCATCGTGCGCTTGCCGATCGGGCGCAAGCGCCTGCCTGCGGCGTAGGGCAGGGGAGTGTCCCCGCATTGCACGGCGGCGGATGGCGGTAAAATCGGACACTTCATGGGCGCCTTTGCGCGCCCGTTCCGTGTTCCAGAACTTCAATCGCCAGACCATGAAACGGGGCGCCTCTGCCGTAACCGTCGATGATGTTGCCGCACATGCGGGCGTGTCCATCAAGACCGTCTCGCGCGTGCTGAATCACGAACCGAACATCAGCGAGAAGACGCGCGCCAAAGTGGTCGAGGCCATGCAGGCGCTGGACTACCGTCCCAACCCCGCCGCCCGGCGCCTGGCCAGCAAGCGCGCCGATATCATCGCGTTGGTCTACGACAACCCCAGCGACAACTACATCGTCAACATCCAGCACGGCGCGCTCGAAGCCTGCCAGGCGCTCGACTACAGCCTGCTGCTGAGCCCCTGCCACTACCGCGACGCGGATCTGCCCGAGCAGATCGTGCAGAGCGTGCGCCAGCGCGCGCTGGCCGGGCTGATCCTGACGCCGCCGGTGTCGGACGTGCCGACGCTGATCCGTGCATTGGATGAGGCGGGCGTCGACTACGTGCGTCTGGCGCCGGCCGATCGTGAGCACAAGGGGTTGACGGTCGCCACCGAAGACCGCGCCGCCGCGCGCGACATGACGCTGCATTTGATTGGCCTGGGCCATCGGCGCATCGGCTTCGTGGTGTGCGACCCGGCCCACGGCGCGGCGTACCAGCGCGTGTTCGGCTACCGCGATGCAATGGCGCAGGCCGGCATCGCCGTCGACGAGCGGCTGGTGGAGCAGGGCGAGCACTCGTTCGAGTCCGGCGTGGCGTGCGCGGAGCGGCTGCTCTCGCGCGACCCGCGCCCGACGGCCATCTTTGCCGGCAACGACGACATGGCCGCCGGCGTGCTGCGCGTGGCGCAGGCGCGCGGCATCAAGGTGCCGGAAGATCTCTCCATCTGCGGCTACGACGACACGCCGCTCTCACGCCAGCTGTGGCCGCGCCTGACCACCGTGCGCCAGCCGATCCAGGACATGGCCTACGCGGCGGTGGAGCAGCTCGTCGCCATCCACCGCCCGCACCTGCCCGGGCTGAAGCCGCATTCGGAGCACGAGACGCTGCAGTACGAGCTCGTGATCCGTGAGTCGACCTGCCCGCCCGCTGGGTGAGGGCGGGACCCGCGCGCCGTACACCAAGCCCCGAGCCGCCGCGCATCGAGGTGCCGCCGCGCGATCCATCAAGCAAAAAGCCGATGACGGCGGGACCGTGCATCGGCTTTGCATCGACAGCAGGGCAGGACGTGCGTTGGCTTAGAACCAGTGCACGATGCCCGTGTAGACGCCTTGCTGGCTGGAGCCCGCCAGGGGCTTGTTGCCGCTACCGGCTTCAACCGAGAACGCCGCATTGTTGCCGTTCAGGACGGTGCCGATGGTACCGTACACCAACGTGCGCTTGGACAGCGCGTAGTTGGCGCCCACCGTCAGCAGCGTGCCGTTGCCGGCGCCGTGGTTCCGGGTGGCCCGGTAGGCGCCGCCCACCAGTGTCAGGGCCGGCGTGATCTGGTAGTTGGTGCCGATCCAGTAGGTCTGCTGCCGCGTTGCGCCGTTCGCGGTATCCGCCACCAAGGCGCCGCCGGTGTGGATCAGGCTGTATCCGCCGAACAGCTTGGCGGCGCCGGCCTGGTAGGTGCCGCCCACGGTATACAGACGCGATGCCGAGTAGAGGTTGGAGAATTGCGCGTTGGAGTCACGCAACTCTTCATAGAGGGCCTTCACCATCAGGGGGCCGTTCTCGTAAGCCACGACGCCAGCCAGTTGGCGGCCACTGTTGAAGTGACCCGCCGTGCCGTTCAGACCGGTCTGCGCACGGAACGAGAACCCGCCCCAGACCGGCGAGTTGTAGGTGATGGAGTTCGGGCGCGAACCCCACGTGCGGTCACCCTGGAGGGTGGAGGCGCCCATGAACTGGAAGCCCATCGGGTCGAGACTCCAGACTTCGCTATCGGGAATGCCCATGGCACGGCCAAGCAGCAGGGTGCCATACGTGTTGCTGGACAGCCCCACCACCGCCCAGCGGTTGAAGAGCGCGTCGCTCTTGCCGTCGTTTGAAGTGAAGCCGTTTTCGAGGTTCATGACGGCTTTCAGGCCGCCGCCGAGGTCCTCACTGCCCTTGAGGCCCCACATGCTGGTACCCCATTGGTTGTTGGCGGCCCGAAAGCGGTTTGCAGATTGGCCGTTGCCTGTGTCGATCTTGTTCATGAAGTCGACGCCCCCGGCAACGCGTCCATACAGCGTCACGCTGCTCTGTGCACTGGCCAGGCCGCAGGCGAGGGTGAGCGCCGAGGCTGCGGCGATCCTGGCCGGCATTGCCATGGCACGGAGCGAGCGGTGTTGTTTGATCCCCATATCAGAAGTCTCCTTATTTGTGCAGGTAAGTGGCCTGCGTTCTGGTGGTGATGTCGTGAGCAGAGGTGCTCAGACAGGCTGCGTAATTGGCTACATGAGTGGCTACATGAGTGGCTGCGTGAGTGGCTGCGTGAGGCGCGCGTACAGATCGTCTTGCGGGTCGTAGCCGATCAGGCTGCGGCCGGTTTCCAGGCCCCAGTCCATGTCACGGTTGTTCGACACGCCGTTGACCACGATGGCCGGTGCCGGCCATTGCGCCGGATCGGCGGTAATGGCGGCGAGGAAGAGCCTGCGCAGGTCATCGTTCGATAGCCACATGTTGCGGAACCAGCGCAGCGCGATGCGGCTGGCTTCGTCGGCCACCGAACTCGGCACGGGCGTGCCTGCGGTACCAGAGTGGTTGATGTCGTTCGGGTCGTTCTCATCGGGCAGGGCCCAGCCGATGCGCAGCGACACAATCGAGAGCTTGCCGCCCGAGGCTGCCGATACCGCCGCAACGGCCTTGCATAGCCGCTCGCCCATCGCCTTGGAGGTGCCGTAGGCCAGCGAATAGACCTCTTCGATGCCGTTATGCCAGCGCGTGCCAGGGGCCGGGTCCAGTTCGGCCGTCAGCTTGCCCGGGCCAATGGTGCCGGCCAGTGGCTGGTCCTTGTACGCGCCCATGGCGTGGTTGGACGAGGCGAACACGAAGCGGCGCACGCCGCGCGTGGCAGCGGCCTGCAATACGTTGAGCGTCATGCCGTAGGAGGCCAGCGCCTGCTCCCACGTCGCATCGGGCGTGGAGTGGATGGCGGCCAGGTGGATGATGGCATCCACGTTGTTCAACAGTTCGATCCACGCGCCGTCGGCCTGCGTGAGGTCAGCGACGACCCACTGGAAACGCTCGGCCGCTTGCGGCGAGAACTCGACGTTCTGTTCGACCCAGTCGACGCCGATGATGGACGTGCACCACGCCGTGGAAGCGAGCGCCTCGACGACCTTGTGGCCCAGGTTGCCGGCGACGCCGGTGACAAGAACGCGAGCAGGGGTTTGGTATTCAGCCACGATGTCGGATTCCGTTCGGGATGAGGAAAGTGCAGGGCGACCGGCGGCTGGCGCGGTGCGCGCCGCCGTGTCTTTTTAAGTCATTGGAATGGGCTCGGCCGAGCCCGGAAGCGTTGCGGTGTCAGCCGCCGTTAGCCGCTGTCAGCCACGATTGGAGCCCGACAGCACGTCGATCCACACCGCCAGCACCAGCACCACGCCCTTGACGATCATCTGCCACGAGGCGTCGACGTTCATCTGCTGCATGCCGTTGTCGAGGCTGGCCATGACCAGCGCGCCGATCAGCGCCCCATACACCGTGCCCGAGCCGCCGCGCATCGAGGTGCCGCCGATGAAGCAGGCGGAGATGGCATCGAGCTCGCCGCCCACGCCGGCCGAGGGCGAGCCCGCCGCCGAACGTGCCGTGGTGATGATGCCCGCACAGGCGCACATCAGGCCCATCAGCACGAACACCAGCAGCTTGACGCGGCCCACGTTCACGCCGGACAGGCGCGTCGCTTCCATGTTGCCGCCCACCGCGTAGACGTGGCGGCCGAACACGGTTTGCGTGGCCACGTACGAGAACACCGCCAGCAGCACCAGCAGGATCAGCACCGGCAGCGGTACGCCATTGGCCTGGTTGAGCACGGCGACAAAGCCGAACGCCGCGGCCGCGATGGCCAGCAGCTTGATCCCATCCGCCCACACCGGCGTGAGCGCCAGTTGCAGGCGGGCGCGCTCGCTGCGGCGGCGCACGGTCAGCACAACGGACATCGCCACGATTCCCGCGGCCAGCGACCACGCCAGCCACGCCGGCACGAAGCTCTGCGCGATGTTGACGAGGTCGTCCGGCACCGGGGCGATGGTCACGCTGTCGGTGCTCCACTGCAGCAGGCCGCGGAAGGCCAGCATGCCGCCCAGGCCGACGATGAACGAAGGCACGCGCAGCTTGGTCGTGATGAAGCCGTTGACCACGCCGATGGCTGCACCCGCCACCAGCACCGTGCCCACCGCCAGCCAGGTGTTCCAGCCGAGGTTGACGGTCAGGATAGCGACCAGCCCGCCCAGCAGGCCGAGCAGCGAGCCGACCGACAGATCGATCTCTCCGGCGATGATGACGAACACCATGCCGCAGGCCAGCATGCCCGTCACCGACATCTGCAGGAACAGGTTGGAGATGCTGTTGGGCTTGAGGAAGGTGCCGTTGGTCTGGAAGTAGAAGAAGATCCAGATCAGCGCCACCGCCAGCAGCAGGGCCAGCACCTTGTAGCGCACGAACAGTTGCTGGAGGGTGCGGCCGTCGAGACGCGGGCCGCCGCCGTTCTGGCGGGCGAGTTGGGATTGCAGGATGTTCGACATGGCAATTCAGGCAGCTTTGGGCTGCGGTTCAGCATTGATGGCAGCGGCCAGGATGCGCTCCTGGGTCAGGCCCAGGTTGATAAAGTCGCCGCGCAACTGGCCTTCGCCCATGACCAGGACACGATCGCTCATGCCCAGGATCTCCGGCATCTCGGAGGAGACCATGATGATCGCTACGCCGCTGGCGGCCAGGTCGGCAATCATCTTGTAGATGTCGTACTTGGAGCCGACGTCCACGCCGCGCGTGGGCTCGTCCAGGATCAGCACCTTGGGCGCCGCCAGCACCATCTTGGTCACGACAGCCTTTTGCTGGTTGCCGCCCGAGAGGCTGGCGATCGCCAGCGCCGGGCTGGCGGTCTTGATGCGCAAGCGCTTGATCTCGCGATCCACGGTGGCCAACTCGGCGCCCTTGTCGACGCGCACGCCGCGCGCGTATTGCGCCAGCGTGGCGAGCGTGATGTTCTCGCCGACGCCCATCAGCGGCACGATGCCGTGGCGCTTGCGGTCTTCCGGCACCAGGCAGATGCCGTTGGCGATGGCGTCGGCCGGCGAGCCCACTTTGATCGGCTTGCCTTCCATGATGACTTCGGCGGAAGAGCGGCCGGGGTAGGCACCGAACAGCGCGGACACCATCTCCGTGCGCCCCGCGCCCACCAGGCCGGCAATGCCGAGGATCTCGCCGCGGCGCACCGCAAAGCTCACATTGTCGGCACGCTTGCGGTTGGGGTTGGTGACGTCCCAGCAGGTGATGTTGCGCGCTTCCATCACCACCTCGCCCACGGTGTGCTCGACCTTGGGGAACAGCGAGGTCATCTCGCGGCCGACCATCATCGTGATGATGTTGTCGATGGTCATGTCGGCGGCGGGGCGCGTGCCGATGTGCTTGCCGTCGCGGATGACGGTGATGGTGTCGCACACGCGCTTGACCTCGTCGAGCTTGTGCGAGATGTAGACGCAGGCCACGCCGCTGCGCTTCAAGTCCTCAATGATGGACAGCAGCACCTCGATTTCCTTGGCACTGAGCGACGAGGTCGGTTCGTCCAGGATCAGCAGGCGCGCGTTCTTGGCCAGCGCCTTGGCGATCTCGAACAGCTGCTGGTGGCCGCTGCCGTAGTTCATCACGGGCGCGGCCACGTTCACGTCGGTCAGGCGCAGGCGGGCGAGCAGGGCTTCGGCCTTGGCGTGCATGGCGTCGTAGTCCATGCGGCCGCCCGGCTTGGTGATCTCGTTGCCGAGGAAGATGTTCTCCGCCACCGAGAGCTGCTGCACCAGCATCAGTTCCTGGTGGATGATGACGATGCCGGCGCGCTCGCTGTCGCGCACGGAATGCGCGCGCAGCGGGGTGCCGTCCCACTCGATCTCGCCTTCGAAGGTGCCGTAGGGGTAGACCCCCGATAGCACCTTCATCAGGGTCGACTTGCCGGCGCCGTTCTCCCCGCACAAACCGACGCACTCGCCCGGCTTGACCGCCAGGCTGACGCCGTCGAGTGCGCGCACACCGGAGAACGCCTTCACGATGTCGCGCATCTCGAACAGGGTGCCGTTGCTGCTCATGGCTGCCTCCTACTTCTACCTGCTGAGCCAGTTGAATTCCGTGTCGCCCCCACGCACTTGGCGGCGGGGGCGACCACCGCATCAGGCGGTGACTTACTTACCGAAGATCTGCTGCTTGGTATAGAAGCCGTCGTTGATGACGACGTCCAGCGTGTCCTTGGTCAGCATGGTCGGCGTCAGCAGGACGGTGTCGACGTCCTTCTTGCCGTTGTTGAGCTTGGTCGTGAACTTGGGCGCGGTGCCCTTGACCAGGTCGACGGCCATCTCGGCGGCTGTCGAGGCGATCACCTTGATCGGCTTGTACACCGTCATGGCCTGCGTGCCTTCCGCCACGCGGCGCACACCGGCCAAGTCAGCGTCCTGGCCCGACACCGGCACCTTGCCCGCCAGCTTCTGGCCGGCCAGCGCCTGGATCGCGCCGCCCGCCGTGCCGTCGTTGGAGGCGACGATGCCCTGGATGTTGTTGCTGTTGGCCGTCAGTACGTTCTCAACGATGCTCTGCGCCTTGGAGGGGTCCCATTCCGGCGTCCATTGCTGGCCGACGATCTTGATGTCGCCCTTGTCGACCAGCGGCTTGAGCACCTTCATCTGGCCGTCGCGCAGCAGGCGGGCGTTGTTGTCGGTGGCGGCGCCGCCGAGCAGGAAGTAGTTGCCCTTGGGCGCGAGCTTGACCACGCCCTGCGCCTGCATCTCACCCACCTTCACGTTGTCGAAGGTCACGTAGCCATCCACGTCGGCGTTCAGGATCAGGCGGTCGTACGAGACCACCTTGATGCCCTTCTTCTTGGCGCTGGCAATGGCGTTGCCCAGCACCTTGGAGTTGAACGGCACGATCACCAGCACGTCGACGTTCTGCGCGATCAGGTTTTCGATCTGGGCGATCTGCTTGGCTTCGTTGGCATTGGCCGACTGCACGTTGACGGTGGCGCCGAGCTTCTTGGCGGCGTCGACGAAGTAGTCGCGGTCGTGCGTCCAGCGCTCGACGCGCAGGTCGTCGATCGAGAAGCCGATCACGGGCGCTTCCTTGCTGGCGTGCGCGGAGGTGGCGGCGAAGGTCAGGACCGCGGCAGCGGCGAGGGTGTTCAGTACGCGGGAAATCATGAGTGTCTCCTGGAGTGCGTAGGAAGGTTAGGGCGTGACGCCGGTTTTCAGGCCGACCACGAACGCGTTCTTGTTCTGCGAGGTACCGCCCGGATGCATGCTGTATTGCAGATTAGGCCGGAAGTACACAGACGGCACCGGTGACCAGCTGTCGTCCAGCTCAGTCGGCCAGTACGGCGGCAGTGATGGCGGTGGTGGCCAACACGCCAAATTGCCGACCGAATGGCTTGCCGGGTTGCTGACGTCGTCGTCGATTGGCGGCCGATTGGCACGCGGGCTTCGACACGGCATCGAAGCGGGATTCGAGCTCCATAGACTGTCTCCTGATATTTGACCCGGCTGCCCGTGATGACAGCGGTGTCGGCATTTTGTTTTGCCCCGGTTGGCGGGCCGACGGACGCAAGAATGGCCACAATTGACAGCGCTGTCAATCTGGGGGTTTGCCCTAGTCTGGAACTCGGCGCACGCTGTGCCAGGGCTAGGGAAACGAATGGTGCGATGCGGAAAAAGAGCGGCGCCGGGCAAACTCGCAAGGCCGGCGCGGCGCTCGCTGCATGGCATCACCCTTGCTCATGCTGCGCGCACTTCTCTCAATCCATCCAAGGAGCCGGACCATGCAACGTGAAGACGTGACCGACCTGATCGTCCTGCAGAAGATCAAGAAGCAGCTCACCTGGGCCCAACTGGCCGAGGTGATTGGCCACAGCAAGGAATGGAGCACCGCCGCGTTGCTCGGCCAGATGACGCTGACCGAAGCGCAGGCGACAGCCGTGGGTGCGCTGCTGGCGTTGCCGGAGGAAGCTGTCGCGCTGCTGCAAGTACCGCCGTACAAAGGCGCGCTGCCGACCGCCGTGCCGACCGATCCGCTGATCTACCGCTTCTATGAACTCGTCAACGTGTACGGCACCACGTTCAAGGCGCTGATCCACGAAGAGTTCGGCGACGGCATCATGAGCGCCATCGACTTCAACATGGATCTCACGCGCGAGCCCGATCCAAAGGGCGATCGCGTGCGCATCGTGATGAGCGGCAAGTTCCTGCCGTACAGGACCTACTGAGAGCGATCCGGATGGTGCGTGCGCGCCCCGCGATCGTGCGCGCGCACCGCGTTGTTACGCGCTGTCGCGCTCGACCAGCGTGAAGCCGACATCGACCGTGCGACGCTCCTCGTCGCCGTGCTCGATGCGGTCGATCAGCAGCGATGCCGCCAGCTTGCCGATGCCCGTGCCGTCGATGCGGATGGTGGTGAGCGCGGGCGTGGTGTCCTTCGCGAAGGCCTGGTCGCCGTAACCGACCACGCGCAGTTGCGCGGGCACGGCGATGCCGCGATGCGCCGCTTCCATCAGCACACCGAGCGCGAGGATGTCGGCGCCGCAGAAGATGGCGTCGGTGTCCGGATGCTGCGCGAGCAGTTCGCCCAGCGCGCGCCGGCCGTCGCCGAGGTTGGCGGGCGATTCGGCGGCGATGATGGGGATCTCCACGCCGGCCCCAAACGCCTTGATGAAGGCCTGTGCGCGGGCCTGTGCGCGGCGGTCGCTCGGCGTAATGACCGCCGGGCGCAGCGTACCGCGTTGCTTCAGGTAACGCGCCGCCGCCTGCCCGACCTTCTGGTGCGAGAAGCCGACCAGCATGTCCAGCGGCGTGCGCGTGATGTCCCACGTCTCCACCACGGGAATGCCCGCCGCCTGCAGCTTCTGCCGCACGCTGGCCGAGTGCGCCACGCCGGTTAGCACGATGCCCGCAGGGCGCCGCCCGACGATGGCATCGAGCAGCGCATCCTCGCGCGATTCGTCATAGCCGCTCTGGCCGATCAGCAACTGATAGCCCGCCGCCGCCAGCTCGGTGGTGAGCGCGGCCACCGTCTCCTGGAACACGCTGCCCGCAATGGTGGGGATGAGCGCAACGATGAGCCGGCTGCGGTTCGATGCCAAGGAGCCCGCCACCAGGTCCGGCGTGTAGCCGGTTTGCCGCACCGCCTCGCGCACACGCTCCAGTGTGTCGCTGGACACCAGCTCCGGCGTGTTCAGCGCGCGTGACACGGTGACCTTGGTCACGCCCACCAGCTTGGCGAGATCGCTCAAGGTGACGCGTCCAGTGCTTTTGCGCGCACGGCGTGCAGTGGCGGGCGCGGTTTCTGCGAGAGACACGATGGAGGACTTGGTCACGAGCGGCTTCTTGGTCTAGGGAAAAAGAGGGGCTAGCAATTATCGCAAAACCTCGCTACGATTGCGCAAATGTTACCGGTTACATAAACCGGTAACATCTAGACCCCACATTCAAGGACGGCTGCACTGAAGACAGCCCGGAGGAGCAAGGATGTTGCAGGCAAACACTGCCTACGCTGGCCCGTTGATCCAACTGAACGCCGCGGACAACGTGCTGATCGCCCGCGAAGGGCTGTCGCTCGGGCAGACGCTGTCCGTGGGCGGGGTGACCGTGCGCCTGCGCGCGCAAGTGCCCGCTGGCCACAAGATTGCCGCGCGGCGCATCGCCCAGGGCGAGGCCATCCGCAAGTACGACACCGTCATCGGCCGCGCCGCGCGCGACATCGAGGCGGGCGAGCACGTCCACACGCACAACATCGAGCTGATCGATTTCGAGCGCGACCCGGGCTTCAGCCTGGACGTGCGCCCGGTCGACTACATTCCCGAAGCCAAGCGCGCCACCTTTGACGGCATCGTCCGCCCGGATGGGCGCGTGGCCACGCGCAACTTCATCGGCATCCTGGCCTCGGTCAACTGCTCGTCCTCCGTCATCAAGAACATTGCGGCGTGGTTCACGCCGGAGCGCCTCGCGCCGTTCCCGAACGTGGATGGCGTGGTCGCGTTTGCGCAGACCAGCGGCTGCGGCATGTCCTCGCCGTCCGAACACTTTGATGTGTTGCGCCGGACGCTGGCCGGCTATGCGCGGCACCCGAACCTGGGCGGTGTGCTGGTCGTGGGCCTGGGCTGCGAGCGCAACCAGGTGGCAGACCTGATGGCCTCGCAGGGGCTGGAGACCGGCAAGCTGATGCACACGCTGGTGATGCAGGAGACCGGCGGCACGCGCGCCACCATCGAGGCGGGCATCACCGCCATCCAGAAGATGCTGCCGGCGGCCAACGACATCGTGCGCCGGCCGGTGCCGGCCAGCCATCTGAAGATCGGCCTGGAGTGCGGCGGCTCGGACGGTTTCTCGGGCATCACCGCCAACCCGGCGCTGGGCGCGGCGATGGACCTGCTGGTGCGCCACGGCGGCACGGCCATCCTGTCGGAAACGCCGGAGATCCACGGCGTCGAATACATGCTCACGCGCCGCGCGGTGTCGGCCGAAGTGGGCCAGAAGCTGCTCGACCGCCTGACCTGGTGGGAGCACTACACGCGTGGCCACAACGGCCAGTTCAACGGTGTGGTCGGCCCCGGCAACCAGCAGGGGGGGCTGGCCAACATCTTCGAGAAGTCGCTCGGCTCGGCCATGAAGGGTGGCACCACGCCCCTGCAGGCCGTGTACGAATACGCCGAGCCGATTGACCGCGCCGGCTTCGTCTTCATGGATTCACCGGGCTACGACCCGGTCGCCGTCACGGGCCAGATCGCCAGCGGCGCCAACCTGATCTGCTTCACCACCGGGCGCGGCTCGATGTTCGGCTCCAAGCCGGCGCCGACGGTCAAGCTCGCCAGCAACACGCCCATGTTCCGCCGGCTGGAAGAAGACATGGACATCAACTGCGGCCGCATCCTCGACGGCGACCGCACGGTCGAAGAGATGGGCCAGGACATCTTCGAGCACATCCTGCGTACCGCCTCGGGCGAGCGCACCAAGAGCGAACTGCTCGGCCTGGGCGACCACGAATTTGTCCCATGGCACATGGGCATCGTGAGCTGACGCCTCGAAGCGCAGCACGACACAACAACGTCGCAAGATACAAGATCCATCAGGAGACCAACCATGCAGGACACCCCACCACGCGCGCCACGCTCGAAAGTGCGCTGGGCCGTCGCCGGCCTCATGTGGGCGGCGATCGCCATCAACTACATCGACCGCACCGTGCTGTCGGCGGCCGCGCCGCATATCCAGAAGGAATTCCATTTGAGCGCGGTGGAGATGGGCGTCGTCATGTCGGCGTTCTTCTGGTCGTATGCGCTGCTCCAATTGCCGGCCGGCATCCTGGCCGACCGCTTCGGGCAGAAGAAGGTGCTCGGGTTTGCCGTGCTGTGGTGGTCCGTGGCGACGGCGGTGACGGGGTTGGCCAATGGCTTCAAGTCGTTGGTGATGCTGCGTGTGGCGCTGGGGGTGGGTGAGGCGGGCGCGTACCCGAGCAACGCCGGTATCACGTCGCGCTGGTTCCCCAAGCAGGAGCGCGCCACGGTGGCGGCCATCTTCGATAGCGGCTCCAAACTCGGCAGCGCGATCGCCCTGCCGCTCATCGCGTGGCTGCTGGTGGTGTTCGACTGGAAGGTCACTTTTGCCGTGGCCGGCACGCTGGGCATCGTGTGGAGCGCGGTGTGGTGGTTCGTGTTCCGGGATTCGCCGGCCGAGCACCCGGGCGTGAACGCGGCCGAGCTGTCACACATCGAACGCGGTCTGCCGCCCCTGCGCGGCAAGGACGAGCCGACCATCCCGTGGTACCGCCTGCTCACGCACCGGAATATCTGCGCGATGTGCATCGGCTTCTTCATGATCAACTACAACTCGTACTTCTTCATCACGTGGCTGCCGACCTACCTCGTCAAGGAGCGCGGCATGGGCCTGATGGAGATGGGCTTCATGGCCTCGCTGCCGCTGTTCCTGTCGATGTTCGTGGAGGTGTTCGCGGGCTGGGCGTCGGACCGTGTCTATGCGTCGGGCAAGCTGTCGCTCACGGCCACGCGCAAGCTGTTCCTGATCGTCGGGCTGGTGATGGCGTCGAGCATTGGCTTGGCGGCGTTCGCGCAGTCGGCGGTGGTGGCGGTCATTCTGCTGTGCATCGCCAAATCGGGGATGACGGTGGCGGCTTCTCAGGTGTGGGCGCTGCCGGCGGATGTGGCACCGGGCAATACCGTATCGATGGTGGCGGGCCTGCAGAACAGCGTGTCCAACATGGGTGGTGTGGTGGGGCCGATCGTTACCGGTGCCATCGTCGGCGCCACGGGCTCGTTCATTCCCGCGCTGGTCTTCTCCGCCGCGCTGATCGGCCTGGCCATCCTCAATTACCTCTTCCTGCTCGGCAAGGTCGAACCCATCACCTTCGAGCCCACTTCCGCACAAGTGAATTCGCATGAGCAACCAAACGAGCAACGTCGGGCAGACGCCCGCGCCTAACCGCTTCAAGGCCGCGCTGGCCGCCCGCCAACGCCAGATCGGCTTCTGGCTGGCGATGAGTGACCCCTACCTGGCCGAAGTGAGCGCCACTGCCGGCTTCGACTGGTTGCTGATCGACAGCGAGCATGCGCCCAACGACGTGCGCACCATCCTCGCGCAACTGCAGGCCGTGGCGCCGTACCGCGCCGAGCCCATCGTGCGCCCGTACAACGGCGATCCGTCGCTCATCAAGCGCCTGCTCGATATCGGCGCGCGCACGCTGTTGGTGCCGATGGTCGATACGGCGGAGCAGGCACGCGAACTCGTGCGCGCGGTGCGCTATCCCCCGCACGGCATCCGTGGCGTGGGCAGCGCGGTGGGCCGTGCCTCGCGTTGGAGCGCGCGCACCGACTACCTGCAGATCGCCGATGACGAAGCGTGCCTGCTGGTGCAGGCCGAGACCGTGACCGCGCTGGAGAATCTCGAAGCCATCTGCGCGGTGGATGGCGTGGACGGGGTCTTCATCGGCCCGGCGGACTTGGCTGCATCCATGGGCCATCGCGGCAACGCCAGTCACCCGGACGTGCAGGCCGCCATCGACGATGCCATGCGCACCATCATCGCCTCGGGCAAGGCCGCCGGCACGCTCACCTCCGACCCGGCGCTCGCCCGCCATTACCTCGACCTCGGCTGCACCTTTGTCGCCACCGGCGTCGACATCCTGATGTTCGCCAACGGCGCCCGCAAGCTCGCCCGTGAATTCCTGGCGCCGCAACCGGCAGGCGCCGTCGCTTCTCTCCTCTGATCCTGAACCTGACATGACCCGCAAGACTTACCGGATCGCCGTGATCCCCGGCGATGGCATTGGCCGTGAAGTGATGCCCGAAGGCCTGCGCGTGGTGGACGCCGCCGCGCGCCGCTTCGGCATCGATCTGCATTACCAGCACATCGAATGGGCGAGCTGCGACTACTACCTCCAGCACGGAAAGATGATGCCGGACGACTGGAAGGCGCAACTGCAAGGCGCGGACGCCATCCTGTTCGGCGCCGTCGGCTGGCCGGCCACGGTGCCCGACCACATCTCGCTGTGGGGCTCGCTGCTCAAGTTCCGCCGCGAGTTCGACCAGTACATCAACCTGCGCCCGGTGCGCCTGTTCGAGGGCGTGCCGTGTCCGCTGGCCAATCGCAAGCCCGGCGACATCGACTACTACGTCGTGCGCGAGAACACCGAGGGCGAGTACACGTCGCTCGGCGGCATCATGTACGAAGGCACCGACCGCGAGGTGGTGATCCAGGAATCCGTGTATTCGCGCAAGGGCGCCGAGCGCCTGCTCAAGTTCGCCTTCGACCTCGCGCAGAGCCGCGCGCGCAAGCACGTGACGCTGGCCACCAAGAGCAACGGCATCGCCATCAGCATGCCGTGGTGGGACGCGCGCGCCGAGGAGGTCGCCCAGCGCTACCCCGATGTCACGCTGGACAAGCAGCACATCGACATCCTGACCGCGCGCTTCGTGCTGCAGCCGGGCCGCTTTGACGTGGTGGCCGCCACCAACCTGTTCGGCGACATCCTCTCGGACCTGGGGCCCGCAACCACCGGAACGATCGGCCTGGCGCCGTCGGCCAACTTGAACCCGGACCGCACCTTCCCGTCGCTGTTCGAGCCGGTGCACGGCTCGGCGCCCGACATCTATGGCAAGAACATCGCCAACCCGATCGCCATGATCTGGTCGGCCGCGCTGATGTTGGACTTCCTGACCGAGAGCCAAGGCGAAGGCCGCGCGGCGCACGACGCCATCGTCGCGGCCATCGAGGCCGTGCTCAAGGACGGCCCGCGCACGCCGGACCTGGGCGGCACCGCCAATACCACGCAGGTGGGCGAGGCGATTGCCGCGCGTCTGGGCTGACCTCATGCATGCAAGGAGCCGAGTGATGGCCTTCACCTTCGACCAACTCCGGCAGACCGGGTTGATCCGCACCGACAACCTGATCGACGGCCACTGGATTGGCGGTGCAGACGGCACACGCTTTGCCGTCACCGACCCGGCCACCGGCAGCATCATCGCCAAGGTGCCCGACAGCAGCGCCGCCGATGCGCGTGCCGCCACCGATGCCGCCGCGCGTGCCTTCCCCGCGTGGCGCGATACGCTGCCCGCCGAGCGGGCCGCCATCCTGCGCCGCTGGCATGCGGCCATCGTCGCCAACGCGGATGCGCTGGGCCGGCTGATCTCGCTGGAACAGGGCAAACCGTTTGCCGAAGGGCGCGGCGAGGTGCTGTACGGCGCCTCCTACGTCGCCTGGTTTGCCGACGAGGCCACGCGCATCTACGGCGACCTGATCCCGCAGCAGCAGCGTGGCAAGCGCATGAGCGCGGTGAAGGAGCCGGTGGGTGTGGTGGCGGCCATCACGCCGTGGAATTTTCCGCTCGCGATGATCGCGCGCAAGATCGCGCCGGCGCTGGCGGCGGGCTGCACGGTGGTCGCCAAGCCGGCGGAGGACACGCCGCTCACCGCACTGGCACTCGCTCAGCTTGCGCAGGAGGCCGGGCTGCCGCCGGGCGTGCTGAACATGATCTCCGCTTCGCGCGAGCGCGGCGTGGCGGCAGTGGCCGACTGGCTGCAGGATGCCCGCGTGCGCAAGATCACCTTCACCGGCTCCACGCCGGTCGGCAAATACCTTGCGCGCGAATCGGCGGGCACGCTCAAGAAGCTGTCGCTGGAGCTGGGCGGCAATGCGCCGTATATCGTGTTTGACGACGCGGACCTCGACGCGGCCATCACCGGCCTGCTCGCGGCCAAGTTCCGCAACGGCGGCCAGACCTGCGTGTGCCCGAACCGCATCTTCGTGCAGGCGGGTGTCTACGACCGCTTTGCGGCGCTGCTGGCCGAGCGGGTTTCCGCGCTGAAAGTCGCGCCTGCCACCGACCCCGACGCCCAGATTGGCCCGATGATCAACGCCCGCGCCGTCGACAAGATCGAGCGCCACGTGCAGGACGCCGTGGCCCACGGCGCGCGCGTGCTGACCGGCGGCAAGCGCCTGCCGGAAGTTGGCGAACACTTCTACGCGCCCACCGTGCTGGCCGATGCCAACGATGGGATGGCCCTGTGCGGCGAGGAAACCTTCGGCCCCGTCGTGCCGCTGTTCCGCTTTGTGGATGAGGCCGAGGCCGTGCGGGCCGCCAACGACACGCCGTTCGGCCTGGCCTCGTACTTCTACACGCAGGACATGCGCCGCATCGAGCGTGTATCGCGGTCTCTGGAAGCCGGCATCGTCGGCATCAACGAAGGCGCGCTCGCCAGCGAGGCGGCGCCGTTCGGCGGCGTGAAGGAATCGGGCTACGGCCGCGAGGGCTCCAAGTACGGGCTCGATGATTACCTGTCGATCAAGTACCTGTGCCAGGGTGGGTTGGCCTGAGTGCAGGCCGCTTCGGCGGCCAACGCGGCGCAAGGGGATCGGTGTGACGGGTGCATCCCACGGCGCTGGCGGTGAGGCGGCTGATCTGTGGGCTCGGCATGGCGTCCACGTCGCCAGAGAGGCCGCCCAGACGCGGCGGCCACGCCCGGCTCGCCGGGCTGTTCTTTTATCCGGTTTTACACCGATTGCTGGTTCGGCACGAAGATTGCATTTTGTCAGTCTTCCGGCGCCCGAGTTGCTGGAGAGTTCGCGTTTTCGCACGATATCGGTGCGTTTGCGTGTTTGTTGCTCAATATTCTGGCTTCGTGCGCCGACTTGGCTCGCACGCCCGCTCAACGGTGACTCAGGATGGCTGTTCAGATATCCCGTTTCAACGACGTGCAACTGCATGCCAATGCGCTTGCGGGTTGGGAGCAGTCGTATTACCAGATCACGCCAGGCCGTATAGAAAGCTCGCTGGCCCAAATCGCGGTCGACCGCCTGCATGTGTTTCGCGAGGTCTTTACCGGGCGTGTCGCCCAGTACGGCGCAGCGCCGGTGGGCTCCGTGAGTTTCGCCATACCGCTGCACGTGCCCGGCGACGCCACGCTGCAGGGGCGCAAGTTCGAGCCGCATTCACTGCACGCGCTGGTGAGCCGGGAGGATTTCGTCTTCCATGTCGCCGAGGGAATGGACACGCTGATCCTGACGGTCGATGCGGATGAGCTCGCTGAGCTGGTCGAGAGCATGCAGTCGACCTGGACTGCACATCGCTGTGGTGGCCGGCTGCTGTCGCTCGATCGGTTGTGCTATGCCCATGCCGTCCGCAGCCTGACCGATACGTTCTTCGCGGCGACGCAAAACGAGGCGATGCTCGCATCTCCCCCGGCGCAGAAGATCTTCCGGCACACCATGCTTGGCCTGCTGCTCGACGTGCTGATCGAGGAGGCGCCCAATCGCAAGACCGACCTGACGGATGCCGTGCGCTGCGACATCGTGCGCAGGAGCCGCGAGATCGTTCTTGCCGGCGGCGCCGAGTCGGTCACGGTGCTCGATCTGTGCCGCATCCTGCGGGTCAGCCGCCGCACGCTGCAGAACAGCTTCCTGCAGGTCACGAAGATGACGCCGCTGGGTTACTTGCGCGCGATCCGCCTCTCGGAGGTGCGGCGCGCATTGATGAGTTCTCCGCGCGATGCAATGTCGATCGGTGATGCGGCGGCGCGCTTCGGGTTCTTCCACCAGAGCCATTTCACCGCCGACTATAAGACGCTGTTCGGCGAACTGCCTTCCGATACGTGCCGCTTTGACGCTGCCCGTCCTTTGGTCTACCACTAGGCACGGTACGCCGCTTTGGTTGCATAGGCGACTTTCCTGCTGCCACGCCGTGCGTTGCCGATTTCGGCTAACGCCGGGCTGCTCCCGCTCCATATAGTGCCTCGGGCACCACCACGCCTGTCCGCACAGGACAGGCGACAAAGGAACGAGGAGCATATGGAAAACCAACATGCCGGAACCATCGCGATCAGCGATGAGGTAGCGTCGTTCGCCGCGCGCGAACATGGTCTCTTTATCGACGGCGGCTGGCGTGACGGACAATCGCCCGCCCGGCTGGACGTCTTCAATCCGGCAACGGGCCGGCGTCTTGCGCAAGTCGTCGATGCCGGCGCCGCGGATGTCGATGCGGCTGTCACGAGCGCCGCGCGTGCGTTCGAGCGCGGTGTCTGGCGCAACCTGCGGCCGGCGGATCGCGAACGCATCCTGCTGAAGCTCGCCGATGCGCTCGAGGCGAACGGCGAAACCTTCGCGCAGCTGGAGACGCTCAACCAGGGCAAGTCGATCAACATCGCGCGTGCGGTCGAAGTGGGTGCAACGGTCGAATACGTGCGCTACATGGCCGGCTGGGCGACCAAGATCACGGGAGAGACAATGGATGTGTCGATTCCGTTTCCGCCCGGCACGCGCTACACGGCGTACACGCGGCGCGAACCCGTTGGCGTGGTGGCCGGCATCGTGCCGTGGAATTTTCCGTTGATGATCGCAGTCTGGAAGCTGATTCCGGCGCTCGCCAGCGGTTGCTCGATCGTGATCAAGCCCTCACCCGAGACGCCGCTCACCGCGCTGTTGCTCGCGCAGCTCGCTTGCGAGGCGGGCGTGCCGCCGGGCGTGTTCAACGTCGTCACGGGCGGTGTGGAAGCAGGCGATGCGCTCGTCAAGCATCCGCTCGTCAACAAGATCTCGTTCACCGGCTCTACGCGCACCGGCAAGCTGGTCGGCACGGCGGCCGTGCAGAACATGACACGCTTCTCGCTGGAGTTGGGCGGCAAGAATCCGATCGTGATGCTGGCCGACGTGGACGTCGAGCAGGCCGTGCAGGGTGTGCTGGCCGGCGCGTTCTTCAACCAGGGGCAGGTGTGCGCCGCGGCGTCGCGCCTGTATGTGCATCGCAGTCGCTATGCGCAGATCACCGAGGCGCTTGCCGCGGCAGCGGACGCCATGAAGCTCGGGCCAGGGCTCGATCCGAGCGCGCAGATCAATCCGCTCGTATCGGCCAGGCATCGCGATACGGTGGCGCGCTATATCGAGCGCGGTCGTGCCGAGGGCGCGACGCTGCTGTGCGGCGGCGATGCGCCGGAACTGGACGGCTTCTACGTGAAGCCGACCGTGATGGCCGGCGTCGACCCGCACGCCACCGTCGTGCGCGAGGAGATCTTCGGGCCGGTGCTGGCGGCGGTGCCGTTCGATGACGCCAGCGATGCGATCCGGATGGCGAACGATACGCCGTACGGGCTCACTGCGAGCCTGTGGACCAACGATCTGAAGGCGGCGTTCAACCTGATTCCCGAGATCCAGGCGGGCACGGTTTGGGTGAACTGCCATATCCCGCTTGACCCGAGCTTGCCGTTCGGCGGCTTCAAGCAATCCGGTATTGGCCGCGAATTCGGTCGCCAGGCGATCGACGGCTTCACCGAAGTGAAGTCGGTCTGCATTGCCCATTGAAGGCGGCGCGCCGGCGTCGCGAAACCGTTGGTTTGCGGCGGCACCGCGCGATCCCGGCGCAGGACACGTTTCTGCTTGGGCAATGGCCGCAGACGCACGCTGAGGCACCATCGGCAAGCTTCAGGCGCGTGCCTTCGAACCGGTAGGTGTTGCCGCTGCTTCCAATGCAGCGGATGCCTCGAGACCTTGCGACTCCAAATGGAGCCGGCAAGGTTTTTTTTCGGCCGACTGGAATCACTCGCTGCCTTGGCGACGATCGCCTACTGGCATTCCATTTGCCAATTTCGGCTAAGGCGTAATTTTTGGTGTCTCTATATTGTCATCCAACCCATCGGGGTGTAGCCGGCAGCGAAATCGCGCATGGCGTGCTGCCCCAGGTTCATCCGGATTCAATCTTGGAAGGAGTTGGAGATGAAGCGACTGGCCAAAGCAGGTGTCTTTGCCGCACTGACCGCAATCACCGTCGCGGTGCTTGCTCAATCGTCAGGGGCACAGACGGTCACGGGGGCAGAAAGCGGGGCGAGCGCGGATGGTGCGATTCCGGCATTTGCCGGTCGCGACGTGCCCCAGGCAGGGTGGAGCCATGGAAAATTCCGTGGCGACTTCTGGAAGTACAAGAATGAAAAGCCGCTCTTGTCGATCGATGCGGCCAACGTCGACAAATATGCCGACAAGCTGACGCCGGGCCAGCTCGCCCTGTTCAAGCAGCTCAAGGGCTACCGGATGGATGTCTACCCGACGCACCGCAATTGCAGCTATCCGGACTGGGTGCAAGACAACATCAAGAAGAACGCGGAGGGCGCCAAGCTCGACGCAACGGGCGACCATCTGCAAAGCGCCGTGCTGCCCGGCCTGCCGTTTCCCGCCGCCAAGAGCGGGCAGCAGGCGATCTGGAACTACCTGACGCGCTATCGCGGTGTCGGCGCCGAGTGGCACAAGACCTACACGATGGTCTCGCCGCGCCCCGGCAGCTCCGACTGGATCTCGGTGACGAGCCGCCAGACCGAGTATTTCCCTTGGGGCAACAAGGGCGCCAATGCGCTTGGCGCAAAGGACCCGCTGTTCTCGATCTTCTACGGCTACGACTCGCCCGCGGCGATGGCCGGCCAGGCCGTGGTGCAGACCTTCCACTTCGCGGACAACCAGGCCGAGGCCTACTACTACTTCCCGGGTCAGCGCCGCGTGCGCCGCATGCCGACCTACAACTACGACGCCCCGCAGATCGGCTTCGAGAACCAATACACGGTGGATGAGCCGTGGCTTTTCAACGGCGACATCGACCGCTTCGAATGGAAGCTGGTCGGCAAGAAAGAGATGTACGTGCCGTACAACAACTTCGCGATGTACGACTTCCGCAAGAGCGTCGGTGACGTCTTCAAGAATGACATGGTCGACGCCGCGGCACGGCGCTACGAGCTGCACCGCGTCTACGTGGTCGAGGCGAAGCTCAAATCGAACATGCGGCATATCTCGCAGAAGAAGGTGCTGTACCTCGACGAGGACACCTACCTCGCGCTGGTGGGCGAAGACTACGACGCGCAGGGCAAGCTCTGGAAGACGAAGGAGGGATATCCGATCCCGCTGTGGGAGTTGGGCGGCACCTGCGACATCGAGCCCTTCACGCAGTACAACCTGCTCGCCGGCCGCTACGTGAACGACCAGACCGTGATCGGGGCCGGACAGGACGTGCACTACTTCGAGACCTCCAACGATCCGCGCTTTGCCGCGAACTACTACTCCGCCGAAAACCTGCGATCCATCAGCGAGCGCTAAAACAAACGGTACCGGCGGGACACCAGCGGGGCGCGCTGCGGGCGCGCCTCCAGAGACATAAAGAAAGGGAGGAACCACAATGAAGACGACGGGGGTCGGCATACCACTATCTTTGTCGCTGGCCGTGCTGGGCGCAGCCTCATCCAGCGCCTACGGCTACGACTTCACGACGGGCGTTGGAGACCTGACTGGCTCGCTGGTGTCCAACGTGACGGCGGGTGCGGGCATTCGCACCAAGAGCCCAAGCTGTTCGCTGACGGGCGACCCGAACGCGAACGGCTGCGGAGCCGCTGCCAACGTAGGGCAGTGGGGCGCCGGCGACATGGGTGACCTCAACTACCGGAAAGGTCAACCGTTCAGTTCGTATGTCAGCGCAACAAGCGAGCTACTGTTGACGATGCCCAGCGAGGGCTACAAGTTCATGCTGCGCGGCACCGGCATGTATGACTTTCTTGCCGGCAATACCGCGCGCACGCCGTTGTCCAGCACGGCTTCGGCTCAGGTTGTCTACAACGTGCAGCTGCTCGACCTGTGGGGTGAGAAGGATTTCAAGTTTGCCGACGAGCCTGGGCACGTCCGCCTCGGCAATCAGGTGATCAACTGGGGCGAGAGCTACTTTGCCTCGGGCGGCATCAACGCGACCAACTCGATCGATATCCAGAAGCTGCTGATCCCGGGCACGCAGCTCAAGCAGGCGCTGTTGCCCGCGCCGATGCTGAGTTTCGCCTCCGGCCTCTCGCACGGCGTCAGCACCGAAGGTTATTACCAGTTCCAGTGGAACGGCAATCGCTTCCCGCCTGTCGGCACGTTCTGGTCGGTCACGAACAACTTCGGGCGTGGTGCGGTGCCCGCAACCGCCAGTACTACCAACGGCAACCTGAGCGGCGTCGACGCCGGCACCATCGCCGGCCCGAACGCCGGCAATTCGGGCACGCTCGCGTCGGTCAATCAAGGGCTGGTGAACGGGCAGTATGCCGGGCCGCCATTCAACTCGATCGGCATCCCCGTCTCGACCATGCTGCCGCCCAAGTACAAGCCGCAATATGGTCTCAAGCTCAACTACCGGCCGAAGGATGTCGACGTCAATCTTGGCTTCTACTACGAGAGCTACACCGACAAGTCGCCTGTGCTGTCGACACTGGCCGACGGCTCGAACCAGTGGTCGTATCTGCAGAAGCGGCAGCTCTTCGGCGTCAGCGCGAACTTTGCGCTTGGCAGCTGGGCAATCGGAACGGAGCTGTCGTACCGCCCGCGGGACGCGGTGTCGTTGTCGAGCTGCTTCGGCGCGAGCGGGCCGCTCGACGCGAACACCAACGGCGTGAGCAACATCAATTGCCAGCAGTGGGTCGACAAGAAGAAGTTCCAGTACGACATCAACGGGCAGTTGAACCTCACGCAGAGCCAGTATCCGTTCCTGAAGTGGATCGGCGCGGATGCGGCGGTGCTGACCACGGAGCTGACGTGGATCTATTACCCCGGTGTGAACGCCAACGGCGTGCCGCGCACGATCAATGGCCAGGCGGTCAGGCAGGTGCCCATCGCCGGCTACTACACGTGGCTGAACAACAGTTCGGGCCTGGGCTATCCGATCACGGCCGCGCAGGGGACGGCCAACTCGGTGGGCGCCACCGTCGACTTCAACTGGACCTATGACGGCACCCTGATCCATGGCTGGCAAGTGACCCCGGGCGTGACGTTCTCCGACGCGCTGTACGGCTATACGCCGACGTTCGCGGCCAATTACCTGCAAGGGGCGAAGTCGCTGAACTTCTACGTGCTGTTCAACCAGAACCCGACGGTGTGGCAGGCCGGCATCAACTTCACGGTTTTCTACGGCGGCCATCAGACCGTTGGACAGCCCTATGCCGACCGGAACTTCGTGGGCCTGTTCGTGACCCGCAACTTCTAGTTCGGCAAGCGTGGCGAACCGGTGCGCAGCCATGCGCACCGCAGACTGACTTGAGGGATAGCGCCGTGTTGAATCGCTTTGTCATCCGCCTGGAGAAATGGTTTTTCGGGCATCGCGCGGTCGTGCTGGCCGCGATTGGCCTTTTCACTGCCGTCATGGCCGTGTTTGCCGTGCAGTTGCGCATGGAGGCCGGCTTTGAAAAACAGATGCCAATCGGCCACGAGTACATCAAGACCTTTGAGCAATATCGCGGCGACCTGTTCGGCGCCAACCGCATCACCGTGGTGGTGCGCGCGCGCGATGGCAACATCTGGACGTCGGAAGGCCTGACGCGCCTGTACAAGGCCACGCAAGCGGTCATGTTCCTGCCCAACGTCGACCGCCAGGGCGTGCAGTCATTGTGGACGCCGAACGCCTTCGTCAATGAGATCACCGAAGACGGTTTCCGCGCCGATCCGGTCATCGACGGCACCATCACGCCAGACCAGTTGACGCCCGAGGTCGTGGCGCGGATCCGCAAGGCCGCGACGGAGGGCGGGTATATCGGCACGCTCGTCTCGCACGGCCAAGACAGCGCGATGATCACGGCCGAGCTGAACGAACGTGACAGCGCCGGCAAGGTGCTCGACTATGTTGCGTTCAACCGCCTGCTCGAGAGCCAGATCCGCAAGCCGCTGGAAGATGCCGGCTACGAGATCCAGATCATCGGCTTTGCCAAGCAGATCGGCGACATTGCCGACGGCGCCACGGCGGTGCTGGGCTTCTGTGGCATCGCGCTCCTGCTGACCGCGCTGGCGGTGTACTGGTACAGCCACTCGGTCCGTTTCACGGTGCTGCCCATCGTCTGTTCGCTGACCTCGCTGGTCTGGCAATTCGGCACGCTCAAGCTGCTCGGCTTCGGCCTGGATCCGCTTGCGGTGCTGGTGCCGTTCCTGGTGTTTGCGATCGGCGTGTCGCATGGGGTGCAGCAGGTCAACTACATCGTGCGTGAGCTGTCGCATGGGCAGAGTTCGTTCGATGCCGCGCGCCAGAGCTTCAGCGGTTTGCTGGTGCCCGGCACGCTCGCGCTGATCACCGCGTTCGTGTCGTTCATCACGCTGCTCCTGATCCCGATCCCGATGGTGCGGGAGCTGGCCATCACGGCGTCGCTTGGGGTCGGCTACAAGATCATCACGAACCTGATCATGCTGCCCGTGGCCGCATCGTGCTTCAACTTCACGAAGGCCTATGCCGACCAGGCGCTGGCCAAGCGCGAGCGGCGCTCGGCGTGGCTGCGCAGCCTGGCCAGGGTGGCCGAGCCGCGCAACGCGTATGTCGTGCTTGCCCTGACGGCGTTCGTGTTCGCGGTCTCGGCCTGGCAGAGCCGCGACCGCGTGATCGGCACGCTGCAGCCCGGCGCGCCGGAGCTGCGCGCGGATGCGCGCTTCAACCACGACGCGGTCTCCATCGCCAGCAACTACGACATCGGACTCGACTGGCTGACGGTCGTGTTCGAATCGAAGGGAGCAGCTTGCGACAACCCGGCGGTCGGCGTGTTTGAAGACGACTTCGCGGCGACGATGCAGCGCGAGCCTGGGGTGGTCTCGGTGCAATCCTATCCGGCAATGCTGCGCACCTACAACGAGGGCTACAACGAAGGCAACCCGAAGATGAGCGTGGTGCCGATCGATTCCGGCAACTACGGGGCGATCTCGGCCGAGATCGGCCGGGTCAAGGGCTACATGAACAAGGACTGCAGCATGACCGCAGTGCACCTGTTTCTGACCGACCACAAGGCGACCACGATCAATCGCATTCTCGACGACGTCAAGCACTACCGTGCGACACACCAGCTCGACGGCGTCACGATCCGGCTGGCGGCCGGCAACGCCGGCGTGCTGGCCGCGACCAACGATGAAGTCGAGCAGAGCGAACTGCCCATGATGCTTTACGTCTACGCGGCCATCCTGGTGCTCGTGTTCCTCGCCTACCGCGACCTGCGCGCCATGGTGGCGTGCTGCGTGCCCCTGACGGTGGCGACGTTCATTGGCTACTGGTTCATGAAAGAGCTGCAGATCGGCCTGACGGTGGCGACGCTGCCGGTGATGGTGCTCGCGGTGGGGATCGGCGTCGACTACGCGTTCTACATCTACAACCGCCTGCAACTGCATCTGGCCAGTGGCCAGACCATCGTGAAGGCGGTCGAGCACGCGATGCTCGAGGTGGGCGTGGCGACGATCTTCACGGCGATCACGCTGGCGATCGGCGTGGCCACCTGGAGCTTCTCGGCGCTCAAGTTCCAAGCCGACATGGGCAAGCTGCTGGCATTCATGTTCATCGTGAACCTCGTGATGGCGATGACGGCGCTGCCTGCGCTCGCCGTGGTGCTCGAGCGGGTCTTCCCGCGGCGCAAGCCGGTACGGGCGCCGGGGCTGCTGAGCCACTGAATCCACTGACGACATCGAACGCAACTGGAAAGGTTTCGCAATGATCAAGAACGCAATTGCCGGCATCGTCCTGTGTTGTGCTTGCGTGAGCAGTTTCGGGCAGACGGGCGGCGGCGCAACCGTGGCGCTGCCGATCACGCCCGCACACGCGTGGGCCGATCCAACGCACGCCATGCTGCTCGATGCGGCCCATGCCGGTGCGCGCCTCGTCGCGGTCGGCGAGCACGGCATCATGCTGTTGTCCGATGACGGCGGGCGCACCTATCGGCAAGCGAAGCAGGTGCCCGCGTCCACCACGCTTTCGTCGGTCTATTTTTCCGATGCGCAGCACGGCTGGGCCGTGGGGCAGTGGGGTGTGATTCTGGCCACGACCGATGGCGGGGAGACGTGGGCCCTGCAGCGGTCAGATACGTCGATCGACCAACCGCTCTTTACCGTGTATTTCCAAGATGCCCAGCATGGCTGGGCGGCCGGCCTCTGGTCGCTGCTGCTCAAGACCGACGACGGTGGCCGCACGTGGGCCGTCGTGAAGTTGCCTGCACCGCCAGGCGGCGGTAAGTCGGACCGCAATCTCTATCGGATCTTCGCCGACCGCGCCGGCACGCTCTTCATTGCAGCGGAGAAAGGAACCGTGCTGCGCTCGCGCGATCGCGGCGCCACGTGGGAATACCGCGAAACCGGCAACAAGGGCAGTCTATGGGCCGGCACCGCAGCGACGGACGGAGCCCTGTTCGTTGGCGGGTTGCTCGGCCACCTGTACCGCAGCCGTGACGGCGGCGACACCTGGACGTCGATCGATTCGGGCGCCAGCGGGTCGATTACGAGCTTGATTGCGGCAGGCGGCCGCGTGCTGGGCGTGGGCCTGGAGGGTTTCGTCATCAGCGGCACCGGCGGCGACGAACGGTTCACGGCAAAACAGCGGATGGATCGAGCGGCACTGACCGCGCTCATCGTGCCCGACACCGCGAAGGAAAGTGCAAGCCAACCACTGCTGCTTTCGAAGGGCGGCGTCCTGAAGGCCGAATGATCCGGCGGGTTCACGAAGCGTTGTCCCTGGTGAGCTGCCGACACTCCGCCTATGCCAGCTTTGCCGATCCGGGGCGCCGGCATGCCGACGCGGCTGCGTCGGTTTGAGGTTTCCTATGCGCATTGGCAGGCGCCTCTCTGCCGTACTGGTTATCAACTGGGTTTCACCATGATTCGCGAAAATTCCGCTCCGTTTGCTGCCTTCCTGCTGCGTGTCAGCCTTGGCGTGCTGTTTGTCGCCCACGCCTTGCTGAAGATCCTGGTCTTCACGATTCCCGGCACCGTCGAGTTCTTCACCTCGCTGGGTTTGCCCGGGCCATTGGCCTACGCGGTGATCGCGCTGGAACTGGTGGGCGGGGCCGCGTTGATCGTCGGCTGGTATGCGCAGTACTTCGCGATCCCGCTGGCCATCGACCTGGCGGGCGCGATCGTCACGGTCCACGCAGCAAATGGGTGGCTGTACACCAACAAGGACGGCGGGTGGGAGTACCCGGCGTTCTGGCTGGTTTGCCTGATCGTCCTGTTCCTGCTGGGCGACGGGGCGTTTGCGCTCAAGAGCGCGCGCAAGCAAGCCTGACGAGCGAGGTGATGCGAGGCATCACCTTTGCGCAACATGAACGGCGGTCGAGGGCCTGAGCGATGGAAACCCTGCTTCCCTGCTGCGTCACGCGTTTCGAAACCGACGACGTCGACGACTTGGCCCACGGCCTGACCGTGTTCGAACAACGCTTCGATCAATTGAGCGCGGGGCGTTTCCACGGCAGGTTTGTCGAAGTCTCGTTCGGTGACGTACAGATCTACTGCGAGCACACGAACCAGTCGATTCACGAGATGGGTAGCATCCGCGCGAATGCGCGCGGGTTCGCGATTGCCGCCGAAGTGGAGGGTCGGGCTGTGTTCTGCGGCAGCTCCCTGACCGGCGGCGAACTGATGATGCTGGGAGAAGGGGAGGAACTCGACTTCCGTACGGCGCGGACCATGCGTACGGTGGGCCTTGTCCTGCCCATTGCGCGGCTTGCCGAGCTGCGATTCGATGCGCCGAAGGCCGGTGTGGGCAAGGCCGGTGTGGGCTCCGGCGTGATCTGCGCAAATCCGGCAGCCACGAGGGAGCTGCAGCAACTGATCGAGCGGATGCTTGAGACCTTCGCCGGGCGTCCAGACGGCGAGCACGAGGGGCGAATGCCGGATGCCGCGCTGGCACAGACGGCACTGGACGAACTGGAGACGGCGCTTGCCGCGCCGGCGCTGCGCGATCCGGACCGGGCGACGGGACGACCGGTCTGGATCGCGCGGCGGCGCGTGGTCGCGCGCGCGATGGCGTTTATCCACGACAACGTGACGGAGCCGATCAGCATCGGCGCGCTTTGCAAGGAGATCAACGTATCGCGCCGTACGCTGCAATACTGCTTTGAGGACGTGCTCGGCGTGGCGCCGCTCACCTATCTGAAAGCGGTGCGCCTGAACGGCACGCGGCGCATGTTGAAGTCATCGCGCACGCTTGCGCTGGGCGTCGGGGACATCGCCGCGCAATGGGGGTTCTGGCACCCGTCGCATTTTCGCGAGGACTATCACCGCATGTTCGGCGAGTTGCCCTCCGCGACGCGACGGCGCGCTCAGACCACCGCGAAGTAGTGCTTGGTGAACCGCTCCGATAGGATCTCCCACGCGATCGGCGTGCCCTTCTCGATAAACCAGCTGTCGCCGACTTTGTAGTGGACCGCTTCGCCGGTGCGCTCGTTGCGCAGCACGCATTCCCCTTCGACCACCGTCGCCTGTTCGCTGAACGGGTAGGTCATGTTGAACTTGCCCTTCGTGCACGCGAAGTAGCCGGCGCTGACGGGCGAAGTGGGCGTGCCGAAGTGCACCTTGCCGAAGGCCTTTACCTCGCCTTCGAGGATCGTCGAACCCAGATCGGCAACAGTGCCCCATGCGTCGAGGTCTGGCGGAAACGTACCGAGTTTGATGCTATGCATTGATGTCGACTCCGTTGGTCGGTTGAGAAACGTGTGCCTGGCAGCGCAGGCTTACCGGCGGCCCTTCCAGTAGCCGCTGACCTGGTTCCAGGCCTTGCCGGCGGTCGTCATTACGGCGCGCAGCTGGTCCTTGGCAAAGATGTCGAGGTGCGGCACGGAGCTCAGCAGGTCGTAGCGCGCCGAGCCTTCGCTCATGCCCTCGGCGAGCACCTTGCAGACGATGTGGCTGGGCGTCACGCCAAAGCCCGCGTAGGCTTGGACGTAGAACACGTTCGGATGCTGCTTGAGCGAGCCGATCTGCGGAAAGAGATTCGCGCCGCAGCACAGCGGCCCGCCCCAGGCAAGGTCGATCTTGACGTCTTTCAGATACGGGAAGACCTTCAGCATCAGGCTCCGATTCCACGCCTTCAGGTCGCTGGGGACGTAGTCGAGCAGGGCCGTCGCGCTGCCGAACAGCAGGCGGTTGTCGTTGGTCACGCGGTAGTAGTCGATGATGGGTCGGATGTCGCTGTATGCACCGCGGATCGGGCTGATGCGCTTGATCAGGTCCTCCGGCAGCGGCTCGGTGCAAAGCTGGAATGCGTACGTGTTGACGGTCTTCTTGTAGATCTCCGGTTCGAGGCCGTCCAGGAAAGCGTTGCACGCCCACAGCATTTTCGAGGCACGGACGGAGCCCATCGCGGTGCGCACAACCACGCGGTCGCCGTACTCAACGCCGATCACCGGGCTGTTTTCATAGATGCGCGCGCCGTGGCTGCTGAGCGCCTGCGCTTCGCCCAGCAGCAGGTTCAGCGAATGGACGTGGCCGCCGCCCATATGCAGCAAGGCGCTTTTGTACACATCGGAGCCGACCACCTTCTGCACGTCCTGGCCGGTGTAGAGCCGGATCTCCGTGTCCGGGTCGACGGACTTGAAGCTGGCCTCCCACGCGCGCAGTGTGTTCTCCTGGCGGCTGTTGAAGCCCAGGTAGGCATAGCCGTTGCGGAAGTCCGCATCGATGCCGTATTTGGCGATGCGCTCGCGGATGATGCCCGCGCCGAGGTTGCTGATCTTGAAGATCTCCTTGAGGCCCGCTTCGCCGACATGCTTGGCGATGGCGTCGAGATCGTGGCCGATGCCTGCCATGATCTGGCCACCGTTGCGGCCGGTGCCACCATAGCCCAGGTGCTTGGCCTCGAGCACGACGATATTCTTGATGCCGCGCTCGGCGAGTTCGAGCGCGGTATTGATGCCGGAGAATCCACCGCCGATCACGACCACGTCGGCGTCGATATCGTCCTGAAGCGTGGGGAAACGCAAGTCGTATTTCTTGGTCGCCGCGTAGTAGGTGAGGGAGTCGAGCTTGTTCATCTTGAGGATCGTCGAGAAAAAGAGGGCCCGGAGCGTCGACGTTTTGCGTCGACGCTTGTGTTGGTCTGGCTTGTGAAGCGGTCCTAGATCTTCGAGTTGCCGAGCTGGCTGAAGAGGATGGGGTTGCGCGTCTTGAGCCTGCCGGCCAGCAGCAGGCCCGTGATGGCAGCGATCGGCAGCGAAGCGGTCAGCGCGTAGGACACCGTTTTGCTTGCCCCGGTGAGGACGGAGAAGTTGGCGATGGCAAGCAGCAGCACGGCGCACAGCGCAATGCCCGACAACAGCGGTAGGACGAACACGCGCAGCGTGCCTTCCGGGGCGCCTGGATTGCCGTACTTGAAGTAGCGGATGACGGCGAGTGTCGTCAGCGCCATCAGTGCGATCACGCACAACGTGGCGATGTTGGTGAGCCACGAGAACAGCGTCAGCACCGGGTCGGCTTTGGCGACGACGAAGCCGAGCACAACCACGGCGGCCAGCGCGGACTGCAGCAGCGACCCATTGTGCGGGCTCTGGTGCACCGGATGAGTCCGCCCGAGTGCCTTTGAGAGCAGCCCTTCGCGACCGCTGGCAAAGAAGTAGCGCGCCGCCGAGTTGTGGAACGCCAGCAGCCCCGCATACACGCTGGTGATGAACAGCACGCTCATCGCCAGCGTCAGGCTCTTGTTCGCATAGCGGTCGGACAGTGCGTAGAGGAAAGTCGTCGGGTCCTGCAGGGTGGAGATGGCTTTCACGATCGAATCGGCGCCGGCGCCCACCACCATGCACCAGACGGAGAACGCATAGAAGCCGCCGATCAGCAACACCGACAGGTAGGTTGCGAGTGGAATCGTGCGATGCGGGTCCTTGGCTTCTTCGCTGTAGATGGTCGTGGCCTCAAAGCCGATGAACATCGCAAAGCAGAACAGCAGGCCGATGGCCGGCGTGCCGCTGAAGATTGCGCGCTGCGTGAACGGCGCCAGCGTGGGGCCGGCCTGGCCGCCGGCCTTCAGGATCGCCACATCGAGCACCAGCACGACGAGGTATTCGCCAATCACGAGGATGGACAGCACCTTGGCGGAGAGGTCGATCTGCCTGTAGCCGAAGACCGCGATGCTCGCCATCGCGGCGAATGCGCACACCCACCAAGGCACGCTGACGTCGAGATGCTGCGCGAGAAACCCGGACGTGACCGTGCCGAACATGCCGTACAGCCCGATCTGCATCGTGTTGTAGCCGAGCAGTGCAAGCAAAGCTGCGGCGCCGCCGACGTTGCCGCCAAGCCCGCGTGCCGCAAAAGCATAGAAGCCGCCGGCATTCGTGACGTAGCGCGCCATCGACGTATAGCCCGCCGAGAACGCCAACAGGATCACGACCGTGGCGATGAGCAGCGCGGGCGTGCCCGCGCCGTTGCCGAGCATGATGCCGATCGGCACGCCGCCCGCGAGCGCGACGAGCGGACCGGCTGCGGAGATCACAAAGAAGATGATGAAACCGAGCCCCAGCGCTTCACGCCTCAGCTCGGCTGACTCCTGCGCTCCGGTTGCGATAGCCATGTGTAAGACTCCTCGATGCTTCCGCACACGCCATTGAATTTCGTGAGATGCCGGTCCGGCGGGCCCAGGCAGACGATGACATGCGATCTGGCGCCCAGTGTAGGGGTCCCAAGTTGCGGCACTTAGCCCAAATTGGCAATGAGTGATCGCCCCGGTCGGGGGCTCGCCTGCTACGCTGCCCAGCGGGTCTGGAACAGTGGCAGCATAGGCCGAAGCGGGCGATATTGAATGACTGCTGGTACAGCCGGTGAGACGGCCGCAAAGCTTGCTAAGGCAGGCATGTTCTGGGCGATCAACCGTGCCTATCTAGTCGCAGGCTCGGCAAATGCCAGTGTCGGCACATCGACGATGGTCGCGCCGCCATCTGCTACCACCACTGCACCGTTCATCGCGCTCGCGTCGTCTGAGGCGAGGAATGCGATCACCGAGGCAATCTCGCCTGCCTCGGCGGCATGCCCGAGCGGCACGTCGCGCGTGGCAAGCGCATAGGCGTCATCCAGCGTGGACAGGCCGCGTGCCGACATCAGCGTGCGCATTTCATCGTCGGCCATTTCGGTGCGCACCCAGCCGGGGCACACGGCGTTCGTACGTACGCCGTGGCGCCCGTAGTCGCGGGCGAGGGAGCGTGTGAGGCCGATCAGCGCGTGCTTGACGGTCACGTAGCCGGCGGCTTCGGGGCCCGCTGCGAGGCCCGCGATCGAACTCACGACGACGATGGTGCCGTGGCTCTCGATCAGTCTGGGCAGCGCTTCGCGCGTGACGACGAAGGCGGTATCCAGGTTGGCGCGGCACGCGCGGCGCCAGTCGTCATCGGCTGTCTGCCCGATGGCGCCGAAGCCAAAACCGCCCGCGTTGGCGACCACGACGTCGAGCCGGCCGTGATGGTCGGTGATGCATGCGAGCGCATGGCGGACCTGGACCGGGTCAGCAGCGTCGGCAACCAGCGGGATCGCGCCGAAGGCTTCGGCCACCGCATTGAGCGGTGCCTCGCGCCGGCCGAGCACGTACACGTGCGCGCCCTCCTCGCGCAAACGCGCTGCGGTTGCTGCCCCGATGCCGGTGCCGCCGCCCGTGACGAGCGCTACGTGGCCTGCGAACCGAGGCTTCATGCGGGCACCGTCGTCGTATTGAGCACGGTCGCGTAGGCGCCGACCGGGAAGTTGACGAGCTTGCCGAAGTCGTCGCCCGCGTAGCCGAAGATCTTGCCGGTGGTCTTGCACGCTTCCAGGTCGATGACGATGATGCCGAGCGTCGGCACGACCTTCTCGCGCCAGATGAAAAGATAGAGGCTGTCGCGGATCTTGCGGTAGTGGCAGCGGTCCGCATCGGCAAGCCCTTGCTCCACGCCGGAGATGCAGTGCCACGCATACATCCTGTCGTTCAGATACACGTGCTCGTAGCACTCGTGCGGGTTGTAGCGGTACAGCACGCGCTTGCCGACCAGCTCGTCCGTGTCTTCATGAACGGGCGATGCGGCGTCGAATGCGCTGTCGATGACGCCTGACAGAATCTGCACGTCGACGCTAGTCAGCTCGCGCTTTTGCCGCGCAAGCTCGACGGCAGGCGTGCTTGCGCGCGCCTGGTCTGGCAGCGTGCCGACGACGGCTGTCGCGATGCCGCGCTGCGGGTCGAGCACGAGGCTGACCGACGTCGCACGCTCCGACGATTTGATGAAATCGACAAAGTAGATGCCCTCGCGCGGCGAGGTCGCACGATACGTGTCGGTGCCGGACTGTGCGGTGCCCTTGACGCTCCAGCGCAGCGTCTCGCCGTCGACGAACGTGTGCGTGATGACGTCGCCGGCAAAGTCAATGTCGTACGCCTGGCCTGCGAGATCGGCGACAGGTGTGAGTGCGTGGCTCGAGATGGCGAAGCTCGTTCCGAGGTCGCCTACGGAGATCCAATTGGTTTCGGTCATGGCAGATGTCGATGTCGTTGATGCCCCGTTCTGATCTGACCGGGGCGGCGGATGCCAGGGGCGAGTATGCGAACCGGCGGGCGGCGTATGGGACCCGAAAATGGCAAAGGCATGGTCCGCCGAGTTGCCGAGCAGGGCGTGCTGGCTCAGGCAAATGCGAATTCAGGAAAGCTCGAGCGCACTGCGTAGCCGAAGTCGAGCACGGCGGCGGTGCCATTGGCCGGCGCGCTTGCCGGCGATGCGTAGAAGAGCACGTGGCGCGCGACGTCCGCCGGTGCGATGGCCGGCACGCCGGCGCCGTCGAAGCCACGCGTTTCGAGCCCGAGGTCGCGGCGGGACATCGGCGTGTCAACCACGCTCGGACAGACGCTGTTCACACGCACCCGAGGGTGGTCGACGCAAAGCCCCTTGGCGAGCATGAGCGCGGCCGCTTTCGACGCGCAGTAGGCGCTCATGCCCGCGCTTGCAAAGAGGCTGCTGTCCGATGCCACCAAAACGATGGTGGCGTTGGCGCGTGCTTCCAGATGGGGCAACGCATGCTTGGCACAGAGATAGACTCCGCGAACGTTGACGGCCATGACACGGTCCCATTCGTCTTGCGCAATGCCCGTGACAATCTTGCCGATCGGCCCCGAGATGCCGGCGCATGCGATCAGCGAGTCGATGCCGCCAAAGCGGGCGACGACCGTCTCGACCGCTGAGGCAACCGAGCATTCATCCGTCACGTCGGCCGGAATGACGATCAATTCGAGACCGTCGTGTTCACGAGCGATCGCGTGCCCCTGTTCGATGTCGCGGTCGAGGATGGCGACGTGCGCACCCTCTCGCAACGCGGCCTGCACGCACGCCTTGCCGATGCCGGATGCGCCGCCCGTGACGATCAGCGTCTTGCCTGTGAGCCCTAAGTCCATGTTCCGGAGTCCTTTCCGATGCTTGCGGCGGCTGGCCGGCCTTGAATGGCCAACTATCGGGTCAGCCAACGTCTTGCGAGGAGCCCGGATCGGCAAAGTGACGGGATTTCGGGGTGCGGTCAGGCAAGCGACTGGACGCCTTCCACGGCCATCGCATTTACCGACGGCAAACATGCGGCCCACGTTGCCGCCTGCTCGAGTTGGCAGTCAGTGGAAAGAGCCGCTCCTCCGCCCCGGAAGCTCGCGCGAATTGGTTGCCGATCGACAAGCCATCCGTGCTCCACCAGAGTTGCTGAGCGGCTCGAACCGTGCGGTGGATTGCGTCCGTGCCGCCTGGCCGCTTAGAAACGCTCAGGCCGGAACGGGCAAGCGTTCACGATGGGCGTCTCACCCGCCATCATTTCCGCAATTAATCGCCCAGTGATCGGGCCCAACGTCAGACCGTGGTGTGCGTGCCCAAACGCGAACCACATGCCGGCATGGCGCGGCGCGGGCCCGATGATCGGCAGCATGTCGGGCGTGCAGGGGCGTGCGCCCATCCACGGCTCGGCATCCACGCGCTCGGCCAGCGGGAAGAGCTTGCGGGCGGCGGGCTCGACGGCGTTCAGCTGGACGGGCGTCTTGGGTGCGTCACGGTGCGCGAGTTCGGCGCCCGTGGTCAAGCGGATACCGCGTGCCATCGGCACCAGCACATAGCCGCCGTCGGCGTCGAGCACTGGGTGGTTCAGCTGCGTGCCCGGCGCAGGGGCGTAATGCATGTGGTAGCCGCGCTTGACCGCCAGCGGCAGGCGATAGCCCAGGCGCGAGGTGATGACGTCCGCCCACGGCCCCAGCGCCACGACGACGTTGTCAGCACGCACTTCGCCCTGCGTGGTCTGCACAAGCCATGGTGCATTGCTGGTGAGCGAGGTCGCATCGCCTTCAAACAGGCGGCCGCCGATCTGCTCGAAATACTGCGCATACGCCGTCACCAGCGCATTCGGATCGCTCACGGAATCGGAGTCCGTATAGCGCAGCCCGCCCAGCAGCGATGGGTCGAGATGCGGCTCGGCCGCGCGCAGGCGGGCCGGGTCCAGCGTTTCGTAGCCGACGCCGTACTCGCGCTGCCAGCGCTCCACGGCGCGCGTTTCCTCGTCCTGCGTGGCGGCGTTGCGGAACACCTTGATCCAGCCGATCGGGCGGATCAGCCCGCTGGCGCCCGCCGCCTCGGCCAGCGCGCGGTGCTCGGTCACGCTGTGCGCGATGAGCGGCGCGTATGCGCGCGCAATGGCCGCGTGCCGCGCCGGATGCGAGTTGCGCCAGTACTGCCACAGAAACGGCAGCAGCCTCGGCAGATCACCCAGGTGGTAATGCACATCCGCCGACGTGTTGGTCGCATAGCGCAGCAGCGTCGGCAGGTCACGCGGGAAGGCATAGGGGTAGACGCCCTCGCGCTGGATCAGCCCGGCATTGCCGAACGACGTCTCCAAGCCCGGCGCACGGCGATCAACGAGGGCGACGGCGCGCCCGCGCTGCTGCAGGTGCACCGCCACCGAGACGCCGACAATGCCGGCGCCCAGCACGAGGGTGTCAAAGCGCATGGCCGTCTCAGGCTTGGGCGAGCGCGGTGACGGCGATTTCCACGTCGATGCCCGGGCGCATCAGGCCCGACTGCACGCAGGCGCGCGTGGGCGCATGGCCGGCCGGCACCCAGGCTTCCCACGCGGCGTTCAGTTCGGTAAAGTGCTTGGCGTCGGTCAGCCAGATGTTGGCGGAGATCAGGCGCGTCTTGTCCACGCCGGCTTCGGCCAGCAGCTTGTCGATGCGGGTGAGAATGTTGTTGGTCTGCTCGGTGATCGACTTGTAGTCGATGTCGGGCACCTGGCCGGCCAGATGCACGATGCCGTTGGCGATCACGATCTGGCTCATGCGGGCGTTGGTGTGCAGGCGTTGGATGTCGGTCATGTCGAGGTGAGGTTCGTTGGTCCGTTGGTGGTTCAGACTGCCGAGGTGCCCGTGCCGCTCGTGTTGCTTGCGGCGGCATCGAACACCGGCGGCGCGGTGACGATGGAGCGCAGTGCCGGCGTCGGCTGCGCAAGCTTGGCGAGGTCCGGACGCGGCCGCCGCAGCGTAGCAGACGCGTCGAAAGCCTGCTCAAGCGCATGCGCCACGGCCAGCGTCTTGCGGTCGCCATGGAAGGGGCCGACGATCTGCAGCCCGAACGGCATGCCGGCCTGGTCGACGCCGCACGGCAGCGACAACGCGGGGTGCGTCGTGAGCGTGACCACATACGTCAGCGCCAGCCAGCGGTAATAGTTCGCCTGCGCGCGGCCGTCGATGTGCGTGGCGTACAGCTCGCTCCACGGGAACGGCGACACCGGTGTGGTGGGCGACAGGATCACGTCGTAGTTGGCAAACGCGGCCTGGAAGCGCTTGAGGATGCGCGTCTGCTCGGCCTGGGCCCAGGCGCAGTCGGCGAGCGTCATCGATGCGCCCAGCTCGTAGTTGGCGCGCGTGTTGGGGCCGAGCGAGGCCGGGTCGCGCGCGTAGGCATCGCGCATGCCGGCGACGAAGCTCTCGGCGCGGATCACGTCGAAGCAGCGGTGCACGTCGCCCAGGTCGAACGATATGGGCTCGCACTGGCGGAACATCGGCGCGATGGCGGCCATGCGTTCGCGGAACAGCGCGCGGATGTCGGCGTCGACATCGCAGCAGCCGAAGTCTTCTGTCCAGCCGACGCGCAGGGTGCTCAGGTCGATGGAATCCGGCATGGCGAAGCTGAGTGGATCGACGTGATAGCTGAGCGGATCGCCCGCAGAGAGGCCCGCCGTGGCGGCCAGTTGCAGGCAGGCCTCGGCCACCGTGCGCCCCATCGGGCCGACCACGGAGATGGGCGTCCAGCCCAGCAGCTTGCGCGAGTTCGGCACCAGCCCCGGCGATGGCCGGAAGCCAACCACGCCGCATTTGGAAGCGGGAATGCGCAGCGAGCCGCCGGTGTCGGAGCCGGTGCAGACCGGCAGCATGTCGCACGCCAGCGCCGCCGCCGCGCCGCCGGACGATCCGCCCGCGTTCAGCATCGGGTTGAACGGGTTGCCGGTGGCGCCCCACACCGGGTTGCGCGTGTTGGCGCCCGCGCCGAACTCCGGCACGTTGGTCTTGGCCACCAGCACGGCGCCCGCCGCGCGCAGGCGCTCTACCAGCACCACGTCGCGCGCTGGCACGTTGCCGCGCGCGGTGGGCGAGCCATAGGTGGTGAGCAGGCCGGCGGTGTCTTCCAGATCCTTCACGCCGAGCGGCAGGCCATGCAGCAAGCCGAGCGGCTCGCCGGCCAGCACCGCGCGTTCAGCGGCCCGAGCGGCTTCGCGAGCTTGCGGATAGCACGTCGCCGTAACGGCATTGACAGCGGGGTTGATGGCCTCGATCCGTTCGATGCAGGCATCGAGCAGCTCGACCGGCGAGATCTCTTTGGCGCCGATCATGCGGCGCAGCTCCACCGCGGTGCGGCTGACGAGTTCAGCGTAGTGCGACATCGATCCTCCTTTCAGAGCGCTTGGCCCGTACGGTCCTTCAGCCAGATCACCGGCACCAGCGACACCAGGCATGCGGCCGCCACATACCACGCCGGCGCGAGCGGATTGCCGGAGCGCTCCACCAGCCAGCTCGCGATGAATGGCGAGAACCCGCCGAAGAACGATGCGCTCACCACATACGTGAGCGCAATGCCCGTGGCGCGCACGTGCTTGGGAAACAGCTCGGGAATCATCACCAGCACCGGCACGATCTGCGCGGCCACGAACACCGCCAGCAGCGCCGACACCGCGTACAGCGCCAGCGGCGTCGGATGCGCGCCCAGGAACGCAAACGCCGGAGTCACCGCCAGCAGCATGATGATGCGCGAGGTGACCAGCACGCGCTTGCGGCTATAGCGATCAGCCAGCCGCCCGGCAATCGGCGCGACCACGAACAGCACCAGCGAGCTGACCACGCCCGAGACCACGGCAGCCGTAGGCGACAGATGCAGCGTGCGCACCGCGTGGCTCGGCAGGAAGAACGCCGTGATGTACACCGACACCGAGCCGCCCAGCTCGGCAAACGTGCCGAGGATGGTCAGCTTCAGATGCGTGGTCAGCGCGGCCTTGAGCGCGCCTTGCGGTTTGGCTTGGCCGGGGGCGCGGTCTTCCAGCGTCTCTTCCAGCCGCCGACGGATCAGCATGCCGGCCGGCGCCGCGAAGATGCCCAGCAGGAATGGCAGCCGCCAGCCCCAGGCCAGCACCGCCTCCTTGCTGAGCGTCACGTTGATGAGCGTGGCCACCGCCGCGCCAAGCGCTAGCCCCAGCGCCGTCGCCGCGAAGTTCCAGCTCGCGAAGAACGCGCGCGTGCGGTCCGATGCGTATTCGACCAGCAGCGTGGTGCCCGGCCCGAACTCGCCGCCCGCCGCGAAGCCCTGCATCAGGCGCGCGGCCAGCACGATCATCGGCGCGAAGATGCCCGCCACGGCATAGGTGGGCGCGGTGGCGATCAGCGCGCAGGACAGCGCCATCATCATGATGGTCAGCACCATCGCTTTCTTGCGCCCGGCGCGGTCGGCATAGGCGCCGATCACTACCCCGCCCAGCGGCCGCACCACAAAGCCCACGCCAAACACCCCGATCGACAACAGGAACTGGTTGACCGGCGAGGCCGACGGAAAGAACAGCTGCCCGATCTGGATCGCGAAGTAGCTGTAGATGGTGAAGTCGTAGAACTCCAGCGCCGTGCCAATGGTGGTGGCGGCAATGACTTGCGTGCGCGACAGCGCGGGGCGGCTGTCCAGGGCGAGTGTCGACACGGTGGGCGCTCCTGCAGGTTGGAGGCGGAAATGGTTTAAGTTATCGTATACGAGAAAAAAGTGATTCTCGTATACGAGAAAACCCGGAGACCTCCAGCGTGGCCACCCGCACAAAAGCCGCCGTCCAATCCGACGACTCCGTCGACGACACCCCCGCTCAGCTCAACCACCAGGAGGTGGGCGCGCGCATCCGTGAAGCGCGCAAGGCGCGCGGGCTGACGCTACAGGAGCTGTCGGAGCGCTCGGGCGTGGCGCTGTCCACCATTTCCAAGGCCGAGCGCGGCGACATCGCGCTCACCTATGAGAAGTTTGCCGGCCTGGCGCATGCGCTGGAACTGGAGTTCGAGCAACTGCTGGGCCGTCGCCGCACGCCGGATGCCGGGCCAGTGCGGCCGACCTTCACGCCGTCGGGCGGGCAGGTCATCTACGACACGCCCAACTATGAGTACGGCATGCTGGCCGACGCGCTGACCGGCAAGCGCATGGTGCCGATGCGCGCACACATCCGCGCGCGGTCGGTGGAGGATTTTCCTGACTACATCCGCCACCCCGGCGAGGAGTTCGTCTTCGTGCTGGGCGGCAAGCTCGAATTGCGCTTCGAGAACGGCGACGTGTTCCAGCTCTCGCCTGGCGACAGCCTGTATTTCGACAGCGCGGTCGGGCATGTGTATCTGTCGGCCAGCAAGGAGGATGCGGAAGTGTTGGCGTGCTGCGTGGGGGCGGATGTGCGGTATTTGGAGGGCGCCATCTGAGGCGTCCGCCGCCCATTAGCAGGATGTGTGTTTCCGTTGGTTAACGCCGGGTCAAAACAACATTCACATTTATGAAATTCAGATGTGAACAGATTGATTTCTCCCGCAAAGCCTTGTCCGCATTGGGTTTTCGTCGTTCTTGAAAACATTGCAAACATGTCCCCCCGCCGGTAGGGGACGGCCGTTCCGGCATCAATGACACAATCCGCACAAAGCCGGACACCGCCAGCGGAATGCGGTCATGATGCATTGCGGGTCCGGACGGGGGAGCGTCATGCGGGGAACGTGGATTGCAATTTCGGCAGCACACGCGCGGGCTCACCGGCTCTATGGGGTCCGGGGGTGGCTGATCGCGGTGCTGTGGCTCAATACCTTGCCGGTGGTGCAAGGCGGCACTGTCCTGGCCATGCAGTGGATGCATGGCGCCGTGCCACGTGTGGCCGGCGTGGTGTCGGCGGTGCGGCTGCTGCAGGTGGTGCTGCCAGTGGGGCTGCTGTCGGCGGCCTTCATGCGTCTGCGCTGGTTTGCGCCGGCGCTGTTTGCCTTCGGCCTGCTGCAGCTGTTGTGGGCAGGCTACCTGCTGTGGCAGGGGCGCGATGGCGACCCGCTGGCACTGGCGCTGGTGGGCGGCATGGAGGTGCTCATCCCGGTGATGACGATGGCCTATGCCACGTGGTCCCGCCGCCTGCGGGTGACATACCGGCACGAGGTGCACGCAGATGATCCCGCCCTGGCGCCCGCCGGGCTCGATCGCCCCGCCCGCGGTGAAAGCCCGACCGATGCCACCGAGCATGCCCGCGAACGCGCCGCGCTGCGCCGGGTCGCGCATGAGCTGACCACCGGCATGCTGGATACCGAAACCTGGATGCACGTGATGCGACATCACGCGGCGGCATCGGACAGCGATCGCACGACCGCGTATGTGCGTGCGCGCATGGCGGTGTTGTGCCCGCCCGCGCATGTGCATCCGCCGGTTGGCCGGACCCTCGCGACCGGCCTGGGCGCGCTGGCGGTGAGCGTGCTGGCTGCCGCCGCGCTGGCGTGGGGCCTGCTGGCCGCGCGAGCCTGGCTGCCGGAGGGCACTGTTGAAGCGGTTGAATCGCTGGCGGGCGCGGCGCTGCTGCTTAGCTGGCTGGGTGGCCTGTTTGCCGGCGCGCGCTTTCTGCGGCAGGTGGCTTAGCGCTGCGTCGTCGGCGGCGTGCCGGGTTGATAGTCACCGCCGGCCGCCTTGACCAGGAACACCGCGGTCGTCATCTGCTGGCCGAGAATCTGCACGGCGGTGCGCTGGTTGTTGAGCAGCGACTGCTGCGCGGTGATCACGTCCAGCGAGGTGGCGAGCCCGCCTTCGTAGCGCACGCTGGCGATGTCATAGACCTTGCGCGCGCTTTCCACCGCCGCATGGGCCTGTGTGGCGGCGCGGTCCAGCGTTTGCAGCCCGGCCAGGCCATCTTCCACTTCCTGCAACGCGCCGAGCACGGTCTGCCGGTAGTTGGCGATCGCACCCTGGTAGCCCGCGTTGGCAAAGTCGACACGGGCGCGCGTGCGGCCCGCATCGAACACCGTCTGCGCGATCTGCGTGCCGAATGACCACAGCATCGACGGCGCCGAGAACAGCAGCGCGAGGTCGCGCGCCTCCCAACCGCCGCCGCCATTCAGCATCACGCTCGGGAAGAACGCGGCGCGCGCCACGCCCACCGAAGCGTTGGCGGCAGCGGCGCCGCGCTCGGCAGCAGCCACGTCGGGGCGGCGTTCGATCACGTCTGACGGCAGCGCCACCGGAATGACGGGCGGCGACCCGGCCAGCGGCACCGGATCGACGTGGAACACCGGTGCCGGCGTGCCGACCAGCGTGGCCAGCGCGTGCTCGTACTGGGTGCGCTGCTTGATCAGCAGCTCGGCCTGCGTGGCGGTGGTGTCCACCAGCGCCTGCTGCTGCGCGAGGTCCAGCCCGGAAGCAATGCCGTCCTGATGGCGCGAGCTAACGAAGTCGAGCGCCTTGCGCTGCAGCGCCAGCCCTGCCTGCACGACGGCGATCTCCGCATCGGTCTCGCGCAGGTTGTACCAGGTGGTGGCCACCAGCGCGCTCAGCAGCAGGCGGAAATTCTCCAGGTTGGCGGCCGCCTGCTCTTCATTGGCGGATGCATTGGCGACGGTGTTGCGCACGCGGCCGAACAGGTCGGCCTCGTAGCTGACATCGGCACGCACCACGAAGTCGTTCTGCACGGTCGACACGACGGGGCTGGTGAACGACGACAGCGGCCGGTCGGCCGAGGTGCGGATGCGCGCGCCGTTGGCACTGGCCGTGACTTGCGGCAGCAGGCTGGCACGCGCCACGCGGGTCAGCGCCTGGGCCTGCTCCAGGTTCGACACCGCCACCTTGAGCGACTGGTTCTCACGCAGCGCCTGCGCCATCAACTGGTTGAGCTGCGGGTCGTTGAAGCGCTGCCACCACGGGCCCTTGGGCGCATCGTCGGCGGGCTGGGCGGCACGCCAGGGCGCTTCGGCCTGCCAGTGGGCAGGCACGTCCAGGGCCGGACGCTCGTAGTGCGGGGCGAGCGAACAGCCCGCCAGCCCTGCGGCCAGCGCGGCAGCGATTGCGGTACGGCGCACGACGAGCGTGTTCATGATGCGCGCGGTGCGGAAGCCGCGGGCGCCTGGGCGGGCACCACGGTCACCGCCTCACCCTGTTCGATCGAATCGGCCGGATTGAGCACCAATGCATCGCCCGCCTTCAGGCCGGCGACGATCTCGACCGTACGGCCGTAGTCGCGCCCGATGGTGATGAGGCGCAGGTTGATATGGCCGTTCTCCACCACGGCAATGCGCGGGCCCTCCTTGCGGAAGAGCAGCGTGTTGGTGGGCACCACGAAGGCGGGCTGGCCGGGGTCGGCGGCGCTGCCGGCCATGGCCACCTGCACGTAGGCACCAGGCATCAGGCGGCCGTCCTTGTTGGGCAGCGACACTTCCACCTGCATGGTGCGCGTGGTCGGGTCGATGGCGCTGGACATGCGCGCGATGGTGCCGTGGAAGACCTGGCCGGGCAGTTCCGCCAGCGTTACGGCCACGTCCTGCCCGGCCTTCACTTGCTGCGAATACGCCTGCGGCACATACAGATAGATGCGCAGCGGATCGGTCTGCGCCAGCGTGAACAGCTCGCGGTTGGCGCCCGCGTTGCCGGCGTTGACCAGCGCACCCACGTCGACATTGCGCTTGGTGACCACGCCCGCGAACGGCGCCACGATGCGGCGGAAGCCCTGCAGCTCCTGCAGGCGGCGCACGTTGGCCTCGGCGGCGGCCAGGTCGGCCTGCGACTGGTTGGCGGCGCTGCTGCGCTCATCCAGCTCCTGCTGCGAGACGGCGTCTTTCTGGCGCAGGTTTTGCCAGCGCGTGAGCGAGGTCTGTGCGAGCGCGCGGCGCGCGGCGGCCTGGTTGCGTGCGGCCTGCGCCTGGTTCAGCTCCTGGTCGACTTCCGGCGTGTCGAGCAGGGCCAGTACTTCGCCTTTCTCGACATGGGCGCCGATGTCCTTGAACCAGCGCAGCACGTAGCCGTTGGTGCGCGCGTAGATGGGCGATTCGACAAAGCCCTGCAGCGTGCCCGGCAGCGTCAGCTCGCGGCCACCGGCTGCTGGCTTGGGCACGATGGTGTTGACGTAGCGCGTCGATTGCGAGGCCACCTGCCGCTCCAGCGCATGCGCGTTGTAATAGCGGCTCACCAGCGTGCGCACCGCACCCAGCGCCAGCAGCACGGCAACGACGACCAGCACCCAGCGCGCCCGGCGCATGGCGCGGCCGCGGTCGACCTGCTCGATCGGGTCGACCGTGACGTGGTGGTGCGGCGGGCCTTCCGCCAGATGCCCGGAATGGGTGCCGGTGGTTTGCTCAGACATGTCCTTCGCTTCCCCGCAAATTGGTACGTCCGGCGGCGCGCCGCTGCAATCTGTTGTGCACGCTGGCAAACACCACCGGAACAAAAAACAAGGTCGAAACCGTGGCGAACAGCAGCCCGCCGATCACCGCGCGGCCCAGCGGCGCGTTCTGCTCGGCGCCTTCGCCCAGGCCCAGCGCCATCGGCACCATGCCGATGATCATCGCCAGGGCAGTCATCAGCACTGGGCGCAGGCGTGTGGAGCCTGCTTCCAGCGCTGCCTGCACCGGTGCGATGCCGTCATGCAAGCGCTCGCGCGCAAACGAGATCAGCAGGATCGAGTTGGCTGTGGCGACACCCATCGTCATGATCGCCCCTGTGAGCGACGGCACCGACAGCGTAGTCCCGGTCGTGAACAGCATCCATGCAATGCCCGCCAGCGCCGCCGGCAGCGCCGTCACGATGATCAGCGGGTCGATCCACGACTGGAAGTTCACCACGATCAGCAGGTAGACCAGCACGATCGCCATCACCAGCCCGACGCCCAGGCCGATGAAGGACGACTGCATCGTGCGCACCTGGCCACGCACCGTGATTTGCGCGCCGCGCGGCAGCTTGGGGCGGATCTCGTCGACGGCCTTCTGCACGTCCTTGGCGACCGCGCCCAGGTCGCGCCCCTGCACCGAGGCATAGACATCCACCACCGGCGTGATGTCGTAGTGCGACACCACCTGCGGCTGCACCCCCGGGCTCACCTGCACCAGGTTGCCGAGCAACTGCGGACCGCCCGGCTGCGCGGCGCCGCCGCCCGCGCCGGCCACCGGCGTGCGCAGCAGGGCGTCGAGCGAGTCGACCCGGTATTGTGGGCTCTGCACCGCCACCTGGTAGACCACGCCGTTGACGGGGTTCAGCCAGAAGGTGGGCGAGGTCTGGAAGCTGGAGCTGAGCGACACCAGCAGGTTCTGCGCCACGTCGCGCCCCTGCAGACCGACCTGCTGGATGCGCGTGCGGTCCATGTTGACAGCAAGCGTGGGCTGGTCGAAGCGCTGGTGCACGTGGGTGTCCACCGCGCCGGGAATCTGCTTGATGCGGTTGACCAGCATGCCCGCCAATTGCTGGTTGGTCGCGACGTCCGCCCCCGAGAACTGCACGTCGATGGCCGACGGCAGCCCGAAGTTCAGGATCTGGCTGACGATATCCGCTGGCTGGAAAGCGAACTCGACACCGGGGAAGCGCTTGGGCAGCTCTTCGCGCAGGCGGCGCACATACTCCGCGCTGGGTTTGCGCTCGCCCTCGTGCAAGGCGATCAGGATCTCGCCATCCAGCGTGCCGATGGTGCCGGCGTTGCTGTACGACAGGTTGATGCCCGAGTTGGGCACGCCCAGGTTGTCGAGCAGGGTGCCCAGCTCGTTCTTGGGGATGAGGGTGCGGATGGCGGCTTCCACCTCGTCGGCCAGACGCGCGGTCTCTTCGATGCGCAGGCCCGACGGCGCGCGCATGTGCAGGCGGATCTGGCCGGCGTCCACATCGGGGAAGAAGTCGCGGCCGAGCACCAGAACCAGCGCGCACGACGCCACGCAGAAGCCGAGGAACGATAGCGCGAACGTGCGACGGTGCTCCAGCAATACGCCCAGGATGGCGGCGTAGTTGCCGCGCATGTGCTCGAACTGCGTGTTGAAGGCCAGGTAGATGCGACGCATCACATTGGGCTTCTTGGCGTCTTCGGTATGGCCGGTCATCAGCATCATCACCAGCGTCGGCACCAGCGTGCGCGAGAGCACGTACGACGCCAGCATGGCGAAGATCACCGCCTCGGCCATCGGCACGAACAGGTAGCGCGCCACGCCGGTCAGGAAGAACATCGGCACGAACACGATGCAGATGCAAATGGTCGACACGAAGGCCGGCACCGCAATCTCAGCTGCGCCGTCGAGGATGGCGGTGACTGGCGCCTTGCCCTCGTGCAGGTGGCGCTCGATGTTCTCGATGGTGACGGTGGCGTCGTCCACCAAGATGCCGACCGCCAGCGCCAGGCCGCCCAGCGTCATCAGGTTGATGGTCTCGCCCAGCAGGTGCAGGACGATGATCGACGACAGAATCGACAGCGGAATCGACACGGCGATGATCGCCGTGCTGCGCCAGTTGCCGAGGAACAGCAGGATCATGGCTGCTGTCAGGCACGCGGCGATGATCGCCTCGCGGATCACCCCCTCGATGGCCGCTTTGACGAACAGCGATTGGTCAAACAGCGGCGTGATCTTGATGTCCTGCGGCAGCACCGACGCGGCCACCGGCAGCAGCTTGTAGATGTTGCTGACGATATCGAGCGTGGAGGCGCCGCCGTTCTTCAGGATGGACAACAGCACGCCGCGCTGGCCGTCCTGGCGCACCACGTTGGTCTGTGGCGAGAAGCCGTCGCGCACGTTGGCCACGTCGCCCAGGAACAGCGTGGCGCCGTTGCTGGTCTTGACCGGCATGGCGTTGAGTTGGGCGATGGTGCCAGGCGTGCCGTTGAGCGACACGGCGTATTCGGAGGCGTCGATCTTCTGCGTGCCGGCGGGCAGGATCAGGTTCTGCGCGCTCACCGCGTTGACGATGTCGGTGGGCGTGAGGCCCTGCGCCAGCAGCTTCTGCGTATCCAGGTCGACCGTGATCTGGCGGCTCTTGCCGCCGTACGGGAACGGCACCGCGATGCCCGGCACCGTGATCAGGCGCGGGCGCAGGAAGTTCAGCGTCGCGTCATTGAGCTCCTGCTCCGACAACGTGTTGGACGACAGCCCCAACTGCAGGATCGGGATGCTGGAGGCGGAGTACTTGATCACCAGCGGCGGCGTGGTGCCCGGCGGCAGCTGCCGCACCTGCGCCTGCGAGATCGCCACGATCTGCGCCAGCGCGGTCTGGATATTGGCGGTCGGCTGGAAGAAGACCTTGATGATGGCGACGCCGCCCAGCGACTGCGACTCGATGTGCTCGATGTCGTTGACGGTGGTCGTCAGGCTGCGCTCGGTGACGGTGACGATGCGGTCGGCCATCTCCTTGGACGGCAGCCCGTTGTAGTTCCAGATGATGCTGCAGACCGGAATGTCGATTTCCGGAAAGATGTCCGTCGCCATGCGCATTAGCACGAACGGCGTGGCCAGCAGAATCAGCAGCGCCAGGACGATGAAGGTCAGCGGCCTTCGCAGCGCGAGTTGGACGATCCACATGGTGGTGAGAGAGCTGCGGGCGGTGCGTCGATGGGGGCGTGGGCCGCTCTGACCGGCGGCGACTAATCATTCTAGCGCCGCGATGCCGCGATAAGAATGTTCCTATGATCAGACATTATTACAGTGCATAACGGCGCTTGCCGGGGCAGCTGAAGGCCCTGTCCCCCGCGCGGATGATGCCTTCAGCGCAGGTTGCGCGCGCACTGCAACAGCAGGTCGTGCAGCAGACCGGCGTGCTCGGCGTCGATCCCCTGCAGCATCTCCTGCTCCAGCTGGCGGACGGCTTCATCACAGAGCGCCAGCAGTGCAAGTGCTTCGTCGGTGAGGCCCAGCATGACGATGCGGCCGTGCGTCGGGTCCGGCGTGCGCGTGACCCAGCCGCGCGCTTCCATCGTCTTCACCACTTCGTTGGCCGATTGCGGCGACATGAACGAGCGCTCCGCCAGTTGCGCGTTCGACAGGCTGCCGCGCGCGTGCAACACCGACAGCGCGGTGAACTGCGGCACCGTCAGCCCGTGCGGTGCCAACGCCTCGCCCAGGCGGCGCTTGACGATGCGATCCGTACGGCCGATCAGGTAGGGCAGTCGGGCGGATGTTGCCGGAGCAGCATCCTGCGTGGGTTGCGGTGCGTTGGGGAGGATCTTCTTGGTGGCCGCCATGGCGTGTGGGGTGCGTCGCAGCTTGCAGATGTGCGCATTCTGCTACGTGTCATCCAGATCAGGGTTTACGGCAATGATAATCTCCTTGTTATATCAGGCTACCTGATATTAAATGGCCACCAAGCCAGCACGCACCGCACGCATCGCGGTCCGTGCCGCAGGTTGAGTGAATTCAGCAAGCCGACAGATCAAGGAGATGGAAATGGCTGACTACCAAGGGCGCTGGCAGACCGTGGACGTGAAGGTGGACCAGGGCATCGCCTGGGTCACGTTCAACCGCCCCGAGAAGCGTAACGCGATGAGCCCAACGCTCAACGCCGAGATGATCCAGGTGCTCGAAGCGCTGGAACTCGACGTCGACGCCCGCGTGCTGGTGCTGACCGGCGCCGGCGATGCGTGGACTGCCGGCATGGACCTGAAGGAATACTTCCGCGAGGTCGACGCCGGCCCCGAGATCCTGCAAGAGAAGATCCGCCGCGATGCCTGCCAGTGGCAGTGGAAGCTGCTGCGCATGTACGCCAAGCCGACCATCGCGATGGTCAACGGCTGGTGCTTCGGCGGCGGGTTCTCGCCGCTGGTGGCGTGCGACCTCGCCATCGCCGCGGATGAAGCCGTGTTTGGCCTGTCGGAAATCAACTGGGGCATTCCGCCGGGCAACCTCGTCAGCAAGGCCATGGCCGATACCGTGGGCCACCGCCAGGCGCTGTACTACATCATGACCGGCGACACCTTCACCGGCCAGCAGGCCGCCGCCATGGGCCTTGTGAACGAGAGCGTGCCGCGCGTCCACCTGCGTGCCCGCACCGTGGCGGTGGCCGAGAAGCTGCTCGAAAAGAACCCCGTGGTGCTGCGCGCCGCCAAGCACGGCTTCAAGCGCAGCCGCGAGCTGACCTGGGAGCAGAACGAGGACTACCTGTACGCCAAGCTGGACCAGGCCACGCTGCGCGATCCCGAGCACGGCCGCGAGCAGGGCTTGAAGCAGTTCCTCGACGAGAAGTCGATCAAGCCGGGCCTGCAGGCGTACAAGCGCGCCTGATCCGATCACCGATCACGTTCACCACGCCCCCAAATCCATCGCGCAGGCGCGCGAACACAGCGCGCCGCCCCGGAGACGATTCCATGCATGACGTGCCCCTGCTGATCGGCGGACAAAGCCGGCCGGCTGCTAACGGCGCCACCTACGAGCGCCGCAACCCCGTGACTGATGCGCCGGTTTCGCGCGCGCCTGCTGCAACGCCGGACGACGCGGATGCCGCCGTGCAGGCCGCCGCCGAGGCCTTCCCCGCGTGGGCCGCGCTGCCGCCGGGCGAGCGCCGTAGGCGCTTGCTGAAGGCGGCTGACCTGATGGACCAGCACACCGATGCCTTCATCCGCATCGGCGTGGCCGAGACGGGCGCGATGCCCAACTGGATCGGCTTCAACGTCATGCTGGCCGCCAACATGCTGCGTGAGGCGGCCGCCATGACCACGCAGATCGACGGCAGCGTGATCCCGTCGGATGTGCCCGGCAACTTTGCCATGGCGGTGCGCCAGCCGTGCGGCGTGGTGCTCGGCATTGCGCCGTGGAATGCGCCGGTCATTCTCGGCACGCGCGCGCTTGCGATGCCGCTGGCATGCGGCAATACGGTGGTGCTCAAGGCCTCCGAGGCATGCCCCGGCGTGCATCGGCTGATCGGCACCGTGCTGCACGAGGCGGGGCTGGGCGATGGCGTGGTCAATGTCGTGACTAACGCGCCGGCGGATGCTGCGCAGGTGGTCGAGCGCCTGATCGCGCATCCGGCCGTGCGGCGCGTGAACTTCACCGGCTCCACGCACGTGGGGCGCATCATCGCGCAGCATGCTGCGCGGCACCTGAAGCCGGCGCTGCTGGAGCTGGGCGGCAAGGCGCCGGTGGTGGTGCTCGACGATGCCGACCTCGATGCAGTGGTCGATGCCGTGGCCTTTGGCGCGTTCTTCAACCAGGGGCAGATCTGCATGTCGACCGAGCGCGTGATTGCCGATCGCAAGATTGCCGATGCGCTGGTCGACAAGCTGGCCGCCAAGGCGCGCACGCTGCGTGCCGGTGACCCGACCGACCCGACATCCGTGCTAGGCGCGATGGTCAGCATAGATGCCGCCAAGCGCGTGCAGGCGCTCGTTGAAGACGCCCGCGCGCACGGCGCCGCGTTGCCGGTGGGCCTGCACGTGGACGGCGCCATCGTGCAGCCGGCGATCGTCGATGGCGTGACGCCGGCCATGCGGCTGTACCGCGAGGAATCGTTCGGCCCGGTGGTGACGGTGGCGTGTGTAGACGGCGATGAGGACGCGATCCGCCTGGCCAACGACAGCGAATACGGCTTGTCGGCCTCGGTGTTCAGCCGCGACGTCTCGCGCGCGATGCAGGTGGCGCAACGGATCGAATCCGGCATCTGCCACATCAACGGCCCGACCGTGCATGACGAGGCGCAGATGCCGTTCGGCGGCGTGAAGAGCAGCGGCTATGGCCGCTTCGGCGGCAAGGCATCGATCGCGGAGTTCACCGAGCTGCGTTGGGTGACGCTGCAGAACACGCCGCGCCACTACCCGATCTGAAGTTCCGCAGCCGCCCATCCAACACCATAACCAGGGCGGCGCTTTCAGGAGACAAGACGTGGATCACGTCGAGATGCAGGTCCAGACCGGGCATCACACGCCGCCCCCGGCCGGTGTGCCCTATCGCCCCGTTGCCGTGCACGACGCGCCGGTGCGCTGCGAGACCGACGGCGCCGTCTGGCACGTGCGCAATACCGAGCCGCTGGCCGACCATCCGCAGCGCATGACCGATTGCCTCGTGGCGGGCGCCCAGCGTCACCCGGAGCGCGTGCTGGCTGCGCGGCGCGGGCCGGACGGCGTCTGGATCAAGCTGACCTACCGCGAGATGCTGGAGCGCGCCCGTGCAATCGGCCAGGCGCTGTTGGACCGTGGCGTGTCTGCCGAGCGCCCGCTCGCGATCCTGTCCGGCAATGACCTGGAGCATCTGCAGTTGGCGCTGGGCGCGATGTGGGCGGGCGTGCCCTACGCGCCGGTGTCGCCGCCATATGCGCTGGTGTCGACCGATTTCGGCAAGCTGCGGCACGTGTTCGACGTGCTCACGCCGGGGCTCGTGTATGCGGCGGATGGCGGCGCCTTCGACAAGGCCATCGACGCGGTGGTGCCGGAGGGCATCGAGGTCATCACGCGCGATGGTGTGCTGCCGGGCCGTACGGTCACCGCCTTCGATACGCTGCTGCAGACACCCGTGACCACGGCCGACGCCGCACAGGCCGACGTCGGGCCCGACACGCTGGTGAAGATCCTCTTCACCTCGGGCTCCACGCGTAGCCCTAAGGCCGTGCCGACCACGCACCGCATGCTGTGCAGCAACCAGCAGATGCTGCGCCAGACCATTCCCGAATTTGCCAAGGAACCGCCGGTGCTGGTGGACTGGCTGCCCTGGAACCACACCTTCGGCGGCAGCCACAACGTCGGCATCGTGCTCTACAACGGCGGCACGCTGTTTATCGACGATGGCCGACCGGTGCCCGGCAAGTTCGACGAGACCCTGCGCAACCTGCACGAGATCGCGCCCACGGCGTACTTCAACGTGCCGAAGGGTTGGGAGGAGCTGGGGCTGGCGCTGGAGCGGGACGCCGCGCTGCGCGAGATGTTTTTCTCGCGCGTGAAGCTCTACTTCTTCGGCGGCGCGGGCCTGTCGCAGGAGGCGTGGGACCGGCTGGAGCGCGTGACCGGCGAGCACTGCGGCGAGCGCATCCGGATCATGGCCGGCCTGGGCATGACCGAGACCTCGCCGTGCTGCCTGTTCACCACCGGCCCGATCATGCGCGCGGGCTATGTCGGCACGCCGGCGCCGGGCTGCGAGTTGAAGCTCGTGCCGGTGGGCGGCAAGCTAGAAGCGCGCTTTCGCGGGCCGCACGTGATGCGCGGCTATTGGCGCCTGGGCGAAGAATCGGCCGCGCCCGTCTTCGACGAAGAGGGCTACTACTGCAGCGGCGATGCATTGCGCTTCTTCGATCCGGCGCATCCCGAGAAGGGCTTGGTCTTCGACGGCCGCATCGCTGAAGACTTCAAGCTCAGCTCCGGCACCTTCGTGAGCGTCGGCCCGCTGCGTGCACGGGTGATCGCCAGCGGCGCACCGCATGTGCAGGATGTGGTGATCGCCGGCATGAACCGTGACGACATCGGCTTGCTGGTGTTTCCGCAGATGGAGTCGTGCCGGTGCCTATCCGGCCTGCCGCCAACTGCGGGCGTGGCCGATGTGCTGGCCGCACCGGCGGTGCGCGTCGCGTTTGCCGCGCTGCTGCGCACACTGAACGCCACGGCCACCGGCAGCGCGACGCGCGTGGCGCGGCTGCTGCTGCTCGACGCGCCGCCGTCGCTGGACCGTGGCGAGATCACCGACAAGGGCACGCTGAATCAGCGCGCCGTGCTGACCCACCGTGCAGACCGCGTCGACGCACTGTATCGCGAGGGCGATCCCGCCGTGATCCGCGCAGGCTGACTTAGCCGTACTCGCAACGCATCAGACCGAACCGGCACAGACCGGTTTATCCACCCAGGAGGAGACTCATGAAGACCGTCATGTCACGGGGCATGGCGCTGGCCGCGCTCGCCCTTGCGCTGAGCTGCGCCGGCTGCAACGACGATAGCGCAGGCGACACGCTGCCACAGCTCACCGCCGCCACCGGCATGAACCTCGCCGCCACGTGCGAGAGCTTTACCGGCAAGCTGAGCTTTGCCAACACCAACGTCACCGCCATCTCGACGGTCGCTGCTGGCACCTTGAACGTGGCCGGCAGCGCCGTTCCCGAGCACTGCCTGATCACCGGCACGATGAACACGCGGGTGAGCCCGGTGGATGGCAAGACTTACGCCATTGGCTTCGAAATGCGCCTGCCCAAGGCCTGGAACGGCCGCTTCTACTACCAAGCCAACGGCGGGCTCGATGGCTCGGTGCTGACGGCACTCGGTGCGCTGGGCGGCGGGCCGATCAGCAGTGCGCTGGGCGCTGGGTTTGCCGCCATCAGTTCGGACGCGGGGCACAACGGCAGCCAGGTACCGCTGTTCGGCCTGGACCCGCAAGCGCGCCTGGACTACGGCTACAACGCCGTCGCCACGCTCACGCCGATGGCCAAGTCGATGATCGCGCAGGTGTATGGCAAGGCACCGGATCGCAGCTACTTCGGTGGCTGCTCGAACGGCGGGCGCCATGCGATGGTGGCGGCCGCGCGTTCGGCCAATGCGTACGACGGCATTCTCGCCGGCGATCCTGGCTTCCACCTGCCAAAGGCGGCCATCAACGAGGTGTACAGCGCGCAGCAGCTGGCGACGGTGGCGACCGGCAACACGAGTGCTGGCACGCCCGACATCACCACCTCGCTCACCACCACGGAGCGCGCCATGGTGGCCAGCCACATCCTCGCCAAATGCGATGCGCTGGACGGCACCACCGATGGCATGGTGAACAACCTCGCAGCCTGCCAGTCGGCCTTCAGCCTTGCCACCGACGTGCCAACTTGCGCAGGCACGCGTGACGGCACCTGCCTTACCGCCGCGCAGAAGACCGTGGTCGCCAACCTGTTTGCCGGCGCGCGCAACAGCGCGGGGCAGGCGCTGTACTCGGGCTTTCCGTTCGATGCCGGCATCAGCGGCAGCAACTGGGCTGGGTGGAAGCAGGGCAACTCGATCAAGCTCGATCCGGCGGCGCTGGCCTTTGTCTTCACCACCACGCCGCAGCCGGCTTCGGCGATCACCTCGCTCACGGCCTACGGGCTGGCGTTCAGCATGGATACCGACGCGCCCAAGATTTTCGCCACCGACGCCACGTATACCGAATCGGCGTGGTCGTTCATGACGCCGCCCGACGAGACCAACCTCAGCACGCTCAAGCTGCGCGGCGCCAAGCTGATGGTCTATCACGGCACCAGTGATCCGGTGTTCTCCTCCGACGACACCACCAACTGGTATCAGCGCCTGGCCGCCGCCAATGGTGGCGACGCCAGCAACTTTGCACGCTTCTATCCGGTGCCCGGCATGAACCACTGCTCGGGCGGCCCGACTGCCGACCAGTTCGACATGCTGACCCCGCTGGTGGCCTGGGTGGAGCAGGGCGTCGCCCCCGACAGCGTGGTCGCCACCGCGCGCGGGTCGTCCAACGCCGTGCCCAACACCGAAGTGCCGAGCGACTGGAACGCCGCAGGCCATGACCGCACGCGCCCGCTGTGCGCCTATCCCAAGATGGCGCGCTACATCGGCACCGGCAACATCAACGACGCGTCCAGCTTCCGCTGCGAATGACGTCCGCCCCGCAACCATTCGGCCATCCCCAACATCCGGAAGGAGACGCCATGCAATCCACCACCCCTACGACACTGCGCCGGGAGGCCGCCGGCCCCGGCGTCGCCATGACCCTTGGGCTGTGTTTCATCGTCGCGCTGCTGGAGGGGCTCGACCTGCAATCGATCGGCGTGGCCGCGCCGCGCATGGCGCGCGAGTTCGGCCTGTCGGTCGGGCAGATGGGCCTGGCTTTCAGCGCGGGCACCTTCGGCCTGCTGCCCGGCGCCATGCTGGGCGGGCGCCTGGCCGATCGCATCGGCCGCAAGCGCGTGCTGATCCTGGCCACGGCGCTGTTTGGCCTCTTCTCGATCGCCACCGCGCAGGTGTGGGATTTCAACAGCCTCCTGATGATTCGCGTGGCCACCGGCATCGGCCTGGGCGCGGCCATGCCCAACCTGATCGCGCTGTGCGCCGAGGCCGTGCCCACGCGCCTGCGCAACACCGCCGTGAGCGTGATGTACTGCGGCATTCCGTTCGGCGGGGCCATCGCGGCGGTGGTCGGCATGCTGAGCACGGGCGATAGCGGCTGGCGCCACATCTTCTACGTGGGCGGTTTTGGCCCGCTGGTGGTGGTGCCCCTGTTGCTGACGCTACAGGAGTCGCGCCGTTTCGACAGTGCGCAGCGAGGCGCCGGTGCCATCCAGCCGCCGCCGGTGTCATGGGCGCTGTTCGGCGAACGGCGCCTGGCGGCCACGCTGTGCCTGTGGGTCAGCTATTTCTTCACGCTGATCGTGCTGTATTTCCTGCTCAACTGGCTGCCCTCGTTGATGGCCGCGCAGGGGCTAAGTCGCCCGCAGGTGGGCATGGTGCAGATCCTCTTCAATATCGGCGGCGGCGCGGGGGCGCTGGGTATCGGCATGCTGATGGACGCGGCGCGTCCGCGTTGGGTGGTGTCGGGCATGTACGTGGGCATCATCGCTGCGCTGTCGCTGCTGGCGGCGGCCGGGGGCATGGCATCGATGTCGGCGGGCGCCTTCATGGCGGGGCTGTTCGTGATCGGCGCGCAGTCGGTGCTGTATGCGCTGGCCGCAGCGTACTACCCGACGGCGGTGCGCGGCACCGGCGTGGGCGCGGCGGTGGCGGTAGGCCGGCTGGGCTCGATCGCCGGGCCGCTGTTGGCCGGACAGCTGCTGGCGATGGGGCAGCACTCGACCACAATCATTGGGGCGAGCATCCCCGTCACCATCGTCGCCGCGCTGGCTGCGCTGCTGCTGCTCAAGCGGCCGCGCGCGCAGGACTAGCGCATCCCACCTTCGCGCCATCTGTCCGGATGGCGCTTCCACGCATTCCAAACCGCTAGCCCGCCAGACATGGGGGGCGGGACCGGCTCGACCCTAGGAGGGGCCCCTCATGCTGCACACCACTTCGCGCGCCAACGTAGCGCGCCTGCGCTGCCTCGCCCTGGCGGCGCTTGCACTTGCCAGCGGCGCGGCCAGCGCGCAGAGCGTCACGCTCTACGGCCTGATCGACACCGGCATCGAATACGTCAGCCACGCCAATGCCAACGGCAACGGTCTCGTGCGTATCCCCGCCGTGACGGGCACGCTGCCTTCACGCTGGGGCCTGCGCGGCACGGAAGACCTTGGCAACGGCATCAAGGCCGTGTTCATGCTGGAGAGCGGCTTCAACACCAATACCGGCACGTCTGGCCAGGGCGGGCGCCTGTTTGGTCGCCAGGCGTGGGTGGGCTTGGCCAGCGACTATGGCACCGTCACGCTGGGCCGCCAGTACAGCATGGTCTTCTTGTCGCTGGCCGACGCTGACGTCCTCGGCCCCAGCCAATACGCGATTGGCTCGCTTGACGCGTACATCCCCAACGCGCGCACCGACAACACGGTGGCCTACAAAGGCACCTTCGGCGGTTTGACGGTGGGCGCGACGTACTCGTTCGGCCGCGATGCCGCCGGCGGTGTGCCGGCCTCCGGCACCTGCGCCGGGCAGCAGGCAGGCAGCGCATCGTCGTGCCGCACGGTGTCGGCGATGGTGAAATACGATGCCGCCACCTTCGGCATGGCGGGCGCCTTCGAAGAGCAGCGCGGCGGCACCGGTGCCACAGCCTTCTTCTTCAACGGCAGCGCGCCGATCCCGTTTGCCGACGCCGGCGACAAGGACCGCCGCATCGTCGCCAACGGCTACGTGAAGCTCGGTGGCGCCAAGCTCGGCGTCGGCTGGATCCGCCGCGACGTGGTCGTTCCCACGGGCGACGTGCGCTCCAACCTCTACTTCGTCAACGGCAGCACTCCGCTCACCGGTGCGCTCACGCTGGATGCCGGCCTATTCCGCATCATCAATGCGGACCAGAGCCGCAGCGCGACCATGGCAGTGCTGCGCGGTGTCTACGCGCTGTCCAAGCGCACCGCACTCTACGCGCAGACAGGCTATCTGTGGAACAGCGCCAATGCGCAGTACTCGGTCAGCGGGGGCGGCGGCGGTACCACGCCGGGCAAGGGTATGAACCAGCTCGGGGCGATGGTGGGGATGCGGACGGCGTTCTGAGGTGGAGGTGATGAGGTGGTCGTCTGGCCCAGGCATCGACAGATGTGACAACGGCAACGCGTGGGGCGGCGGATTTCGCGCGATAATCATCCGCTTTAGCGTCCCATCTCTGCCCGCCGCCATGAAACCCGGACTGACCACCGCCCTCCTGCACGCCGACCGCGAGGCCGGCAACGAGCACTACGCCGTCCACAAGCCGCTGCATACGTCCACCACCTACGGCTATACCGACACGCGCGAGCTGATCGACGTGTTCCAGGGCAAGCCCGGCTACACCTACGCGCGCCAGGGCAACCCGACCACGGCCGCGCTGGAAGCCAAGATCACGATGATGGAAGACGGCCTGGCGACGTCGTGCTTCGCCACCGGCATGGCCGCCGTGGTGGCGGTGTTTTCGACCATGCTGCGTGCGGGCGACCACGTGGTGTCCAGTGCCTTCCTGTTCGGCAACACCAACAGCGTGTTCGAGACGCTGCGGCACATGGGCGTGGAGGTGACCTTTGTCGATGCCACCTCCGCCCAGGCCGTGGCCGATGCCATCCAGCCGAATACGCGCCTGGTGTTCGTGGAAACCATCGCCAACCCGCGCACACAGGTGGCGGACTTGAAGGGCATCGGCGCGATCTGCAAGGCGCGCGGCCTGCTGTATGTGGTCGACAGCACGATGACCTCGCCGTGGCTGTTCCGCGGGCGCGATGTGCAGGCCAGCCTGGTGGTGCACTCGCTGTCGAAGTACATCGGCGGCCACGGCAATGCGCTGGGCGGCGCGGTGGTCGATACCGGCCTGTTCGACTGGACGACGTATCCGAACATCTTCCCGGCCTACCGCAAGGCCAAGCCGGAAATGCAGGGCATCCAGCAGATCCGCAAGAAGGGTCTGCGCGATCAGGGCGCGACGCTCATTGCGGACGCCGCACACCGCATCGCCATCGGCGCCGAGACCATGGCCCTGCGCGTGGACCGCACCTGCAGCAACGCGCTGGCCCTGGCCCGCACGCTGGCCGCGCACCCGAAGGTCGCGCGCGTCTACTACCCCGGCCTGCCCGAGCACCCCGAGCATGCCCGCGCCACCGAGCTGTTCCGCCACTACGGGGGCCTGCTGAGCTTCGAGCTGGTGGACGGCGCCGACTATGTCGACATGCTCAACCACCTGCGCTACGCCGTGCGCGCCACCCACCTGGGCGACACGCGCACGCTGGTGATTCCCGTCGCACCGACCATCTATTGGGAGATGGGCGCCGAGCGCCGCGCGTCGATGGGCATTGCCGATTCGCTGGTGCGTGTATCGGTCGGCATCGAGGATGAGGCGGACCTGCTGGCGGACTTTACGCAGGCACTGGACGCGACCAGCGTGGCTTGAGTCGTCCCCGCTCCGCGACCTTGCACCTCCCGAGTGCGCGGGTCGCGAAGCTGTCGGGCATCAGGCCGTGAAATCCGGCTGCCGCGCGGGGGCGGCGTCCATAAAGGCCGGGTGCGTGATGGCGTGTGCGTAGACTGCCATTGCGCGTTCAAAGCGGTCGAGCGGACAGCCCGCGCGCAACGCGTTGGCAATCTGCGGCACCAGCGTCACGTCCGCCAGCGTGGGTGCGTCGCCGAAGCACCACGGGCCACGGCCATAGCGTGCAAGCAAGCGTTCGACCGTCGCCAGCCCTTCGTCGATCCAATGCCGGTACCACGCGTCCTTCTGCTCCGGCGTCACCTTCAACACTTCCTGCAGATAGCGCAGCACGCGCAGGTTGTTGACGGGATGGATGTCGCAGGCGATGGCGTTGACTAGCTCCAGCATGCGTGCCCGCTGCAGCGGCTCGCGCGGAATGAGGCGCGGCTCAGGGTGACGTGCATCGAGGTAATCGAGGATCGCCAGCGACTGGCTCAAGCGCACATCGCCCTCGACCCAAGCCGGCACGCTCGCAGATGGATTGACCTGCCCGACATAGGCGTCAGCACGGTGCTCGCCCGCGCGGATGTTGACCGGCACGGTGTCATACGGCAGCCCCTTGAGGGCCAGCGCGATGCGCACGCGATATGACGTCGAGCTGTTGAAGAAGCTGTAGAGCTGCATGGCGCGGCCACTCAGACGATGCGGGCTTTCAGCTCGCCCAGGCCATCGATGCCCGTGACGATGTTGTCGCCCGGCTTGACGGCGCCCACGCCTTCCGGTGTGCCCGTGTAGATCACGTCGCCTGGCTCCAGCCGGAAGAACTGCGACAGGTACGCCACCGTTTCCGCCACCGACCAGATCAGGTGCGACACGTCGCTGCGCTGCTTCGACTCACCGTTGACGGTCAGCCAGATGCCGGCCTGCTGCGGGTGGCCAACCTCGCTGGCCGGGTGGATCGGGCCCATCGGCGCGGAGACATCGAAGGCCTTGCCGATCTCCCACGGGCGGCCCATCTCGCGCATCTTCATCTGCAGGTCGCGCCGGGTCATGTCCAGGCCGACGGCGTAGCCCCAGACGTAGTCGAGCGCGCTGTCCAAGGGGATGTCGGCACCGGATTTGCCGATCACGGCCACCAGCTCGGCTTCGTAGTGGTAGTTCTGCGTTTGCGACGGATAGGGCAGGTCCAGGGTTTGTCCATCGGCCACCGGCACGATGGCGTCGGCGGGCTTGCAGAAGAAGAAGGGCGGCTCGCGATCGGGGTCAAAGCCCATCTCGCGCGCGTGCGCGGCGTAGTTGCGGCCGACGCAGTAGACGCGGCGCACGGCAAACTGCGCGTCGCTGCCGGCAACGGGAACGGCGGTGAGGGCGGGGGGCGTGAAGACGTAGGTCATAGCGGGTTCAGTCATGTCGCAAGGGTGAGCAGGGCCGGCGGCAGCGCCGGTTCGCGCGCCGCAGCGGCATTTGGGGTCGGTCGAATCAGGTGCGCGCTTCGCGCAGCAGGTTGAGTGCGGCCAGCACGGGCCGGTCGGAGTAGCTGAACAGCACGGCGTTCTCCTGCGCGCTGAGCTGCACCGGCGCCCACGACGGGGCGACGAATACATCGCGCGGCTCAAACGCGAACTGCGCCTCGCCGATACGTACCGTGCCTCGGCCTTCCACCACGCTGTACACGGTGGCATCGGTGCCGCGGTAGGTCTTGCCCGCGAAGCCCTTCGGCAGAAACTGCATGAACGTGGCGATGGTCGGCATCGGCCAGCCGCCGGTGGCAGGGTTGACGTAGCGCAGCTTGACGCCGTCCCATGGGTCCAGCTCGCCATGGCGGTGGAGCGTGTCCAGCGCCTCGCGCGAGCGCTCGTAGGGGTAGCTGAAGATCGGTGAGGTCGGGTCGCTCACCTTGTGGCGCACCGGCACCATGTTGTGGCCGAAGCGAGCGAAGCTGTCGCCCTCCGGCCGCATCACAGGCTGCTGCGCTTCCGGGTAGTTCTCCGCAAAGCCGGCGTCGAACTGCTGCACGAGCGGAATATCGAGGCCATCCAGCCACACCACCGGCTCGCCGCCTTCGTCCACGCGCGGGCAACCGTGGTCATGCCAGGTCCACGAGGGCGTGATGATGAAATCGCCGGGATGCATCGTCGTGCGCTCGCCGTTCACCGCCGTCCATGCGCCCCGGCCTTCGACGATGAAGCGCAGCGCCGATTGCGTGTGCCGATGGCTCGGTGCAATCTCGCCCGGCAGGATCAGCTGCAGGCCGGCATACAGCGTGGAGGTGATGCTGGCCTTGCCCGGCAGCCCCGGGTTCTCCAGGATCAGCACGCGGCGTACGGCTTCCTCCGCGCTGATGACGGCGCCGGCCTGCATCACCAGCGGGCGGATCGCGTCGTACTTCCAGAGGGCAGGCACGATGCGCGGGCGCGGCTCGCGCGGCACCAGCGCGTGGAGCGATTCCAACAGCGGCGCCAGGCCCTTCCCGTCGAGTTGCGCATAGTAGGCGTCGCGGCTCGCTTGCAGCGTTGGCGAAGTCATGGCGGCTCCTTACAGCGCGACGAAGACGTGACCGTCCTCGATCTTGATCGGGAAGGTCTGCACGTCGCTGGCCAGCGGCTCACACAGCGCCTTGCCCGAGCGCACGTCGAACTTACCCTGGTGCAACGGGCATTCGATTTCGTAGCCGTCCAGGAAGCCGTCGCACAGCCGCGCGTGGCCGTGCGTGCAGACGTTGTCGGTGGCGAACACCTCGCCCGCGACGTGGTACACCGCGATCTCCGCATCGCCTGCGTTGACGGCAATCACATCGTCGTCGGGCAGGTCGGAAACGCTCAGAATCTTCAGCCAGGTCTTGGTCATGGCACACCTCAAATCGGATAGATGATCGAGTTGGGGATCATTTCGCTGTCGAACACGCAGGTGCGCGACTTCAGCTTCAACCCGGCCTCGGTGCGGACGATGGAGTCGATGTAGCGCCCGACGTTGAACACCGTGGACAGCTCGTCGGGCTTGGTACGGAACACGGCGTAGTTGGCCTGGGCGTCGATGCGGTCTGCGTCGACGTGCAGCACCTGCGGCAGGCCGACCACGTGGCGCTGGTAGTAAGGGTCGTGGAAGATGGTTTCCGTGATGCCGTAGATGCGGTCGCGGAGCATGCCCTTGCTTTCGAACGAGAGCGTGGCGAGCGGAAAGCCGCGGTCGTGGTTCTCGCGCGGCTGCACCTTGTAGGTGCAGTCGTCGACGAAGAGGTCGGTCCACTGGTCCCAGTCTGCGTTGTCCACGGCTGCGGCATAGCGGGTGTAGAGATCCAGCAGCTGCTGGTAGGTCGAAAAATCGAGCGTATCGGGCATGTCAGACCTCCATCACCTTGCGCCAGTATTCGTACATGCCACGGATCAGCGTTTCCGTGACCATGTGGTCGGTATCGCCCACCTCGCGGCCGCCGAGTTCGACCACAGTCCGGTGACTGGGCTTCTGTTCGAAGCCTTCCTGCGAAAACTCGATGACCTCGCCATCGTCCGCCGAGACGAAGCCGGCGGGCCCGAACAGGTTGGCCTGGCGCAGCCGGCGCTGCGTCATCTCCTCGGTATCGTCTTCAAAGCCGAAATGCGTCCAGACGAAGTCGAACGAGCCGTGGCCGTTCGGTTGGATGTGCCGCGTCGAGACGGAGTTGACCTGCTGCTGGAGGATCACGCTCGGGAAGACCGTCATCATCACGGCCGTCGGTGTGCCCCACCAGGGTTCATGCACGACGTCGAGGAAGCGGTCGTCATGCAGCGTCATCTTTTCCTTGAAGCTCGACACGCCGGAGGTCACCGCGCCCTTGCCGCCGGTGCCGCGCGTGGAGATCATCGCGGCGTGACGATGCAGCGCGTCCATCTTCAGCTCCGATTTGTTGTCGGCCCGCCAGAGCCCGAACGTGACGAACCAGGTGTGCAGCAGGCCCGGGTGGTAGGGGTCCTTGATGTTCTCCTGCATCAGCTTCCAGTTGCCCGGGATGCGCTGGCGGTTGTAGCCGAGGATCTTCAGCTTGCGCCCATCGAACACGCGGTCGAAATAGCCCAGGATGGTCGGGCCGAGAAACGCCTCCAGCGACGGTAGCGCATGATCGAACGACGCAAAGATGACGCCGTTGCGCACCGCCACGTTCAGCTGCGTCAGGCCATGTTCCTTGGGGTCGAAGTCGGCCGGCATGCCGCCCTGCACCTTGCCGTCGGCTTTGACACCACGCCGGAACGGCACGCCAATCAGGTTGCCCTTCAGGTCGTAGTTCCACTGGTGGTAGGGACAGGTGAATTCCTTGCGGTTGCCGGACTTTTCGCGGCAGAAGCGCACGCCCCGGTGCGCGCAGACGTTCTCCACCACGGCAATGGCGTTGTCAGGTGTGCGCGTGACGATGACCGAGCGTTCGCCGATCACCGTGCGCTTGAAATCGCCCACGTTGGGAATCTCCGCTTCCAGGCCGACGTAGCACCAGTGGCTGTTGTAGAACAGTCGCTCCAGCTCGCGCTGGTAGATCTCGTCTTCGGTATAGGCGCGGAACGGAATCCGGCTTGAGCCGTCGTCCTTCCAGAGTGGCCTCGAGAAGGTGAGGGTCGACTCCTGCATGGTGTGTCTCCGAGTTTTGTATTGAAGTCAGACGCCCACGGCGTAGAACGCGTCTGCGTAGATGTGTTCGGCCAGCACGCCGCGCTGGCGCAGCAGGAGGCTTGCGGCGTCCACCATGACCGGCGCGCCGGCCAGGTAGGCGCGCCAGCCTGCGAGGCTTGGCCAGTCGCTCGCGACGGCTTCGGTGACGACGCCCGAGCGGTATCGCGCATCCACATTGGAGGCGGCCACCACCACGTGCGTGTGCAGATTCGGCAGGCGCTCGCGCAGCGCATCGAGCCAATGCGTGCCATAGACATCGATGGGTGCGCGCACACCAAAGTAGACGTGGACGGGATTGGTCATGCCCGCATCGGCCATGCCCCGCAGGATGGAGAGGATGGGCGCCAGCCCGGTCCCGCCCGCAACGCAGAGGATCGGGGCCGCATGCCTGCGGCGCAGGTAGGCCGTGCCCAGCGGGCCGCTGACGCGCACCTCGTCTCCGACCTTGAGCTCGCTGGCGATATAGGACGTCACGCGCCCGTCCGGGACCACGCGGACATGGAACTCCAGCGCATGCCCCGCGTTGGCAACCGCCATCGAATACGGCCGGGCATGCTTCGGGGTGAACTGCAGCGTCGCGTACTGGCCCGGCGAGTAATCAAGCGGCTTTGCCAGGTCCAGGCGGATGCGCTTGATGTCGTGGGTCATGTCTTCGATGGCGGCGACCTTCGACTTGATGATCTTCGCCGGGTGCACGACCACCTCATCGACCTCGGGCAATTCGATCGCACAGTCCTCGACCAGCGTCGTCTGGCAGGCCAGCACGATCTGGCCCGAGGCGGAGGGCCCGTTCATGTCGGTGCCGCCGGTGACGGCCACGTTGCCGGAGAGGACCCGGCAGCGGCACGTGCCGCAGCGGCCGGCCATGCAACTGTACGAGATGGGCACCTGATTCGTGCGCAGCACTTCGAGCAGGTTATCGCCCGAGCACGCGCTGACGATGCGCTGCAGTGGGGTGACGGTGACGTCCATGTGCCAGTGTCTCCGGGCCGGTCGTTATGGGTGTGGACGCATGATGACGACCTTGACGTCATACATAAATAGAAGCACCCTGATGTGTCATATCACCCGCAGTGATAATGCAAAACGACAGGGGACACGCTGTGGAACTCCAAGATATCGACCTCAACCTGCTGGTCGTCTTCAATGAACTGCTCCGGCAACGTCGCGTCTCGGCCGTGGCGGAAACGCTGGGCATCTCGCAGCCGGCGATCAGCAATGCGCTGAACCGGCTGCGCAAGCTCATGGGGGACGAGCTCTTCATCCGCACGTCCAAAGGCATGGTGCCCACGCCGTTCTCGGAAACGCTCGCCGAGCCGATCGCCTACGCGCTCGGGGCGATCTACAACTCCCTGAACACCACCGCGAAGTTCGATCCGCAGACCAGCACGCGCGCCTTCACCCTCGCGATGACGGACATCGGTGAGATCTACTTCCTGCCGACCTTGATGCGCAGGCTCGCGAAGGACGCGCCGGGCGTCACGATCAGCACGGTGCGCAACCATACCGATACGCTGCGCGAAGAGATGGAGGCGGGCCGCGTCGATCTCGCCATCGGCTTCCTGCCGGATCTGAAGGCGGGCTTCTTCCAGCGCAGGTTGTTTCGGCAGCGCTACGTGTGCCTGTTCCGCAAGGGCCATCCACTCGCCAAGAGCGGCATGACCATGAAGGGGTTTCTGGAGGCGGAACATGTGTCGATCGTCGCCGAGGGGACCGGGCACGGCATGGTCGACGCGACCATCCTGCGGGCAGGCTTGTCCCGGCGCGTCAGCCTGCGGGTGCCGCACTTCATTGCGCTGGGGCACATCCTGCAATCGACGGACATGATCGCGGTGGTGCCCGAGGCCTATGCGACGCGTACGCTCAAGCCGTTCGATCTCGATACGGCAGCTTGTCCGGTCAAGATTCCGGACATCACCATCAACGTCCTGTGGCACGCGCGCAATCATCGCGAGCCGGCCAATCAATGGCTGCGGCAGCTGCTGTTCGAGATGTTCGCGATCTAGGCAGACAGGCGGGGCAGTGCGTCCGTGGTGTGCAAAAAATGGCACGCCATGCGGCGTGCCGCGGTTCTTCTTGTTGTGGTGACAGCGATTACGTCCCCTCGGAGGCAACCGGCAGCGTGTTGCCGGCCTCGGCGGGTCTGGCCTGCGCGCCGCACAGGAAGATGGCGAACGATGCGATAGCCGCCGGCACGGCGACGATGAGCAACAGCAGCTGGAAGCCGATGTTGGCGGTCAGCAGCACGCCGTCCACCAGCGCGCCGCACACCGAGCCGAGGCGGCCCACGCCCAGTGCCCAGCTGATGCCGGTCACGCGGCTGGCGGTCGGGTAGAACTGGGCCGCGAAAGCATTCGCGCCGATCTGCGAACCGCTGATGCAGAAACCGACGCCCGTGACGGCGAAGGCGAGCATCGCACCGTGCGCGACGCCGGTCAGTGCGAGGAAGACCGCACCGAGGCCGTAGGTGCAGCACAGCACCACCGGCGCAGGATACTTGTCCATCAGGCGTCCGATGATCAGGGCGCCGATCGTTCCGCCCACCTGGTACATCACCGCAATGCGCGACGCCAACGCCAGGGAGACGCCGCCCGCGTGGATCAGCGTGGGCAGCCAGTTTGTCAGAAGATAGACGATCAGCAGGCTCATGAAGAACACTGCCCACAGCAACAGGGTTCCCGTGCGGAAAGCAGGGAGGAAGAGTTGCCTGACGGGCGAGCCCTGCGCCTGCGTCTCGTGCAATACGAAGCGGGTGTCCGGCGTGACCACCAGTGGCGCAATCCGGTTGAGCAGCTTGCCGACTGCTGCGGTTTCACCCCCCTTGGATGCCAGATACCGCACCGACTCCGGCAGCGCGAAGGCCATCACCGGAACGAGCACGAGCGGGACCAGCCCCCCGAACAGCAGGACGCTGCGCCAGCCGTAGTCCGGCACCAGCTGTGCGGCGACGATGCCGCCGAAGCCCGAGCCGAGCGTGAAGCCGCAGAACATCACCGTGGTGAGGAACGACCGTCGGCGCTCGGGGCAGTACTCGGAGGTCAGCGCGATGGCGTTGGGCATGGCGCCGCCAAGGCCAAGCCCCGTCAGGAAACGCAGCACGACGAGTGCGCCCACGCTTGGCGCGAACGCCGCCGCCACGCTGGCAATACCGAAGGCGGCGACCGTGATCAACAGGGTGCGCTTGCGCCCGATGCGATCGGCCAGCGGTCCGAAGGCCAGCGCCCCGACCATGAGCCCGGCGAGCCCGGCGCTGAAGACGGTGCCCAGCACGGTCGGGCTCACGTGCCAGTCTTGCACCAGGGCGGGCGCAATGAAGCCGACGCAGGCCGTGTCGAATCCGTCAATGGCGACGATGAAGAAGCACAACAGGACCACGCGCCATTGGAAGGCGGAGAAGGGTTGCCTGTCGAGCCACGCGCGCAGGTCAATCGAAGAAGGGTGGGGCAGCATGATGTCTCCTCAGTCTTTGTTATGCGCGCCAAGGTAGCGGGCGCTGAGGAGACGCGTCCAGTCGAACGGTGAATGCGCGTCATTCACCAGATTGATACTGGGGGAGGCGTGGTGAGATCCGGGCGGAGCTTGCCCGGTCAAGGGTCAGCGGAAGAACAGCTCCCGCATGCCGAAGGTGTGATGCGCCTCGGCCGCCATCAGCAGCATCAGCACCAGCAGGCACAGAGGTGGGATCAGGATGGCGTACACCAGTGCCAGCCGCTCCCACATCATGTGCATGAACACGGACACGATCAGCCCTGCCTTGGCGATCATGAGCACGATGATCAGTGTCCAGCGCATCAGGCCCTGCACCCGGAAGTAATCCACCAGGTACGACAAGGTGCTCAGCACGAACAGCAGGCCCCAGATCTTCAGGTAGATGCCGATGGGGTGCTGCTGGCCATGGGCGCCGGCTGGTGTGCCGGATGCGTGGGACGGGTCGGTGTGGTCCATGGTCTGTCTCACCACAAATAGAACAGCGCAAAGATGAACACCCAGACGAGATCGACGAAGTGCCAGTACAGGCCCGCGATCTCGACGATCTGGAAGTTGCCGTGCTCGGCGAAGCCCGGCTGCAGGATCTTGCGCGCGATCAGCAGCAGGTAGATCACGCCGCAGGTCACGTGAAAGCCGTGGAAGCCCGTGATCATGAAAAAGCACGCGCCAAACTGCGCCGCGCCCAGCGGGTTGCCCCACGGGCGGATGCCCTCGTGCACGATCAGTTTGGTCCATTCGAAGGCCTGCATCGACACGAAGGTCGCGCCCAGCAGCGCGGTCGCCAGCATCAGGGCGGCGGCGCGGCGGGCATTGCGCCGGTAGCCGAAGTTGACCGCCATCGCCATGGTGCCGCTGCTGCTGATCAGCACGAAGGTCATGATGGCGATCAGCAGCAAGGGCACCTCGACGCCACCCACCGACAAGCCGAACACCTTGGACGGGTCGGGCCACGGTGCCGTGGTCGACATGCGCACCGTCATGTAGCCGATCAGGAAGCTGCTGAAGATGAAGGTGTCCGACAGCAGGAAGATCCACATCATGGCCTTGCCCCACGGCACCTTGAAGGCTTCGCGGTCGGCCGACCAGTCGTTGACGATGCCGTGCCAGCCTTGGGGTAGCGCGTCCGGCAGGGCTTCGGTGGAATCGGTCGGGAGCGTGGGCGTGCTCATGGCGCGGCTCCGTACAAGGGCCCGCAGATGGCGGTGACGAAGGCGGGCGTGACCCACCACATCACCGCCAGCAGCACGAGCCACACGGCCAGCAGGAAGTGCCAGTAGGTGGCGCACAGGGCGACGGCGCGGCGGGTGCGCTCCAGGTCCCCACTGTGCAGGCGTGCAACCGTGGCGCCCCAGGCGATCAGGCCACCGATCACGTGGGCGGCGTGCAGGCCGGTGAAGACATAGAGGAAGCTGTTGGATGGGTTGACCGTCACGCCTTGTCCGGCAGCCGACAGTTGCTGCCACGCCGTCCATTGGCCGAGCACGAACAGGGCCGCCAGTGCGCCGCCTGCCAGCAGCCAGGCTGTGCGTCGCAGGTTCGCCTGCCGCGCCATCTGCATCGCCATGCTGGCCAGCACCAGCACGCCGGTGTTCCACCACAGCAGCGTTGGATGCGGAACCGGCATCCAGTCCGGTTCGCGCATGCGCATCGCATAGGCGAGGATCAGCAGCGAGAACAGTGTCGTGACGACGCCCATGAAGACGCGCAGCCCAATGCGGCCTGCGCTGGGCAGCACGGGCGGTGTGTCGGGCGCGAAATGGCGGGGCAGGGTGGTCATGCGCGAGCCTCACCGGTGTGGAGGGGCACCGTGCTCGGCGTAGCCTCCGGAGAGGGCGGCTCGTTCTGCGGCACGAAGTCTTCCGTGCGGTCGGGCGGGCTGTACTCATACGCCCAGCGATAGACCACCGGCGGCGTCGGCCCCCAGTTGCCGTGCACGGGTGGCGTTTGCGGGGTCTGCCATTCGAGCGTGGTGGCGCGCCAGGGGTTGCCATCGGCGCGCTTGCCGCGCACCAGGCTCCACGCCAGGTTGAAGAGGAACAGCAGTTGCGCCGCCCCCACCACCAGCGCGATCACGGTGATGAACGTATTCAGCGTCTGCGCCGAGGCCGGGATGAAGCTGTAGCCCTCATACGCGTAGTACCGGCGCGGCATGCCCAACACGCCCAAGTAGTGCATCGGGAAGTAGATCAGGTACGTGCCGATGAAGGTGATCCAGAAATGCGCGCGGCCCAGCGTGTCGTTGAGCATGCGGCCCGTCACCTTCGGATACCAGTGGTAGATGCCGCCGAACACCACCAGGATCGGCGACACGCCCATCACCATGTGGAAGTGCGCCACCACGAAGTACGTGTTCGATAGCGGAATGTCCACGCTCACGTTGCCGAGGAACAGGCCCGTCAGCCCGCCGATCACGAAGGTGCTGATGAAGCCGATGGCGAACAGCATCGGCACGGTCAGGTGGATGTCGCCGCGCCACAGTGTGAGCACCCAGTTGTAGACCTTGAGCGCCGTCGGGATGGCGATGATGAGCGTGGTGGTGGCAAAGAAGAAGCCGAAATACGGGTTCATGCCCGCCACGAACATGTGGTGCGCCCACACCACGAACGACAGCACCCCGATGATGATGATGGCCCACACCATCATCTTGTAGCCGAAGATGTTCTTGCGCGCGTGCGTGCTGATGAGGTCCGACACGATGCCGAACGCGGGCAGTGCGACGATGTACACCTCCGGATGCCCGAAGAACCAGAACAGGTGCTGGAACAGCAGCGGGCTGCCGCCAGCATGGTTCAGATGCTGCCCCATCGACACCACCGCCGGCACGAAGAAACTGGTGCCCAGCGTCTTGTCGAGCAGCATCATGATGGCCGACACGAACAGCGCCGGAAACGCCAGCAGCGCCAGGATGGTCGCCATGAGGATGCCCCACACGGAGAGCGGCATGCGCAGCAGCGTCATGCCGCGCGTGCGCGCCTGCAGCGTGGTGGTCACGTAGTTGAGCCCGCCCATCGTCGCCGCCACGATGAAGATCGCCAGCGACACCAGCATCAGCACGATGCCCAAGTCCGTGCCCGGCGTGCCAGGCAGGATGGCCTGCGGCGGATACAGCGTCCAGCCCGCGCCGGTGGGCCCGCCCGGCACAAAGAAGCTCGCCACCAGCACCAGCACGGCCACCAGGTAGACCCAGTAGCTGAGCATGTTCAGGAACGGGAACACCATGTCGCGCGCGCCCAGCATCAGCGGGATCAGGTAGTTGCCGAAGCCGCCCAGGAACAGCGCCGTGAGCAGGTAGATCACCATGATCATCCCGTGCATGGTGACGAACTGGTAGTAGTGGTTGGCGTCGATGAAGGCGAACTTGCCCGGAAAGCCCAGCTGCAGCCGCATCAGGTTCGACAGCACGAGCCCCACCAGCCCGATGGCGATGGCCGTGAGCGAATACTGCACCGCGATGACCTTGTGGTCCTGGCTCCAGACGTAGCGCGTCCAGAAGCTCTGCGGGCCGTGGTCGAGATCGGTGTGCGCGTAGGGCATTGTTCCTCCTCGCTACGGTTTGGCCGCGTTGGTGGGTGGCGGTCCACCTTGCGTCTTGATGTACGCCACCAGCGCAGACAGCTCCTGATCGGTCAGATCGAAGTTCGGCATGATCGGGGCGAAGCCTTTCACCACGCGCGCCTTCGGGTCGCGGATGAAGGTGCGCAGGTAAGCCTCGTCGACATGCGCGGTGCTGCCGTCGGCCATGGTTTCGGTCTTGCCGTAGAGACCCTTCCACGTGGGGCCGACGCTGGGGCTGCCGTCCACGCTGTGGCAGGCGACGCAGCCCTTGGCCTGCGCAAGCGTCTTCCCTTGGTCGGCCAATGCCTGCGCACTGCCGCCAGCCGCGGCCGGTGCAGCCTGCACCTTGGCACGCTGGCTCTGCTCGAAGGTGGTCTGCTGCTGCAGCCAGCGCGTGAACGACGCCTCGTCTTCCACCACCACCACGCCGCGCATGTTGGAGTGGCCGATGCCGCAGAGCTGCGCGCACAGGATGTCGTAGCGGCCCACCTTGGTGGGCGTGAACCAGAAGCTGGTGATCATGCCCGGCACCATGTTCATGCGCGCGCGGAACGGCGGCACGTAGAAGTCGTGCAGCACGTCGCGCGAGCGTGCCAGCACCTGGATCGGCCGGTTGAGCGGCAGGTGCAGCTCGGGCACTTCAATCAGGTAGTTGTCGCGCCCGTTCGGATCGGCCGGGTTCATGCCGAACGGGTTGTCGTTGGTCATGTAGCGCACGTCGGTCGTGCCGAGCTTGCCGCCGGGCCCGGCAAAGCGGAAGCGCCATTGCCACTGCTGGCCGAGCACTTCCAGCTGCAGCACGTTGGGCGGTGGCCGCACGTATTCCGCATAGACGAAGAGCCCTGGCGCCAGCAGCGCCGCCACCCCCACCGCCGTCACGCCGATGAGCCACCACTCCAGCCGCTTGTTGTGCGGCTCGTAGGTGGCGCGATGGCCCTCGCGATGCCGGTAGCGCAGCAGCGCCACCACCATGAACAGGTTGATTGCAATGAAGAGCGCGCCGGTGATGACGATGGTGATCGTCAGCGTGTCGTCCATGCGGACCCAGTTGGAGGCGATCGGGGTGATCCACCACGGGCTGGCAAAGTGAAACCCCACCGCCAGGACGACGATCAGGACCAACGCAATCGCAAGCGCCATGAGCCACCCCGCTATGCGCCACACGCTACCCAAAGGCTAGTCCTCTGATGTGCATCGTGCAAGGCAGCGGAAAGAGGAAGTACGCCCCGCGTGCGTCTTGTGGGAACGGACGGCGCGAACGGGCGGGCGGCGTGTTGCGGCGCAATGCAAAACGGCCGCCGCCGGCATCGGTTGCCGGTGGCGGCCGTCTCCCGAGCGCGCCGCTTGGTATGCGGCGCCGCAGGATGTCAGCGCCGCGTCACTGTGTCGGTGCCTGCATACGTCGTTCCAGCATGCCGTACGTGATGGCCGCCACCACGCCAAACAGCAGGTTTGCCAGCAGCGGTCCGGAGCCCCGCTCCGAGGCAAACCACGGGAACACCACCGTCATGACATAGAAGTTCCAGACATACGCCACGATCCCAAACGCCACGCCGACGGCGGCTTCCATGCCGACGCTCGAGTCAAAGTGGAAGGGCGCGATGACGGCGCCAAGGATCATCCCCATGATGGCGCCGAGCACGAAGTGCAGCACCAGCGCTGTCGCCACGATGCCAAAGCTGAACAGCGACATCTGCTCCAGCGCGCTCGGGCCCATGACCATGGCCGCGATCTTGTGCGTCGGGCGCCACGGGCTTTCATTGAGCACCATGGTCGACCAGAAGAACTCCAGCACGATCACCAGTGCGCCACCCACGACGCCGGCCACCGCGGCCGCGAGCCAGTCGGGCATGCGGCGCTCCCAATGGTGCGATTGCATGTGCAGTTCCATAGAACCTCCTTGCTGATGTATTCACGTCAGCACTTAAGAATCGGAAGCGCCACTCGCCCTGCTCCAGAGCGCCACTCGCATAAGTGCTTCTTTGCGTAGTTCAGTCTGGCAGATACGGGTGCCAACGCAAGGTGCAAAAACCCGCCGCGTCGCAGAGGACAACTGCGTTTTGTTCGAAGTGGAGCATCAGCGTGTCTGCGGTGGTCACATCGTCGATGAACAACAGCAGGCTGGGTTCGGGCGTCCATGTTGAGGCTGCGTCATCGGGCGGGCCGCCAACGCCCGCGAGCCACGATAGGCCGCGTGCGATGGCCCAGGCAAGCAGCTCGGTCTGGCGCGCGGCGTTCTCGTGCGCGCTGACCGCATGCGAGAACGGCTGGTGCGCCGTCACGAACACTGCCCACGGCGTACCGGCCTGCGCGAGCAGTGCCGCCACGCTCGGGCTGGCGGCGTCGATGGGCAGCAGCACGTCACCCTGCGGCGTGTCGACGCAATAACGCGCGACGCGGTAGGCGGCGATCAACTCGGGCGAGAGAGCAGGCGGATGGCGGTGCATTGTTGCGTCGCATGGTCGCGGCCATCTGATTTGGCGCAACGCAAAAGGGCCGTGGATGTCACAGAATAGCGTCTGGCCGGCCCAACCGTGCCATAGCAAGATTCCGACAACGACTCTCCTGTGAGGCTTGAACCATGTACAACAAGATCCTGGTCGCCGTAGACGGCAGCGAAACCAGCAAACTGGCCCTGGCCGAAGCCGTGCGCCTGGCCAAGGCATTCCACGGCACCGTGCGCGCCGTGTACATCGTCGACAGCCCGGCCATGCTGTTCGATGTCGGTTATTACGATCCGAGCGAACTGCGCAAGTCGTTCATCCAGGCCGGCACGACATTGCTGGAAGAAACCGCTGCCGCACTCACCAAGGAAGGCGTGACGCAGGAAACCGCCCTGGTGGAAACCGAGGGCGTGGGTGAAGACGTGGCCGCAGCCCTGCAGCGCGACGCCGCCAAGTGGGGCGCCGAAGTGGTGGTGGTTGGCACGCATGGCCGCCGCGGCCTGGCCCATGCCATGCTGGGCAGCGTGGCGGAGAAGTTCATCCGTGTGGCCACCACGCCAGTGCTGCTGGTGCGCGGGTCCGCCAAGGGCTGAGGCCTCGGTCGCCGCGCGGGCGGGGGCTCGGTGTCGTTCGTTGACCCATCGCGGTCACTGGACTTCCGCCAGCGCGGACGCGTGCCAACTGCCGCATCCGTCCGAGCCGGATATCCTATCGGGATGACAGCCCGCTGCCTGACCGGCTCCGGTCAGGTTCGCCCCCAACGTATCCATCGCCATACCACTATGAACGTCAATCCGGACGCCCCTGCGCGCCGCGCCATCCGCACCCTGACCGCTCTTGAAGGGCGCGTGCTCGGCGTCCTGGTCGAGAAGCAACACACCGTGCCCGACACCTACCCGCTGACGCTCAACGCGCTGGCTGCCGGCTGCAATCAGAAAACCGCGCGCGCCCCGGTGATGACGGTCACCGAAGCCGAGATCCTCACGGCCATCGACGGACTGAAATCGCTGAGTCTGGTCATGGAAGGCAGCAGCAGTCGCGTGCCGCGCTTCGAGCACAACATCAATCGTGTGCTTGGCGTGCCCAGCCAATCCATCGCGTTGCTCACTGTGCTGCTCCTGCGCGGCCCGCAGACGGCGGCCGAGCTTCGACTGAACGCCGCGAGGCTGCATGCCTTTGCCGACATCTCGTCAGTCGAAGCGTTTCTGGAGGAGTTGGCCGCGAACGATCCACCCTACGTCGTGAAGTTGCCGCGAACGCCGGGGGAGCGTGAAAGTCGTTGGGCTCATTTGTTGTGCGGCGCAGTCACGCTAGCCGAAATGCGGCAGGGCGGCGCCGTCGACGAGACCATCGCGCCTTCCGAATTCGAAGCGCTGAAAGCCGAGCAGAAGCGATTGGCCGACAAGGTGGTCCGGCTTCAGGCGCTCGTCGAGCAGATGGCAGAGGAGCTGGGCATCGCGATTGACAAATCGGCGCTGTAACTGCATACCACTACGCGTTTCTTTGCCGGCAGGCGAAAGAAAGTGAATCGGCCCCGGCAGGGACGGCGCCGGTGTGAATCACCCAGCCCCGCCCCGGTAAAGGGCCGACACAGCAGCCGCTAACTCACGCGCCGGCCGACACGAACAGCGTGCAGGCGCCTTCCTCCGCCGCCGACACATTGCGGCGGAAGCCCGAGAACAGGTCCCGCCCAACACCCGCGTGATAGTGCGCCAGCTCCGGCGTGCTCACCTGGCGGGCATTCCATTCTGCTTCCGGCACCCGCACCGACAGCGTGCCGGCTTCCGCATCCAGCACCATGATGTCACCGTCGCGCACACGCGCCAGCGGCCCGCCATTGAGCGCCTCCGGCGTGACGTGGATCGCCGCCGGCACCTTGCCCGATGCGCCCGACATGCGGCCGTCCGTCACCAGCGCCACCTTGAAGCCGCGCTCCTGCAGTACCGACAGCGTGGGCGTGAGCTTGTGCAGCTCAGGCATGCCATTGGCTGCGGGGCCCTGATACGGCAGCACAGCGATGAAATCGCGCTCCAGCTCGCCGGCCTTGAAGGCGTGGATCAGATCATCCTGCGCATGGAAGACGCGCGCCGGGGCTTCCACGACACGGTGCTCCGGCTTGACCGCCGACACCTTGATGACCGAGCGCCCCAGGTTGCCGTCCAGGACCCGCAGGCCGCCGTCCGGCGAGAACGGCTCGGCCACGCCGCGCACGATGTTGGTATCGAGCGAAGCCGCTGCGCCGTCGCGCCACACCAGCCGCATTTTGCCGTCCATGTCTTGCAGGAAGGGCTCCTGCGCGTGGCGGCGCAAGCCCTTGCCCATCACGGTGGTCACGTCGTCGTGCAGCAGGCCCGCGTCGATCAGTTCGCGGATCACGATCGACAGGCCACCCGCCGCCTGGAACTCGTTCACGTCTGCCTTGCCGTTCGGGTACACGCGCGCCAGCAGTGGCACCACGGCGGACAGTTCATCAAAGTCATCCCACGTGAGCAGGATGCCCGCCGCACGCGCCATGGCGATCAGGTGCAGCGTGTGGTTGGTCGAGCCGCCCGTGGCCAGCAGGCCGACGATGCCGTTGACGAAGGCGCGCTCGTCCAGTACATCGGCGATGGGCGTGAACTGCTCGCCGCCATGGACGAGCTTGAGCACCTGGCGCGCAGACTCACGCGTGAGTGCCTCGCGCAGCGGCGTGTTCGGGTTGATGAAGGCGGTGCCCGGCAGGTGCAGGCCCATGATCTCCATCAGCATCTGGTTGGAGTTGGCCGTGCCATAGAACGTACAGGTGCCGGCGCCGTGGTACGACTTGGATTCGGCCTCCAGCAGGTCGGCGCGCGAGAGCTTGCCCTCGGCGTAGCGCTGGCGCGTCTGGGCCTTCTCGTCGTTGCTCATGCCGGTGGTCATGGGGCCGCCCGGCACGAACACGGCCGGCAGGTGGCCGAACGACAGCGCGCCGATCACGAGGCCGGGCACGATCTTGTCGCACACGCCCAGGTACAGCGCCGCGTCGAACATCTGATGCGACAGCGCGACGGCGGTCGACAACGCAATCGTGTCGCGCGAGAACAGCGACAGCTCCATGCCGTCCTGCCCCTGCGTCACGCCATCGCACATGGCCGGCACGCCGCCGGCAAACTGCGCGGTGCCGCCGGCTTCCAGCGCGGTCTCCTTGATCCACGCCGGATACACCTCCAGCGGCTGGTGTGCGGAGAGCATGTCGTTGTAGGCCGAGACGATGCCGATGTTCGGCCGCTCCAGCGCCTTCAGGCGGATCTTCGCCTCGCCCGGCATCGCCGCGAAGCCGTGGGCGAGGTTGGTGCACGAGAGCAGCGAGCGCTCGACCTTGCGGCCGGCGTTCTTGCGGGTGACGTCCAGATAGGCCTGACGGGGGCCGCGGCTGCGGTCGATGATGCGCTGGGTGACGTCGGCCACGACGTCGTGCAGGCGGTGCAGGGCCATGCGGGTTCTCCTGGTGGGGGTCCGGATCGGATCGGGACGGAATGCTGTAATTTTCCTACAAACTGGCCGGTCGTGGGGCAGGGTTTTCCACAGGTGCCCAGGTAGCCTCAACGGCCTAGCACGCGAATTGCGTGCCGCAAGGAGGCTGAAAAGGCTTGGGATCTCGTCAATTCTCAGGCGGAAAGCGATTGCTTGGGCAGTCGCATGAACGCCTTGCTCGTGATGTAGTAATACTACAAAATGGACGGGAAAAGCACGTTGTACTGCTAGCCGCCACAAATCGCGCTCACAATGAACCGACGCGTTCATGTGCGTTACCTAGGCTAGCCTAATCGATGGCTCACACACAGGAGATGACGATGTCGGTGCCCGCATTCGACATGGTGTTGTTTGGCGGTACGGGCGATCTGGCCCGCCGCAAGCTGATCCCGGCCTTGTTCGATGCGCACCAGGGCGGCGACCTCCACCCGCGCGGGCGGATCTTCGCCATCGGCACCCAGCCGCTGGAGACCGCGGGCTACCTGGCGCTGCTCGAGCGCGAGACGCGCCCCACCATGCGCCTCTATTCCGGCGCGCCCGTGTCGGATGACGCCTGGGCCTCGTTTGCGCAGCGCATCGTCTACCAGCAGGTCGACGCCCGCAAGCCGGAGCAGTTCGATGCGCTGGCCGCAGCCCTTGGCGAAGACCGCGCGCCCATCACCGTGTGCTACCTGGCCACCGCCCCCGGCATCTTCGTCAACATCTGCGCGCAGCTCGCGCGCGTCGGGCTGAACACGCCCAACGTGCGGCTGGTGCTCGAAAAGCCGCTGGGCACCGACCTCGCCTCGAACGAGCGCATCAACTCTGCCGTGGCCGAGTTCTTTGCCGAAGACCAGATCTACCGCATCGACCACTACCTCGGGAAGGAATCCGTCCAGAACCTGATGGCGATCCGCTTCGGCAACGCGCTGTTCGAGCCGCTGTGGCGCCGCGAATCGATCAAGGACGTGCAGATCACCATCGCCGAGCAACTCGGCGTGGAGCGGCGCGGCGACTTCTACGACGGCGTCGGCGCGCTGCGCGACATGGTGCAGAACCACCTGCTGCAGCTGCTGTGTATCGTCGCCATGGAGCCGCCGTCGAGCCTGTCGCAAGATGCCATTCGCGACGAGAAGCTCAAGATCCTGAAGGCGCTCAAGCCGATCCCGCTGCAGGAGGTGCCCGAGAAGACCGTGCGCGGCCAGTACCTGGAAGGCGCCATTGCCGGGCAGCCGGTGCAGGGTTATCTGCACGAGCAGGGCATCCCGCCCGACAGCCGCACCGAAACCTTCGTCGCCATCAGGGCCGAGATCGCCAACTGGCGCTGGGCCGGCGTGCCGTTCTACCTGCGCACCGGCAAGCGCATGCCGCAGCGGCTGGCCGAGATCGTGGTGCGCTTCCACGACGTGCCGCACGCGCTGTTTCCCAAGCCGCTGATCCAGTTTCCGGAGAACCGCCTGGTGATCCGCCTGCAGCCGGAAGAAAGCATCCGCCTGCAGTTCCTGACCAAGACACCGGGCGCGGCGCTCGGCCTGCAGCCGTCCACGCTCGACCTGGACTTCACCGACCACGGTGGCGTGCGCCATGCCGGCGCCTACGAGCGCCTGCTGATGGATGCCGTCAACGGCAAGCTGGGCCTGTTCGTGCGCCGCGACGAACAAGCCGAGGCATGGCGCTGGGTGGAGCCTATTATCGAAGCATGGAACGAGGCCCGCACGCCGCCCAAGGGCTACACGGCGGGCAGCTGGGGCCCGGCCGCATCGAGCGCATTGCTCTCGCGCGATGGCGCCGCCTGGCACGAGGAGATGTGATGGTCATGGAATGGCACGCAATGCCTGACGCGCAGACCCAGGTGGCGCAGTTGGCCGACGCCGTCGCCGACACGCTCACCCGCGTGATCGGCACGCACGGCAGTGCATGCCTGGCGGTGTCGGGCGGGCGTTCGCCGATTCCACTGTTTGCCGCGTTGCGCACGCGGCCGCTGCGCTGGGCGGACGTGGCGATCACGCTGGTCGACGAGCGCGCCGTGCCGCCCGACCACGCCGACAGCAACGCGCGCCTGGTGCGCGAACATCTGCTGCAGGATGCCGCCGCTGCAGCACGCTTCTTTCCGCTGGTGCTGTCGCCGCACGTGCACGGCGGCTCGGTGGACGTGGATGCGTGCGTGGCCACGGCCAACGATCCGTTCCAGCAACCTGACGTGGCGATTCTCGGCATGGGCGACGACGGGCATACGGCCTCGCTGTTTCCCGATGCGGCGGAGCTGGGCGAGGGCATCGACCGCGCACGGCCGCCGGCTTACCTGCCGGTGCGCCCGGGCGCCGCGCCGCACCGGCGCATCAGCCTGAACCTGTCGGCGCTGTGCGCGGCGCGCTCGCTGTTTCTCGCCATTGGCGGGGAGGCCAAGCGCGCCGTGTTCGACCGGGCCGCGCAAGGCGAGGCGCAGCACGCGCTGCCGGTCAGCTATGTCATTCATCAGCGGGAGGTACCGCTCGATGTCTATTGGACTGCATGAAGTTGGCGTAGGCGACACGAAGGAAGCGATGGCGTACCCGCGCCTGGTTGGGGATATCGGCGCCACCAACGCGCGCTTTGCGCTGGAGATGGCGCCAATGCGGCTGGCCCATATTGATGTGCGGAAGGGCGACGACTACCCGTCGCTGGAAGCGGCGATGCGCGCGTATCTCGCCTCGCTGCCGCCCGAGATCGCCGCGGCTGGTGTGCGCCATGCGGCCATCGGCATCGCCAACCCGGTGCTGGGCGACCAGATTCGCATGACCAACCGCGACTGGGCGTTTTCCATCGAGGCCATGCGCCAGTCGCTCGGTTTCGACACCTTTGTCGTGCTCAACGACTTTGCCGCGCTGGCGCATTCGCTGCCTTACCTGAGTGCCGACGAACTGCAGCAGGTGGGCGGCGGCGCGTGCGTGGCCGATGCTCCGCGCGCGCTGCTGGGCGCGGGCACTGGCCTAGGCGTGGGCTCGTTGCTGCCGACGCCGGACGGCCGCTTCATTGCCGTGGCAGGCGAGGGCGGGCACGTGGCGTTCTCGCCGATGAACGACGAGGAAGTCGCCATCTGGCACTTCGCACGCGAGCGCTTCGGCCATGTGTCGGCCGAGAGGCTGATCTCGGGCATGGGGCTGGAGCTGATCTATGAGGCGCTGGGCGCGTGCTTCGACCTGTGGCAACAGGGCCCCGCCGTGCGCCGCGCCGCCGACATCACCGCCATCGCCCTGGGCGAGACGGACGACAAAGTGGGCGACCACGCCCGCTGCCGCTATGCCGTCGATACCTTCTGCGCCTTCCTCGGCACGGTGGCGGCCAACCTGGCGGTCACGCTGGGCGCGCGCGGTGGCGTCTACATCGGCGGCGGCATTGTGCCGCGCCTGGGCGCCACCTTCGCCAATTCACCGTTCCGCCGCCGCTTTGAAGACAAGGGCCGCTTCTCCGGCTACGTGGCGGCGATGCCGGTGTATGTCATCCACGCGCCCTATCCCGCGCTGATTGGGCTGTGCGCGGCGATGGACCATGCCGTGGCAAACGGACACTGAGCCGGCCGGCTCAACTCACTCCGGCTGATCGGCCAGCCCGGCAGTGCTGCCTTTGCGCAGCGCCGTCTCCAGCACCAGCGCATCGAGTAGCGCGAGGTGCAGCAGGCGTGCCACCATGGAGCGGTCCGCGACGGCGGCCTCCACACTGGCGGGCAGCGTGACGTCGGCCAGCGCGGCCAGGCGGCTGCCCGGCGCCGTCACGGCAATCACGCGCACGCCCAGCTCGCGCACGCGCTCCACCGCCGTCTGCAGCTCGGGCAGGTCGCCCGACTTGGAGATGGCGATCACCACGTCCCCCGCCTGCAGCACGTTCAACGACATCGACACCAGATACGGATCGCTGTACGCATTGGCAGCGATGCCGTAGCGGAAGAACTTGGTCTGCGCGTCGCGCGCCACCACGCCGGAGCTGCCGAAGCCGTAAAGGTCGATGCGGTGCGCGGCATCCACCAGCGCCACCGCGGCGTCGAGCGCGTGCGCATCGAGCTGGTCGCGCAGCGTGGCCAGCGCGTCGATGGTGTCCTGCAGGACGCGCGTGCCGGCAGCGGGCGCCTTGCGGGCCGGGGCGGTATCGCGCGGCACGTTGCCCTGCGCCAGCCGCAGCTTGAAATCCGACAGGCCGTGGCAGCCCATCGAGCGGCAGAAGCGGATCACGGTCGGCTGGCTCACGCCGGCCTCGCGTGCGATGGCCGCCACCGGCAGGCTCAGCACCGTACCGGGCTGGCGCAGCACCCAATCGGCCACCTGCCGCTCCGCTGGCGAGAGCGTCGGGCGCGCGGCGCGGATGCGTTCGCGCAGGTCGGTGCCGGGGTTGTCTGTGGTGGGTGGCGTTGTGGCGGGCAGGGCGCTCATCTGCGCGGGTTTCGGGTGACGGATCGCATCACGATAAAGGCAAGCGCAGCGCCATGCAACCGGAGGCTGCGCCCCCTCGTAGGACGTGCGGGCTCCGGTTGCAACTGCATGAATTTGCACTTTCCTCAGGCCGGATCGCTCGGTACGTTGAACGGCACCCTCGGCGCCACAAGCGCTTGGGTCCGACAACGTCGTACCTCCTTAAAAGGACTTCCGATGATCCGTACTGCCACCCCCATGCAGCACCTGTCCTCGCTGTGCCGGCAACTGGCCTGCGCCTGGCCGCTCGCGCTGGCCGCCGGTGCGGCGCACGCCGCCACCCCTGTAGCCACCGATTGGGTCGACACCCACACCCGGGCCTTTGTGACCGGCCCGCAACTGATGGCGCGCGGCGCCGCCAATGAACTCGCCACGGGCCAGACCGCCGATGTGCTGATCAGCCTCAAGCTGCGCAATGCGGCCCAGCTCAAGACCCTGGCGCGCGACGTCAACAACCCGCGCAGCGCGCACTACCGCAAGTTCCTCACCCACGAGCAGTTCCTGGCCGAACACGCCCCCACCGAGGCGCAGGTGCAGGCAGTGGTGAGCTACCTGCGCAAGAACGGTTTCATCAACATCGAGGTGGCGCCCAACCGGCTGCTGGTGTCGGCGCGGGGCACGGCGGGCACGGTCAAGACCGCGTTCAACACGCCGCTGGTGCACTACCAGTTGGCCGGCCGGGCAGGGTTTGCCAACTCGGCGCGGGCCCAGGTGCCGCGCGAGCTGGGCGGCATCGTCGGCTCGGTGCTGGGCCTGCAGAGCGTGGCGCGCGCGCGTCCGCTGCTGCACGTGGGCGATGTGGCCGAGGCGCGCACGCTGGCGGCCGGCACGGCCACCGGCCACTCGCCGTCGGAATTCCCGGCGCTGTACGGTGCCATCGGCGTGCCGACGGCCAAGGGCACGACGGTCGGCATCGTCACCATCGGCGGCGTGTCGCAAACATTGCGTGACCTGCGCACCTTCACCAGCAGCAACGGCTATGCGGCCGTCAGCACGCAAACCATCAAGACCAACGGCACCAGCGGCAACTACACCGACGACCAGGAAGGCCAGGGCGAGTGGAACCTCGACAGCCAGTCGGTGGTGGGTGCGGCCGGCGGCGCGGTCGGCAAGCTGGCGTTCTACATGGCCGACCTCAATGCCTCGGGCAACACCGGCCTCACGCAGGCCTTCAACAAGGCCGTGACGGACAACACCGCCAAGGTCATCAACGTGTCGCTCGGCTGGTGCGAGGCCGATGCCAGCGCCGACGGCACGCTCGACGCCGAAGAGCAGATCTTCACCCAGGCCGCGGCGCAGGGGCAGACCTTCTCGGTGTCGTCCGGCGACGAGGGCGTCTACGAGTGCAACAACCGCGGCTATCCGAACGGTGCCAACTACACGGTGTCGTGGCCGGCTGCATCGCCGCACGTGCTGGCCATCGGCGGCACGACGCTGTACACGAATGGCGGCGCGTTCGGTAGCGAGACGGTATGGAACGAAGGGCTCGACGCTAACGGCAAGCTGTGGGCGACCGGTGGCGGCATCAGCACGATCCTGCCGGCGCCGACTTGGCAGAGCGGCAGCAACCGGCAGTTGCCCGATGTGTCGTTCGATGCTGCGCAGGGTACGGGCGCCTTGATCTACAACTACGGGCAGTTGCAGCAGATCGGTGGCACCAGCCTGTCGGCGCCGCTGTTCACCGGTTTCTGGGCGCGCATCCTGGCGGCCAATGGCAGCAATCTGGGTTTCCCGGCGCAACGCTTGTATAACGCCATCCCCGCCAATGCGTCGCTGCTGCAATACGACGTGGTATCGGGCAACAACGGCTACCAGGGCTACGGCTACAACGCGGCCCAGGGCTGGGACTACCCGACCGGCTGGGGCAGCCTGAACATCGGCGCGCTGAACCAGCTCATCCAGTCGGGCGGGTTCTGAGCCACGCGAGGAGGTTGGCGGCCGGCGTCGCCCGGCCGCCGCTAGAGCGCCGGCGGCTCGGCCAGGTGGCGCTTGAGCTTGCCCAGCAGGCTGGAGAGCTGGGCTTGCTCTTCGCGCGCCAGCCCGTCGAACAGGGCGATCACCCACTGCTCGTGCAGTGCCGCCATCTCGGCAAATTGGGCCTTGCCCTTGGGCGTCAGGCAGACGGTGTAGGCACGCCGGTCGCGCGGGTCGTCGCGGCGCTCGATCAGGCCCTCTTCGACCAGCCGATCGGCGATGCCCGTCACGTTGCCGCCCGAGACCATCAGCAGCCGCGACAGGTCGCGCATCTTCAGCCCTTCCGGATGCCGCTCGAGCTGCGCCATCAGGTCAAAGCGCGGCAGGGTGGTTTCAAAGCGGGTGCGCAGCGCGTTGCGCAACTGCGTTTCGACCAGGCTGTGGCAGGTCAGCAACCGCAGCCACAGGCGCAATGCACCGTGATTGCCCGCGGGCACGCCGTCCGCTTCGGGGTGGGTGGCCGCGGCCACGTCGCCTGATGGCGCGGCCTTGCGTCTGCTGGTGTTGCGCGGTGATTTCACGATGCCTGCCAAATGCTGCAGGGCCGTGCCCTGCTTGCCCCGCATCTTACTGGACGCCCCATGGGTTGGCATGTCGGTCTCCGCTGGTCGGCTTGGGCGCGTTTCGTCCCAGGTGTGGGCCCGGTTTCAGGCCCGGCAGATTTCGATCAATTCGAGCGCCGCCTGGAACAACGGCGTCTGCGGCTGGGCAAAGGCCTCGCACAGGCTGACGTGGTCGTCGGCCGGCATGTCGACCGCGCCGCGCCAGCAATCGGGCCATGCACCGGCCAGCAGCGCCAGCTGGCGCTTGAACTCGCGGCTCTCGCGGCCGCCCACCGCGCCGATCAGCGGCGTATCGGCCACGGGCCGCAGGTGGATCGGGCTCAGGGCGGCGATGCGTTCCGGCGTGAAATCGAGGTCGCTGTGCAGGAAGGGCACGTGCGCCAGCGGCGCGAGGTCGGCCAGCGGCGACAGCGCGATGCCGCCCGCCACCAGCCGCGCCGGCAGTGTCCGGTCCAGCGCCGGCCAATCCGTCGCGAGTGCCATGCAGGTCAGGTGCCCGCCCGCCGAGTGGCCAGCCACCACGATGCGGCGGCGGTCGATGCCGAAGGCATCGGCCTGCCGGTACAGCCAGGCGATGGCGCGCCGCGTTTGATCCACGATGGTGTCCAGCGTCGTCGCGGGCGCCAGGCCGTAGTTGACGATGGCCACCGACACGCCGCGCTGCACATAGGCCGGCGCCGCCCAGGTGAAGTCGTCCTTGTGCAGGCGCCGCCAGAAACCACCGTGCAGGAAGACCAGCAGCGGCGCCGCATGCGGGCCGGTGTCAGCGCAGAAGAGGTCGAGCTGCTCCGCCGCGCCGGGCCCATACGCGAGGTTGTAGTGGCCGGGCAGGTCGTTGCGCACCGTACGGGCGCGCTCGCCCCACGCTGCCAAGGTCGACGCAAACGCCGGGACGAAGGCGGAGACATCGTATTCGCGCGCGAGGTCAAGCCCTGGCGCGGGCATCGGTTCAAACGCCAAGATAACGCTCCCACAGGTCAGGCTGGGCCGCCAGGCGGGCGTTGTCGCCGGTCCAGGGCACGTGGCCTTTTTCGATGAAGACGTGGTGGTCGGCCACCCGCTGGATCTCCTGCAGGTATTTATCGATCACCAGGATGGTCTGGCCGGCGGCCTTCAGGCGTGCGAGCACGCTCCAGATTTCGCGGCGGATGAGCGGTGAGATGCCCTCGGTGGCCTCGTCCAGGATCAGCAGGTGGGGGTTGGTCATCAGCGCCCGGCCGATGGCCAGCATCTGCTGCTCGCCGCCCGAGAGCTCGTTGCCCATGTTGCCGCTGCGCTCCTGCAGGCGCGGGAACAGGGCGTAGATGCGGTCGAGGTCCCATGGGTCCGGGCTGCCGTTGCGGTGGCCGGCGAAGGCCGCGAGGTTCTCGCGCACGGTCAGGTTCGGGAAGATCTGCCGCCCTTCCGGCACCAGTGCGATGCCCATCTGCGCGACGCGCTCGGTGGCGCGGCCGTTGAGGCGCTCGCCACGAAAACGCACCTCGCCGCGCCAGGTGGGCAGCAGGTTGAACAGCACCTTGAGCGTGGTGGTCTTGCCCATGCCGTTGCGGCCGAGCAGCGTGGTCACCTGGCCGGCCTGCAGCTCGAACGCCATGCCGAACAGCACCTGGCTCTGGCCGTAGCCCGATTCGACCTGGTCAAAGGAAAGCAGGGCACTCATGTCAGGCCACCGTTGCGTTGGCGGGTTTGGCTTCGTCGGCCTCATCGGCTTCCTCGGCTTCATCGCCGAGATAGGCCTGGATGACGTCCGGGTTGGCGCGGATCGCCTCCGGCGTGCCGGTGGCGATCACGTGGCCGGCCACCAGCACCGAGATGCGGTCGGCCAGGCGGAACACCGCGTCCATGTCGTGCTCGACCAGCACGATGGCGTAGGTGCCGCGCAGCGCGTCGATCAGCTCGGCCATTCGCTGCGACTCTTCCGGGTCGGTGCCGGCCATCGGCTCGTCGAGCAGCAGCACGGCCGGCTTGCACGCCAGCGCCATGCCCAGCTCCAGCGCGCGTTGCTTGCCGTGCGAGAGCGTGCCGACCACGCGGTCCAGCGCATCGGCCAGGCCGACGACGTGGGCGGTCTCCTGCGCCACGGCATCCAACGCCGATTCATCGGCCACCACGCCCAGCACGTCGAACGAATGGCCGGTGCGCGCCTGGGCCGCGAGCGCCAGGTTCTCTCGCACCGTCAGGCGCGGGAAGAGCGTCGTGATCTGGTACGAGCGCGCGATGCCGGCCGCCACGCGCTGGTGCACGCGCAGGCGCGTGACGTCGTTGCCGTTGAACAGGATGCGCCCGCTGTCCGAGGCCAGCTCACCCGAGAGCTGCGCCAGCAGCGTGGTCTTGCCCGCGCCGTTGGGGCCGATCAGCGCATGCACTTCGCCGGCGGCGATCTCCAGATTGCAGTCGTTGGTGGCGACGAGGCCGCCAAAGCGCTTGAACAGGCGGTCCACCTGCAGGATCGGGTTCATTGCGCACCTCCGCGCCGCAGCGCGGCTGCCAGCCGGCCGCGCAGGCTCATCACGCCATTGGGCGCGACCATCACGATCAACAGCAGCAGCGCGCCGAGTACGAGGTTCCAATGCTCGGTCTGCGTGGAAATAACTTCTTCCAGCAGCAGGAAGATCGCCGCGCCGGAAATACCACCCCAGAAGTAGCCCGAGCCGCCCAGGATCACCATCACCATCAGCAGGCCGGACTGCTGCCACGTGAGCGTGTGCGGCGTGACGCCCATGCTGAGGTTGGCCAGCAGCGCGCCCGCCAGCCCTGCCAGGCCGCCCGACAGCGTGAACGCCATCAGCTTGAGCCGATAGACCGGGTAGCCGATGGCCGCCATGCGCCGCTCGTTCTCGCGGATGGCGACCAGCGCCCGCCCAAAGCGCGAGGCGACCAGGCGGTAAAGCAGGGCAAACGCCAGGCCCGCGACGAACAGGACGAAGTAGTAGAAGACCAGGTCGTTTTCCAGCGACAGGCCGGGCACGCTCAGGCGCGCCGTCAGCTGCAGGCCGTCGTCGCCGCCGAGCGCTGGCAGCGACACCGCCAGCAGGTACAGCAACTGCGCAAAGGCCAGCGTGATCATGATGAAGTAGACGCCGCTGGTGCGCAGGCTGGCCGCCCCGATCAGCAACGCGGCCAGCGCGGCCACGGCCACGGCCGCCGGCACGGCCAGCCAGGCCGCCTCCACGCCGTGGCTGGCGAGGAAGGCCACGGTATAGGCACCGGTGCCCAGGAACGCCGCATGCCCGAGGCTGATCATGCCGCCGTAGCCGAGCGCTACGTTGAGCGCGCTGGCGGCCAGCGCCAGGATCAGGATGCGCGTGCCGAGCGTGATGTAGAAGTCCGCACCGATGCCCTGCATCACCAGAGGGTAGAGCGCGAGGCCCACCACCGCCGCAAGCGCGGTCCAGGCACCCGGCAGGCCGGCGGTCAAGGGCGTTTCGGCCGGTTGCAGACGCAGTAAGGATGATTGTTGCGACATGCCGGTCACCCCCGCGCCGGAAAGAGGCCCTTGGGCCGGAAGAACAGGATGCCGACCATCAGCAGGCTCACCAGCATCGATGCCAGCGTGGCGCCCAGCGTGGCCGCCTCCGACACCGCCAGCGCCTTGAGCAGCGTGGTCATCACCAGTCGGCCCAGCGTATCGATCATGCCCACCAGCAGCGCCCCGACCAGCGCGCCGCGCATCGACCCGATGCCACCGATCACGATCACCTCGAACGCCGGGATCAGGATCGATTCGCCCATGCCGACCGACACCGACAGCAGCGGCCCGAGCAGCGCCCCCGCCAGCGCGCACAGCGCGGCACCGAGTGCAAACACGAAGGTGAACAGTGGCTGCACGCGCACGCCCATGGTGGCAGCCATGATCGGGTTCGATGCCCCGGCGCGGATCCACATGCCGAGCCGCGTCTTGTTGACCAGCACATACAGCCCCACCGCCACCGCCAAGCCCACGGCAATGATCACCAGGCGGTACAGCGGGTACTGCAGATCGTCGCCCAGCAGGTTGACGGAGCCGGACAGGCTCTCCGGCATGCCGATCATCAGCGGCTGCGCGCCGAACAGCATCTTGGTGGCTTCGTTGGCGATCAGGATCAGCGCAAAGGTGGCCAGCACCTGCGACAGATGCGGCATGCGCTGCAGGCGCTGGTAGAGCACCTTCTCCAGCACCGCACCGAGCAGCGCCGTGGCCACGATCGCGAGCAGCAGCGCGCCGAAGAAGTTGTGTACGAGCTGATAGAACGCGGCAGCCAGGAAGGCGCCGATCATGTACAGCGAGCCGTGCGCCAGGTTGATCAAGTCCATGATGCCGAACACGAGCGTCAGCCCGGCCGCCAGCAGGAAGAGCATCAGCCCGTACTGCAGGCCGTTGAGGAACTGTTCAAGAATCAATGCCAGCATGACGAATGCGCGGAGCGCGAAGCAGGACAGACGAGACAGCAGGGCAGACGTAGACGTGCCGCTGCGCGCGATCGTCGCAGCGGCATGAAGGCTGGCGCCGTTACTTCATCTTGCACTCGGCCACGTACGTATCCACCAGCTTGTCGGCCACCTTGCCGATGTACTTGTTGCTGACGCTGCCGTCGGCGTTCTTCACCACTTCGCGCAGGTAATAGGCCTGCTCCGGATAGTGGTTGGGGCCGAAACGGTATTCGCCGCGCGTGGTGGGCGCCTTGACGGTTTCCAGGGCGTGGCGCAGCGCCGCCTTGTCGCCCAGCTTGCCGCCGGTCTGCTTGACGGCCGCGTCGATCAGCAGCGCGGCGTCGTAGCCCTGCGAGGCATACAGCGTGGGCATGCGGCCGTATTCCTTCTGGAAGTCGGTGACGAACTGCTTGTTGGTGGGGTTGTCCATCTCGCGATACCAGTGCGAGGTGTTGTAGATGCCCTCCATGGCCGGGCCCACGGCCTTCACGACATCTTCATCGGCGGAGAAGCCAGGCGCGTACAGCGGCGTCTTCTTGAGCAGGCCCGACTGCGCGTACTGCTTGATGAAGTTCACGCCCATCGCGCCGGGCAGGAAGACGTACACCGCGTCGGCATTGGCGGCGCGGATCTGCGCGATCTCGGCGGCGTAGTCGAGCTGGCCGAGCTTGGTCATGATCTCGTCGGCCACCGTGCCCTTGTAGTAGTGCTTGACGCCCGCCAGCGCATCCTTGCCGCCGGGGTAGTTGGGCGCCAGCAGCACGGCGCGCTTGATGCCCTTGTCCTGCATGTACTTGCCCATGGCCTCGTGCAGGTTGTCGTTCTGCCAGGCCACGTTGAAGAAGTACGGATTGCATTGCGCGCCGGCGTACTGGCTCGGGCCCGCGTTGGCCGAGACGTAGAAGGTCTGCGCGTTGAAGAACGCCGGACCCACCGCCAGCATGATGTTGGAGAAGACGACGCCGGTGCCGATGTCGACCTTGTCCTTCTTGAGGAAGCGCTCGGCGATTTGCTTGCCGGTTTCTGGGTTCTGCGCGTCGTCGGCGATCAGCACCTCGGCGGGCAGGCCGCCGAGCTTCTTGTCCAGCCGCTTGAGTGCCAGGTTGAAGCCGTCGCGGATGTCGATGCCCAGGCTCGCGCCCGGGCCGGAGAGCGTGGTCATCATGCCGATCTTGATGCCGTCGGCGGCGGTGGCGCTGGCGGCCAGTGCAGACAGCGCAGCGGCAACAACGAGTGGCTTGAACATGGTGTCTCCTCCGTGTCGGGGTGGGTGCGGCTCACAGGGGTGCGGCTCGGGTTGAAGCGGTGCGGTTGACCGCGTGCCCTGCGCGTGGTGTGCGGCAAAGCGGGGCGTGCCGGGGTACGGCGATGCCGAGTCATGCGGGGCCAAGCGCGGTGACGCCGGCCCAGATTGTTTGAATATGATTAATTTATGTATGAACTATTTAGGGTGTCAATTGCTCGCCGCTCGGGGTTTTCACCGTTCTGATCGGCCGGCGATCGTCTGTCGCCGAGCGCGGCGTGCATCGGTCCGACGGCCCCGGGGCGCACGCCAGCTGCATTTGCGCGGTACGGGCGCTGCGTCATTGCAGCGCAGCAGGGAGGCGAAAGGGGCGGTGTGGGCGCCTTGCCTTTTTCGGATGAGGGGGTAAACCAGAGGCACAGCGCGTGGCGGCGGTGCTGGTGCTGGCCGCGTGCGCAACGGACGCGGACCGCGGTCTTACAATGCGCATTCCCCGGCTCTTTTTCTTCTGACATGCGCGTACTCCTGGTCGAAGACGACGACATGATTGGCGACAGCGTGCGCAAGGGTTTGCGCCACGACGGCTTTGCCATCGACTGGGTGCGCGACGGCGAAGCGGCCATCCACGCCGTGACCGCGCCGGGCGCCGCCATGGGTGCCGCTGGCGCCGAACCAGGCGCCACCATGTTCGACCTGATGCTGCTCGACCTCGGCCTGCCCAAGCGCGACGGGCTGGAGGTGGTGCGCGAAGTGCGCCAGCGCGGCATCCCGATCCCGATCCTGATCCTCACCGCGCGCGATGCGGTGGCCGACCGCGTGGCCGGCCTCAATGCGGGCGCGGACGATTACCTCGTCAAGCCGTTCGACCTGCAGGAGCTGGCCGCGCGCATGCACGCGCTGCTGCGCCGCCAGGGTGGCCGCGCCGATCCGCTGATGCGCCATGGCGAGGTGCTGCTCAACCCCGTCACGCGCGAGGTGCTGCGCGCGGGGCTGCCGGTCAAGCTGTCGGGGCGCGAGTTTGCGGTGCTGCATGCGCTGCTGTCGCGGCCGGGCAAGGTGTGGTCGATCGCGCAGCTGCAAGACAACCTCTACGGCTGGGATGACGAGGTCGGCAGCAACACGGTGGAGGTCTACATCCACGCGTTGCGCAAGAAGCTGGGCAGTCACTTCATCCAGAACATCCGCGGCGTGGGGTATGTGATCCCGCGTGAGACGGCCGCGTCGCCTGCGGAACCGGGCGGCAGCGAAGAAGATCAATAGCCCACCATGCAATCGATTCGCAAAACCTTGTTGTGGTGGCTCTCGGGCGGCCTGCTCGCGGGCATCGTCGCCGCCACCGTGCTCATTTACGCGCAGGCCCGTCAGGAGGCCAACGCGCTGTTCGACTACCAGATGCAGCAGGTGGCCGCCGCGCTGCCCAGCCAGTGGATCGAGCCGCCACCGCCCGCGCTGGCCGCCATCGCGCGCGACGACGATGTGGTGATCCGCATCTGGGACGACAGCGGCCGCAGCCTCTACCTCTCGCACGCGCGGCCGGACCTGCCCGACCGGGCCGAGCTGGGCTTCTCCGATGTCGTCACGCCGGAAGGGCAGTGGCGCGTGTACAGCGTCGCTTTCGGGCCGGCGGTGGTGCAGATCGCGCAGCCGTACAGCGCGCGCCATGAGGTGGCGGCGCGCATGGCACTGCGCACCGTCGCGCCGCTGCTGATCCTGCTGCCGCTGCTGGGCTGGCTGGTGTGGCTGGCGGTGGGGCGCGGCCTCTCGCCGCTGGGCACGGTGGCGCGTCAGGTGCAGGCGCGCGATGCCGCCGCGCTGTCGCCGTTGCCCACGCACGGGCTGCCTGACGAGATCCGCCCGCTCACCACCGCGCTGAACGACCTGCTGGTGCGCCTGGGCGATGCGCTGGCGCACCAGCGCGCCTTCGTCGCCGATGCGGCGCATGCGCTGCGCACGCCGCTGGCCGCGCTCAAGCTGCAGCTGCAGGTGGCCGACCGCGCGCAGAACGACGACGAACGCCGCACCGCCCTCGCCGACCTGCACCGCGGCGTGGAGCGCATGATCCGCCTGGTCGGCCAACTGCTGACGCTGGCGCGCCAGGAGCCCGGTGCTGCCGACACGCAGCGCGGCACGGTCGCGCTCGATGCCATCGCCGCCGATGTGGTGGCCGAGATGGCGCCGGCTGCGCTGCACAAGCACATCGATCTCGGCATCGATGTCGAATCGCAGCCGGCGACCATCTCCGGCAACGCGGATGCGCTGCGCGTGCTGCTGGTCAACCTGGTCGACAACGCGATCTGCTGCTGCCCCGAGGGCGCGCGCATCGATGTCTCGACGGCAAGCACGTCCGACGGTGGCGCGCAACTGGTGGTGGAAGACAACGGCCCCGGCATCCCAGCCGGGGAGCGCGAGCGCGTGCTCGATCGGTTCTACCGGCCGGCACAGGCGCCCACCGGCGGCAGCGGCCTGGGCCTGGCCATCGTGCGCGAGATCGCGCAGGCGCACGACGCCGCGCTGGCGCTGGAAGAACGCGAGGGCGGAGGGCTGCGGGTGGTGCTGCGGTTTCCGTTCCGCATGGCAGCCTAGGGCCTAGAAACACATCGTTGCATGTGACGCCCAAGCCTTTAAGTCTCGTTTAAGTCTGCCCGCCTACGATGCCTGCAACCGATGGGCACGACAGGCGACCTTGCCGGCCGTGGCCCTCGCACCAGCATGAGAGGACACGACAATGACGCGTCAAACCCTGGCACGCAGCGCGGCCGGCCTGGCCGCAGTGATCGCCGTTGCGGGCGGCTATGCCTATCTGCAGAAAGACATGATCTCGCACGCGGTGGCGGCGCCCCTGGCAGCCGCTGCCGCGCCTGCGGCAACGGCCCCGGTGGCCGTGGCGGCGCCGATGGATTTCTCCGGCATCGTCGAGCGCTACGGCCCGGCGGTGGTCAACATCAGCACCACGGCGCACGCACAGCGCACCGGCATGCAGGGCCTGCCGCCCGGCATGAGCCCGGACGATCCGTTTGCCGAGTTCTTCAAGCGTTTCATGCCGCAGGTGCCGCAGCAGCAGGGCGACCAGCTCGTGCGTGGTCTGGGCTCGGGCTTCATCGTCTCGGCCGATGGGCTGATCCTGACCAACGCGCACGTGGTCGACGGCGCGCAGGAGGTCAACGTCAAGCTGACTGACCGCCGCGAGTTCAAGGCCCGCGTGCTGGGCGTCGACAAGCAATCCGACGTGGCGGTGCTGCGCATCTCGGCCAACAACCTGCCGATCGTGCAGATCGGCAGCCCGGCCAACACCAAGGTGGGTGAGCCGGTGCTGGCGATTGGCTCGCCGTACGGCTTCGAGAACACCGTCACGGCGGGCATCGTGAGCGCCAAGTCGCGCTCGCTGCCCGACGATACCTACGTGCCCTTCATCCAGACCGACGTGGCCGTCAACCCCGGCAACTCGGGCGGCCCGCTGTTCAATCAGCGCGGCGAGGTGATCGGCATCAACTCGCAGATCTACAGCCAGACCGGCGGCTACCAGGGCCTGTCGTTTGCCGTGCCGATCGACGTGGCGATGAAGGTCGAGCAGCAGCTCGTGGCCACCGGCAAGGTCACGCGAGGCCGGCTGGGCATTGCGGTGCAGGAGGTCAACCAGGCGCTGGCCGATTCCTTCAAGCTGCCCAAGCCCGAGGGCGCGCTGGTCAACTCGGTGGAGAAGGACGGCCCAGCCGCCCGCGCCGGCCTGCAGCCCGGCGACGTGATCCTGCAGATCGGCGACGCGCGCATCGACCATTCGGGCGATCTGCCCGAACAGGTGGCCGAGATCAAGCCGGGCACCGCCGTGCCACTGCAGATCATGCGTCAGGGCAAGCCGACCACGCTGTCGGTAACGGTGGGTGCGGCCAAGGACACCAAGGTGGCCGCCAAGGATGCCGCCACCCCCGATCAAGGCCGCCTGGGCCTGGCGGTGCGCCCGCTGCAGCCCGAAGAAAAGCGCCAGAGCGGCCTGCCCGGCGGCCTGGTGGTGATGGATGCGACGGGGCCCGCCGCCAAGGTCGGCATCCAGCCGGGGGATGTGATCCTGTCGCTCAACGGCACGCCGGTGTCGAGTGCGCAGGAGCTGCGCACCCTGGTGGATCGGGCCGGCAAGCACGTTGCCCTGTTGGTGCAGCGCGACGACACGAAGATCTTCGTGCCACTGGACCTGGGTTAAGCCAGGATCGATCGGAATTACGGACTTTGCATGTTGCGGCGCGCGCCTGGAAACGGGCCGCGCCGTTTTTCTTTGGCGCGCGGTTTGCCGTGCGCGTTGATGGGGCGCAAAGTCCCTTCACGCCGCTCTGGCTAGCTACGTTTCTTTACGATTTAATACGAAGTATCCGAATGCGCACCGCATCGGCTGCTTCCAGTGGCTGATACGTCACGCGTTCGGTCGTAAAGGACCTGTTGTTCCACGGCTCATCGCGTCTGCTGGCCGGATGGCAACGATCCATCGCCCCGAGCACGACATGCATTTCGCCCGCACCCGCAAGAGACTGACCGCCTGGCTTGGCCTGGCGGCGATGGTGCTCGTGTTCTTCGCGCCGGTGGTGAGCCAGCAGCTTGCATTGCACGCGCTGCATACGGCAGCCGAGCATGCTGTGCCGCCCTGCGAGGCGCAGCCGATGGCCGCCGCCGACTGCGAAATGCCGGCCGATCATCACATGTCGGCCGGGCACGAGATGCCGGTCGAGCACCAGATGCCGGCCGAACACCACATGCTGGCCGGGCATCACATGCCGGTCGAGCACTCCGCGCCGGCTGACCATCACACGCCAGCCGACCATCACGCGGCATGTGGCTATTGCGACCTGCTGGCGCACCACGTGCCTGCGCCGCTGCCGATCGTGCCGATGGCGCAGCCTGCGCCCGACCATGCGCTGGCGTGGCGGGCGGCGTCCGAACGCCTCGCCGTGCACGAGGTGCGGCACGCCGGGCGGCCCCGCGATTCTCCTTTCCTCGCCTGATCACACCCGTTTGGACGGCCTTCCCGCGCAGCATTGGTGCCGCGCGGGCGTCGGCCGCCATCCAACTAGAACATAGCGCGCGACGCATCCGGCCGTAGTCCGGACGCGCGTTCGCGCACGATCAAGGGTGAGGAAACCTCATGAAAACGCAACCGAAGACCCTCAGGCGAGCCATGCTGCTCGCCTGTGCCGCCGGCCTGTTCGCGCCGGTCGCGGCGCACGCCTGCGCCACCTGTGGCTGCTCGCTCAGCACCGATGCCGCGATGGGCTACTCCGCCATCCCGGGCTGGCGCATCAGCCTGGACTACTCGTATATCCCCCAGAACCAGCTGCGCAGCGGCACCGGGTCGGTCACGCCGGCGCAAGTGGCGGCCATCAATGACGCGGGCGGCAACCAGGAGGTCGAGCGCCAGACCATCAACCGCTACATCAACCTCGGCATCCACTACAGCCCGAACAGCAGCTGGAACTTCAGCGCGATCGTGCCGTACGTTGAGCGCGGGCACACCACCTACGGCGCGGTCACGTCGGATCAAATCACGCCCGCCAACATCAGCGGCGCCAACGCCAACGGCCTGGGCGACATCAAGCTGATCGCCAGCTACCAGGGCATCCTGCCCACGCACAACCTGGGCGTGCAACTGGGCGTCAAGCTGCCGACTGGCCGCTACGGCGGGCAGAACACGCTGACCGGTGCCACGGTCGGGCGCAACCCGGTGTTCTTCAACAGCGGGCCCAACGCGGCGGGCGGGCAGGCCCTGGACACCAGCCTGCAGCCCGGTACCGGCAGCACCGACCTGATCCTGGGCGCCTACTACTACCAGCCCGTCAGCCAGGATTTCGACGCCTTCGTCAACGGCCAATTCCAGGCGGCCGTGCAGCAAAGGTTGCGCGACACCGGCGCCGACTTCCGCCCCGGCAACACCGCCACCATGAGCTTTGGCCTGCGTTACGAGGCCAATCCGCACGTCGTGCCGCAGCTGCAGTTCAACGTCACGCGCAAGAACGCCGACAAGGGCGCGTTGGCCGATACCACCAACACGGCCGGCACGGTGGTGTACCTGTCGCCGGGCGTGACGGTGAGCGTGGCGCACAACATGCAGGTCTATGCCTTCCTGCAGAAGGCGGTGTACAGCAACTTGCAGGGCTACCAGCTGTTCCCGCGCTGGTCGGGCACCGTGGGAGCCAGCTATGCGTTCTGAAGTGGAGATGCCTTCAACGCAAGCCTGGTCGCGGCGTGGGTGGCTGCGGGCGGCCGGCGCGCTGGCGCTGGGCGCCGGGCTGGCAGGTCGGCAACCCGAGGCGCAGGCGGCCAGCCTGGAGGTGGGGCGGCCAGCGCCGCCCCTGACCCTGCGCACCCTGGACGGGCACAGCATCGCCACCGAAGACCTGCGCGGCAAGGTGGTGGTGCTGACCTTCTGGGCGACGTGGTGCGAGCCCTGCCGCCAGGAGCTGCCGCTGCTGTCGGCCTACGCCGCGCGCCATGCCGACCGCGGCCTGCGCGTGCTCGGCTTCAGCCTGGACGAACCGGGCGAGCTGGCGGCGGTGCGTGAGGTGGCGGCAGGGCTGAGCTTTCCGGTGGGCCTGCTCGGCAGCCCCTACGCCGGGGGCTACGGCCGGGTCTGGCGGATCCCCGTGAACTTCACGATCGACCGCAACGGCATGCTGGCCGACAACGGCTGGGACACGCGCGACGCCGCCTGGACCGCCGAGCGCCTGGAGCGCGTTGTCACACCGCTGTTGCGCTGACGGCGCAGACTGCTGGCCACCGCGCGGGCGCCGTCGAGCGTGCCTGCGCGGCGCCAGCATTGACTTCGCACGTGCCGTTTCCCGCGAAGGCAGGTATCATGCGGGCTACGCGCCGTTTTCGTCTGCAAAGCCAGCAACGGCGCGGTGAGCTGAGCGCACGACGATGGATTTCAACCCCGATCTGGAAGGTTTGCCGCTGTTCGCCAAACCCGCATTCGGCTGGGAGGAACCGGCGTCGGCGTCGTCAGCGGACACCCCGCCTGCCAAACCCCGCCGCCCGCGCCAATGGCGTGGTCCCATCACACACTGGGAACGCGGCTACCGCTCCCATTACTACCGCGACAAGCGCGGCAAGAAGCTCGGCGAGATCCACTTGAGCACGCGCGGCCAACTGCCGCTGGTGTACCGCTGGCTGGCTGGCACGCTCTCAGGCGTGGAGGGCTCGCTGTCGCACGCCCGCCTGCGGGTGGAAGAGTCCATCGGGTTTGGGATGCGGCAGATGGCGCTGTTCTGAGGCGCACCTTCCTTCCGTATGTGACCGCGCGGTGTGCCCTGGCCTGCCTTGGGCGCGAAAATTGCGTCTCCACGGTGTTCACCGCCACCAGGAGCGCCGCCATGACCATGCTCGTTCGCGTCTACACCGATCACGCCGCCGCAGAAGCCGCCCGGCAGGCCGTGCTCAACACCGGGCTGCGCGCGGATTGCGTCGCGCTGTCGTTCCAGGGCGACGAAGCCGGCGCCCTGCGCGGCAATTTCCTCTCCGGCGACTACGAGCCGCGTGGCGCCTGGGCGGAAACCTATGAAAGCAAATTCCAGAACGTCGAACTGGGCGGCCGGTTTGTGCTGACGGTCGAGGCTCGGCCCGAGCAGGTTGGGCCGGCTGAGGCCGTGCTCTCCGCCTCGGGCGGCAATGCGGTGGACGACCTCTGCCCGGGCGGCGTGCCACCGCGCGCAAACTGAGCGTGAGCTGGCCGGTGCCTGGGCCGGGGCGCCAGTAGAATGCACGTCGGCATTCCAGCACAGGAGACCCGGTTTGACGGCCATTCCCGACACTCTGCAATGCACCTGCGCTCGCGTCCGGTTGCGCATTGCCGGGGCGCCCGCCGCGCGCGCCCACTGCCATTGCAACGCCTGCCGCGACTTCTACGGCACGCCGGTGCTCTCCGCCACCGCGTGGGACCCGGCCAACGTCACCATCGAACACGGCGCCGACAGTCTCGCCGCCTTCCAGCACCCCACGCGCCAGCTCAAGCGGCATTTCTGCCGGCACTGCGGCGAGACGCTGTTCGGCAACAACCGGCTCGGCATGGTGGTCATCCCCAACAGCCTGTTTGCGCGCGCCGCCGGCAATGCATTGCCCGCCGCGCTGCAGCCGACCCTGCATCTGTTCTATCGGCACCGCGTGGTGGACGTGGTGGATACGCTGCCTAAGTATCTGGATGGGTGGGACGGGCTGCTGCACGAGCCCGAGCCGGTTTAGGCGGTGCGCATGCGGCCTGATCGCCCGCGCATCGCCATCCTGTACCAGGCGCTGCCGCCGCCGGTAATCGACGGCCTGCGCAAGGACGCCAAGCCCGGCGGCTATGCCGACAGCGGCGCGGATATCGGCTTCACGCTGCGGCAGGCCGGCTACGACCTGCTCACACCGGTGCCCGCGCCCGACCCCGCGCGGACGATGGACTGGGTGTTTCCCGACACCGCCGAGGGCATTGCCGATGCGCTTGCGCGCGGCGCCACGCTGCTGTGGGCCAACACCGTGCTGTTCGCGGGGCATCCACTTGAAGACGTCCTGCACAAGGTTTGGGTGGTCGGGCAACACCCCAGGCGCCAGCAGGACGTCGACGACAAGTTCGCCACCAACGCGTTGCTACGTGCGCACGGCTTGCCCGTGGCCGCGTCCTGCCTGGCCGGCCACGAGCCGATCGACGGTGTGCCGCCCGTGCACGCCATCGACGCCGGCATGCTGCGCACGCTGGGCCTCGCCTTCCCGCTGATCGTCAAACCCGTACGCGGGCGCGGCAGCCAGGGCGTGACGCTGGTGCGCGACCTGGCGGCGTTCCACGGGGCCACGCGTGCGCTGCTCGACGGCGGGGCGTTTGGCAATGCGCTCATCGTCGAGGAATTTCTCGACGGGCAGGAGCTGACCGTGACAGTGATGCCCCGTCAGGCCGATCTGCCCGCGCCCTACAGCAGCGACATCGCCAGCGCCTTGCCGCCGGTGCGCCGCTTCAACCATGACGACGGCGTCGCACCCTACAACGGCGTGGTGGCCGTCACGCAGAACAGCGCCGTCCTCACCCCCGCAGAAGCCGAAGCGCCCGCCGTGCGCGCGCTCATCGGCGATTGCCTGCGCGCCTATGCGCTGGTTGGCGCCCGCGCGCCGATCCGCATCGATTGCCGCGCGGATGCGCATGGGCGCTACAAGCTGTTCGATCTGAACATGAAGCCGAACATGACCGGCGCCGGGCGGCCGGGGCGGGAAGCGGAGGACAGCTTGTCGGCGATCGCGGCGCGGGGGTTGGGGTGGGGCTATGCCGATCTGCTGGCGAGGATGGCGAGCGGCAGTTGGCGGGAGTGAACCCCGAGGTTACGGCGCAACGGAAACGCCGCTGATGGCGTGCCGCTGGAGCGCCGCTGCGACAAAGCCCGACGCCTTCATCTCTTCGACAAAGCGGGCCACGTAGGCCGCAGCGCCCTCGCCCCGGCTGGTGGGCACGCCCATCGCCTGGCGGATCACCATGAAGCGCTCGCCCAGCAGGCGCAGGCCCGGCACGTGCGCGGCGTCCGCTTCGAGTTGCTGCTTGACGCCGGCCGCCACCTCGCACCCCGATTCGAGAAAGGTCTGCACCACCGTGGGCGAGGTCGGCGCGCGGACGATCTCTGCATGCTGCAGCTCACGCGTGAGGAACAGGTCATACGCGCTGCCCTTGCCGACCACGACGCGGGTGCCGGCGTGGTCCACCTCCGCATTGCTGCGGATGGGCGAATCGTCGCGCACGAGGTAGTAGCCCTCGATCAGCACGTACGGCTCGGTAAAGGCGATGCTCGCGGCGCGGCGCGGGTCGATGGCGAAGAAGCCGATGTCGGCCTGCTCCTGCGAGACGGCATCGACCGATTTGCCGGCTGCATCGACTACCACCAGTTGCAGCTCGACGCCCAGCCGCTCGGCAAGGGTGCGCGCCAGGTCAACGGACACGCCGATAGCCTGCCCCTGCGCATCCAACCCCGCAAGAATCGGATTGCCCGTGTTGATGGAAGCGCGCAGGGCGCCCGTGGGTGCCAGGGCGGCAAGCAGGGTCGAATCGATAGACATGTGGGGGCCGGCTAGGGAGTGAGGATGCTCGAAATCTTGGAGATCGCGTCGAGCGTGTGGCGCAGGTGCGCGCGCATCATGACCGAGGCCTCTTCGTTGCGCTCGCGTTCGAGCAGGTCGAGGATGGCAAGGTGTTGCCTGGCATGTTCCGGATAGCGCTCGCGGTGCTGCATCGAGCGGTAAGACAGCAGACGGCGCACGCGATTGACGCGGCGGATGGTGTCAACGAAGAACGCGTTGCCGGAGGCCTCGACCAGTGATTCGTGAAAGCGCACGCCGCGGTCGTGGAGCTGGTCGGCGGTGTCGGTTTCGATGCCGCCGGCAAGCAGGTGGTTCTCGGCCGCGCGCAGCCGCTCGATGACGCGCGGGTCGAGCCGGTAGCCGGGCTCCAGCAGCGCGGCTGGCTCCAGCGCCAGCCGCAGGCGGTACGACTGCAGCAGGCTGTCGGGCGTGGTCAGCATGGTCGAGAACTGCCAGCCGTAGCCCGGCTTGCGCTCGGCCCACCCCTCTTGCGCGATGCGGCCCAGCACGGCGTTGAGTTGTGTGGTGGTCAAGCCATAGCGCGTGCGGATCGTTTGCTCGGCAAACGCGTCGGGCAGCAGGCCTTTGAGGCGGTCGTCGGCGATCTGGAAATAGGCGCGGCTCACCAGGTCGGTTTCGTCCAGGCCGAGTTCGGAGGCGACCACCGAAGCGGGCGCCGTCACTGGCTTGGCGACGAAGTAGCCGCGATTCTTCTCGCGCGCCAGGATGCCTTTTTCGTGCAGCAGCGCCAGCGCCTCGTTCACGGGCGAGCGCGAGACGCGCAGCCGGTCGGCGATCATCTGGGCGGGCAGGTGCGAGCCGACTTCCAAGCCATCGGTCTGGATGAGATCGACGATTTGCGTGGCGATGGGGCGGTCGTGCTTCATGGCGCAGGTCATGGCGGCACGGGCATCTGCAGCGCTCAAGCGGGGGCGGTCGAAGGTTGCCCCGCCAGCCCGGCCAAGGTCTCGCCGAGGATCGAGGGGATCACGCCGCCACGGCGCAGCAAGGCCGTCTCGAGTTGCGTCTCCACGGCTGCTGTGGCGACGAAGGCGTCCACACGGCCGTCGGCTCGCATGATGCGGACCGGGACGTCACAGCGCGGCGTGATCCGCTCCGGCAACGCCGAGATGTGGATCGTGTCGCCCGTGCGAACGTTCAACGCTTGCGGACTCACCCCCGCCGGAAACCGCAGCGGCAGGATGCCCATGCCAATCAAATTGGAACGGTGAATGCGCTCGAAGCTTACCGCAATGACCGCCCGGATCCCGAGCAGGCGCTGTCCCTTGGCGGCCCAGTCGCGCGACGAGCCCGCGCCATAGCGCGCGCCGGCCAGCAGCACGACGGAGGCGCCTTCGTCGTGATAGCGCCAGGCGGCCTCGTGGATGGGCATGACCTCGCCGCTGGGCGCGTGCACGGTGTGGGCGACCGGCACGTCGGGCGCCAGCAGGTTCACCAGCGTCTTGCTGTAGAACGCGGCGCGCACCATGACCTCCCAGTTGCCACGGCGGGAAGCGAAGACGTTCAGATCGTTGCGGTCATCCCCCCGCGCGACCAGGAATTCGGCCACGAAGCTCTCCTTCGGGATGGCGCTGGCCGGGGAGATGTGGTCGGTGGTGATGTCGTCGCCCAGCACGAGCAGCGGATGGGCATCGTAGTCGCCGAGCTGGGTGCCGGCGTCCAGCGAGGCGAACGGCGGGCGGCGCAATGCGGTGGATTGCGCATCCCACGGGTAGCGCGGGGTGTCGGGTGCGTCGATGGCCGCCCACATCGGGCTGGTGGTGGCCATGGCGAAGGCGCGGCGGTAATCCGTGGGCGACGTCCCGTGCTGGACCAGCGCTTCGATCTCCTCACGCGTCGGCCACAAGTCGCGCAAGTACACAGGTGTGTCGTCATCGGTGGTTTGCAGCGGCTCGCGACTCAGGTCGAGCGCCGCGTCGCCCGCCAGCGCAAACGCGATCACCAGCGGCGGCGACATGATGAAGCCGAGGCTCAAGTCCGGATGCACACGGCCGGGGAAGTTGCGGTTGCCCGACAGCACGGCCACCGGTGCCACCGACGCCACCCCGCCTTGCGCGATGGCGTGCTGGATCGGTGCGGTCAGCGGACCGGAGTTGCCGATGCACGTGGTGCAGCCGAACCCGACGATGTCGAAGCCCACGGCGGACAAATCCTCGATGAGCCCGGCGCGCTGCAGATATTCGGCTGCGGCGGGCGATCCCGGCGCCAGCGAGGTCTTGACCCAGGCCGGCACGCGCAGCCCTCGTTCGCGGGCGCGGCGTGCCACCAGACCGGCGGCGATGAGCTGCGCCGGGTCCGACGTGTTGGTGCAACTCGTGATCGCGGCGATGGCCACGGGATACGCGGGCAAGGCGCCATCGGATCGGGGGTGCGTGGCCACTGCGGCCAACGCGCGCCCCGTCTCGGTATAGGGCAGCAGATCCTGCGGCCGGCGTGGCCCCGCCACGTGCAGATGCACGGTGCCCAGGTCGATCTCGATCACGCGCGTATAGCGCGGCGCGTTGTCCGGATCGAACCACAGGCCGGCGCGACGGTGCAGTGCCTCCACCTGCGCGATGGCCGCCTCCGACCGCCCGGTCGCCCGCAGGTAGGCGAGCGTCTGCGCATCGACGGGGAAGTAGCCGGTCGTGGCGCCGTACTCGGGCGCCATGTTGGCGACAACGGACCGCTCGCCCGCCGTGAGCGTGGCCACGCCAGGGCCGAAGAACTCGACAAATTCGCCCGACACGCCGATGTCGCGCAGCGCCTTGGTCACTGTCAGTGCCAGGTCCGTGGCCGACGACCCCGCCGGCAGCACACCGTGCAGGCGCACGCCGATCACGTTGGGAATGCGCTGCATGACCGGCATGCCGAACATCACCGTCTGCGCCTCCAGCCCACCCACGCCCCAGCCGAGCACGCCGATGCCGTTGACCATCGGCGTATGGCTGTCGGTGCCGATCAGGGTGTCCGGCACCAGCCACGGCGCGCCGTCAATGGTCTGCACGGTGGCCACCGTCGCCAGTTGCTCCAGGTTGATGGTGTGCATGATCCCCGTGCCCGGCGGGTGGATGCGCACGCCGCGCAGCGCTTTCGATGCCCAGCGCAGAAAGCGGTAGCGCTCGGCGTTGCGGCGCATCTCGGTCTGCAGATTGCGCGTGGCGGCATCGGGCTGCGCGTAGTGCTCGACCGCCAGTGAGTGGTCGACCGACACGTCCACCGGCAGCACCGGGTTCAGCGCGGCCGGGTCGGCGCCGGCTTCCGCCAGCGCATCGCGCATCGCGGCGATATCCACCAGCGCGGGCGTGCTGGTCGTGTCGTGCATCAGCACGCGGTTCGGCTGGAAGGCGATCTCCTCCTCGCTGGTGCCGGCGTCCAGCCAGCGCAGCACGCCGTTCACCGCGCGCTGGCGTTCCTCACCTGCTGTGTTCCGGATCATGTTCTCCAGCAGCAGCCTCAGCACAACGGGCAGCCGCATGAGCGTGCTGCCGAACATCGCGGGCAGATCGACGTAGTGGTAGGTGACGTCGCCGACGCTCACCGACGCTCGGGGAGGGGGGTAGGTGTTTTCCATGAGTGAATTTTTGCACGTGTTTACGGAAAAATGCAATCAAGTGGAAACCCGAACCCCGGCCATTCCCGACAACGACACCTGGAGACACGCATGACACCGGCCCCCGCCGACCCCACACCTCACCTTGAGCCAAGCCCCTCGCGGCGGTGTCTGCTGCAGGCCGCGTTGTCCACCGGCGCGCTGGCGGCCGCGGGCGTGCCGGCCGCAGTGGCGGCCTCGGTGGCAACCGGCGCGCACCTCATCTCAACGACTTCAAAACCCATGGATATGTTTGCCTATGTGGGCTCGCGCACTACGCGCGAGCGCAACGCCCGCGGCGACGGGATCAGCGTGTTCCGCGTCGACCCGCGCACCGCCGCGCTTGAACCCGTGCAGCTCGTGAAAGACCTGGTGAATCCCTCGTTCCTGGCGATGAACCGGGCGGGCGATCGCCTCTACACCGTGCATGGCGACCTGAGCGACATCAGCGCCTTTGCCGTCGACCGGGCAAGCGGCCAGCTCACCTTCATCAACCAGCAGAGCACGCAGGGCAAGAACCCCGTGCACCTGGCAATCGACCCGTCGGGCCGCTTCATGGTGGTGACCAACCACATTGGCGCGAGCCTGGCCGTGCTGCCGATTGCCGCCGACGGCGCGCTCGGCGAGGTCATGCAACGGGTCAAGCTCGACGGCCCCATTGGCCCGCACCGCTTCGAGCAGAAGCAGGCCAAGCCGCATTTCAACCCGTTCGACCCGACCGGCCGCTTCATCATCGTGCCGGACAAGGGGCTGGACCGGACCTTCGCCTTCCGCTTTGCCGAGGGCCGCCTCACGCCTGCCGCGCCCAGCTTCGTGGCAGCGCGCGAAGGCGCCGGCCCGCGCCACGTGGCGTTCCACCCGAACGGCCGCTTCGCCTATGTCATCAACGAGCTGGATTCCACCGTCACCACGTACGGCTACGATGGCGCCACCGCCGCGCTCACGCCGTTGCAGGTGCTGCCATCACTGCCGGACACCTTCACCGGCAACAGCCGCGCCTCCGAGATCACGGTGGATGCCGCGGGCCGCTTCGTCTACGCATCGAACCGCGGCGACGACAGCATCGCGGTGTTCCGCATCGACGCCGCAACAGGCCTGCTGCATTTCGCGGGTGCCGACAAGACCGGCGGGCGCACGCCGCGCTTCTTCACCATCGCCCCGGGCGGCCGCTTCCTGTACGCGCTGAACGAAGACAGCGACAGCATCGTCGCCCTCGCCATCGACGTGCACAGCGGGCGCCTGCGCCCGACCGGCATCAGCGTGCAGAGCGGCAGCCCGGTCTGCATGGTGTTCTCCGCGCAGCAGGCTTGAGGAGCGCGACATGTCCAACGCTCAAACCTCGATGCACACGATGGCCACGCCGGCGCAGGCCGCGCCCGACGAACGCGCGATCGTGCGCAAGATCACCTGGCGCATCCTCCCGTTCGTCTTCGTGCTGTACATCATCTCGTACCTTGACCGTGCCAACATCGGCTACGCGGCGCTGCAGATGAACAAGGAACTCGCGCTCAGCAGCGAGGCCTTCGGCTTCGTCTCGGGCATCTTCTTTATCGGCTACTTCCTGTTCGAGGTGCCCAGCAACGTTATGCTCAACCGCTTTGGTGCGCGCCGCTGGATCGCGCGGATCCTGGTGACGTGGGGCATCGTGGCGATGGTGTCGGCGTTCGTGCAGAGCGCCACGCAGTTGTACGTGCTGCGCTTCCTGCTGGGCGTGGCGGAGGCCGGGTTCTTTCCGGGCATCATCGTCTACCTGACGTACTGGTTCCGCGCGCGCGAGCTGGCGACCACGGTGGCGCTGTTCACCGCCGCCATTCCCGTCTCGTACATCATCGGCGCGCCACTCTCCACGTGGATCATGGACAACGTCCACTGGCTCCAATGGAGCGGCTGGCGCTGGATGCTGCTGCTCGAAGGCGCGCCAGCCGTGATCGGCGGCGTGCTCTGCTACTGCTACCTGGCCGATCGCCCGAAGGACGCGCGCTGGCTGTCGGCAGCCGAACGCGACTGGCTGCTGGCCGAACTGGAGCGTGACAGACAAGCTCGCCCCGCCGCTGCGCACCTTGGCACGTTCAAGGTGATGGCCAACCCGAAGGTGCTGTACCTGTCGTTCATCTACTTCGTCTACCAGTGCGGCAGCCTCGGCATCGGCTACTGGATGCCGCAGATCATCAAAGGCTTCTCGGCCAGGCTGTCGCATACGGAGGTTGGGCTGATTGCCATGCTGCCGTATGTGTTTGCAACGGCGGTGATGATCTGGTGGTCGCGCCGCTCCGACCGGCATGCCGAGCGCCGGTTGCATTCGGCCATTCCGCTGGGCGTGGCGGCGCTGGCCTTTGTGGGCGCCGGCTTTATCGGCAACCCTGCCTTGGCGATGGCGATGATCTGCCTGAGCCTGGCTGGCCTGTACGCGTTCAAATCGCCGTTCTGGGCGTTGCCGACGCTGTTCCTGACGCGCTCCACCGCGGCCGTGTCGATTGCCGTGATCAACTCCGTGGGCAACCTCGGCGGCTTTGTCGGGCCGTTTGCCATTGGCTATCTGAAAGGCCAGACGCACAGCACCACGGCCGGGCTGCTGTTCCTGGCGGGGCTGCTTACGGTGTCGTTTGTCATGACGTTGCTCTTGCGCGTGAGCGAGGCTGCCACCGCCGGCTTGTCGCAAGGCGGCTGAGCGTCGGTGTGGGCGCGCTCGTCGCGTTGGCGCGGGTGCTCTCCTACATGGGAGAGCACCCGCGCCTCGGACATCGGCTGCTGCCGTGCGCCGATCGAGTCTTGCAACGCGATCGGCCATCCAGGCTCAGTTGTCGTGATCATCCCCCTGATCGCCGTCATGATCGAAGTCGAACAGGGTCATCAGATCGCCGATGGCGGGGCGGTTACTGGGGACGTACCTGTTCCCATCTTCGTGCCGAGGATTGGGCAGATTGTCGCGACTGCGCCCCGACAAGGCGCTCAGGCCCCAGTTCTTTTCGATGAATTTCAGCAACGAGGCATGGTCCGCGTAGGTATGGTCCACGTGCCCCTTCTTGGCCCAGGGCGACACCGCCAGCAACGGAATGCGGGTGCCATCGCCAAAGAAGTCCACCGGTTGGATGTAGCCGGAATCGTAGTAGCCTCCTCCTTCATCCACTGTGATGAGCACCGCGGTCTGCTTCCAGAGTTGTGGGTTGCTCCTGACGCGGTCCACCAGGTCGGCGACGAAATTCTCGAACTCCGACATCTTGGCGTTGGCCGGATGCCCAGCCTGACTCTCGAACGGACGCACGAAGGCGACCGACGGGAACTGGTCGGCATGCATCAGATCGCTGTAGAGCTCGGGTACGCCCTGCAGATTGCCTTTCAGCGACGTCGTCATGATCGACGCGAAGCCGGTGAACGGATCGCAGATGCCGCAGTATTCGGCGGTCGTCTTGGTCGGCTCGCGGCCGCCGCTGTACCACTTCCATGGAATCTTCTTGGCCGAGAGGGCGTCTGCGATGGTCGGTATGGTCTGCGGCGGCAGCGTGAACTGCGTCGCGCCGAGCGGCTTGGCCTTGCCGTCGAAGGTGTAGCCGAGGCCGTAATTGTTGACGAGGTAATACCGGCCCGCGTCGCAATTGCCGTTGCGGAACGGTTGGCCCGGCGGGCTCTTGATGAAGCTCATGATGACGCCCACGCCCGGCTGGCTCGCGTCGCTGCAGTTCACGTAGGAGCCGCCCGTATAGCCGTCTTTCGTGTACCAGTTGTTGGTGCCGGGCTTCGGATTCGGATTCTCGATCTGGTTGTCGAACGGTTTGGCCGGGGTGCCGTTCTGATTGAAATACGCGACGTCGCCTGTGGCGATGGCCATGAAGTTCGCCCCGGTGCCACCCATGATCGCCTGGTGGTAGTTGTCGCTCAGCGCATAGCGCCGGGCCAGCTTCTGGAATTTGGGCGCATCGCCGGTGCTCATGTTGTAGAAGCCCAGCGCTTCGCCACCTTGCATGGTGTTGTTCGGCCCGTAGCTGGGCGGGTTGAAGGCGTTGTCGGGGCCGATACCGGTGACGACGCCGACCCAGGCGAACAGATCGTGCTTGCCAACGTCCACCTGCTGCCACATCTGGAAGAAGCGGTGCGGCGGGTCGCCAACGAAGGAGTCGTAGGGCACGTACTTGGTGATCTGGAACGGCCCGGGTTTCAAATTGGCGGGAAAGCGCACGTCGGGCACGCCGGGGGGCAGGCCCGTTGCATAGGTGGTCTGCGGTTGCGGCAGGAAGGAGAAGGGCCCGGTGATCGCCGGGTCGATGCGGTAGACGCTCGTATTGCCCGCCTGCTGCTGAACCGCCTTCGAGAAGTTCGGGCCGGGGCTGCCGTCTGCGTTGATGATGCCCTGCGAGAGCAGGTTGTGGACCATCTGACCCTTGCCGGGCTTGTAGCCGCCGAAGAGATTGTCGAAGGTATGGTTCTCGCCGATCACGATGATCACGTGCTTGATCGGTGTTGCGGTGGGCGGCGTGCTGTCTGCGAATGCGCGGGGCGCTGGCACGAGTGCGATTGCCGCGGCACTGATCGCCATGACATGGATCACTTTCCGGAACTTGGGCTGCATAACGGGGACCTCCATCCAGGTTTGCGGGCGCAAAGGGGGGCTGCGCAGCGCCAAGTAAAGGACGCGCGAATGAAGAATCCATGTCAAAGGTTGAATACCGCGTAGCGGCGCCGGATGGGCCGCAGCGTTGTGTTGGGCGAGCGCGATGGGCATCCTGATGCACTGGCCGCGGTGGACTACTCTGTAGCAGGGCCGGCTGCATCTGTGCCCGCAGCAATGGCGAGAGCAGGGCGACACGCACATCCTCCGTGCCCAACGAAGGCGCGCATCGCAAGAACGATCGGCTCGTCACGTGAGCGCAACTGCCCAGCCGGCCGAAGGGGAGGCGCCATGCAAGGAATCCATGACAAGGTTTGCGCTGCAATGCTTGCCGCGGCGGTTGCATTGCTTGCCGCATGCGGTGGGGGTGGAGCAGGCTCGGGCAATGGCGGTGGCATGACTGCCCCGCCGGGTGGCGTTCAGCTGCAAGTGGTCTCATTCGGCGACAGCCTGTCGGACGTCGGGACCTATGCGCCAATCGCGAACGCGGCGGGTGGCGGGCGTTTCACGACCAACCCGGGGCAAGTGTGGACGCAAGATGTCGCGCAATACTACGGCGACACGTTGAGCGCGGCGTTTACGATCGACCTCACACGTGCATTGACTGCGCAGGGCGGACTCGGCTACGCGGAGGGTGGTTCGACGGTTGCGACGCCGGCCAACCTGTATGACTTCCTGACCGATGTGATCGGCAATGTGGAAATGCCCGTCAATCAGCAGGTTTCGAGCTACCTGGCTGCGCACGGAAGCTTCAATGCCAATCAACTGGTGCTGGTCTGGGCGGGCTCGAACGACGTGCTGCGCGCCGGAGCCCTGCCAGCCGCGGCGCCGACCGTGCAGACGGCGGCGACCACGCTCGTGCAAGTGGTCGGACAGATCCTCCAGAGCGGCGCCACGCACGTCGTGTTGATCAATGTTCCGAATATCGGGCTCTCGCCCACCGGCCTGGCCGCGCCCGACGGCGGGGCAAACCTGACCCAGTTATCGCAGATGTTCAACGCGAGCTTGAACACCGCCTTGCAAGCCAATGGCCTGCAAGGCAAGGTCATCCAGATCGATTCCTATACCTGGATGAACCAGACCATCGCGGCCTTTCAGGCCAATGGCTTCGTCGTGTCAAACACCAGCTCTGCCTGCGACCCTGCGAAGACGCCCCATGCGACGGCATTGCTGTGCTCGCCAGCGACCTACGTGACGGCCAATGCCGATCAGACCTACGTGTTTGCCGACAACCTGCATCCGTCCACGCATGCGCATGCATTGTTCGCGCAATTCGTGGAGCAGCAGATCGCCAAGAGCGGTCTTGGCCACTGAGCCTGCGGAAGCGATGACTTGCGCGATGGCTTGCCAACTGCGTCAGTTGGCGAGGGTGTCTGATCAGTCCGGACACAGTCTGGCGGCACCCCCTTGACCTCAAGTCGACTTGAGCCCGCATCATGCAGCTTCCCCATCCCGCCGCCAGATGCGAGCACGCTGAGCATCCCAGCGCGCGTCGTCAATGCGCCGCCAGGAACCCCAGTACCGCCTGATTGAACCCAGGCGGGTTAAGCCGCGGCATGCTATGCGCGGAATGCTCCACCAGCTTGCGCTCCGGCGCTTTCATGCACTGGGCGATGTTGTCCATGACCACATGAAAGATGACCGGGCTCTGGTCCGCCCCCAGCAGGAGCGTAGGGACGGAAATCCGCTGCGCGTCGGCGCATGTGTAGGCGTCGGCGTTTTCATTGACGGCGCCCTTGATCGTCCAGGCGTTGTCGCGGTAGGCCTGCTTGGCCGTCTCCGGATACTTTTCCTCCCAGGCGCGGGGCCCGTTCACTGAGGCGGCAAACATCGAAAGCCCATCCCTCGATGTCACCCTGATTGAGGCGTTCCAGCACCTGCCTGGAGAGCGCGGCAGCGGCTTTTGCTTCTTCGGCATACTTCGGGTCGGTCGGCATGAACGCGCGGACATTGCGCCCGCCTTCGGCGATCACCAGGCTGCGGACCAGTTCGGGGTGCGCGTTGGCAACGAACATGGCGACGGTGCCTCCCCTTGAGTGCCCGATCAGATGGACGGGGCCTGCATTCAGTGCCTGGATGAACGCCGCGACATCGGCGGCATGCTGCTGGTAGGAGAAATCACTCCCGTTGCCGTCCCAATGCTCCGGGTAGTAGTGCCGCAGGCTCACGGAGATCACGCGATGCCGGGCCGAGAATGGTTCCATTTGCGCCGCAAAGTAGCGGTAGTCTGAAAGGGAGCCATGCACCAGAACAACGGGAACACCGGCGCCCCGTTCCACATACGCCATGTCGTAGCCATTGACCCGCAGGAATTTGACGCCTGGGGGCAGGCTCCACGTCCGCGCAACGTCGGCAGGCGTCGACTGGCAGGCGGAGAACGCAATGCAGATGAGAGCGACGAACCAGCGCGCGAGCCGCATTTTGGTCACCTCCGATGCGGTGGCAAGACAATGATCATCATCTTGCCGGTGCGCGCATAAGTCGTGCCATCGGTCGCGGAGATTGAGGTTGGCTCGTGGCGGATGGCTGCACGCCATGCCAGGGCGGCCAATCAGTTGCAATGTTGAAACAGATCCACGCTACCGGCCGAGGCTTCATCGAGGTGGGCGGGAAGGGGCCGCAGGCTGGGCATTGGCCTTCGGCATCCCCCCGGGCCGGTGATGCCCAACGTCAAACACGTCACGTAGAATCGGCCGGACTTCAATTGAACCGGTCCGCCGGGCCTCCGGATGCTAGACCCCGCCGTCGTCATTACGACCTCCGCGCTGATGAGCCTGGTGCTGCTGGTGCTGCTGGGTTCGCTGCTGCGCTCAGGCAAGCATGGGGTGCAGGAGTGGTTTGCCGCCAACCTGTGCGTGGTGGTCGCGCTGCCGATGATCCTGCTGCGCGGGCACATTTCGGACGTGTTTTCCATCGTCGTCGCCAACGTGCTGCTGGCGTTGGGCGCAGCGGCGTACTACGCGGGTTGCGCGCGCTTCCTGGAGCGCAATCCGCATTGGCCGCGCATGCTGACCGGCGTGGCGGCGGTGGGCGCGGCGGTGGTGTACTGGCGCTATGGGGTCGACAGCATCCCATTGCGCGTGTTCTTCACCACCTTGTTTTCTGCGGTGATCTGCCTGGCGGTGGTGCTGGTGCTGCGCCAGCGTCCGGCGGGCCGTTCTGCCTATCCCTATCGTGCAACGACCCTGATGGCCGTCATCTTCGGGGTGTGTCAGCTGTTGCGCGGCCTCTATTTCGTGACGCTGGATGCCACGCCCGGCATGTCGATGTTTACCGCCACGGGCAATGTGGTGCTGCTGATCGCGACCGGCCTCATGCCCGTGCTGTCGATGTGCGCCATGATGATGGTGCACGATGCGCTGCTGGCTGATGCGCGCGATGCGGCCAACCGCGATTTCCTGACCGGCGCGCTCTCGCGCAAGGGGTTCGAGACGCTGGCCCGGGCCCAGATCAGCCGCGCGAGCCTGCTCGACCAGCCGCTGTCGTTGCTGATCATCGACCTCGATCATTTCAAGCGCATCAACGACACGCTGGGCCACGCCGCTGGCGATGGCGTGCTGCGTGCCTTCGTGGGGATGGCGCACGCGCAGCTGCGGCAGGCCGATGCGCTGGGCCGCCTGGGTGGCGAAGAGTTTGCCTTGCTGCTGCCCGACACCGATGTCGAGCGCGCGGTCAGCCTGGCCGAACGCTTGCGCGGTACCGCTGCGGCACAAGCCGTGATGGTCGGTAGCGCGCCGTGCCAATACACGCTCAGCGGCGGCCTGGCCAGCTGGCAGTCGGGCGAGACGTTCGATCGGCTGTGTGCACGCGCGGACAAGGCGCTGTACGAAGCGAAGCGCGCGGGCCGCAACCGGATCTGCGTCGATCCGGCGGGCGAGGCACGCCAGCCCGGCGCGGGCGGTGGGCGCGAGGCACTGCCGGCAATGGCCGATTGATCCGTCGCAGGCGCTGCACGTCAGGCGGTGAGAACAATCTCCACGCGCTCCTTGCCGTGCCCCTTGAACTGCTCGGCGGTCATGGTCAGGCGCGCTTGAGCCGGGCCATGACGCGCTCGACCGAGGCCTTCAGGTGGCGTTGCATGGCGGCCTGGGCCTGGATGGCGTCATGTGCTTCCAGCGCCTCCAGGATGTCCTTGTGCTCGCGGAGGGCGTCGGCCCAGGTGGATTCGTTCTCAAAGTGGCCGCGCAGCTTGGTCGACAGTGGGTTGTGCCGCTCGTCGTACAGTGCGGCAACCGTGCGCACCAGCACGTCGTTGCCCGTCATCTGGGCAACGGCGACGTGAAACTCCCGGTCCGCCTGCACGGGGATCTGCCCGGCGTCCAGCTCGCGCGCCATCGTTTCATAGATGCCGCGCAGCGCCTTTAATGCCTTGGCCTTGGCGAACGGCGCGACGCTGGCCACGATCGCGCCCTCGATCACCGAGCGGGCGTTCATGATGTCGACCATGCTGTCGCCCAGTTCCTCCCGCGGCGGTGTTGCCTCCGCTTGCGCACCGGGCGCGGCGCACACGTAGACACCCGATCCCATCCGGATCTCGACCCGTCCTTCCAGTTCCAGCGCCACCAGCGCCTCGCGCACCGACGGCCGCGACACCCCCAACCGCTCCGCCAGTGTGCGTTCGGACGGCAAGCGTCCGTTGGGCGCGAAATCCGGCTGGTCGATCAGCGTGCGCAGCTTGTCGGCGATCTGGAGATAGAGACGGCGGGTCTCGGCGGGTTTGACTGCCACGGGGCGATTCCTTTCGAGAAGGGGCGCCAGCCAAGCCTTTGCCGCCGGCACCACGAGCGACGATTGTAAATCGAAGGCCTCGGCACGAGGACGTTTCACCACTTGGGCGCCGGTATGCGGGCTTTCCCTCGATTTGTAAAATTGGCTTGACCAGTTTCGAATGTTTGTCTAATTTTGCGACTGGTAAGACCAAATGGTCTTGCGCGCCAATGGCCTGCCAACGGGCGTGCCCCTGTCCCGAGCCCCACAGAACCGTTCGATGAAAACCGTCATTTGCGAAGCCCCCGGCAAGCTGGCCGTGGCAGAACAACCGCTGCCCGCTGCCGGCCCCGACGATGTCCTGATTCGCATCAAGCGCGTGGGCGTGTGCGGGACCGATCTGCACATCTTCACGGGCAACCAGCCGTACCTGTCGTATCCGCGCGTGATGGGGCATGAGCTGTCGGGCATTGTGGAATCAGCGCCGGCCGGCGCGCGCGTGCAGGCTGGCGACCCGGTCTACGTGATGCCGTACCTGTCGTGCGGGCACTGCGTCGCGTGCCGGGCGGGCAAGACCAACTGCTGCACCAACATCCGTGTGCTGGGCGTGCATGCCGATGGCGGCATGGTCGAATACCTCGCCGTGCCGCAGGCGTTCGTCTTCAAGGCCGATGGCGTGACGCTCGACCAGGCCGCGATGATCGAATTCCTCGCCATCGGTGCGCATGCGGTGGCGCGTGCCGACATTGCGCCCAGGCAGCGCGTGCTGGTGGTCGGCGCCGGGCCGATCGGCATGGCGGTGGTGATCTTCGCCAAGCTGCGCGGCGCGCAGGTGACTGTGCTGGATGGCCGCGCGGACAGGCTGGCCGTCTGCGCCACGGCCTTGAACGCCGACCATGCCGTGTCGCTCGACACCACGGAGGCCGCCACCGACGCCAAGCGCCTGGCCGAGCTGACCGGCAACGAAGGCTTCGACGTGGTGTTCGATGCCACCGGCAACATCAAGGCGATGGAGCGCGGCCTGGACTTCGTCGCGCATGGCGGCAAGTACGTGCTGGTGTCGATCGTCAGCAGCCGCATCTCGTTTTCCGACCCCGAGTTCCACAAGCGCGAGACCACGCTGCTCGCCAGCCGCAACGCAACGCCGGCCGACTTCGAGACCGTGCTCGACGCCATGCGTGCGGGCAAGATCCCTACGGCGGCGCTGAACACGCATACGCTCGCGCTGGGTGACCTGCCCACTGAATTCCCCAAGCTGCTGGACCCGGATGCTGGCGTCATCAAGGCGCTGGTTGCGTGCTGAATCATGGGTAACCCGATCCTCCAGTTCGGCACCAGCCGTTTCCTGCAGGCGCATGCCGATCTCTTCATCTCCGAAGCGCTGGGTGCGGGCCGCGCGCTTGGTCAAGTGACGGTGGTGCAGACCACCGTCAATCCGGAAAGCCGCGCGCGCGTTGAGGCCTTGCGAGCGCAGGACCGCTACCCGGTACGGATTCGCGGCATGCGGCACGGCGCCGTGGTCGATACCACGACTGACTGCACGGCGATCAGCGAAGCGCTCGACGCCAACACGGATTGGCCGCTCGTGCGCGAACGCTTTGCACACGATGCGCGCGTCGTGATCTCGAACACGGCCGACAGCGGCTATGCGTGCTTTGCGGAGGACACCGCAGACCTGCTCAGCCCTGGGGCACCTGTGCCGCGCGGTTTCGCCGCCAAGCTGGTCGTGCTGCTGCAGGCGCGCTTTGTAGCCGGTGCGGCACCGCTGACGCTGCTGCCCTGCGAGTTGGTGACGAACAACGGCGACACCTTGCGCGATCTCGTTGCCCGCCTCGCGCGGGAGTGGCGCGCTGATCCGGCCTTGGTGCACTACATCGAGCACACCTGCATCTGGGTGAACTCGCTGGTCGACCGCATCGTGTCGGAGCCGATCCGGCCCATCGGCGCGATTGCCGAACCGTATGCGCTGTGGGCGATCGAGCGGCGCGCCGGCATGGTGCTGCCGTGTGTGCACGACGCGATGATTGTGACCGACGACCTGCCGCACTACGCGCGCCTGAAGCTGCTGCTACTCAATCTCGGCCACACCTACCTGGCCGAGCGTTGGCAGGCGGATGGCCGCCCCGCCGACGAGAACACCCTGCACGCGATGCGCGATCCGGCCTTGCGTGCCGATCTGGAAGCACTGTGGCGCGACGAGGTGCTGCCCGTGTTCGATGCGCTGGACAAGGGCGGCGACGCGCGTGCCTATCTGGACGAGGTGCGCGAGCGTTTCCAGAACCCGTTTCTCGATCACCGGTTGTCCGACATTGCCCGCAACCATGATGAAAAGAAGCTGCGCCGCTTCCAGCCCGTGATCGACCTGGCGCATGAGCTCGGCTTGAACGTGAGGCAGCCGCGCCTGACCGCCGCGCTGCGCGCATCCGTACCCGCTTGACGCAAGCAAGACACGCCATGCCGATCCGCCAAAGAGCGAACGGCATGGAAGACGAGACGGCCCGCCTCGATGGCATCACGGCGGGCCGCGGAGACCACACCACAGATGCCAGCACCAAGGAGACTGTGTCATGAGGAAGATGCGATGGGTCGTCATATTCTTTTGTTTCTTGGCGATCGCCGTGAACTACATCGACCGCGCGAATCTTGCGGTCGCCGCCCCGGAAATTGAGAAAGCGCTCAACATCGGCCCCGCCGAGATGGGCCTGATCATGAGCGGGTTCTTCTGGACCTACGCGCTGATGCAGATGCCGTTCGGCTGGTTTGTCGACCGGGTGGGCGCGCGCATTGCGCTGCCGCTGGCGGTGGGCTGGTGGTCGCTCTTTACCGCGGTGACTGCGTTTTCCTCCAGCGTGGCCGGCATGTTCGGCTGCCGCCTGCTGCTCGGCGTGGGAGAGGCGGGCGCGTATCCGTCGTGCGCGAAGCTCGTTAGCCAGTGGTTCAAGCCCGCGCAGCGGGCGCTGGCCACCAGCATCTTTGATAGCGGCTCGCGTGTCGGCTCGGCGCTGTCGATTCCGGTGGTGGCGCTGATCATCAGCGAGCTTGGGTGGAAGGCGGCGTTCGTCATCACCGGTTTGCTGGGCGTGGTGTGGATCGTGGGCTGGCTCATCATCTATCGCGCCCCGGCGCATGCCGATATGACCGGCGAACACGATGTTGTACACACACCGCAGGCGCGCGCAGCGGGCAACGACGTCTCATGGGGTTCGCTGTTCCGCCACCGCACGCTATGGGGCATGATGCTCGGCTTCTTCTGCCTGAACTTCGTGATCTATTTCTTCATCACGTGGTTCCCGAGCTATCTGGTGCAGACGCACGGCTTCTCGCTCAAATCGCTCGGCACGCTGGGGATGATCCCCGCGCTGATCGCCATCCCGGGTGGCTGGCTGGGCGGCTTTGTGTCCGATGCCTTGTATCGCCGCGGCTGGAGCCTGACCGCCGCGCGCAAGACCTGCATGGTGGGCGGCATGCTGATGTCGTCGGCGATCACGCTGTCGGCCTTCACAACCAATGTCTATCTGGTGCTGATCTTCTTCGGCATCTCATACGGCAGCCTGGCGTTTGCTGCGGCCAGCATCTGGTCGCTGCCCGGTGACGTCGCCCCCACGCCGCGTCACGTGGCTTCCATCGGTGGCATCCAGAACTTTGCGTCGAACCTGGCCGGCATTGTCATCACCACCTTCACCGGCGTGATGCTGGCCATCACCAAGGGCTCGTTCACGATTCCGCTCGTCGTGGCGGGCGGGTTCTGCTTCCTGGGCGCGTTCAGCTATCTCGTGCTCGTGGGCAAGATCGAGCCGCTGCCGATCGAACCGGCGCGCATGGGCGTGCCGGAAGGCGCGGGGTCGTCGATCTGATGCGCATGTTTCTCCCTGTTCTCGCAACCGTCTCATGCTGACTCAAGCTTCTGCCACGCATGCGGTGATCCGCCTGCACCCCAACGACGATGTCGTCATCGCCACCCGGCAATTGATGTCTGGCACACGCATCGATGCGGAGGATCTGGTGGTGTCCGGGCTGATCCCGCCCGGACACAAGATCGCCACGCGCGCGATTGCCAAGGGCACGCCCGTCAAGCGCTACAACCAGATCATCGGTGTGGCGCGCGAGGACATTGCTCCCGGCCAGCACGTGCACGTGCACAACCTGGGTATGGCGGATTTCGCGCGCGAGCACGCGTTCTGTGCCGATGCGCATCCGACCGCGTATGCCGCTGAGCCGGCGCATTTCCTGGGCATCCGACGTGACGACGGGCGCGTCGCCACGCGCAACTACATCGGCGTGCTGACCAGTGTGAACTGCTCGGCCACCGTGGCGCGTGCGATTGCAGACCACTTCCGGCGCGATGTGCGCCCGGATGCGTTGGCGGATTTCCCGAACGTGGATGGCGTGATTGCGCTCACGCACGGCATCGGCTGCGGCATCGACACGCAAGGGGAGGGCATCGCGATCCTGCGCCGCACGCTGGCCGGCTATGCGGCGCATCCGAATTTCGCTTCGGTGCTGTTCATCGGGCTGGGCTGCGAGACCAACCAGATCGGCGGCGTGCTGGAGGCAGGCGGCCTGCCGGATGACGCACGCCGACTGCGCGCCTTCACCATCCAGGACAGCGGCGGCACGCGCAAGACCATTGATCGCGGTATCGCGATGGTGCGTGAGATGCTGGCCGAGGCCAATCGCGTGCGGCGCGAGCCGGTGCCGGCCTCGCATCTGTGCGTGGGCCTGCAGTGCGGCGGGTCGGATGGCTATTCGGGCATCTCGGCCAATCCGGCGCTGGGCGCGGCAGTCGATCGCCTTGTGCAGCACGGCGGTACGGCCATCCTGTCGGAGACGCCGGAGATCTACGGCGCTGAACACCTGCTGACGCGCCGCGCGGCCAGCCCCGCCGTGGGCGAGAAGCTGCTGGCGCGCATCGCTTGGTGGGAGGCGTATTGCGCGCGCAATGGGGCGGAGCTGGACAACAACCCGTCGGCCGGCAACAAAGTCGGTGGCCTGACCACGATCCTGGAGAAGTCGCTGGGCGCGGTGGCCAAGGGCGGCACGACCAACCTTGTTGACGTGGTCGAATACGCGCAGCCGATCGACGCCAAGGGCTTCGTGTTCATGGATTCGCCGGGCTACGACCCAATGTCGGCCACCGGGCAGGTCGCCTCGGGTGCCAACCTGATCTGCTTCACGACCGGGCGCGGCTCGGCCTATGGCTGTGCACCGTCGCCATCGCTCAAGCTGGCGACCAACACCGCGCTGTGGGAGCGCCAGGAAGACGACATCGACATCAACTGCGGCGGCGTGGTCGACGGCACGGCCAGCATCGACGCGTTAGGCGAGGCCATCTTCCGCATGATGCTCGACTGTGCCTCGGGCACGCCTTCGAAGAGCGAGCTGCATGGCTATGGCCAGAACGAATTCGTACCCTGGCAGGTGGGCGTGATTACGTAGCAGCGCGGCGCCGTCGCGGTTCCGCTCCTCTCGCAATCACCAAGGAATCCGATCATGAAGATGACCTTTCGCTGGTACGGCGACGCCGACCCGGTGCCGCTCGCGCACATCCGCCAGATTCCCGGCGTGGTCGGCATCGTTTCGGCCATCTATGACGTGCCGGTGGGTGAGGTGTGGCCCGTCGACAAGATCCAGGCGCTCAAGAGCAAGGTCGAGGCACACGGCCTCAAGCTCGAGGTGATCGAGAGCGTGCCGGTGCATGAGGACATCAAGCTCGGCAAGCCCACGCGCGACGCGCTGATCGCCAACTACGGGCAGACGCTGCGCAACCTGGCGGCATGCGGCGTGAAGGTGGTCTGCTACAACTTCATGCCGGTGTTCGACTGGACCCGCACGTCGCTGGAGATGCGCCTGCCCGATGGCTCGACCACGCTCGCGTTCGATGCGCAGGCGGTCGATCGGCTCGACCTCAGCGATGGCATCCAGCTGCCCGGCTGGGATAGCAGCTACCGCCCCGCAGAACTCAAGGCCCTGCTGCGCGAATACGAGACGCTCGACGAATCCGGGCTGTGGGCGAATCTCGAATACTTTTTGCGCGGCGTCATCCCCGTCGCCAAGGCGGCCGGCATCAAGATGGCGATTCACCCGGACGACCCGCCGCGCCCGATCTTCGGGCTGCCGCGCATCGTGAAGAACCGCGAGGACCTGCGCCGCCTGCTGGCCATCGTCGACGATCCGGCCAATGGCCTGACGTTGTGCTCGGGCTCGCTCGGGGCGGACCAGCACAACGACATCCCGGCGATGGTGCGCGAGTTCGGCGCACGCGGGCGCATCCACTTCGCGCACTTGCGCAACGTGCGGACCAACGCGGAGGGCGACTTCTACGAGACCTCGCACCGCTCGGCCGATGGCTCGCTCGATATGGCCGAGATCGTCAAGGCCTACTTCGAGACCGGCTTTGAGGGTTACGCGCGTCCGGACCATGGCCGCATGATCTGGGGCGAAACCGGCAAGGCCGGCTACGGCCTGTACGACCGGGCCCTCGGCGCGGTCTATTTGAACGGCATCTGGGAGGGGCTCGCCAAGTGCGAGCCCTAGACGCCCGCCCCAAGCCCTTCACAGAACCCTCCCTGGGGCCCGCTCGAGGCCCCATCCCTCTCAGCTTTCGATCCTCATCGCTGCCCCGCGCAACGGTCGCGTTTGCGCGGCGCATGGCGCATTCCACCCATGAAATCATCGGGTAACTACGGATTTATCGATATTTGTATATACAAGAATATCGCCTTCGCGACGCGCTTCAGTGCGTGCGTTCAGGCCATGCCCAGACGGTTTCCGTTCGAAAAAGATCGTGAGTAAGCCATGTGGTCTGAGGATTTGTATATGCAAAGCGCGCCCCACCGGCGCCCGCAGCGCAACGCCCCCTGCCACCGCAACATCCTGGAGACTGATCCATGGCAACACCCACTGACCGTGCCGCCGGCGACGGGCTGATCGAATCCCGTTCCATCGATTTCATTCCCGACACCGAGCGCCACGGGAGCCTGCTGAGCCAGTTCACGCTGTGGATGTCGGCCAACATGCAGATCACGGCCATCGTGACGGGCGCACTGGCTGTGGTGCTGGGCGGCGATGTGTTCTGGTCGCTCGTTGCCCTGCTGATCGGGCAACTGATCGGCGGTGCGGTGATGGCGCTGCATGGCGCGCAGGGCCCGCAACTCGGCCTGCCGCAGATGATCTCGAGCCGTGTGCAGTTTGGCGTGTACGGCGCGATGATCCCGATCGTGCTGGTGTGCCTGATGTACATCGGCTTCTCGGCGAGCGGCTCGGTGCTGGCGGGGCAGGCCGTGGCGCAGCTGCTCCATGTCGACGACGTCGCCGGCATCGCCATCTTTGCCGCGGTGATCGTCGTGCTGACGATCTGCGGTTACCGGTTGATCCACCTGGTCGGGCGCGTGGCCAGCGTGGTGGGCGTCATCGCCTTCGTGTTCATGTTCGTTCAGCTCTTCGCGCATCACGATGTGGGCGCGCTGCTGCAGAACCGGCACTTCTCGCTGGCGAGCTTCCTGCTGGCGATGTCGCTGTCGGCCTCGTGGCAGATCGCCTTCGGCCCGTACGTGGCGGATTACTCGCGCTACCTGCCGCGCTCGACGTCGCCGCTGGGCACCTTCCTGGCGGTGGGGCTCGGCTCGGTGATCGGCGCCCAGGTGGCGATGGTCTTCGGGGTGTTTGCCGCCGCGCTGGCGGGCGGCCAGTTCAGGCATCACGAGGTGGCGTACATCGTCGGGCTGGGGTCCACGGGGGCCGTTGCCGCGCTGCTGTATTTCAGCATCGCCTTCGGCAAGGTCACGGTGACGGCGCTCAATGCCTACGGCAGCTTCATGTCGATGGCGACCATCGTCACCGGCTTCGGTGGGCAGCGTGCGGTGTCGACGCGGCATCGGCTGCTCACCATCCTGGGCATGATCGGGCTGTCGACGCTGCTGGCCATTGCCGGGCGCCATTCGTTCCTGAAGGAGTTCTCCGCCTTCATCCTGTTCCTGCTCGCGTTCTTCACGCCGTGGAGCGCGATCAACCTGGTGGACTACTACGGCTTCACGAAGTCGCGCTATGACGTGCCCGCGCTGTCCGACCCCAATGGCCGCTACGGACGCTGGAACGTCATGACCATCGCGGTGTATGTGATCGGGGTGCTGGTGCAGATGCCGTTCATCTCGACCCACTTCTATACGGGGCCCCTGGTCGAGACGCTGGGTGGGACGGATATCTCGTGGATTCTGGGCCTGATCGTGCCGGCCGTGCTCTATTACGTGGGCGCGCGCGTGTCGTCGCGCAGCATTCCCGAGCGGCTGATCCTGCCGGCTGAGCGTGGCGGGATGGCTGGCTGAGCGGATGCCACTCTGCGGCGACCGGTTTCGTGTGGCGCGCATCGGGTGGCACGCGCCGGGTGCGCGGGCATCCGTCCCTGTGAAGGCGATCGCGGAGATTTTTCCGGCGCCTCGCGGCGCGCACAGCAGTGCGTCCGTTCGTGGCACCACTGAGCCACCGAACCCAGCGAGAAAGGGGGATCGGGCGCAACCCCGGGGTAGTTCTTGATGGGTGCCAGATTTGCTATGCTTGCTGACAGCGTATTGCAGGGGCGATACGCCGAGCCTGAATGGTCCATTCACCTAATTCTGACTTCTACTATGGCGACCAAAGCTAAAACAGCAGCAAAGAAAGCGACACCGAAAAAGGCCGCGACGGCAAAAAAGCCTGCCGCCACTGCAGTGTCGGTCAAACCGTTGAAGGACACTTTCACCAAATCCAGCTTGGTGAGCCATCTGGCCGAACAGGCGCAGGTTGATGCCAAGGCGGTGAAGGCTGTGCTACTCCACCTGGAGAACACGATCACAGGCGCGCTGCACAAGAAGGGGGCCGGCGAATTCACGCTGCCCGGCCTGTTCAAGGTAACGTCCGTGAAGGTGCCAGCGACCAAGCGACGCTTTGGTAAGAATCCCTTCACCGGGCTGGAACAGTGGTTCGAAGCGAAGCCCGCGACGGTGCGTGTGAAAGTTCGCGCCCTGAAGAAGGTCAAGGACGCGGCCCTGAACGGGTAAGACGTCACAAAGAAGAAAGGGGGCCAAGGCCCCCTTTTTTTGTGCCGATTCGCGCCCCAGACAACATTGTCGAATCTCGGGGCGCGCGTCAGATGCAACGACGGTCTCGCTGCTCGCGCATCAAGCCGGCATCTTGCGGAAGGCAATCGCAAAGCGGTTCCAGCTGTTGATTGCCGAAATAAGCAGCGTCAGGTCGACGATCTCTTCGTTGCTGAAATGCGGCTTGACGGCTTCCCAAACCACGTCGGGTACGTGGCCCTGCGACACGAGCGTGACGGCTTCAGTCCATTCCAGCGCGGCGCGTTCCCGCTCCGTAAAGAATGGCGTTTCGCGCCAGACGACCACGGCCGCCAGTCGGCGATCGGTTTCGCCGCCGCGGCGCGCATCGGTCGTGTGCATATCCACGCAGAAGGCGCATCCGTTGATCTGCGACGCGCGCAGCCGGACCAGCTCGGCCAGGGGCTTTTCAAGCGATGATTTGCCGATCCTGTCTTCGAGCGCGAGCATGGCCTTGATCGCATTCGGATTGGCGTGATAGAAGTCGAGGCGTTGTTCCATGATGTGCTCCTGGATTGGTTGAGATCAGGATGCGGCAAACCCAAGATTGGGCGCGGACGCGGTGTTAAACGTGGGTCATTCCCACCCAAACCGGACCAGTGTTAACCGGGTCCGGTTTGGGTGGGAATCACCCGTTATTGAGCGATGTGGCTGCGCCCTCCATCAGTTGCGATAGTGTTTGCAACGATTGTGGTCCCAGGGCGGCGCTCAACGTGCCGACCAGGCGCTTGCGCATCCGATGATCCACCGATTCGCACAATGCGAGGCCGACCGGCGTGATGGACAGCTGGACGCTACGCCGGTCCTGCGTTCCCCTGGTGACCTCGATGAGCTGACGCCGTCGCAGCAGCTGCGCCGTGCGCGAGAGTCCGCCGGTGTCTCGGCTCAGTGCCGCCGCGACTTCCGTCAGCGTGCCCGCAGCTGCATGGCGCAAGTGGCAAAGCATGAGCCATTGCAGCAGGTTGAGCTCTGCGCCATCGAGTAGGTCTGCCATGCCACGCTGCAACGCGCTATTCAAGCGGCTGGCAGCCACGAGCATGTCGAGCAACACGGTGCTCCCCGGCATCGAGGCGCCGTCATCCGCGTGGTCCGGGGCTGGATGCTTTCGTGGCGGGACGACGGCGCCAGCATGCGGATGCTTGGTATCCAAGGCGAGTCTTGTCATGGTGGTGATCGTTGAACGCAAGACGAAAAAGCGTGACGTTTTCAAGGCGCTTTGGATTAGCGGAGCAGGGTGTCCGCGCGGATCAGCGTCAGCGTGATGACGTGCATTGCGCAAGCCGCTGCCATCAGCAGCATGCTGGCGATGATGGATGCGGTCATGGTCTGGAGCGCGATGTCGGAAAGGAGGGACTCCCCTCGCCAACTGACGCTCGCCAGACGGTGCGAGGCACGGCGGAGCCTTGCCTTGGCAGCGGAAGAGTAGGTGCTCTGCGACATCATCGGCTCCGGGCGGCCTGTCCTGTGGAGTGGCGAGCCGTCTCTGACGCGTGTCTGGACGGCTCTGCACATGGGTGGCATCGACCGTCAGTGCGCGGCCACGGCACCGGCGGCGGCACCCTTGACCGGCTTGGTCAGCCAGACCAGCGGCACGATCACCACGAAGATCACGCCCGAGATCCAGAAGATGTCGTTCAGGCCGAGCATGGAGGCCTGCGCGTTGAGGCCGCGCTCGAAGTAGCCCAACGCTTGAGCCGGGCTGAAGCCGAAAGCGGCGCGGATGCTGTCCAGCGCGGCGGCGTAGGCCGGGTTGTTCACGCTGCTCTGTTCGGCCAGCTGGGCGTGGTGCAGGATGGTGCGGTTGCTCCATGCCGTGGTGGCCAGCGACGTGCCGACCGCGCCGCAGAACACCCGTGCGAAGTTCGACAGGCCGGCAGCGGCCGGAATCTTGTCCGCCGGCAGGCCCGACAGGATGATGGCCGTGAGCGGCACGAAGAACAGCGCGGTCGGAATGCCTTGCAGCAGCGTCGGCAGCACCAGCGACCAGCTATCCACGCCGGTGGTGTAGCCCGAGCGCATGAAGAACACTCCCGCAAAGCCAACGAACGCCACGGTCGCCAGCACGCGCATGTCGGACTTCGGCAGGATGCGGCCCAGCACCGGCGTCAGCAGCACCGCAAAGATGCCCAGCGGCGCGGTGGCCAGCCCCGCATTGACGGCCGGGTAGCCGAGCCATTGCTGCATCCATTGCGGCAGGATCACCAGGTTGGCGAAGAACACCGCATACGCCACCGAGATCGCCACCGTGCCCGAGAGGAAGTTGCGGCCGGCAAACAGGCGCAGCTCAACGATCGGGTGTGCGTCGGTCAGCTCCCATATCAGGAAGAACACGAAGCCGATCAGCGCCACCACCGCCAGGCCGACGATGAATGGCGAGCTGAACCAGTCCAAGTCCTTCCCCTTGTCGAGCATGACCTGCAGCGCCGCCACCCAGATGACGAGCGAGGCCAGGCCGATCTTGTCGATGGGCAGCTTGCGCGAGGCCGACTCGCGGTCGCGGTAGAGGAACCACGTCACGGCGGCGGCAAACAGGCCGACCGGGATGTTGATGTAGAAGATCCACGACCACGAGTAGCGGTCGGTGATCCAGCCGCCGAGCAGCGGGCCGGCAATGGGGCCGACGGTGGCCGTCATGGCCCACAGCGCCAGCGCCGTGCCGCTCTTCTCCTTCGGGTACGAGCCCAGCAGGATCGCTTGCGACAGCGGCGTCATCGGGCCGGCCACCGCGCCCTGCAAAATGCGCGCGGCCAGCAGCACCGGCAGGTTGGGCGCCATGCCGCACAGCCACGACGACAGCACGAACAGCACGATGGTCGCCACGAACAGGCGCACCTGCCCGATACGCTGCGTGAGCCAGCCGGTGAGCGGGATCGACACCGCGTTGGCCGCCGCGAACAGCGTGATGACCCAGGTGCCTTCATCCACCGACACGCCCAGGTTGCCGGCGATGGTGGGGATCGCCACGTTGGCGATCGACGAGTCCAGCACGTTCATGAACGTGGCCAGCGCCACGGCAAAGGACCCGAGCGCCAGCTTGCCACCGGTGAGCGGGGCGGGCTGGGCAGGCAGGGTAGTGGCTTGAGCATCCATGGTGGCCTCGCAGGGGGGTGCGTCCGTTTTTTCTGATTTGTCAGATAGTTGGGTAAAAAAGGGGGAGGCTTACATCTGCGGGGCGGTATTGCGCGGTGTGCCTGCATGCGCGAGCTGCGTTTGCGCGCCGGCTTCGCCGGTGCTGTTCTGCGCGATGATGCGGGTGATCTCGGCGTTGGCGTCTTCGCCGTAGCGGCGGAACACGTCGGTGCGCGTGGCGGTATTCAGCGGCACAGCGGGCTGCGTGCGCGGGATGCTGGCGGCGCCGCGCGTGTTGATCTCCACCTGCATCGACAGGCCGATCTGCAGCGGGTGCTCGCGCAGCTCGGCCGGGTCAAGCTGGATGCGCACCGGCAGGCGCTGCACGACCTTGATCCAGTTGCCGGTGGCGTTTTGCGCCGGCAGCGTGGCAAAGGCGCTGCCGGTACCGGCCGAGAAGCCCGCGACCTTGCCGTGATACGTGACGGCGTTGCCGTACATATCGGCGCGCAGCTCGACCGGCTGGCCGATGCGGATGTGCTTCATCTGCATTTCCTTGAAGTTGGCGTCGATCCACACGCCGTCCAGCGGCACGATGGCCATCATCGGCGTGCCGGGGGCGACGCGCTGGCCGACCTGCACCGAGCGCCGCGCCACATAGCCGGTCACGGGCGCGGGCAGCGTGTTGCGCGCGTTGGCGAGGTAGGCGTCGCGCAGCTTGGCGGCGGCGGCCTGCACGCTGGGGTGGGCGGCCACGGTGGTTTGCGCGGTCAGGGTGCGGTTGCTTGCCAGTTGCTGGCGTACGGTTTCCAGCGCGGCCTCGGCAGCGCGCACGGTGTCGCGAGCATGGCCAATGTCTTCCGCCGACACCGCGCCGGCTTCGGCCACGGTGGTGCGGCGGCGCAGGTCGTCGCGGGCGCGGGACAGGTCGGCCTCGCGCTGGGCGATGGTGGCGGCGTACACGTTGTTGTTCACGTACAGGGCGCTGACCTGGCGCACCGTCTGCGCGAGCTGAGCGCGCGCATTGTCGAGCGCGACTTCGGCATCGGCCGGGTCCAGCGAGACGATCGGTTCGCCGGCCTTGACGATCTGCGTGTCGTCGGCGTTGACGGCCACCACGGTGCCCGACACCTGCGGCGTGAGCTGCACGAGGTTGCCGTTGACGTAGGCGTCGTCGGTGTCTTCGTGGTACTGCGCAACGCTGACGTAGTACGCGCCATAGCCGGCGGCGGCCACGACGGTGGCCAGGCCCAGCGCGATCAGCAGGGCCTTGCGGCGAGTCTTCAGGGTGGCGGCGGGAGCGGTGGTGGTTTCGGCAACCGCCTGCGTTTCGTTTTGGAGCGGGGCGTTCATTTGGGCACCTGTTCGGTAGAGCGATACGAATGGGAGGCAGCGGTTCAGCGGGCTTGCGTGTGTTGCGCGGCTTGCGCTTGCAACGTGTTCTGCGGCGTTTCCTGGTAGCCGCCACCGAGTGCAGCGGCCAGGGCGATCTGGCGATCGCGGCGCGCCATGCGCAGGTTGGCGACCTGCTGGTCGGCGGCCAGCGCGTTGGCCTGTGCGTGCAGCACCGTGAGCTGCGTGGTCAGGCCGCCCTTGTATTGCGCCAGCGCCAGTTGCAGCGCGCGGCGGGCGGCGTCCTGGGCGCGCACGCTGGCGGCCAGTTCGTTGTCGATCGCGCGGATCTCGGAGAGCTGCGTTGCCACGTCGGACAGGGCGCTCACCAGCGTCTCGTTGTAGTGCGCGACGGCGTAGTCGAAGTCGGCATAGCGCCCCTTGAGCTGGGCGCGCAGCGCGCCGCCATCGAAGATCGGCAGGTGGATGGCCGGGCCCACGCCGGCGGTGCGGCTGGCAGCGGTCAGGAAGCGGCCGAAGCCGAAGGCGTCCAGGCCGATCATGGCGGACAGGTTGATGTCCGGATAGAACTCGGCCTTGGCGACGGCGATGTCGTGCGTGGTGGCGTCGACGCGCCAGCGGGCGGCGACGAGGTCGGGGCGGCGCGAGACGAGGTCGGCCGGCAGGTTGTCGGGCAGGGCCACCACATCGCCCACGCCCAGCGCCGGGCGGGCGATCGCCAGGCCGCGGTCCGGGCCCTTGCCGAGCAGTGCGCCCAGCTGGAAGCGCACGCGCTGCACGCTGCCATCCAGCGACGCGATGGCGGCTTCGGCAGTGGCGACGTCGGCCTCGGCACCGCGCTTTTCCACATCCGTATCGAGGCCCATCGTCACGCGCCCTTGCGTCAGGCGCAGCACCTGCTGGCGTTGTGCGAGCTGATCGGCGGCGATGTCGCGCAGGGCATACAGCCGGGCCAGCTCGTTGTAGGCGCGGGCGATGGCGGTGGACAGCGTGAGCTTGACCTGCTCGGCCTCTGCCTCGCTGGCGCTCAGGGCGGACACCGTCGACTTGAGCGCCTCGCGGTTCTTGCCCCACAAGTCCAGGTCGTACGAGGCGTTCACCACGGCCTTGTTCTCGGTCTGCCAGGCGCCGGCGTACGGCGGCGGCACGAGGGCGGTCTCCGAGAAGCGCTGGCGGTTCATGCTGTAACCGGCCGACACCTGCGGCAGCGTGTTGGCGTTGGCGCCTTCGCTGGCAGCGGCGGCGGCGGCCACGCGAGCGCGGGCCATCTCCAGCGACGGGCTGCCTTGCAGGGCTTCATCGATCAGCGCCCCCAGCTGCGCGTCACCAAACTGCGCGGCCCAACCGGCAGCGGGCCAATGACCTTGTTCGGTGGGCAGACTCTGCGTGGTGGCGAAGCTGGCGGGCTGGGCCATCTGCTTGTCGCTGTGGATGCCCGCGTAGTTGGCGCAGCCGGCCAGCACGGCAATGTACACAGCCGACAACATGAGCGCCGGACGGCAGAGCAGGGCGGCGGATTTCGTCTGATTTTTCATTTTCTGATATGTCAGATAAATGGATAAAAAAATGCGGACCTGGGTTCAGTCCGCAAACTTCTTCAGCAAGCGCAGGAATTCCTTGAACTCGGCTTCGGTGAAGCGCTGGAGCCGGCGGTTCAGCACCTCCGAGGCAATGTCGGGAACCTGGTCGGCCGTGTCTGCGCCCTTGGCGGTCAGTTCGAGGTTGATCACGCGGCGATCTTCGATGTTGCGGCTGCGCACCAGCAGGCCCTTCTGCTCCAGCTTGTCGAGCGTGCGCGTCATCAGGCCGGTGTCCATGCCGAGCAGCTTGGACAGCTCATACGGCGTATTGGCCAGGCCACGCAGCACCGACAGCAGGATCCCCATCTGCTGGCTGGTGATGTCCAGCGGCTTCAGGGCGTCGTCCAACTCCATCGCCGTCAGGTTGCGGGCGCGGTTGATGTGGAAGCCCACGCTCTGCATCACCTGGAAGTTGTCTCGGTTGTAGTGCTTCATCTCGCGCTCGCTACGGTGTTGGACTTCACAGTATTTGACAAGTCAGATTCTGTCAAGGTGAAATTGTAACGAGCCCGGCGGGCGGCACCTGTCAGTGTCATGTCGTTGCTGCCATGTGGGAGCGTTACCAAGCGCGGGCTTTTGTGTCCCGCTGATGCCCAATTGGGTCTGGATGGGGCAGCCCCTTATCGTATCGCCATGGACAACAAAAAACCCGCGAGGCTTGTCGCCACGCGGGTTTCTGTCCGTCCTCGAACTGCTTCGGACGATGTTCTGGTGCCCAGGAGAGGACTCGAACCTCCACGGAGTTACCCGCTAGTACCTGAAACTAGTGCGTCTACCAATTCCGCCACCTGGGCTAGGTGAGCCGCGCATTCTACCCAACCCGCCAGAATTTGCAAGCGGTTCGCTGCAGAAAATGCAGTGAGGCGCAGGCCGCTCGGCAAGACGAGGTGATTGGGCGGATGGCGCGGCGAGAAAGACCCCACTGCCGGCCCGCAATGCGGGGTAGCGGCGATGGTGCGGCGGGCCGCGTTTTGGTAGGGTTCGATTTCGTTTTTAAACGTATGCCGAATAACGGCATACACGAGGGAGACTCTATGAATCCGAAACCGAGCCTGCGGTGGGGTGCCGCGGTTGCGTCCCTGTTGGTGACGACAGCGTTTGTGCCGGCGTCGTACGCGGCGTCTGTTGCGCCGGTGGCCGCCGAGAACGGCATGGTCGTCGCGGCCCAGCATCTGGCTGCCAAGGTGGGTGTGGATGTGCTCAAGCGCGGCGGCAATGCCGTCGATGCCGCGGTGGCGGTGGGCTACGCGTTGGCGGTGGTGTATCCGGCGGCCGGCAACCTGGGCGGCGGCGGGTTCATGACGATCCAGCTGGCCGACGGCCGCAAGACCTTCCTCGACTTCCGCGAGGTCGCGCCGCTGGCGGCGACCGCCAACATGTACCTGGACAAGGACGGCAACGTCATCAAGAGCGCCTCCACCAAAGGCCACCTAGCCGTGGGCGTACCGGGCACCGTGTCCGGCATGGAATACGCGCGTCAGAAGTACGGCACCATGAAGCGCGCCGAACTGATCGCGCCGTCCATCCAGCTGGCCGAGAAGGGCTTTACGCTGGACCAGGGCGACGTCGACATGCTGCACACGTCCACCAAGGACTTCCAGGAAGACCCGGCCTCGGGCGCCATCTTCCTGAACAAGGGCCAACCGTTTGAGGTGGGCCAGAAGCTGGTGCAACGCGACCTGGCCAAGACCCTGAGCGAGATCAGCAACAAGGGCACCGACGGCTTCTACAAGGGCTGGGTCGGCAGCGCCATCGTGGCATCGAGCCAGACCGGCAAGGGTTTGATCACGCAGGCCGACCTGAACGGCTACAAGACGCGCGAACTGGCGCCGATCGAGTGCGATTACCGCGGCTACCACGTGGTCTCCGCTCCGCCGCCGAGCTCGGGCGGCGTGGTCATCTGCGAGATGCTCAACGTCCTGGAAGGCTATCCGCTCAAGGAGCTGGGCTGGCACTCCGCGCAGGCCACGCACTACCAGATCGAAGCCATGCGCCACGCCTATGTGGACCGCAACAGCTACCTGGGCGACCCGGACTTCGTGAAGAACCCGCTCGACCGCCTGCTGGACAAGGGCTATGCCGCCAAGATCCGCGCCTCGATCGACTCCAAGCGGGCCGGTGTGTCTCAGGATATCGCGCCCAGCATCGCACTGCACGAGGGCAGCAACACCACGCACTACTCGATTGCTGACAAGTACGGTAACGCCGTGTCGGTCACGTACACGCTCAACGACTGGTTTGGCGCCAAGGTCACGGCGGCCAAGACGGGCGTGATCCTGAACGATGAGATGGACGACTTCACCGCCAAGGTGGGCGTGCCCAACCTGTACGGCCTGGTGCAGGGCGAGGCCAACTCGATCGCCCCGGGCAAGCGTCCGCTGTCGTCGATGAGCCCGACCATCGTCACCAAGGACGGCAAGCCCGTCATGGTGGTGGGCACGCCTGGTGGCAGCCGCATCATCACGGCCGTGCTGCTGACCATGATCAACGCCATCGACTACGACATGAACGTGCAGGAAGCCGTCGACATGCCGCGCTTCCACCAGCAATGGCTGCCGGACGTGACCAACGTCGAGCCGTATGCGCTGTCGCCGGATACGCGCAAGGTGTTGACCGAGATGGGCCATAACCTGGGGGCGCCGCAGCCGGCCAACCACCTGGCCGCCATCATCGTCGGTGCGCCGTCGCTGAACGGCAAGCCGGTCGGCAACAACCGCTTCTACGGTGCCAACGACCCGCGTCGCAACACCGGGTTGGCAGCCGGTTATTGATCGCCTATACACGATGAAGGAAGCCCGCTTCGGCGGGCTTTTTTCTTGTCCGACAAGGCTTCGGCAGCGTGCCGGCGGGTCTCTGCCACCGTCCGAACTGTCACGTAGAATCGGTAGCCTGTCGCGGCTGGCGCGTGTGCGGGGGCACATGGGCGGCCAATCATGCGTCGCGAGCGACCGCTGGACCAACAATCGGGGGAACACCATGCGCAAGGTCAGGAAGCAAGCCGGAGCCCACGCGGAAGCCGCCGGCGATGCGCCGGGCACGGCGGCCGAGGCTGGCGGCCAAGGCCCGATCCAGCTGCCGCCCTACGAAACCGTCGCGCTGCTGCTGCAGGGCGGCGGCGCGCTCGGCGCCTACCAGTGCGGCGTCTTCCAGGGCCTGCACGAAGCCGGCATCCAGCCCACCTGGCTGGCGGGCATCTCGATCGGTGCGTTGAATTCCGCCATCATCGCCGGCAACGCACCGCAAGACCGCGTGCCGCGCCTGATCGAGTTCTGGGAGACCATCTGCCAGCCCGCAGCCGGGCCGTCGATCCCGGCGCTGATCGAACACACGCTGTTCAACTGGCACGAGGAAGTACGCAAGAGCTTCACCGCGTACCAGGCCGCCAGTGCGCTCTTCAACGGGCAGAAGGGGTTCTTCACGCCCAGGCTGCCGCCGCCGATCCCGGCCCTGAAGAGCCACCCGCAAGAAGCCAGCTACTACGACACCACGCCGCTCAAGGTCACGCTCGAGCGGCTGTGCGATTTCGACCGGATCAACGCCAAGGAGATGCGCGTGTCGGTTGGCGCCGTCAATGCGCGCACGGGCAACTTCTCTTACTTCGACAACACGAAGATCACGCTGCGGCCCGAGCACTTCATGGCTTCCGGCGCGCTGCCGCCGGGCTTTGCGGCGGTCGAGATCGACGGCGAGCACTACTGGGACGGCGGCCTGATGTCGAACACGCCGCTGTACGAGATCCTCCAGGCCAACCCGCGCAAGGACACGCTGGCCTTCCAGGTCGACCTCTGGAGCGCTTCCGGCCGCGTGCCCGACAGCCTTCACGACGTGATGGGCCGGGTCAAGGACATCCAGTATTCGAGCCGTACCCGCCTCGTCACGGAGCTTCTGCAACGCACCCAGCGCTCGCGGCACATGATGCGCGAGCTGCTCGACAAGCTGCCCAAGGACAGCGAAGGCGAGCCGTGGTACCGCGCGGCGCAGGAGATGGCGTGCGACAAGCGCTACAACATCGTCCACCTGATCTATCACGACAAGGTGTACGACGGGCACTACAAGGATTACCAGTTTGGCGTGACGACGATGCGCGAGCATTGGCAGACGGGGCTGCAGGACATCCAGCGCACGCTGCAGCACCGCGATTGGCTGGAGCTGCCGACCAATGACCTCGGGTTCGTGACGCACGACATCCATCGCGGCCATCGATAAACAAAAGGGGCGTGCCGTGGTGGCACGCCCCTGCATTGCATCTGCGGGCAGGGCGTCAGGCCCCGCTGTCCTATCGTGTCACGCCGGCGAGCTGTTTAGCGCGTGACCAGTCCTTTTTCCGCCAGCCAAGCCGCATTGAACAACCGCCCGAAGTACAGGTTGCCGCGGTCGCACAGCAGCGTGACGATGGTGTGGCCCGGCCCCATCTCGCGTGCGAGCTGCACGGCGGCACCGACGTTGATGCCGGTCGAGCCGCCCACGAACAGGCCTTCCTCGCGCAGCAGTCGATACACCATCGTCACGCAGGTCTGGTCGTCGATGCGGATGGCGTCGTCGATGGGCGTGCCCTCCAGGTTGGACGTCACGCGCGTGGAGCCGATGCCCTCGGTGATGGAGTTGCCTTCGGCCTGGATGGTGCCGGTCTTCACGAAGCTGTAGAGGCCGCTGCCGTGCGGATCGGCCAGGACGGTGCGCACAGCTGGGTTCTGTTCCTTGAGGTAGCGCGCCACGCCTGCCAGCGTGCCGCCGGTGCCGGTGGAGCAGACGAAGGCATCGACCCTGCCGCCGGTGTCGCGCCAGATCTCTGGTCCGGTGGTTTCATAGTGGGCCTGCCGGTTGACGAGGTTGTCGAACTGGTTGGCCCAGATGGCGTTGTCGAGTTCCTGCGCCAGCCGCCCGGCGATCTTCTGATAGTTGTTGGGGTCTTTGTATGGCACCGCCGGCACGGGCCGCACCTCGGCGCCGAGCACCCGCAGCAGGTCCATCTTCTCCTGCGACTGCGTCTCGGGAATGACGATCACGCAGCGGTAGCCGCGCGCCGCGCAGATGTGCGCCAGGCCGATGCCGGTGTTGCCGGCGGTGCCCTCGACCACGGTGCCGCCGGGCTTGAGCGTGCCGCGTCGCTCAGCGTCCTGGATGATGTAGAGCGCAGCGCGGTCCTTGACCGAGCCGCCCGGGTTCAGGAACTCGGCCTTGCCAAGAATCTCGCAGCCGGTTTCCGCGCTCAGTTTCTCCAGCCGGACAAGCGGCGTGTTGCCGACGCTGCCGATAAACCCGTTCCGTATGGCCATGGCGCCTCCTGCGGTGCGATCGATGCATCTACAGGATAGGCCGGCAAACGGCGCTCAGCTGGCGCCATCCTCCCAGATGCTGATGACGTGGCGTGCCTCGAAAGCCACGGCCAGACCCGCTTTGATGGCGTCGGTGCAATAGGGGTCGTTGTCCAGCGTGCCCGTGTAGAGGGCGCCGTCGCGCCCGCCGATAATGACCCACATCCGCTCGACGTGGATCGCTTCCTCGCGGTGCGCGTCCACCGTCCGGATGCGGAACATCAGCTTGACGATCTGCCCGGGCTGCAGCATTTCGCGCTGGTCGCGCGGCGGCATCCAGAAGGTATCGGGATGGGCCGCCGCGATGGCTTCACCATCGTCGAGCTCCCAGCCATCCTCGTCGAGTCGTGACAACGGCATGTGCGCCCCGGTTTGTCGATTGCGGGATCGCACGTTCGCACAATCCGGAGCGGTTCCGCAAGGCGCCCGGCGACGGATCGGCGGGCACCTCGCGGTGACGGGAGTCTCTGCGGCTAGTCCTCCAACGAACGGCCCAGCGCGTCGAGCAGAAACTGCGTGCCACGTTCGCGCGAGCCGGCATCGTCGTAGCCGTCGAGGAACGCACCTTGCTCGGTCATGACCAGGCGCGTGCCGGTGCCGGCGGGCTTGAGTTCGAGCGTGGCCAGCGACACGGAGATCTTCCGCTCGTCCAGATGCATCGTGTAGGCATAGACGATGCGCTCGTTGGGCACGACGTCGTGATAGAGCGCGTCGAAGGTCGACACGACGCCACTCTCCCAGCGGCCCTGGACGTGCTCGCGGCCGCCGGGGCGGGCGTCCATTTCGCGCGCAAGCAGGGTGTAGCCGGCGCCGCCGCCAAACCACTTGGCCTTGGCGGCCGGATCGGTCAGCGCCTTGAATACGCGTGCGCGCGGGGCGTCGTACACGCGCTCAACGGTGAAGGTGGCATGCACCACCGAGCGCGCAGTCTGTTCCGTCGTGGCTTCGTGGGCGGCGTTGCGTGAGAGCCGGTCGAGCGTCTGCTTCCAGCCTTCCTCGGCGCCTCGCACCATCTGTTCGGCAGCGGGGTCGAGCACGGTGTAAGTCTGCGTGACTTCCATGCATGTGCCGCAGGTTGCGTCGGCGAAGGTCACGACAGTGTGGGCGTGGAACAGCGGCTGGTTGTCGTTGCCCACCACGCTCATCTCGATGACGAGACGGGTGTTGGGCACGATCTCCACGTAGTGCCCGCGCGACCAGTGGTCCTGGCCTTGCGGCGAGCGCATGCAGATGTTGAACACGCCGCCCGGCCGGAATTCGACTTCCGCCTCGGGCACGCTGAACCCGGCCGGGCAGAACCAGCGCTTGAGGTGCTCGGCTGAACTCCAGGCGCGGAACACCCATTCGCGCGAGACCGGAAACGTGCGGGATACCACCAAGGGGCGCGGTTCAACGCGCGTCGGATTGTCAGTCGTCATCGTCATGAGGGGCTCCTTCTTTGGGGAGGGTGGCGAGGTAGGCGCCGAGCCGGTCGAGATGGCCTTCCCACTCCATCCGCCGCTGGTTGATCCAGTGCTCGGCAAGGCTGAGTGCCTGGGGTTCGATCCGGCAGGTGCGCACGCGGCCGATTTTTTCCGAGCGCACGAGGCCCGAGTGTTCCAGCACGGCCAGGTGCTGCAGCACCGCCGGCAGCGACATGTCCAGCGGACGCGCCAGTTCGCTGACGGAGGCGGGGCCGGCGGTCAATTGCGCGAGCATGGCCCGCCGGGTGGAATCGGCCAGCGCCTGGAAGGCCAGATCGAGGGAAGTGTCTTGGTTAAGCATGTTCTTAACTATAGCGGTTCCGGATAGTTAAGCAAGTCCTTTATTGTTGTGGCGTCGGTAGAGCGGTGGCTCGGTTCCGTTGACATTGTCATTTAGTTCGCATACAAAGTAATTTATTTCGTACGCGAACCAAATTGCTGCAGCCCGCACCATGACCGCACCAGACCGCCGCCTCATCTATCTGCTCAGCGTCGGGCAGCGCCGCCTGCAACGCTGGATCCAAGCTCGCGCCGCCACCGATGGCGTGACGGCGGCGCAGTCGGGGCTGCTTTTCTTTCTCGGCCAGAACGACGGCGCCTTGATGCGCGACGCGGGTGCCGCGCTCGATCTGGGGGCCTCGGCCATGAGCGGTCTGGTCGACCGCATGACCGACGCCGGCCTGGTCGAGCGCCGCCCCGACGCGCAAGACGGCCGCGCATGGCAGCTCTGGCTCACGCCGGCCGGCCGCCACGCACTCACCCGCGCGCGCACCGGCCTCACTGAACTGAACAGCCGCCTGACCGAGGGCTTCTCCGATGCGGAGATCGACATCGTGGCGCGGTGGCTGCACAGCCTGCAAAGCAAATTCCCCACAGGAGACGAGCAATGACCGAACACATCCAGGTGACCAACGCGGCGGGCGTCCTGACGCTCACGCTGGCCCGCGCCGACAAGAAGAACGCCCTGACCGACGCCATGTACGGCGCGCTGGCCGATGCGCTGGAAGCCGCCGAGCACGATGCCTCCGTGCGCGTGGTGCTGCTGCGCGGCGAGGGCGACATGTTCTCGGCCGGCAACGACATCGGCGAGTTCGCGGCGGTGGCCATGTCCGGCACCGGCGGCGCGCGCAACGTGGTGCGCTTCCTGCACGCGCTGGCGCGCGCCACCCGCCCGCTGGTGGCGGCGGTGCAGGGGCGCGCGGTCGGCATCGGCACCACCATGCTGCTGCATTGCGACTTTGTGGTGCTGGCCGAGAACGCGCAGCTCTCGACGCCGTTCGTCAATCTGGCGCTGGTGCCGGAAGCGGCCTCCAGCCTGCTGATGCCCGCCCGCCTGGGCCACGTGCGCGCCTTCGAGATGTTTGCCCTGGGCGATGCCGTCGACGCGCAAGCCGCGTTGACCTGGGGGCTGGCCAATCGCGTGGTGCCGCTGGATCAGCTCGCGGCGCAAGCCCAGGCCGTGGCTGAGCGCCTGGCACGCCAGCCGCTCGGCGCCGTGAGCGCCACCAAGCGCCTGATGCGCAATGCCGAGTTGCTGACCACCCAGATGGACGCCGAGAGCGCCTGCTTCGCCGAGCGCCTGCGCACGGCAGAAGCGCACGAGGCCTTCCGCGCGTTCGTCGATCGCCGGCCACCGAACTTCAGCGCCGTGGCGTCGTAGGCGGCGCTGTCTCCGTTGGGCGGGCAGGGTTGCCCGCCGTTTTTTTTTTCGGGGCGGTCGGGGGCGTGGGGTCGGGCGCCTCGGCGCTTGCACTTCTGCGACCGGTTCGCGGCTACCATGCCGACGTGTCCGCCAACACCCCGATCCATGTCGCCCCTACGCTCCTATCTCAGCCAAGCCTTTCGCTGGCAGCGCGGTCGCCAGGGCACCGGCTACGACAAGATGCTGCTGGCCACCGCGTCGTGGCCCATTCCGTTCGATAGCTACCTCATCCGCTATCCGGATGGTTCGGAGATTCCGCCGCATACCGACCCGGTTTCAACCGGGCGGCACTACCGTCTGAACATCGTGCTCAAGTCGCCCAAGTCGGGCGGCGAGTTTGTGTGCGCGAATCCGATTTTCGCAACGCGTCGCATCAAGCTGTTCCGGCCCGATGCGTGCGAACACAGCGTGTCGCGGGTGCAGGGCGGCAGCCGTTATGTGTTTTCCGTGGGCTGGGTGCTTGGCAGGCACACGCAATGAAGCAGAACACCGGCCATCGCCAGGCTGGCGCTTCGATTTTTTTGCGATTCCAGCCAAGCTGCCGGCCGGCCCCGTTACCATCTCCACCTGGATGGTCCGGGTTGCCCGCAAGGCGCGTTTTCCACATGGAGCAAGGCTCGCGGTATCAGGGAATCCTTCGATACCCGCGGGCGTGTGCCATGTGACACGATCGCCGCACGGCGCATGAGAACGACGAGTGACACAGTCACCGCTGCAGGTGGAGCAAATCTTGGTATTGGAACGTATTGAAGCGCCGTTGGGCTTTCTGTCGACCCAGGTCCCGGGGCGCCGGACGTATCGGATGGCGCAGGCTGTTGCGCTGTTGTCGCTGCTGGTCTTCGTGGTGGCGGTGCCGTTTGCCAAGGTGCCGCTCGCGCAAGTGCCGGCATTTGTGCCGATCTACGAATCGGCGCTCATCGTCAATGACCTGATCACGGCGGTCCTGCTGTTTGGCCAGTTCGCCATCACGCGTTCGCGCGCGTTGCTGGTGCTGGCGGGCGGCTACCTGTTCACAGCCACCGCGGCGAGCGGGCACATGCTGTCGTTCCCCGGGCTCTTCGCGCCGGGCGGCCTGCTCGGCGCCGGGCCGCAGAGCACCGCCTGGATCTACATGTTCTGGCACGCGGGCTTCCCGCTCTTTGTGGTGGCGTATGCGCTGCTCAAGCGCCGGGCGCAGGACGCTGGACAGGCGTGCCCTCTTACGGTGCGCTCGATGGTCTGGATGGCCTCGGGCGTCCTGGGTGCGGCCGCCGCATGCATTGCCCTGGCCACGGCTGGCGCGGGCTGGTTGCCAGCCATCATGTCGGCCAATCACTACACGCCGGTCACGTCGGTGGTCACCGGGGTGACCTGGGGGACGAGCCTGGTGGCGCTGGTCATCCTCTGGCGCAGCCGGCCCCATTCGACCATCGACATCTGGCTGATGGTCGTGCTGTGCGTGTGGGCGTGCGACGTCGCGCTCAGCACCGTGTTCAACGCCGGCCGCTACGACCTCGGCTTCTATGCCGGGCGCATCTATGGCCTGTTGGCGGCGAGCTTCGTTTTGCTGCTGCTGCTGATCGAGAACAGCGTGCTGCATTCGCGCCTGGCCGCTGCGCTAGCCGAACTCAAGCGCCTGGCCAGCACCGATCCGCTCACCAGTGTGGCCAACCGGCGCGCCTTCGAGACCAGCCTGCACGATGAATGGCGGCGCTGCGCCCGTGCCGGCACGCCGTTGTCGCTGCTGATGATCGACGTGGATTTCTTCAAGGACTACAACGACCAGTACGGCCATCTGCAGGGTGATCAGTGCCTGACCTCGGTGGCGACCTGCCTGACGGTCAACGTGCTGCGGGGTGGCGATCTGGTGGCGCGCTACGGCGGGGAGGAGTTCTCGGTGCTGCTGCCGGACACCGATGTCGCGGCGGCGGCGCAGATCGGGCAGCGCCTGTGCGATGCGGTGGCCGCCCTCGTGATTCCACATGCGGCGTCGTCTGTGGCGCCGTGCGTGACGGTCAGTGTTGGGGTTGCCAGCGGCTGGGCATCGGATGGCGGGTCAGCGAGAGCCCTCACCGAGGCCGCGGACGGCGCCCTCTACGCGGCCAAGGTTGCCGGACGCAACCGGATGGCGGCGAGGCCTCTTGCGACCCCGGCGCAGCCGGCCGTGGTCGCGGCGTAGCCTGTCGCTAGCGGGCCCCGCTTGCCGGAGCCAACGGCAGCGGTGCCGCGGGTGCGCCAGCCGCGCTGGCTGCCCCCACCGCGCCGCTGCAGCTGGTCTCGGCAAACACGTCGTTGAGGTAGCCGGCCAGGTGCACCCCGGCCAGGGCGAGCTGCTGGTCGAGGACCGGCAGGACCGCGTTGTAGTAGCCATCGCCCAGCGTGCCATCGGCCGGCACGAGCTGGGCGTTCCACACCCGCGCCGCCATGGCGTGCGACTGCACCGCCCAGTCTGCCGGCGTGCCCGCGGCGCCTTGCTTGGCGGCGTCGGTGTTGAGCCAACCGTTTTCCAGGCGGTCGACATAGGCGCCCCAGTCCCACACGGTCCGGTGGATCAGGCCCGAATCCCACAGCGCATGCAGGTTGGCCGAGTCGGTTTCGATCGGGCACGAACCCGTGCACGTCTGCCCATGGATGGCGCCGTGGATGGGCACCGCGTTGCCGCCCTTCTTGTCGCCGATGGCATGCAGCGGCTGGTGGACGTCACCGACAAAATGCACCGCGAACTTGAGGGCTTCGCGCCGGATGGTGTCGGTGGCGCCGCAGCGCAGTTCCGTGCGCAGGCGCATCAGCTCGTTGACGATGCAGTCGCCGGCGCTGGTGGGCTGGCAGTCGCGGGCGGGCACGTAGTCGGTCTGGCTGCCGGGGATGTCGACGAAATGCCAGTTGTACGTCCCGGGCCGGGCGCCGCGCACGTCGTCGGCCCAGCTGGAGATGGAGGCGAGCGACACGTTCGGGCCGAGCAGCTGCGTGACCGCCTGGGTGGCGGCCGGGTTCAGTCGGTGCTGGGCGATCTCGGCGACGATGGAGTGGCCTTCCTGGCCCCAGCTGTAGGCGTTTTCCATCGGCAGCACGGCGGCTGCGCACACGGCAACAAGACTCGCGAGGGTGCGCACGGCGTTCTCCCGGTGGATGCGCGGATCGTGTCCGCCGGGCATCGGGGTGCTGGTGCCGGCGGGGTGCTTGCTTCGGGGCAAGCATAGCGAACGCATCGCGGTATTTCCGTGACCGGCCGTTGCGCTGCGTTGGGTTTGGGCGGCGACAGCCTTAGCGTGCGTGTGCGCTTGAAAGCGGCAGGACGCGATCGTCCTTGACTGCTTTCAATGAGAAGCTGGAATAAAGCTCCTTCACGCCGGGAACCGCCTGGAGCACATTCCGGGCGAACTCCCCGAATGACTTCAGGTCGATCGCGACCACCTCAAGCAGATAGTCATAGCGACCGGACACGTGGTGGCACGAGACCACCTCTGGGATTTCCGCCATGCGCTTCTCAAATTGCCAGAGCACATCCTGCGCGTGGTCGCCCATCATCACATTCACAAAGGCCGTCACCCCGTAGCCCAGTTTCTCCGCCGACAGGATCGCCCGATAGCCCTGCACCAGGCCGAGCTCCTCCAGCCGCTTGATCCGGCGCCAGCACGGCGACGATGTGAGGGACACGCGCTCACCCAACTCCGCCACGGTCAGGCGGGCGTTTTCTTGCAGGGCGTCCAGCAGCGCACAATCCACGCGGTCCAACACGACGGAATCGTTCATGGGTAAAAATTTCCATAGATGATCGTTTGTGTAGGTGAATCGTGCCGATGCCGGCTTGCTGCGTCAAGAACTTGCAAGCAATTTCCCGGCATCGAGGCATAGACTGGCTTGCATAAATCAAGGAGACGACATCATGTCCGACACGCGTGCCAACGCTGGCTTCAGCACCCGAGCCATTCACTACGGTTACGACCCAATCGAAAACCAAGGCGCGCTTGTCCCGCCGATCTACCTGTCGGCGACCTTCGCCTTCCCCTCGGTTGAATACGGCGGCCGCTGTTTCGCCGGCGAGGAGCAAGGCTACTTCTACACCCGCATCTCGAATCCCACGCTGTCGATTCTCGAAGCGCGCATGGCGACCCTCGAGGGCGGCGAAGCCGCGGTGGCCTTCTCGTCCGGCATGGGGGCCATCACGTCGACCCTGTGGACGCTGCTGCGCCCGGGCGATGAGATCCTGGCCGACCGCACCCTGTACGGCTGCACCTTCTCGTTCCTGAACCACGGCATGGCGCAGTTTGGTGTGAGCGTCCGGCATGTCGATACGTCCGACCTAGATGCAGTCGCCGCGGCCATCACGCCCCAGACGAAGGTGATCTATTTCGAGTCGCCGGCCAACCCCAACATGCGGCTCGCGGACATCGCCGCAATTGCGGAGATCAGCCATCGCCACGGCATCAAGGTGGTGGTGGACAACACGTACTGCACGCCCTACCTGCAGCGCCCGCTCGAGCTGGGCGCGGACGTGGTCGTGCATTCGGCAACCAAGTACCTGAGCGGGCATGGGGACGTCACCGCCGGCATTGCCATCGCCAGCAAGGAGATCATCGACCAGGTTCGCCTGTTCGGCCTGAAGGACATGACCGGTGCCGTCATGTCGCCGCAGGACGCCTTCCTGCTGCTGCGTGGCCTGAAGACGTTGGCCATCCGCATGGAGCGCCATTGCGACACGGCCGAGGCGCTGGCGTCGGTGCTGGCCAGCCACCCCGCCGTGGCCGACGTGCATTTCCCGGGGCTCGCCTCGTTCCCGCAGCACGCGCTGGCCTCGCGCCAGATGCGCCGATACGGCGGCATGATCGCCTTCGAACTCAAGGGCGGCGAGCCTGCCGGCAAGCGCTTCATGAATGCGCTGAAGGTGTTCATCCGCGCGGTGAGCCTGGGCGACTGCGAATCCCTCGCCCAGCATCCGGCCAGCATGACGCACTCGACCTACACACCCGAGCAGCGCGCGGCGCACGGCATTTCGGAAGGCCTGGTGCGCCTGTCGGTCGGGCTGGAGGACGAGGCCGACCTGATTCGCGACGTGTTGCAGGCGCTGGACGCCTGCGCCGGCTGAGTTTGGCGCACGCCTGACGACACCGTTCCGGGCCTGCCGGGCGGATCAAAAAGAGAACGTTGGAGGAGACGAACATGCGACAGCCCATCCATGCTGGCATCGGCCTGGACCCCGCCTGCGGACACGCCATTGACGAAGACGCGCAGGAAACCCGCGAGTGGCTGGATGCCCTGGAGGGCGTACTGCGTTCGGGCGGTGCCGATCGCGCCAAGTTCCTCCTCGAGACGCTTGAGCAGCATGCGAAGCATCTGAATATCCGCACCACGCCGCACCCGTACTCGGCCTATCAGAACACTATCCCGGTCGAAGAACAGCCGCGCTACCCCGGCGACTTGGCCGTGGAGCAGCGGCTGACCTCGATCATCCGGTGGAACGCGCTCGCAATGGTGGTGCGCGCGAACAAGTCCTATGGCGAACTCGGCGGACACATCGCCAGCTATGCATCGGCAGCCGAACTCTTTGAAGTGGGCTTCAACCACTTCTTCCGCGCGGACTCGGCGCAGGGGAAGGGCGACCTGGTCTACTTCCAACCGCACTCCGCGCCGGGCGTGTACGCACGCGCTTTTCTGGAGGGCCGGCTCTCCGAGGCCGAGCTGTCGAACTACCGGCAGGAGGTGGGCAAGAACGGGCTGTGCTCGTACCCCCACCCGTGGCTGATGCCGGATTTCTGGCAGTTCCCGACGGGGTCGATGGGCATCGGCCCGATCAGCGCCATCTACCAGGCGCGCTTCCTGCGCTACCTGGAGCATCGCGGTCTCGCCTCGACATCTTCACGGCGCGTGTGGGGCGTCTTCGGCGACGGCGAGATGGACGAGCCCGAGTCGATCGCGGCGCTGTCGCTGGCGGCGCGCGAACAGCTCGATAACCTGACCTTCGTCGTCAACTGCAACCTGCAGCGCCTGGATGGCCCGGTGCGTGGCAATGGGCAGGTCATCAACGAGCTCGAAGCGCTGTTCGCGGGCGCCGGGTGGAACGTCATCAAGGTGGTGTGGGGATCGGAGTGGGACGCGCTGTTCGCACGTGACAAGAACCACGCGCTGCTGCGCCGGTTCTCGTCGATGGTGGACGGTGAATACCAGACGCTCGGCGCGAAGGATGGCGAATACAACCTCGCGCATTTCTTCGACACGGACCCTGAACTCAAGGCCCTGGTGAGCGGGCTGACCACGGCCGAGATCGATGGGCTGCGCCGGGGCGGTCACGACTTCAAGAAGCTGCATGCGGCGTTCCAGGCGGCGCTGAACCACCGTGGCGCGCCCACCGTGATCCTGGCCAAGACCAAGAAGGGTTTCGGCATGGGCGCGGCCGGCGAGTCGAGGATGACTGCTCACCAGCAGAAGAAGCTGGACGTGGAGGCGCTGCGCGCGTTTCGCGATCGCTTTGCCCTGCCGCTGAGCGATGCCGCCGTCGAGCAGATGGCGTTCTACAAGCCGGACGCCAATTCTCCGGAGATGCAGTATCTGCACGCGCGGCGCGCCGCCCTGGGCGGCTTCCTGCCCCGACGCACTGGCCAGGCGGCGAGCGTGCCGGTTCCGCCGCTGGAAGACTTCGCGCAATTCGCGCTGCAGGGCGACGACCGCGAGGCGTCCACCACGACCGGCCTCGTGCGCCTCTTCACCAACCTGATCAAGGACAAGGCCGTCGGGCCGCGCGTCGTGCCGATCGTCGCGGATGAAGCACGCACCTTCGGCATGGCAAACCTCTTCCGGCAGATCGGCATCTACTCGCCCGTCGGGCAGCTGTACGAGCCGGAAGATGCCGGCTCCATGCTCTTCTACAAGGAGGCCGTCGACGGCCAGTTGCTGGAAGAGGGCATCACCGAGGCCGGCGCGCTGGCCTCCTGGACGGCCGCCGCCACGTCCTACAGCGTGAACGGCATCGCCATGCTGCCGTTCTACATCTACTACTCGATGTTCGGCTTCCAGCGCGTGGGCGACCTGATCTGGGCCGCTGCCGACCAGCGTGCGCGCGGGTTCCTGATCGGCGCCACCGCCGGGCGCACCACCCTCGCAGGCGAGGGCCTGCAGCACCAGGACGGCACCAGCCACCTGATCGCATCCACCGTGCCGAACTGCCGCGCGTACGACCCGGCCTTCGTCAGCGAAGCCGCGGTGATCGTGCATCACGGCGCCAAGCGCATGCTCGAGGCGCAGCACGACGAGTTCTACTACCTGACGGTCGGCAACGAGAACTACCGCCAAGCGGCGCTCCCGGCGGACCAGCACGAGGCGGTGATCAAGGGGATGTACCTGTTCGACGAGAAGACGGCCGAGCACAGCGCCCTGCGCGTGCGACTGCTGGGCTCTGGCGCCATTCTTCGCGAGGTCATTGCGGCGGCTGAGCTGCTGGCGAACGAGTGGGGCATCAGCGCGGAGATCTGGAGCGTGACCAGCTTCTCGGAGCTGGCCAGGGATGCACGCGAGTGCGAGCGCCGCCGCCTGTTTGGCGGTGACGCGACGGCCGAAAGCCATCTTGAAACGTGCTTGCCCGGATCGACGCCGATCGTCGCCGCCACCGACTACGTGCGGGCCTATCCGCAGCTGGTGGCCTCGTATCTCAAGGCCCCCTTTGTTGCCCTGGGTACGGACGGTTTCGGACGCAGCGACACGCGCGTCCAGCTGCGCCGCTTCTTTGAGATGGACCGCCACCACATCGTTGCCGCCGCGGTGCACGCGGTGGCGCCGGAGCAGCATGCGGAGGCGTTGCGCCGATACGGTGTTGCAGGCGATACCGACGCCCCCTGGGTTTGCTAGACGTGCGCAGCTACCCCACGTTCATCGGCAGCAGCACCATCTGCTTGCCTTGCTGGTGCAGGCGTGTCTGGATTTCCAGCGGGCTCTGGTTGTGCAGCCACGCGGTGAGGAAATTGACCTGCCGGAAGATCAGCTTGCTGGCAAAGCACACGCTGTTCGGGAACTCGTCCATGGTGGTCTCCGCCAGCTTGGTGAACTGCGCCACCGGGCTGGTGCCGAAGGCGATGCGGTAGTCGGCCGCGTCACCATGCCGGCGGCATTGCGCGACGTAGAAGTCGAGCGAGGCGGTGATGGTCTGGCGTACGCGCTCCAGGTGTTCGGCGCCGTCGTAGCTCTGGGCATCGACTTCGCCCACGGCCAGGAAGATGAAGTTCTTGAAGTGTCCGGGGAAGAGCCGGTTCACCCACAGCAGCGCGTGCATGCTGGCGCCGCGGTGCTTGCCGACCAGCAGGATGGCGGTCGGCTGCGCCGGGTCAGGCTTGGCCGGGGCGGTGGCCTCGCTCACCGGAGGGGCCTCGCCGGGGAACAGCGCGTCTTCCTTGGCGATCTGCGCGCGGGTCTCGTCGTAGTGGCGCTTGATCAGGAAGCACAGCGCAATCACCGCGCTGGTGACCAGCACCGTTAGCCAGCCGCCCTCCGTGAATTTCTCGATCAGGGTGATGACCAGCACCGTGCTCGTGACCGACAGGCCCCAGGCGGAGAGCGCAAAGTGCGTCCACCAGCGTTCACCGCTCTTGCGCCGGCGCCACCAATACGTGCACAGCCCCAGCAGCGATAGGCTGAAGGTCAGGAACACGTTGATGCTGTACAGCACCACCAGCACCGACACATCGCCGCGCGTCCAGAACAGGATCACCAGGCTGGCCACGCCCATCACGATGATGCCGTTCTGCCGCACCAGCCGGGCCGACAGATCGCGGAAGTGGCGCGGCACCCAGGAGTCGTGCGCCATGTTGGCCAGCACCGCAGGGCCGTCGAGGAAGCCGGTCTGCGCACCGACCATCAGCAGGCCCGCCTCGAAGGCCAGCACCGCCGCCAGCAACGCATCGCGCGCAAACGACGAGCCCAGCCCCATGTGGTCGATCACGCTGCCGAACACCACCGCGTTGAGTGTCTGGCCTTCCACCGGCTTGGCGTGCCACAGCATGTAGAGCAGGATGATGCCGCCCGCCGTGAAGGCCAGCGAGGTCGACATGTAGAGCATGGTTCGCTTGCCATGCGGCGTGCGCGGTTCGGCCAGCATGTTGACGTTGTTCGACACCGCCTCCAGGCCGGTGTAGGTCCCGCCGCCCAGCGAGAACGCGCGCATCAGGAGCCCCAGCATCACCAGCGGTCCGAGCGTCTGCGACATGGTGTGCGCCTCGCCCACGGCATCCGGCACCACGGCGGCGAGCCCGCTGCCATGGACCGCCACGCCATAGACGATCAGCACGAAGTGCAGCACCACAAAGCCAAGGAAGATCGGCAGCAGCACCAAGATCGATTCGCGCATGCCCCGGAAGTTGAGCCCGGTCATCAACACGATCAGCACCATCTCGGTGGCGAGCTTGAACGCCTGGGCACTGACCGGCAGCAGGCTGAAGAAGGCATCGACCCCGCTGGCCAGCGAGGTGGCCACGGTCAGCACATAGTCGACCAGCAGTGCCGCGCCAGACACCAATCCGGGCCGTGGCCCCAGCAGCGCCGTGGCCACGCGGTAGCCTCCGCCGCCGGTCGGGAAGAGCTCGATGACCTGGTTGTAGCCGATCGCGATGATGAAGACCGTTGCCGCCGTCGCCAGCGCCAGGAACAGCGCAAGCGGATGGTGCGCGCCGAGCGCCTTGAAGGCTTCCTCCGGGCCATAGCATGACGACGACAAACCGTCAGCCCCCAGCCCCACCCATGCCAGCAGCGGCGTGACCGCAATGGCGTGCCGCGTGCGCGGGTCCATCGGATCGAGCGGCTTGCCGACGATCACTTCCCACATCCTGCCCAGTGTGGCCATGGGTGTCTCCTTGTTCTCTGCCGCGTCAAGATCGCACTTGGTGAGCGGGCACGCCGGCAGCGTGTTCCATGATCTGAGTGGAATGTAGTGCAGATTGAAGTGACGTAACAGTCGGCGATACCCACAGGTAGCCATTTGGTTGAGAAACACAATGCGCAGCCGTGGCTCCGGGGTATTTGGCGCGAGCTGGTCCTGCTACGCACGCCGTCGTTTCCTTTGTGAAGCGGTACAGGCAAACCATACTCAAAGACAACCTGTGGTTCCTGAGCAAGACCCGGCGGATGGTTGAGCCGAAGAGGCAGATCAAGCGTTAATTAGTGATTTGTAGTGCTCTTTTATGTAGATCCAAAAAAACCTGTGTGGCGAGTGTCAGTTTCGGCGATGACGCTCGACTAACCGGTTCCACCCACCTTTTTCACCAAGGAGTCTGACCATGAAGAAAGCACTGATTGCCACCTGTGTTGCCGGCCTCGCCTTCGTTAGCGCCGGTGCGGCGTTCGCACAGACCGACACCACGCCCAAGAAGGAAGAAGCGCCCATGGCCAAAGATGCGATGGGGCACGACAAGATGGCAAAGGAAGGCATGAAGAACGACAAGATGAAGCACGATGGGATGAAGAAGGACGCGATGAAGCACGATGAGATGAAGAAGGACGGGATGAAGAAGGACGAGATGAAGCAGTAACAGTGAAGGGGCCGCGCCACTCGACCATCGAATGGCGCGGTGCCCCACCGCGAATCGACACCGCGATCCGGGCATGGCCGTAGGCGAGACCGGGCAGCGCGCAGCTGGCCGGCAAGCCAGCCTGTCATCTCTCTTTCTGGAGATTGCATCATGAGTGCGGTTTCTGCTGACCCCCGCGCGCAGGCTTCGCCGGTGCGGCCGATTCATCCGCTGTGGGTGCGCGTGAGCCATTGGCTGAACGCACTTGCGGCGATCACGATGGTGTTGTCCGGCTGGCGCATCTACAACGCCTCGCCGATCTACGCGTCGTTCGAGTTTCCACCCGGCCTCACGCTAGGCGGCTGGCTAGGCGGCGCCTTGCTGTGGCACTTTGCGGCGATGTGGCTGCTGTTCATCAACGGCATCGCCTACTTGACGCTCGCCGGCATCACCGGGCGGATCGCCCGCAAATTCTTTCCGGTCACGCCCGGCGCAGTCTTGCGCGATGCCTGGGCAGCGCTGCACGGCAAGTTGAGTCACAGCGATCTGAGTGTCTACAACGCGGTCCAGCGAGCAGCCTACCTGGCAGCGATCATTGACCTTGTTCTGCTTGTGCTGTCGGGCCTTGCGATCTGGAAATCGGTCCAGTTCCCGCTGCTTCGCACACTGCTGGGCGGCTATGACACGGCCCGTATCGTGCATTTCTGGGCGATGGCGTTCCTCGTCCTGTTCTTTGTGGTCCACGTCGCGATGGCGGCGCTTGTGCCTCGGTCGCTGCTGGCCATGATCCGCGGGCATTGAAAGGAGAATCCCCATGCCATTGAAGCCCAGCACTTCGAAGCCCGACAGCGATGTCACCCGTTACCGGCTGGACCGGCGCTCGCTCGAGATCGACGTGCGCCGCGAACTCGAGATGCCTTCGCGGCGCCTGTTCAACCGGCGCATTCTCACGCTTGGGGGGTTGACGATGCTCACCGGCTGCACGCTCGTCGATGATGCTTCGGTCAATGATTTCCTGGTGAAGGTCTCGCGCATGAATGACCGCGTGCAGGCCTGGCTGTTCGACCCCAAGCGCCTTGCACCCACCTACACTGAAGCTGACCTGACGCGGCCATTCCCCTTCAACGCGTTCTACTCGATGGCGGAGGTGCCGCATGTTGATGCGTCGACATACCGGTTGGCTATGTCGGGCCTGGTCACCGGCAAGCGGAGCTGGACGCTCGACGAACTGTATCTGCTGCCGCACGCCGAACAGATCACGCGCCACATCTGCGTTGAAGGATGGAGCGCGATCGGCCGCTGGGGCGGAACGCCGTTTGCCGAATTTCTGCGCCGGGTGGGGGCCGATACGAGCGCCAAGTACGTCGGCTTCAAGTGTGCGGACGATTACTACGAGAGCATCGACATGCCGACCGCCCTGCATCCGCAGACGCTGCTGACGTTCGAATACGACGGCGCGCGGCTGCCGCCTGAATTCGGTTTCCCGATGAAGCTGCGCATGCCGACCAAGCTGGGCTACAAGAACCCGAAGCACATCATGGAGATCTTCGTCACCAACACGTTTCCGGGTGGCTATTGGGTTGACCAGGGTTACAACTGGTTCGGTGGGTCGTGACGGCTTGCCGAACGTCCAGTCCAGGAGCGCGTGCCGATCGGGGCAGCCAAGAGATCGATCGGACGTCCCGCTGAAACCTCATGCACGGGCCCGGATGATGCAACGCCTGCTCGTACTCCTCGGTTGTTTGCTGATCGCTGTGGGCGCTGCCTGGCCTTGGCTGTCGAGCATTCCCTTTGGGCACTTGCCAGGCGACATCCATATCGTCAGGGACGGCTACTCGTTCCATTTCCCGATGACGACTTGCATCCTGGCCTCGCTGCTGCTGTCGTTCCTGATCTGGATCCTCCGACGCTGATCCGCAGCCTGCGTGCAAGCGTGCCAAACCTCGAGCGCGCTGCTTCCTCCATCCCCGATGCACGGTTGACGGCAAGGCATGCGAAGCCTGCGCGCGATTATCGGTGTACTTATCTCAGTGTTCAGGGCTACCCGCATTCGAGCGTGCGCACTAGGCGCCGGCAGTATGTCAGGCGTGAAATCCGATCCGGATTTTGTATAGTGACCTGAAGACCGGCAGCGCCTTTCCCGCCATGCCATTGCAATGATTCGCCTGCCAGAGCGGCGGGTTGAATGGTTGCGCATCGCATGGCATCTCCTCGTCCTGTATTTGGATGCACAGGGTGGCAATGCGGCGGGCCGGATTTTCGCGCGCATGTTGGCCGGTGCGCGAAAGCATTGGGAGACAACGCTCGCATGGTGGTTCGCACATGTTCCGCAGACAACCAGACGCCGTCATGGCGTGCCGCCTTGCTGCGCGAATTGCATGCCGCCGCCGATGCAGACGCAGCCTTCCGCACGCTACACGCCGCCGTGACCCTGCTGGGTTTCGACCATTACGCCTACGTGCTGCGCGTGGCGATCCCGATCACGCGCGGCAGCCTCGTCGCGTGGAACAACTTCCCCGACGCCTGGCGCGAGACCTATGCGGCGCGCGGCTACGCCGGCAACGATCCGATCCTGCAGTTCGGACAGCGCTGCGTGAGGCCGATGCTGTGGCCGGACGCCGGCGACATCGACGCACCATTCTGGGCGGACGCGCGCCGCTGCGGGTTGCACCACGGGTGGTCGCAAACGTTGCGCGACCACCGCGGCCTGCTCGGCACCTTCAGCCTCGCACGCGGCGCCGAGCCCATCACGCAGGACGAACTGGATGCGACCGAGCCGGAGATGATCTGGCTGGGCCAGCTCGCGCACACCACCATCAGTGACCTGACGGTGGGCCGGATGCTGCCCGATGGTCTTGCGCGCATCCGCCTGCCGGAGCAGCAGGTCCTGCACTGGACGGCCGAGGGCAAGACGGTGGCCGAGGTGGCCGCCATCCTGGAGATGACCGAGCGCAACGTCAGCTTCCACATCCAGAACGCCATCACCAAGCTGGACGCCGCCAACAAGACGCACGCGGTGGTCAAGGCGGCACTGCTGGGCGTGATTCCGGCCGCCAGCTAGGCGGCTTCAAACTGGCGGGTCTTGCCGGGCAGCATCGGCTCCAGATAGAACCCGCTCTCGCTCTGCTTGGCGCGCCGTTTGGCCAGCGCGGCAGCGGTGCCGATGTCGTCGCTGTTGCGCGCGGCGCCGGGGAGCACGTGCAGCGCGCCCACCGCCATCGTCACGAAGCGGAAGAAGGCGGGCAGTCCTTTGCGATCCTCCGCATGGATGCCGCCGGCGGCGCGGTCGGCCGGGGTGTACATGCCGAGCGCGTTGTCATTGAACGTTGCCATGGCCTGCTTGATGCGGGCCTCCCAATCGTCGCTCTGGAACAGGATCAGGAAGTCGTCGCCGCCCACGTGGCCGAGAAAATCGCGCGTCGGCTCGCAGGCGGACGCCAGCACGGCGGCGCCCATCTTGAGCATCTCGTCGCCCTGCCAGTAGCCGTACTGGTCGTTGAAGGGCTTGAAGTGGTTCAGGTCGACATAGCAGGCGAAGAATTCGGCCCGCGCCTCCAGCAGCCGCTCGATGTGCAGGTTGAGCGGGATGTTGCCGGGCAGGAAGGTGAGCGGGTTGGCGTAGCGCGCGGCCTCGATGCGGATCTCCGTGACGGTGCGCACCAGCTCCTCGCCGGTGCCCAGGCCCAGGTAGCGGCCGTTCTCGGTGATGATGAAGCCGTCAGTCAGGTAGCGCTGGTCATCGCTCATCAGCAGCGCCGACATGTCTTCGAGCGAGGCGGACTTTTCCACCAGCACCGGCTGGCGGTTGGCAAACGCCAGTGCCGCCTTCTTGCCGTACAGCTCGCGGTGATACGGCATCGCATAGCGGTCGATGAAGGCGCGGCGCGCGATCAGGGCGAGCGGGCGCTGCGCCTCGTCAAGCAGGGCGACGGCGTGCAGGTCCGGCTGCCGGTTGAACAGGTGCAGCACATCGTCGTTGCTGCTGCGGATCGATAACGTTGGCGCGACGCGCAGCAGCTTGCTGGCGGTGATGGCGCGCCAGCCCACCCGCACCGCCTGTGGAAACACGGCAATCTGCGTGGATTGCAGCACGTGCGCCGCCTGCGCCGAGATCTCGGTGGCAGGCTCGTCCTGCGGGCGGCCCAGGAAGAACCCCTGGCCGAAGCGGATGCCGAGGTCGCGCACCACGCCCAGCTCATCGTCGGTCTCCAGCCCTTCGGCAATGATGCTGGTGGCCGCGCCCTTGAGGATCTGCTGCAGCGAGCGCGCCACGTCCAGCTTGGCCGGATGCTTGGCAATGTCGCGCACGAAATACTTGTCCAGCTTGATGAAATCCGGCGTGAGTTCGATCAGCAGGTTCAGGTTGGCATTGCCGGTGCCGAAATCGTCCAGCGCGCATTGCAGGCCAAAGTCGCGTGCCACCGACAGCTCGTGCGCGAAGGTGGCGAGGTCGCTGATCGGCGTCTGCTCGGTCAGCTCGATGACGATGCGCGACGGGTGCAGGTCGTGGTCGGCAATCGTATGCAGCATGCTGGCGTGGTCTTCGAGCAGGCGGCGTACACCGGCCGCGCTGAAGTTCAGGAACAGCTTGCCCGGCAGCCGCATGGCGGAAAAGGCATGGATGGCAATCTGCGCCGCGGTCAGTTCCAGTGCAATGGCGCTGGCCGCATCCTGAGCAGTGGCAAACAGGGCCGCGGGCGACTCCATGGCCGTGCCCACCGGGCCGCGCAGCAGCGCTTCGTATCCCAGCACCTCGCTCGTGGCCAGGCGGAAGATCGGTTGGAACACCGCGCGCAGCATCTCGGGCGCGATGCCCGGTGGCAACGGTTGGGGAGGTCTGGGTGTGTTCATGGGCATGGACGTAAGCGCGGACATTCAGCATTACGGAACCATGAACACAGAGTTAAATGAATTTTTTGTGACGCTAGGCGCAGCGCGGGTTGGCGGGGGGCGCTCCCCACCACGGTGGGGCGTGGGTCAGAATGCTGCGTGCGCGTCACAAGCATGAGGCGGGCGCACGACGCCATCCATTCGCTGCGGGCTTGACCCTCACAGTGTGTGAGGTCCTAACCTGCCCACAGGCCTGAAGACCGGAGCATCCCATGTTGTTGAAAGTTGGCGATCTTGCCAAGCGTTGCGGACTGAGCGTCCGCATGCTGCACCACTACGACGCCATCGGCCTGCTCGCGCCTTCGGCCCGCTCCGACAGCGGCTATCGGCTCTACGACAAGACCGACATCGCCCGGCTGCACCAGATCCAGGCGCTGCGGCGCTTCGGGATGTCGCTGGCCGAGGTCGGAGCGTTCCTGGCAAGCCCGGAAGCCTCCATTGCGCGCGTGGTGGAGCGGCAGCTCCAGATGCTCGCGCAGCAGATCGAGCAGGCCAACGTGCTGCGCGACCGGCTGTTGCGGCTGCAGGGCCAGCTCGCGCGCGGGGAGGAGCCGGAACTTGCCGAATGGCTAACCACTTTGGAATGGATGACCATGTACGACAAATACCTCTCGCAGGACGAACAGGAACGCGTCGAACGCCTCGACGCCGATGCGCAGCGCACCGCCAAATGGACCGCGCTAGTGCAGAAGGTGCGCAGCGCGATGGACCACAAGGTGCCCGCGCGCAGCGCCGAAGCGCAGGCGCTGGCTGCGCGCTGGATGGCGCTGCTTGCCGAAGACACCGAGGTCGATCAGGTGCTGTCGGCCAAGCTGCACCGCATGCATGTGAGCGAACCCGCCATGCAGGAGCGCACCGGCATCAGCCTGGAGATGGTCGCCTACGTCATGGCCGCGGCCAACGAGCGCAAGCTGGCGATCTATGCGAAGTACCTGTCGCCGGAAGAGCTGGATTACCTGCGCGCGAACTTCGGCAAGCGCGCCAACGAGTGGCCGGGCCTGATCGGCGAGGTTCGCGCGCAGATGGAGCAGGGCACACCGCCCGATGCGCCGGCCATGCGGCAGCTCGCCCTGCGCTGGATCGACCTGTTCCAGTCCTACGCCGGCACCAATCCGCAGACGCACGCAAAGATGCGGCAGGCCATGGAGCGCGAACCGGCATTGCTATCGGGCCCCTGGGGCGGGCCCGACATGATCGCCTACATGCGCGAGGCCATGGCGCTACTGCAGGCGGCATAAAGAAAAAGCGCCCGGCCGTTTCAGGCGGGCGCTTTTTTCTTGCTCAGCGCAACTTACTCCGACCGGCTCTTGCGCTGCCGCCACTTGCGCCGCAGCTTCGCCACCCCCCAACCCAGCACCGACAGCACGAGCGCCCACGGCAGCAGATACGCCAGCGCCACGATCACCCCCGCAACAGCGTGCGCCAGCGATGGGAAGAACTCACGCAAGGCCGAGCCGATCGGTGCCCACAGGCTGCTCGCCGCGGTGCGGCGGGTCTCGAGATCGATCGTCAGCGCCTCTCGGTTGACGCGATCCATCAGGTGCGCGTTCTGGCCCTTGGCGGCTTCCAGTTCAGCCTGGGTCTCGGCCAGCTTCTCGGCAATGACCGTCAGGTCTTCCACCTTGGTGGCCTTTTGCTGCAGCTCCAGCAGCTTCGCGCGGTAGTCCTGCAGCATCGCCAGGCGCTTGTCGACTTCGGCAATCGGCTGGCCCAGGTCGTCGACGTGCGTGCCCTGGCTGACGATGCCGCCGCTCTGCGCCAGGCGCGTGCGCATGGCGCGCACGCCCTCGGTGCTGGCGCGCAGGTTCAGGTGGGCGGAGCCGCCGCGCTGGTCGCGGTCGAGCCGGATGCTGGCGTCCAGGACCGTGCAGTGCCAGGTGGCCTCCTTCAGACAGGCGTCCTGCAGCTCGCGGTACAGGCGTTCGAGCTGGTCGACCTCCACCTCCGCCTCCACACGATGCTCGTAGGCGAGAAAACGACGCTCGGGGTTGCCCGCGGCTTTGGCGCTGGCTTCCGGCGAGGGGGCGGCGGCCATGTTGGGCTGACCGCCGGCGGTGACGGCTTCTTCTTTCTTGCTGCAGGCGCTGATGGTAAGCGCGAGCACGAGGAGGAGGGCAATCCGTTTCATGGCAGTCGACCGCGCGCGTTGATTTTGTGGGAGGTGTCGGTCGCGTCGGAGACGCGTTGCGAGCGCAGTCTAGCGTATTGAAGCCCGCAGATGGATCAGGGTTGGCTAAGGTCGTGGATGGCATACCGGCCATCCTTCCCGCCCCGGGTAAATACCAAGACAAGACCGCCAATCCACGACAGTCTGCGCGCGGGCCGTTCTCAATAATCACTCCAGCCCGCGGCCCATTGCGGTCATGGGCTTCTGAAAATGCCTACAGGACTGGAGACGATGATGGACACCGTATCGATCAGCGCGGAGCTTCGAGCCCACCGCGAACGCCTCGTGCTGGATCACTTTGCCGACGAGATCAAGCAGGACTTTGACGCCGTGCTGGCAACGTTCCCGCATCCACACTACGAGATCATTCCCAATGGGGATGTCTACGACGGCAACGATGGCGTGCGCGCGTACTACACGCAGAGCCGCAAGGCCTTTCCCGACCAGCGCAGCGAGATCATCAAGCTGCGCCACACGGAAGATGCCGTCATCGTCGAGTTCTGGCTGCTGGGCACGCACCGGGGCGTGCTCAGGGGGCTGCCGCCCACCGGCAGCAGCTTCCGCTGCCGCATGATCGCGCTGTTCCTCTTTGATGGCGAGACGCTGATCTGCGAGCGGATCTACTTCGACAGCATGACGATGATGCGCCAGCTGCTCGCCGGGCTGCCGGCGCCAGCCCAGCTGCAGGCGCTGTCCGGCATGCTTGGTAAGGCGGAGGCGCAGTCCGCCGCCACGGCCTGATGCGGACGGACCAACAGCGATGGAATCCAACGCATGCGTTCGGGCGCCCAGTGCGGCTTCGTTGGGCGAATCGCCCGGCAGGGGGCGGCTGGCGGGGCGCCGCATCCTGGTGGTCGGCGGCGGGCAGCGCGTGTTCGACGCCGCCACCGATCCGATCGGCAATGGCAGGGCGGTGTCGATCCTCGCCGCGCGCGAAGGCGCGCATGTTGCAGTGGCGGACTATGACTTCGCCAGCGCGCGCGAGACGGTTCGGCGGATCACGGAGGATGGCAATCGCGCCTTCGCCATCCAGGCCGACATCACCAACGAGGGCGACGTGCGCCGGATGATCGGCGAGGCGGTGTCCGGTCTGGGTGGCCTCGACGGCATGGTGCTCAATGTCGGCATCACGTGCCAGACGGGGCTGCACAGCTTCGCGCTCGACGAATGGGACCGCGTGCTCAACACCAACCTGCGCGGCCCGATGCTGTGCTGCCGCCACGGTCTTGACCGCATGGAGGACGGTGCCTCGATCCTCTTCGTCTCATCCATTGCCGCCAAGCGGGCGGGCTCGCAGCTCGTTCCGTACGACGCCTCCAAGGCCGGGCTGGCGGGGCTTGCCCGGCATGTGGCAATGGAGGGCACGCGGCGCGGCATCCGCGTGAACACGGTGATGCCCGGCTTGATCGACACCCCGCTGGGGCGGCTGACCACCGCCGGCCGCCCGGAGCGCGGCGCCGTTGCGGGGCCCTTCGGCCGGCACGCCACTGCATGGGAAGTCGCCTACGCGATCCTCTTCTTTCTATCCGACGAGAGCGTCTACATCACCGCCCAGACGCTGGCGGTGGATGCCGGCATCACTGGCCTATAAACCAAGGGAGATTGGAATGGCTCTACCTGAAGTCACGACCCACCAGGACCGCCTGCTCACGGTCAACGTCAACGAGGTGGGCTGCCTGCCGACCGAAATGCCCGGCGTGACCATCACGCCGCTGTTTCTCGATCGCGAGAACGGCGTGTGGGTGCTGTACGGCAAGTTTGAGCCCGGCACCGTCCTGCCGACGCATTTCCATACCGGCACCGTCCATTTCTACACCACCAAGGGGGCGTGGAACTACCTAGAGTATCCGCAGGATCCGCAGACCGCAGGCAGTTATCTCTACGAGCCGGGCGGGTCCATCCACACCTTCTCGGTGCCGGCCGATGCCAAGGAAGCGGCCGAGGGCGTCATGGTGGTGTATGGCGCCAACATCAACTTCGTGAACGGCGAGTATCACAGCATCATGGATGCCGGCGCCATCGAAGCGGCCGTGCTTGGCGCGGTGAAGGCGGGCGCCATCCCCATGCCCAAGTACATTCGCCCCAAGGGCGGGGCAGAGTTTTCCACGCTGTAAGCCGCAACGTCAGATGCAGGACCAGGCCATCGCGCGATGGCCTTTCCCGCGCTGTCCTTCAACTGGCCAGCAGGCGCAGCGCCTCCTTGTCGAGCAGCGTTACGCGCCCATAGTCGAGGCGAAGGATGCCCTTGGCCTCCCATTCCTTGAGCTGGCGGTTCACGCTCTGCCGCGATACACCGAGCATCTGGCTCAGCTCTTCCTGCGACAGGCGCAGCCCCGCGCTCTCGTCATCGGGCACCGACCGCGCGTGAAGCTGCTGCGCGTCGAGCAGACGTCGCGCCAGCCGCATCGGAAACGGCAGCAGAATCGTCGCGTCGATCCACTCTAGCGCCCAGCGATAACGGTGGCCGATCAAGCGGACGAATTCCCGCAGGAACTTCGGCTGCTCATCGACGAGGGCGTGGAACGCGGTGGCCGGGACGACCAGCAGTTCGCTATCGATGACGGCGCGGGTGTCGTACACACGCGGCGCGTTCATCAGCAGCGATACCTCGCCAAACCACTGCCCCGGTTCGATCATGCCCAGCATGGCTTCGCGGCCGCTTGCCGCCGTTGTGCTGACGCGGATCCTGCCGCGCTCCAGGTAGAACAGCGCGTCCGGCGCCGAGCCGTAGGTAAAGAGCACGTCGCCCTTGGCCAGGCGCCGGCGTCCTGCATGGGCGCGCAGCAAGGACGCCAGCTCCTCCGATAGGGCGGGGACTGCGGGCTCAGGTGAACCGATGGGGGCTTCTCGCATGGGGTTGGTGTGTGCTGTCGGGGCCAGCACAAGAATAGGTTCCTGCCCGGTATTTCACAGGGTTTTGCGTGGCCGCTCCAAGCAGGGTTAGCCCTCATGGGAGAGTGCCAATCGGCGACAGTCTTGCCGGCGCGGCAACGTCAATATTTGACGGCCCCTATCGACTCCAGGCGCATCAGCGAGGCCCCACGATGACCGCAACCCGAGACGTTCCGCCCACCCGCAACCGCACTGCCACGGCGGATGATGCCCTGTTCCGCAAGATCGGCTGGCGCCTGCTGCCGCTGCTGTGCGTCTGCTACCTCTTCAACTACCTGGACCGGACCAACGTTGGGTTTGCGCAGTTGCAATTGCGCGAGCAGCTTGGCTTTGGCGACACCGTATTCGGGCTCGGGGCGAGCATCTTCTTTCTCGGGTACGCCGTCTTTGAAGTGCCGAGCAACATGCTGCTCGCTCGCATTGGCGTTCGTGCGACCTTGCTCCGCATCATGAGTCTGTGGGGGCTGGCGTCCGCTGCCATGGTGTTCGTGACCACGCCGACGCAGTTCTATGGGCTGCGTTTCCTGATCGGCGTGTTCGAGGCCGGTTTTGCGCCCGGCGTGCTGTACTACCTGACGCTGTGGTTCCCGAAGCAGCGCCTCGCACAGGCGACCGCCCTGTTCTTCATGGCCTATGGCATGGCTCCGATCGTGGCTGGCCCGGCGGCGGGGGCGATCATGACCTACCTGAATGGCGTTGGGCAACTGCAGGGGTGGCAATGGCTGTTCCTGCTCGAAGGGATTCCCTGCGTGTTGCTGGGTATCGTCGCCTTCCACGTGCTCCCCAACCGGCCCGCCGATGCGCCGTGGTTGAGCGCTAACGAGCGCGATCGCCTGCAGGCGCTTCTGCTGGATGGCAACGCCGGCCGGCCGGGCAGCCACGTGGGCGGGCTGGTCGATGCTTTGAGCGACCTGCGCGTGTGGGTGCTCGGCTTCGTCTCGTTCCTCGTGATCCTGGGTGTCTATGCGCTCGCGTTTTGGAGCCCCACCATGTTGAAAGGCATGGGGCTCACCGTCATGCAGGTCGGCCTGTATTCGGCGCTGCCTGCAGTCTGCGGCGTGGCGGGCGCCATCCTTGTTGGCAGGCATTCGGACCGCACGGGCGAGCGCCGCTGGCACTTCGGGCTTGCCGCGCTGGCGGGGGCGGCGGGATTGGTGCTCGCCAGTGCATTTCCGACCAACGCCGGCATGGCCGTTCTTTGCCTGGCGCTGGCTTCCGCCGGCATCTCCAGCGCGTTCACGGTGCTCTGGGCGATGCCGGGAAGCCTCCTTGGGGGCCAGAGCGCCGCGGCCGGCATCGCCATCATCAGTACGATTGGTGGCAGCGCGGGCATGGTCGCGCCGGTGGCGGTGGGCGCCATCAAGGCGGCAACCGGCGGGTTCACGCTGAGCCTGTATCTGCTGAGCTTCGCCTTGGTGATAGCGGCGGTGATTCTCATGGCGTTCTTCCGGCCGGGGCGCGCGTTTTCCGGTGCGCGGAATCTCTCTGAGGCGCGGTAGGCAGGGGCGGTATCGGCGTGCCAGCGCGGGGTGGACCCGCACAATAAAACGCCCGGCAGAACCGGGCGTTTGTACCATCAATCACGTCAGCGCAGTGCTCAGACACCTTGCGGCATACCACCCGCCGCCTGCTTGCCAGCGCGTGCCGGCGCGTCGTCATGCACGTGCTCGACCTCGTCCAGGTAGCGCGTATGCCAGCCGCTGGCCACGCCCCACTTGTAGAAGACCAGCGACACCGCGGCCACGATCACCATGTCCCAGCCGTACGGGAGCAGCCCCAGGCCGCCAAACTCCTTGCTGCCGATGTACGACAGCACGGCGATGGACGGCAGGTAGCCGATCATCCACCAGGCGCCCCCCAGCTCGCGCTTGAAGTCGGGCCAGCCGGCCTTGGCCTGGTAGTAGAAGTACACCGGCAGGGCCACCAGCATCAGCAGGATGATCTCGCCGGTCAGCGGCCACTTGGCCCAGTACAGGATGAGCGAGGCGCAGACGAAGGCGAACGGCGCGATGAGCGACAGGCCAGCCAGGCGCAGCGGGCGATGCAGGCCGGGCGAGCTCTTGCGCAGCGACATCACGCTGATCGGGCCCGTCAGGTATGAGATGACAGTGGCCACGCCAATGACGGCCGCCAGCGCACCCCAGCCGCGGAAGAAGAACAGGAAGACGAACGACACCGCCAGGTTGAACCACATGGCCGGACGCGACACGCCATAGAGCGGGTGCACGCGGCCGAAGATGGCCGGCAGGGTGTTGTTGCGCTCCATCGCGTAGATCATGCGCGTGGTGGTGGCCATGTAGGTGGCGCCGGTGCCCGACGGGCTCACGAACGCATCCAGGTACAGCACGATGGCCAGCCAGTTCAGGTTGAGCGCAATCGCCAGTTGGGCGAACGGCGAATGGAAGTCGATGCCGTGCCAGCCGTGGGCGGCCAGTGCCTCGGGCGGCACCGCGCCCAGGAAGGCCACCTGCAGGCCCACGTAGATCACGGCGGCGATCAGGATCGAGCCGATCACCGCCAGCGGCACGTTGCGGCCCGGGTTGCGCGCTTCACCGGCCAGATTGATCGGGCTCTGGAAGCCGTTGAAGCTGAACACGATGCCGCAGGTGGCGATGGCGGTCAGCACCGACGACCAGCCGTACGGCGCAAAGGCGGCCGATTCCGTGCCGCCAAAGTTGGACGGGTGGAAGCCGGCGGCGATCAGCGCCACGGCGGTCAGCCCCGGAATCACGAATTTGAACATCGTGATGGCCGTGTTGGCCTTGGCAAACGCCTTCACGCCCCAGTAGTTGATCAGGAAGTACACGATGACCAGCACGGCGGAGAGCACCAGCCCCAGCTGCGTCAGCTCGCCATGCTGGAACAGCGACTGCGCCCACGGCCAGGGCCACGTGCTCATGTACTGGATCGATGCCTCGGCCTCGACCGGGATCACGGTCACGATGGCGATCCAGTTGGCCCAGGCGGCCACGAAGCCCACCAGCGAGCCGTGCGAGTAGCGCGCATAGCGCACCATGCCGCCCGACTCGGGGAACATCGCGCCCAGCTCCGCATACGTTAGCGCGATCGCCAGGATGACGACCGCGCCGATGATCCATGTGAAGATGGCCGCGGGGCCCGCCACGTGGGCGGCGCGTCCGGCACCGAACAGCCAGCCCGAACCGATGATCGAGCCCAGGCCGGTCAGCATCAGGGGCCAGGCGCCCAGGTTGCGTTGTACGTGTTTTTCCAAGGGGAGTCTCCACCCCGGCGAGTTGGAGGCTCGTCAGGGCATGGCGGCTTGCTTACCAGTCCGCTTAGTTCTACCGAGGCAGTGCCGGTTTGGCCCTGCCCACCGCTTTGCCGGCGGATGTCGCCCGCAAAACATGCGCGTGCTTGGCCGACGTGGAGCGTCGGTTGCACCCGGCCCGGTCGCGCTGAAGACGGGGCAGGTGCCACCGTTTTCCAGGGGGATTCGCGATAGAGTGTGCAACGCAGTGCAGGGTTGAGCACAGCGCTGCACCATTTCCGTGCGCGCGCAATGGGGCGCAATGATAGCGAAATCGTTACGGGTTGCACCGCCTTTTCCGAACTTTCTTCACAATTTGTTCACAATGCAGCACACGGATGTCACATTGGTAGCACCTGAGTCACCGGCGCGGTGGCACCGGCGTGTCCTGCTGCTCGCTTTTCCCATCGTCCTGGCCAATTTGACGCAGCCGATCCTCTCCGCGGTGGATACGGCGGTGGCGGGGCATTTGCCCGGGCCGGAATACCTGGGCGGCGTGGCGCTCGGGGGCGTGTTCTTCAACTTCGTGTTCTGGGGCTTCGGCTTCTTGCGCATGGGCACCACGGGGCTGGTGTCGCAGGCGCACGGTGCAGGCGATGAGCGGGCGCTGCGGGCCAGCGTGGTGCGGGCGCTGGTCCTGGCGTTATGGATCGGCGCGGTGCTGCTGGTGCTGCAGGGGCCGGCCATCCGCATGACGCTGGCGCTGCTGGGGGCAAGCGAGGCGGTCACGCACATGGCCGATGCCTACTGCCACGCCCGCATCTGGTCGGCGCCGTTCGCGCTGGCCAACTACGTGGTGCTGGGCACGCTGCTGGGCCGTCAGCAGGTGCGGCGCGCGCTGCTGCTGCAGGTGCTGATCAACCTGGTCAACATGGGGGCGGTGCTGGGGCTTGTGCTGGGCGCCGGCCTGGGCGTGGGCGGCATCGGCGCGGCCACGGCCATTGCGGACATGGCAGGCTTCGCGCTGGGCATGACGCTGCTGTGGCTGCAACGGCCGCTGGGTTTGCCGCCGATGACGCGTGCGGAGCTGCTGGCGCGCGACGCATGGCGCCGCCTGATGGGCCTGAACACCGACATCTTCCTGCGCACGCTGTGCCTGCTGACCGCGTTCGGCTGGTTTGCCCACGCGGGCGCGCAGCAGGGCGATGTGATCCTGGCGGCCAATGCGCTGCTGCTCAACTTCCTGACCTTCATGGCCTATGGGCTCGATGGTTTTGCACACGCGGCGGAGGCGCTGGTGGGCGCGGCGCTGGGCGCGCGCGACCGCGAAGCGCTGCGCTCGGCCATTCGCGTGTCGACGCTGTGGTCGGTGATCGGGGCGGGGCTGTTCTCGCTGGCGTATGCCATGGGGGGCGCCGCCATCATTGGCGGGCTGACCGACCAGCCGGCGGTGCGGGAGGCTGCCCGCCACTACCTGGTGTGGGCGGCGTTGCTGCCGGTGGTGTCGGTGTGGGGCTTCCAGTTCGACGGCGTGTTCATCGGCGCCACGCGCACGCGTGAGCTGCTGCTGACGATGGCGGGTTCGGCGGTGGTGTTCTGGCTGCTGGCGGTCACGCTGCAGCCGCGCTGGGGCAACCACGGGCTGTGGTTTGCCATGCTGGCGTTCATGGCGTTGCGTGGGGTGTCGCTGGGGGCGCTGCTGCCGCGGGTGTGGCGGGCGCCACAGGTGCGGGCAACCTAGGGTCTGCTCGTATATGAAGCAGACCCTAGGCTTTCCGCTATTCCGGCACAGCGCTTTTTACTGTGGAACCTTGTTCAGCAAGGCTTTGCGGATTGTTCAGGGCCGACCGGGTAGGGCGTGCCCTCCCCTGGCTTGGCGGGGTCGAGAGCAGCGGGTGTCAGGTCGGGGGGGGGGGCAAGGACAGTGGGATCCGGCATTTCCGTAGCCCGTCGCATCAGCCACGCGCAGAACCTGTCCACCTTGCTGCTGCGCTGCAAACGCTGCTTAGCGACATAGCGATTGCCGCTATCGCCAAAACCCAGTGGCGCCACCAGCCGGCCGCTTTGCAGATCGTCGATCACCAAGTGCCAAGGCGCCACGCAAACGCCCAATCCACCTACGGCGGCCTGCAGCGTGAAATAGTAATGCTCGAATTCCTGCCCACTGGCTTTGGGGGGCTGACTTCCCATCCGCTGCGCCCAGAGCGGCCAGGCATCCTGCCTCGTGCGGGTGCGCAGCAGCAGCTTGCCGGGCAGGTCGGCGGGCGTGTCCAGGCGGAGCTTGGCGGCCAACCCGGGGGATAGCACCGGGCCAAGCCATTCAGGAAATAGCGTATGGGTCAAAACCCGCTCCGAGGGCTGGCCATCGTCCATGGTGATGACCACGTCATAACGCTCGCGCTCGACATCCACCGCGCGCTCGGCCGCACTCAGCCGCACATCGATGTCCGGATAGGCCGCGTTGAATTCATAAAGTCGCGGAATCAACCAGCGCATCGTAAAGGTGCTGAAGCACGACACATCGAGCGTGCTTCCTGGTTCGTCGGCCACCGCCCGTACCGCTGTCTCGATCTGGTCCAGCGCGACGGATATGGCCGGCAATAGCAGTCGGCCCGCGTCGGTGAGCGCGGGACTGTGTTTGGTCCCCTCGAACAACGCTACGCCGAGCGCGTCTTCGAGTTGCCGCACCTGCCGGCTGATGGCTCCTGGCGTCACCGCAAGTTCGTCGGCGGCGGCCGTCATGCGGCCGAGCCGGCCGGCGGCTTCGAAGGCGCGCAGAGCATTCAGAGGGGGTAGGCGACGTTTCACTATTTGATTTTATTGCACATAGATGCGGCAATTAAATCGCTTTTTGGCGCGAAGGGTGATCAGTATAAATGTTGCTTGATTGCTCGGCCTGATGGCTTTTGATTGAGGGGCGCAAGGATGGTCTGCGCCCGGGTGGCCGAGCATGTCCTTTGCCTATTTTTGAGGAAAAATCAAATGCCGTTTATCCATACCGTCGTCCCTCAGGGCACCGCCGCCGAACAGCGCGAGGCCATCGTCATGGGCGTTCACCGCGCCCTGGTCGATGCCATCGGCATGCCGGCGGATGAACTGTTCAACCTCGTGTCGGACTATGCCCCCGGACAATTCTTCTGCAGCCGCACTTTCAACGGTATCGCCCGCTCCGAGTGCGTCGTGGTGATCGAGGTCACCATGCGGCGGGGCCGCAGCGACGCAATGAAGAAGAATCTCTATGCCGCCATCACGAGCAATCTGGAGGGGGCCGGCGTATCGCCCAAAGACGTGTTCATCTTCACGCACGAGAACGACTACTCCGACTGGTCGGTCGGGAATGGCGTTTTTGCGATGGCGCTACAACAGCAACGCGGTACGGATTGCTGAATGAAGCCCGCATGCGTGGGCTTCATTCTTTGGAGTTGACCGCCCATCAAGCAATCAAAAGTGCCCGGCTCCGGGTCGGCGTCGACGCGCTTCGAGACCACGGCGGGCACCTCGTTGTCATCGTCTTCGGTATGTAGCGGTTGAATCTCTGCCGCTTGACTCCAATGCAACGGTGGCGGTTTAGGCCGCCGTATCACTGTGGCTACTGCGCGTACTCGACCACCAGCAACGCCGTCGCCACGCTCTTGCCGGGGTTCGAGATGGCGTGCTGCACATCCACCGGATAGCGCGCCGATTCCCCGTGCCGCACCTTCTTTTCGCTGTCCCCCGACTGCACGTTCACCGCGCCGCTGAGCACCGACAGGTGTTCCTTGGCGCCCATCTCGTGCGGCTCGGAGGCGAGCATGCCGCCCGGCTGGATCGACAGCTCATACCACTCGAAGCGCGCCGCCAGATCGACCGGCCCCAGGATCTTCAGCTCGCACTTGCCATCTGGGCTTTTGATGACTGGAATGGAATGCGCGGGGATGACGTTCACTGCAGGCGCTGCCGCCGCCGCACCCTCGGGCGACAGGAAATCGGCCAGGCCCACCCCCAGCGCCGTCGCCAGCCGCCACAGGACGGCGACGGTCGGGTTGGCGAGGTTGCGTTCGACCTGCGAGAGCATCGACTTGGACACGCCCGCGAGCTTCGACAACTCGTCGAGCGAGAGCTTCCGCGCTTGGCGCAGCGCCTGTAGCTTCGCGCCAACGGCCGGCGGACCCTCGGCGAGCACGTCCGTGGTGGGGGCTTGTGCCATTGGATGGTATCTAGTAAATTGAACGAATCATTCGATATATCGAATTTGTTCGATTTATCGATCAACGATCAGTCTACAGGAGGAGCACCATGCGGACAACGGACGCCTTCTACGCAGCCATCCGTCAGGAGTTGGAAGCCATTGAGCAAGCCGGGCTGTACAAGACCGAGCGCGTGATCACCTCGCCGCAGGGCAGCGTGATCCGCACGGCGGACGGCAAGGAGGTCATCAACCTCTGCGCGAACAACTACCTGGGCCTGTCGTCGCACCCCGAGGTGCTGAAGGCCGCGCATGAGGCGCTCGACACGCATGGCTTTGGCCTGTCCTCGGTCCGCTTCATCTGCGGCACGCAGGATCTGCACAAGACGCTGGAGGCACGCCTGGCGAGCTTCCTCGGCACGGAAGACACGATCCTCTACGGCTCGGCGTTCGACGCCAACGGCGGCCTGTTCGAGACGCTGCTCGGGCCCGAAGACGCCATCGTCAGCGATGAGCTGAACCACGCCTCCATCATCGACGGCATCCGCCTCTCCAAGGCCAAGCGTTTCCGCTACAAGCACAACGACCTCGACGACCTGCGCGCGCAACTGCAGGCCGCCAATGCCGAGGGCGCGCGCAACGTGCTGGTCTTCACCGACGGCGTGTTCTCGATGGATGGCACCATCGCGCGCCTGGACGAGATCCGCGCCATCTGCGACGAGTTCGGTGCGCTGCTGGGCATCGACGAGTGCCACGCCAGCGGCTTCCTGGGCAAGCGCGGGCGCGGCTCGCATGAATACCGCGGCGTGTTCGGCAAGATCGACATCATCACCGGCACGCTCGGCAAGGGCCTGGGCGGCGCGTCGGGCGGCTTCACCAGCGCGCGCAAGGAAGTGGTGGCCCTGCTGCGCCAGCGCTCGCGCCCGTATCTGTTCTCGAACACGGTGGCGCCGTCCATCGTCGGGGCCAGCATCAAGGTGCTCGATTTGCTCGAAGCTGATACCTCGCTGCGCGACAAGCTCGAGGACAGCGCGCTGTATTTCCGCCGCAAGATCGTCGAGCTTGGCTTTGACATCAAGCCGGGCGAGCACCCCATCATCCCGATCATGGTGTACGACGCACCCAAGGCGCAGGCGCTGTCCAAGCGTTTGCTTGAGCTGGGCGTGTACGTGATCGGCTTCTTCTATCCGGTGGTGCCCAAGGGGCAGGCACGCATCCGCGTGCAGATCAGCGCGGTGCACGAGCGTGCGCAGCTTGACGCGGCGCTCAAGGCGTTCGAGACCGCCGGCAAGGAGTTGGGGATCATCCAATGAGCACAGCGCCCAGAGTCCTCATCATCGGCGCCAACGGGCAGTTGGGCACGGAGCTGGCCGTGGCGCTGGCCGAGCGCTACGGCATGGGCAACGTTGTCACCAGCGACATGGTGCCGAGGGGCCGCCATGCGCAGATTCGTCATGAAACGCTCGACGTGACCGATCGCGGCCAGCTGCGCGAGATCATCGAGCGCCACGGCATCACGCAGATCTACCATCTGGCGGCCGCACTGTCGGCGGCGGCCGAGCAATCGCCCACGTGGGCGTGGCAGCTCAACATGAACGGCCTGCTCAACGTGCTGGAGGCTGCGCGCCAGCACAATCTCGAGCGCATCTTCTGGCCGAGTTCGATCGCCGCCTTCGGCCCCACCACGCCTGCCGACAACACGCCGCAGAGCACGATCATGGAGCCCAAGACCGTCTACGGCATCTCCAAGCTGGCCGGCGAGGGCTGGTGCCGCTGGTACTTCGAGAACCACGGCATCGACGTGCGCAGCCTGCGCTATCCGGGGCTGATCTCGTACAAGACCGCGCCGGGCGGCGGCACCACCGACTACGCCATCGACATCTTCCACTCGGCGGTCAAGGGCGAGCGCTACGCGTGCTTCCTCAAGAGCGACGAGGCGCTGCCCATGATGTACATGCCCGATGCCGTGCGCGCCACCATCGAGCTGATGGAAGCGCCCGCCGCCAGCATCGCTGAACGCGGCAGCTACAACCTTGCTGGCGTCAGCTTCACGCCGGCCGAACTGGCGGCCGAAATTCGCCGGCATCGCCCGTCGTTCGAGGTCGCGTACGAGCCGGACTTCCGCCAGGCGATTGCCGCCAGCTGGCCCAACTCCATCGACGACTCGGTCGCCCGCCGCGACTGGGGCTGGCAGCCCGAGTACGGCCTGGCCGAGATCACCGCCGACATGCTGAAGAACCTGGCCTACCTGGCCACGCAGGGCGAATCGCACGACAGGCACTGCACGCACTGAGCATCGCCTCGCGCGGCTTACTTGCTGGGCAACGCCTTGCTTGACGCCGCGGGTGTCGCCGCCGCTACGGCAGCGGCCCCTGATTCGTGCCAGCCGCCGCCCAGCGCCTTGTAGAGCGTCACGCGGCTGGTCAGGCTGGCCAGCTTGTAGGTCACCAGCGACTGCTGCGCCGCAAAGAGCTGGCGCTGCGCGTCGAACACACCAAAGTAGTCGTCCACCCCATTCTGGAAGCGCATCTCGGCCAGGCGCTTGGTCTCGCCGGTGTCGTGGATCAGCGTCTCCTGTGCCTTCACCTGGCGCTCGTAGGTGGTGCGTGCCGCCATGCTGTCGGCCACCTCACGGAAGGCGCTCTGGATGGTCCGCTCGTAGTTGGCGACGTTGATGTCGCGGCGCACGTTCGCCAGGTCGAGGTTGGCTTGGTTGCTGCCCGCGTTGAAGATCGGCAGCGTGAGCTGCGGCGCGAACAGCCAGGCCATGCCGCTGGAGAACAGCCCGGCGAGGCTGGCGCTCGCCACGCCCAGCGCGGCGGTGAGCGTGATGCTCGGGAAGAACGCCGCACGCGCCGCGCCAATGTTGGCGTTGGCGGCCATGAGCTGGTGCTCGGCGGCCACCACGTCGGGGCGGCGTTCCAACAGGCTCGAAGGTAGGCCAGTCGGAAACTCGGCCAGCAGGGGTTGGTTGTCCAGTGGTGCCGCGCTGGCCACCGAGGCCGGCAACGGCCCGCCGCTCAACAAGGTCAGCGCGTTCTCATCCTGCGCCACCTGCCGCGTGAACTGGTCCACCGCCACCTGCGCGGTCTGCACCTGGGTGTCGGCGCGGTGCTCGTCGAGCTGCGCCATGGCGCCGGCGCGCTTGCCGCGCTGGACCATCTCGGCGGTGTCCTGCTGGCTCTTGAGCGTGTCTTGCGACAGCTTGAGCAGCGCGCGGTCGGCCAGCAGCGTCAGGTACGTGTTGGCCACCTCGGCCACCAGGCTGATGTGCACGCTGCGCCGGGCCTCTTCGGTGGCCAGGTATTGCTCCTGCGCAGCCTGGCTCAGGCTGCGGACGCGGCCAAACACATCCAGCTCGAAATTGGTCATGCCAACGTTGGCGCTGTAGGCATTGGTATGCGCATCCTGACCGGTCGCGCGTAGCGCCGAGGGCAAGCGCTGGCTGACCAGCCCGGCGCCGGCGGTAATGGCGGGAAACTGCGCGGCGCGCTGGATCCGGTACAGGGCGCGCGCCTCGTCGATATTGAGCGTGGCGATGCGCAGGTCGCGGTTGTTGGCCAGCGCCTGCGCGATCAACTGCTGCAACGCGGGGTCGGCAAAGAAATCGCGCCAGCCGAGGTCGGGCGCCGCCGGGCCGGCCTGGGGCGCGGCCGCACCCGGCGTGGAATAGGCCGGCCCGTTCGGGTAGGCCGACGGGATGGGCGCGTCGGGCCGCTTGTAGGTCGGCGCCATGGAGCAGGCGGCGAGCGCCACCGCCAGCACGGCGGGCAACAAGCGCGGTAGTGGACGCATCGGAGGCATGGGAGGTGAGGGGAACGGCAGGCTACGCATAGTCGAGGGTTCCAGAACGAGAGGATGAATCGGCAAAGGGGCGATGGCGTGGCGCGTCGGCTCAGCCCGACAGCGCGCGCTGCATCAGGCGCGAGATGGCTAGGCGCGGTTGGCCCTGCGCCGCGATGTTGTGCGGTGGGTCGCCAAACAGTGTGCGGATCAGGCAGTGCCGGGCAGCCATGTCGGTGTGCAGCGCGATGCCGAGCAAGTGGCCGTGGCGGCGCACGATGCGGCACGGAATCCAGCCGGTTTGCTCAAGCCACAACGCGCCCTCCGCGTCCACCGGCAAGGCTGGCGCCAGCGGGGTGGTCACGCCCACGCCGTTGCACGACAGGTCGCGCGTGGTGACCGCAATTTCCTGGGTGCCCAGGCGTAGCCGGGCACGCGCGCGGTGCGGGAAGCGCTCTTCCTTGCGCGGGCGTGGCAGCTCCACGCACACCAGCAGCGAGGCGAGATAGAGCGTGAGCGAGATACCCGTCCACACCGTGTTGAAGGCCAGCCCCGACGATGCCGGGTCGACCACCAGGGCACGCCCCAGCCCCAGCGCCGACAGCGCCAGCAGGCCCGCATACAGCGCCGCGAACTTGCCGTGGATGATGAGCTTCGAGCGGTCCAGCCCCTTGTTCGTCACCTTGAAGGGCCGCCCGAACGGCCGCAGGATGGCGCTCGCCAGCGATGCGCTCACCGCCAGCGCGCAGACGATCTGCGTGACCTCGGTAAAGATCGGCAGCGCGCGCCGGCCGGTGATCCACATGCTGTAGCCCCAGTAGGCGATGAGCGCGGGCAGGCCGTAGGCGAGGAACTGCAGCGGCTCGCCGTAGAGCGTGGGCACGTTGAAGTACCAGTACAGCAGTGGCCCGAGCAGCAGCATCAGCGTGAAGGGGCGGCTGATCCAGTGCAGCATGCCGTGCAGGTAGTGCAGGCGCTGGGTGAAGGTATAGCCGCGGCCGCGGAAGGGGCCGTCCGCCGTGAGCGCGACCTGGATCGTGCCCAGCCCCCAGCGGCTGCGCTGGCTGATGTATTCCGCCAGGCCTTCGGCAGAGAGCCCCACCGAGAGCCGCTCGTTGAGCCAGCGCGTGACATAGCCGCGCGGCATCAGGCGATACGTCAGGTGGATGTCTTCGGTGACGGTGCCGGTGGGGAAGCCGCCGATCAGATCGATCAGGTCACGCCGCACCACGAACGAGGTGCCGATGCAGAACGCCGTGCCCCAGGCGTCCTTGGCCGGCTGCATGACGTCGAAGAAGGCGCGCTGCTCGTCCACCCAGCATTCGGTCGAGCGCAGGTTGTACTGGATCGGATCGGCGTTGTAGTAGAACTGCGGGGTCTGCACCACGCCCACCTTGGGGTCGGAGAACAGGCCGACGGTACGCAGCAGGATGGTCTTGTGCGGGGCGAAGTCCGCATCGAGCACCATGATGTAGGGCGCGCCGCCATCTTCGCTCTGTGCGCTCTTGAGCAGGCCATTGTTGAGGTTGCCGGCCTTGGCGTGCGCATTGTCGGGGCGGGTCACGTAGTGCGCGCCAACCTGCTCGCAGAACGCCTTGAGCCAGTCGCGCCGCGTGTCGTCCAGCACCCAGACGCGGAAGTCGGGGTAGTCGATGGCGAGCGCGGAGACGATGGTCTTCTCCAGGATCTCCAGCCCCTCGTTGTAGGTGGCGATGAAGATGTCGACGCGCGGTACCTTGGCCGCGCGCCGCAGCGCCGCCTCGCCGGCATCGGCCGCGCGCGAGTGGTTGGTGTAGCGCGAGAGCACGACGATGGAGATGAGCGTGTACGCCAGCGTCACGCATTCGAAGCCGAAGAAGACGTGCGACCACACGCTGGCAAAGTCCATGCGGAATTCGGGCAGCGTCTGCCCGGCGCGCCAGACCAGGTACACCAGCAGTAGCGTGGCGGTGATGCCGCCAAACAGGATGCGGTCGACCATGCGCTCGCGTTTGCCCAGCAGGGTCAGCACCAGCACGATCAGCAGCACGCCGCCGTTGATATCGAGCAGGTGCCGGTTTTCGAGAAAGAGATCAAACATCGTCACTCCTGGAGGATGGACTAGGAGGTGGGGGCAGCGGTGCCCGGGCACCCGGCGCTGCCCATGCTCAGGCAGCCGCCGGGACGAAACGGGTTCCACCCCGCCGCCGCGAGCACGGCCCACGCGGTGGCGCCCAGGTGCGGCAGGTGGAAGTAGTCAAAGTCTTCCGTGGTGGAGGTCGGGCCGATCGACAGGCCGGTGCGGATGCGCGCCTCCGGCGTGGCGTAGAGCAGGCCGGACGGCGCGCGCTGTGCCAGCAGCAGCGCCCACAGCGGGCGGGCATCGTCCTCCCGGCCGACCGCCTGCAGCGTGAGCGCCGCCTGGCCCGTGCCTTCGGTCCAGACCCCATCGGGATGCGCGTTGAACCCGTAGCCGCCGCCCGTGCGGTGCATGCGATCGACCCACGCTACGCTGCGGCGCCAGTCCGCCGGTGCGTCGGGCACCGCCAGCAACGGCCACAATGAGGCATCGAGCGCCGAGGGGTCGGCATTGGGGCTGTGCCCGTCGTCGCGCGTGCCGATCAGGAAGCGGCCTTCGCGCGCATCCCACATGGCCGAGACGAAACCGCGAGCACGCTCGGCGGCGGTGCGCCAGCGCGCATCACCTGTGCGGGCGGCAAGCCAACTGAAGACGGCGTACGCGTCGACGTTGTGCTCGGTGGATTTCCAGCCCTGATGGATCGGCTTGGGCTCGTGCCCGAACTCGCCGCCGATGTAGCCGGCGGGGGCGGTGGTATCGAGCCGGCCGGGCTCGACCCAGCGCATCAACGCGGCCGCGCCGTCGAGATAGCGCGCATCGTGCGTGGCCTCATGCACGGCCAGCAGCATCAGCGCGGCCCAGGCGACGTTGCCGGTGGCGGTGCCGGCCTGGTAGGCATCTTCAAACCAGCGCTTGGCTGGCGCGTCCCACCAGCCGGGCAGCGGCGCCGGGCCGGCCGGCAATGCACCGGCGCGGTAGGCATTGCGTAGGCGTGCATCGTGGTAGTGACGGTCCTGCTGGCTGGCTTGCAGCATGGCATCGGCAATGCGCCGCGCCGCGTCGGTGCGGCGGCAGGCCACCAGTGCGATGCCGGCGGCCGCATTGTCGTAGACGAACGCCGCTTGGCTCAGCGCAGGTGCGAGCGCGCCGCCCGGCGCGGCCTCGTAGCTGCCGAGAAAGACCGGCCCGGTGCCCGGCACCGCGTCAACGCGCTCGGCCAGCGTCTTGCATCCGGCCGTCAGCAGTTCGGCGCGCTGCGGCGGGGCGTCGGCGGCGTGGGCGGCTTGGGCAGCCTGGGCGGGGGTGACGGGCAGCACAGACAGGGCGAGCGGCAACATCAGCACCGTCGGCAACATCGCCAGCTGTGCCACCTTGCGCAAGAAGCGCGTGCTTGGAAGACGACGCATCGGCACGTGTTCGCAGCCGTCGTCAGATCAACGACTTGATGTGGCCCAGCCACTGCTGGCCGCGATCCGCCGCCGACTTCAGGTCCAGGTTGTTCACCCAATCCAGGTCGAGGTGGCCCAGCCCCGCCAGGTTGCCGCCCACCCAGCCCTGGTCAAGGCTGACCTTGGCCCAGCGGCCCATTGCGCAGCGTCCCGCTGCATCTGCGCCCAGGTTGCCGGGCAGCGACGCGAGCGGCTTGTCCAGCTTGGCGATCACGTAGATCTCGTTTTTCTCGATGGGCGGAAACGGCACGAAGTAGCGCGCCTGCTCGCCCTCGGACGCGGTCGGCAGCACCTCCGCCACCGAGGCGGGCACGGCGAGCGGCACGCCATCCATGCGCACCCGCAAGCGGGCGCCGGGCAGCAGGCTGTCGCTCAGGCTGCGCGGGAACACCGCCACCACGCGCGATTGCGTGCAGTTGCTGGCGCGGATCAACGTGGCGCCGGCGGCCACGCGCGTGCCGGTCGGCGCCAGCACGTCTTCCACCACGCCCGGCTCGTTGGCGCGGATGTCGAGGTTGGTGAGGCGGTCCAGGCGCTGCTTCTCGGCGTCGATCAGCTTGTCCACCGATTGGCCGTAGGCATCGAGCTGCGTCAGCTCGGCCTTGCGCTGCACGATGTCGGCATTGAGCAGCCGGCTGCGCTGCGCCAGCGCCGCGACCGGGCCGTCGGCGGCCGAGGTGTAGACCTTGTTGCGCGAGGCGTCGCTGGTGCCGATGGCGCTTTGCAGCTCGGCGGCGGCAGCGGCCTTGGCATTGGACAGCACCGACAACTGGTGGCGCGAGGCGTCGGTGTAGGCCTGGCTCACGGCGCCGGCCCATTGCATGGACTGGTTGCGGTTGACCACCTCCTCCTGCTGGTCCACCTGTGCGCGGGCCGCCGCCACACGTGCCTCCAGCGCCTGGATGCTGGCCGCATGTTCCTTTTGCGATGCGGCCTGATAGCGCTGCACGTCGTGGTCGGTGGCGGCCAGTTGGTTCTGGTCGCCTGCGAGCTGGGCTTGGGCGGCATCGCGCCGCTGCTGGTTGTCGAGCTTCTTGCCGGTCAGGTCGATCAGCAGGGCGCGGTCGATGTTGGGGTTCTGCACCGTCATCAGCGGCTGGCTGGCATCGAACGGCTTGCCGGCGGCCACGTGCTGCTCCGTCACCACCCCCTCCACCGGAGAGGTGATGAGGCTCACCTGTCCGTTGACCACCGCCCGTTCGGATGAGCGCGTGAAGATGGTGGGAAACATGATGGTCAGCACTGCCCACGTGATGAAGAGCACCACCCCGTAACCGGCCGCGCGCGGCACGAGGTGCCAGAGCGGGCGCCGCACCGCGAGCTGGCGGCGTTCCACCAGCTCGTCAGGTGCCAAATGCGGTGGCAAATGCGGCGCAGGGTCGGGCCCCAGGTGGGGCTCAGTCCGGCGATGGTCGAGTTGCTGATCAGACATGACGTTCTCCTGCATGGCAAAAAGCGCGAATAAAGAGACAACGGTTCCCCGCCAGCCCAGTGCTGCCAGTGAGCTCCGTTGGTTTGCAGGCAAAGCCAGTCCCTCACGCATGAGCATTGGCGTGCGGCTCGACCTGCATGTCCCCTAGACGCTAGTTGTCTGCAGTGCATCGCGACCGAGCATCCGTCGAGCCGGCGCACTGTGTGAGTGGACCGGCGGCACCGGTCCGTTTGTCAGCCCCGCCATGGCGGGGCTTTGATGAATGGTCTTAGAGCCTGTTTGGCAATGAACCACGATGGCACCCGCGGTCATGCTGCACCTGCAGCACCGCCGCGAGTTAAATTCAGGCTAGTGAAATCGCCCGAATCTTGCTGTAAGAAGATGTAAGGGCAGCTTTTATCACTCTTTAAAGTTTTCGCATGCGGTGATTTGATGTTTTTTCAAACCGCTTGTTATTTCTTCAAACACTGGCTTGACCGACCGGCCGGTCATCGGTGCCTTTCGGTTCAGGTTGGCCCGCGCCGCCCCCCAATAAGCGGGCCCTCGCGCCGAAAATGTAAGCGGATGTTGCGCTGCACGATCCTGGCCCGATGCTTGCTCTACCATGCGCGGTCAATGCCCGCTGGCGAGGTCGTTCTTGCCGACTGCCGGGCACTGCGCTTCACACACATAAGCGGATTCGCAACACATTGACGGATTCCGCACCTCGCGCGCCTGCCGCCACGTACCGGCAGGCGACGCGCTTCGCACAGACGGATTCTGGGGTTTTCGACGGTCGCACGCCGTGCATGCGCGCCGCAGTTGGCGCGCGGCAATTGACGCGCTGCAATTGACGCGCTCGGCCGGCCGCGTTGTTTGACACGAGAACGAGGAAACCATGAAGGCTGTCCTGCTGGAGAATCATCCGCTGCTGCGCGCCGGGCTTGCACAAATGCTCGCGCACCCCGCGCTGGGCCTGGACGTCAGCGCCCCGGAATGCCAAGACTGGTCCCAAGAGGCCCCCCAACTTGCTGATCTGCTCGTCATTGGCGTGGACGAAGCATTCGGCACGCTCGATGCCGCGCGATTGCGTGACGTCGTTGCGCGCAGCACGGCACGCCATGTGGTGGTGCTGGCCGCGCGCGTGTCGCCCGAAGAGGCGCATGCCGCCATGCTGTGCGGCGTGGATGCCTATGTCGCCAAGGCGCAATCGCCGCAGGTGCTGCTGGCCACGCTGCAGCTGGTGCTGGCGGGCGGGCAATCGTATCCACCGCTGATGCCGCGCGCCGCGGTGCCGACCGCGCCGGTACCGATGCAGGCCATCGATGCGGCCGAGGCCGCGCAGCGCTTGAGCGTATCGCAGCGGCAGTACGAGGTGCTGGTGCTGCTCTCGCGCGGGCACTCGGTCAAGGGCGTCGGTCGTCTGCTGGGCATTTCGGAAGCCACCGTCAAGACGCATGCGTGCACGCTGTACCGGCGCCTGAACGTGCGCAACAAGAGCGAGGCCGTCTACGCCGTCATGCGCCTGGGCATCCCGCTGGAGCTGCAAGGCGGGCCGGCCGCGACAGCGGCGTTTGTCAGCGTCGATTCGCCCGATGACGCTGCGTGCGACGCGAGCGGCGATGTTGCGCCCGCTGCCGTTGCGTCGGCCCATGCGCCGGCGGTTGTCTCGCCACGGTTTGCTGCCAACGACCACACAGCTCAATCCCGCTGGGCCGCAATGACGCGGGCCTTTGGCATGAGCGGCGAGCCGGTGCGCGTGGCCAACGGCACGCGCCGCTCCGGCATGGTCTGAGTGCGCTGACCGCGCCAACACGCCCGAGAATCATGGCGCGGGGGAGCCGAGCAGGCGGGTATCGATGCATCCGCCGGGGCTGGCAGCGGCCCGGCGAATGCGGTTTTGCCTCGACTACCGCTCGCCCGGGAAGGTATTGCCGAACATCGGATGACCGCCGGCCGATTCGCTGCGCGTCGGTTCGTCCTGCAACACGTCCCAATGCTCGACGAGCTTGCCGTCTTCGATGCGCAGGATATCCAAGGCGATCATGGCAGCGGGTTGGGCCGAGCTGGTGTAGCGGCTGTGCACCCAGACAAAGTCGTCTTTGGCGATGACCATGTCGTACTCGAAACGGATGTTGGCCAGCGTACGGACCAGGCCGAACAGCCCGTCGCGCCCGGCCGGGACGTGCCGGCTGTGCTGGACGTAGGCATCGGACCAGAACTGCGCCGCTTTGTCGTAGTCCTTCTGGTTGAACAGCGTGTCCAGCGCTTCCAGAACAAACGCTGTGTTCTTCTCTTCAAGTGTTGCAGTCATGACAGAACTCCGGTGATGTCTGACGTCGTGCCGCCTTTATTCAACGGGAATCGGGTTGTCGACGATGAACTGGTTGAACTGTTCGACAAACGCATGCTCGTTGGGCCCGGCGTTGTCGCGCAGCGGCTTGGCGGCGTCGACGACGACTTCGGTCGTGGCGGTTTCCAGGCGCGCCATCGTCTCGGCAATGAACGCGTCGAGCGGCATGGCGCGCGGGTCGCCGCTCTTGTGGATGAGATCCGTGTCGACCCAGGGCGGTGCGATCTCGAGCACGCGCACGCTTGTGTCGCGCAGCATGAAGCGCTGCGACAGCGTGTATGAGTGGATCGCGGCCTTGGTGGCGGAGTACAGGGCCGTTTGCGCGATCGGCACGAAGGCGAGCACCGAGCTGTTGTTGATGAGGGTCGCCTCGGGCTGCCGCTTCAGATGCTCGATGAAGGCGCCGCTCACGCGCACGGGGCCAAGCAGGTTCGTGTTGACCAGATGGACGGCCTGCGCGTCGTCAAGCGGGCCGCCGGCATCGTCGAACGGCATGATGCCGGCGTTGTTGATCACCACGTTCAAGGCCGGGTAGCGCGCGATCAATTGCGCGGCGACTTCGCGAATCTGCGCGGCGTCGCCGATGTCGAGTTCGACCGTATCGATGCCGGGATGCTGCTTGGCGATGTCGTCCAGCAGTGCCTTGCGCCGCCCCGCGACGATGACCTTGTTGCCGCGCGTGTGGAAGGCTTGCGCCAGTGCGCGGCCGATGCCCGACGTACCGCCGGTGATGAATACCGTGTTTCCGCTGAGTTTCATGATGCGTGCTCCTGATGAGGATCGTTTGGGTGCAGGTTCGATGGCCGGGGCTTATCGCCCCGTTGCCGCCTGCGTCGCATACCGCGGTGCAGGGGTGTTGGTGGACAACTGCGGGGACATGGCGCGCCGTGCGGCGTCATAGGCTTCCCACGCATCGCCGTCATGCAGCGACGGGATCGTCACGAGTTCGCGGCGGTCGAAACCCGTCAACGCGGCGTCGACCATGTCGGTGGCGGACATGACGATGTCCTTGGGCAGGTGCTCGAGCGGGAGGCCGCCGGTCTGCCAGAAATCGGTGGCGGTGGCGCCGGGCAGCACGGCCTGCACCTGTACGCCCTTGTCGGCGAGTTCGTGGTGCAGCGACTGGCTGAAGGCCAGCACGAACGCCTTGCTGCCGCCGTAGACGCCGTTGAGCGTCTCCGGCGAGATCGCGGCGATGGACGAGATGTTGATGACGGCACCCTTGCCGCGTGCGACGAAGCCCGGGACGGCGGCATACGTGAGGCGCGTGAGCGCGGTGACGTTCAGGTCGATCATCCGCGTCATCGCATCCGCGTCGCTGTCGAGCAGCGGCGTGTGCGTGCCCACGCCTGCGTTATTGACCAGCAGCGTGATGCTGGCGTCCTGTTTCAGCTTGGCTTCCACGGCGGCCAGCGCCGCGCGGTCGCCCAGGTCCGCGTCGACGATTTCGACGCTGCGGCGCGTCTCGGTCGTGATGCGGTTGGCCAGGGCGATCAGCCGGTCGCGGTTGCGCGCGACCAGGATCAGGTCGTAGCCACGCCGTGCCAGCCGGTCGGCGTAGACTGCGCCGATACCCGACGACGCGCCGGTAATCAGGGCAGTCCCTTGATGCGATGAGGTCATGATGTCGCTCCGTTTCGAAGGGGGTGTTGAATGCGTGAATGCATTCTGGCTTCGATTCGGTGCGACCGAAATGACGTTTATAGGTATGATTCAGGACGCGGCCTGACCGAAAACAGCGGGAGAACGGACATGCATCGGATCGGCTTTCTGATCAGCGACGGCTTCCAGATCATGGCGCTCGCGTCGCAGTCGGTATTCGAGTACGCCAACATGACGGCGGGCGAGGCGTTCTACACGCTTGAGAATTTCTCGGTGGCCGGTGGCGAGGTGCGCTCGTCGCTCGGCATGGCGGTGAACACGCGGTCGTTGCGTGGGAAAGCCGAGGTGGACACGTGGTTTGTCGCCGGGGTCAATGATCCGCTCAGCTCACCGGCGCCAGAGAAGATTCTGGCGTTCCTGCGCAAGGAGAGCACGCGCGCGAGGCGCATCGCCGGCATCTGCACCGGCGGGTTCGTGCTTGCGGAAGCGGGCTTGCTTGCGCATCGGCGCGCCACCACGCATTGGTATTTTGGGCGCGAGATGCAGAGCCGATTTCCGGATATCCGCGTCGAGGAAGACCGCATCTATATCGTCGATGGCCCGATCTGGACGTCGGCCGGCATGACGGCCGGCCTCGACCTGGCGCTGGCGATGGTGGAAAAGGATCTGGGCGCGGAGATCGCGCGTTCAGTCGCGCACAAGCTGGTCATGCATCAGCGGCGCGCGGGCGGCCAGTCTCAGCATTCCGAAATGCTCGATCTCGCGCCCAAGTCCGATCGCATCCAGAATGCGCTGAACTATGCGCGCCAGAACCTGGGCCGTGCGCTGACGGTGGAAGAGCTGGCCGAGGCCGTTCACCTGAGCCCGCGCCAGTTTAGCCGCGTGTTCACGCTCGAGACGGGGCAGTCTCCGGCCAAGGCCATCGAAGGCCTGCGTCTGGAGGCGGCGCGGCTGATGATCGAACAGAGCCGGCACCCGCTGGATGTCATTGCCAAGGAAACCGGTTTTCGCGATCGCCGCCATATGCGCGAGGTGTTCATGCGCGGGTTTGGCGTGCCGCCCCAGGCGGTCCGGCGTGATGCGCGCATGGAGCTCTGACGCCCCTTCCAGACCGGCGTGCCCCCATCCCCATTGGGCGCCACGCGTTCTCGTTGGCCGGGCGGTCGGGCAAACGTGCTAACCCGAAAGGTTGGATGCGGCACAGCATGGACTGCGCAATCGTTGCCGCCCGCGCGCCGGTCCACACGGCAAACGTATGTTGCGCTGCGAAGCGCGTGCGGCCTTCAAGCCTCCTGTCGGCATTGCGCGCTGACCCGGCGCGCGATCGCCTTGATTGGTACCGCGCGCGCGCCTATGCTTCGTTTTCCTGCAAGCAGAAGGCGCCCCGATCTCTCTCTCATTCGCCCTTGCAGTGCTCATGTGTCAGTGAACCAAGCCGACCGTCACGGGCATCCGTCCGCGACCAACCAAACATGCTGGAGTCGACTGTGCTGAGTCCCCATGAATTTGCCGTCCTGCTCTTGGTCAACGAGGGTGCCGAAGCCGCGGAATTGGACCGCGCGGATGTCGAGGCACTGATCGAGCACCAACTCGTCACGCTGGAGCGTCGTGGCCCCGACCGTTGCTACGTGCGTGTGACCCTCCAGGGGTATGCCTTTCTCAAAGCTTCCGGGCACGTTCGCGCAAGCGGGCAACGCGCGGTGGCCGCCGTGCATTGAGCGCATTGCCCGTCGCAAGAACGTCCCTGCATCACCCGTGTTGAGGCTGGCCGCGTCTTTTGCCTCGGCCCTGGTGTGCGCCGCACTCACCGTAGGGTTGGCGCAGGCGCAGCCACCGTCGTTCGAATCGTTCACCGTCCCGGCCGGCAGCGCGCCGCACGACGTTGCGCCGTCGCCTGACGGCACGGTGTGGTACACCGCGCAGGCGCAGGGTGCGGTCGGGCGGTTGGACCCGCGCAGCGGCAAGACCGACCGGGTCCCGCTCGGCGCTGGGTCCGCACCGCACGGTGTGATCATTGGCCCCGACCGGGCGGCATGGATCACGGACGGCGGTCTGAACGCGATCGTGCGCGTTGATCCGAAGACACTGGTTGTCACGCGTTTTCCATTGCCGAAGGACCGGCCCGGCGCCAACCTGAACACCGCGGTCTTCGACCAGCGCGGGCACCTGTGGTTTACCGGGCAAAGCGGCATCTACGGCGAGCTCGACCCGGTGCGCGCCAGCCTGCGCGTGTTCGATGCGCCGCGCGGGCCGGGGCCCTACGGCATCTGCTTGACGCCTGACGGCAGCCTGTACTTCGCGTCACTGGCCGGCAGCTATCTCGGCCACATTGACCCCGTGAGTGGCGCGGCGCAGGTCATCGAGCCGCCGACGCCGAAGCAGGGCGCTCGCCGCGTGTGGGCCGATTCGAAAGGGCGCGTGTGGGTGAGCGAGTGGAACGCCGGGCAGGTCGGCATGTTCGACCCGGCCACGCAGCAATGGCGCGAATGGCGGCTGCCCGGCAGCGACCCGCATGCATACGCGATCTTCGTCGACGACCAGGACATCGTCTGGCTCAGTGAATGGAGCGCCAATGCGCTGGTGCGCTTCGACCCGCGCGCGGAGCGGTTCGAGGTGCTGCCGCTGCCGCGCACCCACGCGAACGTGCGCCAGATGATGGGCCGCCCCGGCGAACTCTGGCTGTCCGAATCCGGCACCGACCATCTGCTGCGCTATCGGTCCCGCGCGGCAGATGCCAGCGGAAACTGAGCAACGCGTTGACCCTTGCCGACTAGCCGCGGGCCGAGGCCTTGTTCACGGCGACTGCCGCTCGGATGAGCGCCTTGAGCGCCGCCGCGTCCACCGTGTCGCCGTCATGGAAATCAATGGCGCGCCGGGTGTTGCCTTCGAGGCTGGAATTGAACAGGCCGGAAGGGTCCGCCACCGCGGCGCCCTTGGCGAACGTCATCTTCACGGCCTTCTTGTAGGTCTCGCCGGTGCAGAGGATGCCGTTGTGCGACCAGACGGGAACGTTCCACTTCCATTCCTCGACCACGGCGGGCTCCGCCTCCTTGATCAGGGCGCGCAGGTGGGCGAGCATCTCGCCGCGCCAGTCGCCAAGCTCTTCGATTCTTGCGTCGATCAACTCGGCTGCGGATGCAGCTGTCTCCGGCGGGCTTGTCTTCATGCGAACTGCCTCCTTTGGGGGCCCCGCGCTCGGGGCGTTGAACGTGGCTGCGCTCAACGCAGCCGCCCTCTCCGCAAATACGTTCGCGGGCCTGGACACCTGCGCGGCGGGCTCAGCCGAGCGGGCCGGGTGAAGTGGCCCTGCAATTGTAGGTACGTTCTCTGGGGTCGCCAGTGTCCGACCCCCCGAGCCGCAGAGAGAAGACGCTGCGCCGACCGCGCTAGCGCGGAACCCGCTGCGCCATCCACCGTCGATACCGCCGCGTCTCGCAGACGGTGGTCAACTGCTGCAACAGCAGCGCCCTGAGCGGCGACACCTGCGGATGCGTGCCGCGCCCCTCGCTGAGCCGCTTGAGCTGGAACTTGACCACCGCCATGTTGGCCACCGAGCCCAGCACCTTGTTCTTCCACGTGATCGGGCGCAGCACCGGCGCGTTGTTCTTGCCCGCGCGCCAGTCGCGCGGCAGGTTCGGGTCGATGGAAAGCGCGGTGGCAATGCCGACCATGCCGATACCGCTGTCGACCACCTGCTCAGCCACCGCGCGCCGGCGGATACCGCCCGTGACCATCAAGGGCATGTGTGCGACCGCCGCGATGTCGCGCGCGAACTCCAGAAAATACGCCTCCCGCGCGAGCGTGCGGCCATCACGCGCCTGCCCCTGCATCGCGGGGGCTTCGTAGCTGCCGCCCGACAACTCGACCAGGTCGACGCCCAGCGGGTTGAGCAGCTCAACCACGCGCTTCGCGTCATCGGGGCTGAAGCCGCCGCGCTGGAAGTCGGCCGAGTTCAGCTTGACCGACACCACGAACTGCGGCGACACCGCACCGCGCACCGACCGCACGATGTCCAGCAGCAGGCGCGCGCGGTTCTCGATGCTGCCGCCCCATTGGTCTTGCCGCTTGTTGGTGATGGGCGACAGGAACTGGCTCAGCAGGTAGCCATGGGCCGCGTGGATCTGCACGCCGGTAAAGCCGCTGCGCTCGGCCAGAAGCGCTGCGCGCGTGAAGCGTTGCTGCACCTCGGCGATGTCGGCGTCCGTCATTTCCCGGGGCACGGGAAATTGCTTGGACAGGGCACCCAGGTCCAACGGAATGGCGGAAGGCGCCAGCGTGGTCTGGCCGAGCGCCGCAGGCATCTGGCGCCCGGGGTGGTTGATCTGCATCCAGACATGCGCGCCGTGGGCCCGCGCGATCTGCGCCCAGCGCTGGAAGCGGTCGAGGTGCACGTCGTCTTCCAGCACCACGCCGTTCGGCCCGGTCATGGCGCGGTGATCCACCATCACGTTGCCGGTCAGGATCAGGCCGGCGCGGCCGTTGGCCCAGGCCTCGTACAGGCGCAGCAGCGCGTCGGACGGCGCGTGGTCGGCGTCCGCCATGTTCTCTTCCATGGCCGCCTTGGCCAGGCGGTTGGGGATCACTGCGCCATTGGGCAGGGTCAGGGGCGTGAACAGCTTCATGGGGGCATCCTCGGTTGACGACACCGTAACCCTAAGCTTAAAGTTAACTTGAATGTCAAGCGCTGGGAGTGCGCAAATGAAGATTGGTGAATTGGCCCGGCTGAGTGGCGTGGCCGCCTCGCGCATCCGGTTTTACGAGGCGAGCGGCTTGCTGCAGCCCGCGCAACGGCAGGCCAACGGCTATCGCGAATACGCGCCCGACACGTTGACCCGGCTGGAGATCATCCTGCGCGCGCAATGCGCAGGGTTCTCCTTGGAGGAGATCCGGGCGATCCTGCCGCCCGATCTGGACAACTGGCCGCACGAAGAGCTCCTGCAGGCCCTGCAGGGCAAGATCGACGAGATCGAAGTGCTGGAACAGCGCCTGGCGCAGAGCAAGCGCCACCTGAGCGCACTCATGGATGAGATCGGCAGCCAGCAACCCGGTGAAGACTGCGCGGGCAAGGCCAAGCGCATGCTGGACAAGCTCACTGAAAACGTGCCTGGACAAGCCCCGGTGGATCTTCAGGCGCGGCCTGCGAGAAAGCGCGCTTGATTCGCGCAGGCCCTAGGCCACCAACCGCGCCCGCCCCGATCGACCTGAGCGCCGCACCGACTGCGGCGGCTGCCCGAACACCCGGATGAACGCGCGCCGCATCCGCTCCGGGTCGGCAAAGCCCACCGCGCGGGCAATCCCTTCCAACGATTCGTCGCCGGCCTCCACGCGGGGGCGGGCGGCTTCCGCACGCAGCTTCTCGATGGCCTTGGCGGGCGTCTGGCCGGTCTCGGCAGCGAAGGCGCGGTCGAACTGGCGGCGGCTCAGGTGGGCGACCTCGGCCAGACGGTCGACGTCCAGCATCTCGTGCAGGTGTTCGCGCGCATAGCTCAACGCGCGGGCGATGCGGCTCGAGGCCGGGTCCAGCTCCAGCAGCGCCGAGAACTGCGACTGCCCGCCCGGCCGGCGGTGGTACACCACCAGCTCGCGCGCCACGGCGCGGGCCACGTCCACGCCCAGATCTTCTTCGATCAACGCCAGCGCCAGGTCGATGCCGGCGGAGATGCCCGCCGAGGTCCACACCGGCCCGTCGTGGATGAAGATGTGATCGCTCTGCACCTTGATGCGCGGGTAGCGCCGCTGCAACTGCGCCGCCATGCGCCAGTGCGTGGTGGCGCGGCGGTCGTCCAGCAGGCCCGCCGCCGCCAGCGCAAACGCACCCGAGCACACGCTCGTCATGCGCCGCGTGTGCCGCGCGGCTCCGTGCACAAAGGCGATCAGCGCGGCGGAGAAGGTGTCCTCGCGCGGCTCCGTGCCCCCGCTGATGATGAGCGTATCGAAGGCCGGGTCGCCAAGCCCCTGCGTCTGCATGACCAGGCCGGGCGCGCTCTGCACCAGCGCGCCGCCTTCTGACAGCACTTCGATGTGGTACGCCGGCTGCGACGCGGCCCGGTTGGCGACGTCGAAGGCCGTCAGCGGGCCGGTGAAATCCAGCAGGCTGCAGCCCGGAAACACCAGAAAGCCGATTCTGCGCATGATGTCCTGAAACGAGGGAATAACGTCATTTAGGACCGATCATCCTCCGCGACACTGCCGCTGTCAAACGCATTCCTGGAGCGAAGATCATGACCACCTTGGCGCTTTCTCCCACACCTGCCGACGCTGTTTCGCGCCACCACCGCTGGAAGGTGCTGGGCGTCGGGGTGGCGGCCAATGCCAGCTTTTCGGCGGCGTTCTCGGGCATTCCCACCACGGCGGTGTTCATCCGCTCGGCGTATCACCTGGGCAATGCGGAGCTTGGCGTTGCGCTCGGGTTGCTGGGCCTGGGCATCGCCATCAGCGAACTGCCGTGGGGCCTGCTGACCGACCGCTGGGGCGATCGCACGGTGCTGCTGGCGGGCCTGGGCCTGACGGCGCTGGCGCTGTTGGTGATGGCCTGCTTCGTGGCGCCGCTGCATGGCAATGCGCCGCCGCTGGCGTGGCTGGCGGCGGGCATGTTGAGCGTCGGTTTGCTCGGCGGTAGCGTGAACGGCTCCAGCGGCCGCGCGGTGATGGGCTGGTTCCGCGAAGGGGAGCGCGGCCTGGCCATGAGCATCCGCCAGACCGCCGTGCCGCTGGGCGGCGGCATCGGCGCGCTGGTGCTGCCGAGCCTGGCCGCGCATGCCGGGTTTGTGGCGGTGTACGGCGTGCTGGCCGCCGCCTGCGCACTGACGGCGGGGCTGACCTGGCTGTGGGTGCATGAGGCGCCGGACGTCGCGGCGCCAGTGTCAGGCGCCGCTGCCATACCTGCCGGCCCCGGCCCGCTGCGCGACGCCAACCTATGGCGCATGGCGCTAGGCATCGGTCTGCTGTGCGTGCCGCAGGGCGCGGTGGTCGCCTTTGCCACGGTGTTCCTGCGCGATTTCGCCCACGCCAACGTGCTCACGCTCAGCCTGACCATGGCCGCCGTGCAGGGCGGCGCCGCGGTGACGCGGGTCTGGAGCGGCCGCTGGACCGACCGCCACGGCAATCGCCGCGCCTATCTGCGCGTCTGCGCGCAACTGAGCGCGGTGCTGTTCGTCGTGCTGGCGGGCGTCGCCTGGGCCACGATGGCGTTGCCGGTCGAGCTGTCGATCATGCGCGGCGTGCTGATCGCCGCGCTTGTGGTGGGCGGGATTTGCGTGTCGGCGTGGCACGGCGTCGGCTATACGGAACTGGCCACGCTGGCCGGTGCGCAGCGCGCCGGCACGGCGCTGGGGTTGGGCAACACTGGGGCCTTTACGGCGCTTGGGCTGACGTCGCTATGTCTGCCGCATGTGCTGGCGTGGTCGTCGTGGCCGGTGGTGTGGCTGGTGGCGGCGGGCAGCGCCGTGTTGGCGTGGCGCGTGTTTGCGGCCGTACAGCGCTAGCGCTTCGTTGCGTACGCCAAGCAGGACAGCAGTGCGAGGACGGCCGTTCACGCGCAAGGGACGGTCTGATCGACGTCTATGACGCGAGCGGCACGCTGAAAAAACGCTTCGCGACCGGCGATGTGCTGAATGCACCATGGGGTATCGCGTCCGCACCGTCGGACTTCGGACCGTTCAGCAACAAGCGCATTGTCGGCAACTTCGGCGATGGCACGATTCATGCTGCCAGTCCTCGGGCCGGTGCTCTGGTGGGTACGCTCACACAAAAGTGCGGGACGCCGATCACGATTGCAGGTCTGGGGGTATCGGCTTCGGCAACGGGCTGAACGCGCAGCAGACCAATGCGCTATTCTTTGCGGCTGCCCCGAACGGCGGTACGAACGGCCTTTACGGTCGGCTTGATATCGGCCAGTAACTTTTACAAGCGTACAAGGCGAGGCCAAAGGCGTTCGCGACCGGACCGTCGGTGTTGCGCTGCCGGGGTGTGGTGCATGCTGCGCCTTCAGCGGCCGGCTAGAAATGCCATATCGCCTGGCCCACCCAGTGATTGTCCAGCGCCCCCTGGAATAGCGACTTGGCTCGCCCGACGGTGCCGATGTACCTATGGCGCGAAACCATCGCCTGTGCGCTCCAGCTCTCGTCGAGACGGCAGCCGTATCCCGCATTGGCGACGACTTCGGCACTCGTGGGCGTGGAGCGGTCGGGCAGTGTGAGCGACGAACCGCAAGGCCGGCAAAGAAGCCGGAGCCCAGGTACCGGCTCGCGGCTGCCTCCACCGACGGGCGGCCGTGGCTGATGTCATCGCCCGCCTGACCTTGTCGCTTGCTGCGCTGAGCGCGAAGCGCCACGCGTCGGACCCCGGAGGCCATCGCCAGCCGAGGAAGGAGGAACCGGGGCCGCGGCCACCGGTCACTGAGAGACCGGATATGAAAGGACGCAAGCGGGCGAATCAGCGGGCCAATCAGCGGGCGAATCGAAGCGGCCGATCTTGTGATGCGACGTTTCAACCATGGGTCAGCCGCCGTTTGCGCTTCGGCCGCCACTTGGTTTCCTTGGATAGCGGATGCCACATGAATCCGGATGACTTGAGCGCAGACCACAATCGCATAGCGCGTGACTTCAACCCTCGACCCATTTTTCTTCTTGCAGACATTTCGAACTTCGGCACAAGCATGACGACACCAGCCAATACCGGCCGTTCGCAGTCGGCCGCACGCTACGGTGGCGTAGCGATCATTCTCCACTGGACCATCGCTGCGGCGATCCTGTGCAATGTCGCACTGGCGTGGTGCGTGGATGCTCTGCCCGACGACTGGGTACGCCCTGCCATCGACACGCACAAGTCGATCGGCATCACCGCGCTTGGCCTGGTCCTGCTGCGCATTCTGTGGCGCATCTCACATCAACCTCCGCGTTTGCCTGACGCCTTTCCCAAATGGGAGCGCACCGTGTCGCATATCGCGCACGGGCTGCTCTACCTGATCATGCTCGGCCTGCCGATATCGGGATGGCTTCACGACTCGGCATGGAAAGACGCCGCCAGTCATCCGATGACGCTCTTCCATCTCGTCCCATGGCCGCGCGTCGGCTTTCTGACGCACCTTGAACCGCAGTTGAAAGAGCACATGCACGACGTGCTCGGCGCGGTGCACGCGTGGTTCGCATACGCGCTCTATCTGCTGCTGGCGCTGCATCTGACCGGCGTACTCAAGCACGCGCTGCTCGATCGTCAATCCGTCTTGCGACGCATGTGGCCATGAGTTCGGTGCTTCGTCCTGTCATGCCCGCAAAGCGCGATGGCGCGGGCAATCATGCGTCGTATGCCGCCGCGCTTTCCGAAGACGCGTTGAGCGATGCTTTCGCGAACGCATCCCCGCGCATCTCGCCGCGCGGCACGCCTGCCGCCGCGGTGCTGATTCACGGCTGCGTGCTTGCCTTGTGGATTGTGCTGTTCGCGCGGGCGTTCTTCCTGAGCGGCCTCCTGGCGTGGTCTGTCGGCATCGCCTACGTCATCTACGATACGTTGCTGCTCACGTTCGTCGCGCTCAAAACGGTGTCGCTGCTCAAGCCGCTTCATGAGCCGCCTGCCAAAGGGCCATTGCCGACGCTCGGTGTCGTCGTGGCCGCGTACAACGAAGCGGCGGTGCTGCCCGTCACGCTCAAGGGTTTGCTTGAGCAAGACGCGGCACCTCAACAGATCGTGATCGCCGACGACGGATCGACAGACGGCACGGCTGCGCTATTGACGCGCGAATACGGCCTGATCGAGCCGCCCGAAGGGCAGTCGAGTGCGCCGAGCACGCGATATCCGAACCTGGTCTGGCTGCGCCTGCCGCATGCCGGCAAGGCGCGTGCGCTGAACGCCGCCATTGCGCTGCTCGATACCGACACGGTGCTGACGGTCGATGCCGACACACGTGTTGCGCGCGACGCATGCTCAGCCATGCGTGCCGCTTTCGCGCGCGATCCGGAGCTTGTCGCGGCCACCGGCATCATGACGCCGATCTGCGCGAGAACCGTCACGGGCCGATTCTTTCAATGGTTCCAGACGTACGAGTACATCCGCAACTTCATCTCGCGCTTCGCGTGGATGCGCGCCGACAGCCTGCTGCTCGTTTCGGGTGCGTTCGCGTGCTTCAGGCGCGAAGCGTTGGTGAACGTGGGCGGCTTCGATCCTGAGTGCCTGGTGGAGGACTACGAGCTGATTCATCGCCTGCACCGCCACGCCGTCGAACATGGCAAGCGCTGGCGCGTTCGCGTGATCGGCGCAGCGCGGGCACAAACGGACGCACCGGGAACGCTGCCAGCGTTCTTGCGTCAACGGCGCCGCTGGTTTGCAGGCTTCCTGCAAACGCAATTCTGGAATCGAGACATCACGGGAAATCGCCGCTACGGCGCGCTCGGGCTGCTCATGATGCCGGTCAAGGCCATCGATACGCTTCAGCCGGTGTACGGGCTCACCGCGTTCGCGCTGCTGCTGATGTTTCTCTTCACGGGACGGTTCTCCACTGCGCTGCCGGTGTTCGGCGTCATCGTGGCGAAGATCGTCGCCGACCTCGCGTTCCATCTCTGGTCCGTTCACCTCTATCGCCGCTGGACGGGCGATCGCCGAAGCTCGCGTCTGCCGATGGCGGTTCTCGCCTGCATCGTGGAGCCGTTCAGTTTTCAGCTGTTGCGGCATACCGGCGCGGCACTGGGCTGGCTGCACGCGCTGACCGCGCGGAAAAGCTGGGGCGTGCAGGAGCGGGCAGGGCTCGTCGATATGGATCGCATTTGAGCTAAGCGCGCTCGTACCTCGGCTCAGTTTCTTCCTATAGTGACCGGCATGCCGCCAAGCGTTATGGCTGCCGATCATCACAAAAGACGAGGGAGCCGCCATGCCAGGGCTGAACGCAATCGAGCACGTGGTCGTGCTGATGCTGGAGAACCGGTCGTTCGACAACCTGTTCGGCACGCTGTATCCGAAGAGCGCCGAGTTCGACGGCCTCTCGGGCGAGGAAACCAACCCCGACGGCAGCGGCGAGCCCGTCCGCGTGTGGACCTCGCCCACGCCGGTGCCGCCCGGCACCATGATGCTGCCCAGCCCCGACCCCGGCGAGCTTTTCACCGACATCAACCAGCAGCTCTTCGGCGCACAGGTGCCCGGCCAGCAAGCGCCGGGCATGCAGGGCTTCACCACCAACTACGCCAAGAACGGCGGCGACCCGCGCAACATCATGCATTGCTTCGCGCCGGAGCACGTGCCGGCGCTCACCACGCTGGCGCGCAACTACGCCGTGTGCGACGCGTGGTTTGCCTCCGCGCCGTGCCAGACCTGGCCCAACCGGTTCTTCATGCATACCGGCACGGCGCATGGCTATCCGAACAACTCGCCGGTGCATTTTCCGTATCTGATGCCGACGCTGTTCAACGCGCTCGACGGCGTGGTGCCCGACGGCTGGGCCATCTACTACCACGACTTCCCGCAGTCGCTCACGCTCACGCACCTGTGGATGCACTCGGACCACTTCCACCTGTTCGACGACTTCCTCGACGACGCGGCGGGCGGCAAGCTGCCGTCGTACAGCTTTATCGAGCCGCGCTACTTTGCCGATCTCGACTGGCCCAACGATATGCACCCGCCGCACGACGTCGGCTATGGCGATGCGCTGGTGGCGCAGGTCTACAACGCGCTGGTGCAATCGCCGCAGTGGCCGTCGACCATGCTGATCGTCACCTTCGACGAGCACGGCGGCTGCTTCGACCATGTGCCGCCGCCGAATGTCGTGCCGCCCAGCCCGCCGCAGCCTGGCCAGTTGTTCGCTTTCGACCGGCTGGGGGTGCGGGTGCCGGCGGTGGTGGCCTCGCCGTGGGTGCCAAAGGGCACGGTGTTCCGCTCGCAGGGCGCGCAGCCGTATGACCACACAGCAATCATTCGCACGCTGCGCAACCGCTACAACATCCAGACGCCGCTGACCGCACGCGATGCTGGTGCGCCGGATCTGGCCCAGGTGCTGTCGCTGACCGCGCCGATGCTCGACAACCGCGACGCGGTGGCCGCCCGCGCCATGACGCCCGACCCCGACGGTCTGCTGGTCGCGCGCAACGCGCCGCTCAACGATTTCCAATGGGCGCTGCATGAGGCGGCGGCCTTGCTGGCGCCGCTGGGCTCCGGGGTCTCCATCGACGACCACGTGCGCGACCTCTCCACCGACCAGCAGCCGCCCGTGCCCGCCGCGCAGAATGCCGCGCAGGCTGTGCAGCACATCAAGACCGTGCTGGATTCGATGAACATGCCGTATTCGGGCCAATAAGATGCCGCCCGCCATGCACATCCGCCCATTCCGCCCCGGCGACGCCCCGGCCCTGCACGCCATCTTCTATTCCGCCGTCCACCAGCTCGCGAAAGGTCATTACACCGCGGCGCAACTCGACGCGTGGGCGCCAGCAGACTACGACGCGCGCCAATGGGCAGAGCGAATCACCCGCAACCGGCCTTTCGTCGCGGAGATCAACGGCGTGCCGGTGGGCTACGCCGACCTGCAGCCCAACGGTTACATCGACCACTTCTTTGTGGCCGGCAACCATGCGCGCCAGGGCGTTGGGCAACGCCTGATGAATCACCTTATCGAGCAGGCCGCCGTGCGCGATATCTCGCGCCTGGAGGTGCAGGCCAGCCGCACGGCTGAACCTTTCTTTATCCGTAACGGCTTTACCGTGGTGGCTCGCCAGCAAGTGACGGTGCGCGGCGTGTCGATGCCCAACGCATTGATGATCCGCGCGCAGGTCTGAACATCGGTTTCGCTGCTGCCTTGGGCCCGCAAAGCTTTGCGGGCCGGTGGGGTGCGGTCTCGGATGCCCGCCCTGGTGCTGCTGCGATTAAAGAACAAATTCAATCTGTCGTTACCTCTGCTTATATCGGCGCCTTGCTGCGCCGACGAAGAGATTTTCCACTCGGTGTTGGCAGAGATATGAAGACGCTTTCCATCAAGGCCCGGCTGGCGCTGGTGCTGTTTGTTCTGGCAGTGTTCCTGGCGGGCGTCGGCGCGCTGGGGCTGGTCGGCAACCTGCGCTCCAACGCGGCGCTCAAGGAGACCTACAGCAACCAGCTCGCCTCGGCGCGTGCGCTGGGCCAGGCGATTGCTCGGGTGGGGCAGACCCGTACGGCGCTCGATCGTGCCATCTATGAAACGGACGACGCTAAGCGCGCGCTGCTGCTCAAGGCCGCCGAGGACCGCTACAAGGAGGGCCTCGCCGCCTGGAAGGCCTACAACGACCTGCCGTTTGCCACGGCGGAAGAAGAGCGCACCGCAGGCGAGGCCAAGACCGCGCTCGACGCGTTCATGAAGGACGGCATGGAGCCGACCTTCGCAGCCTTCCAGCGCAATGACATCGAGGGCGCCAAGCCCTTTGTGCTGGACAAGCTCTATACCCTGTCGGCGCCGTACCTGGTCAAGCTGGACCGCCTCGATGCGATCCAGTCCGAAGTGTCGTCCGCCGCCTACGCCGACGCGCAGTCCTTCTTCACCAAGCTGGTGTGGGCGTTCGTGATCGTGATCGGCCTGGGCGTGGTGCTCGCGGCCGGCTGCTACGTGGTGCTCTCGCGCGCCATCTCGCTGCCGCTGGCCGAGATGCTGGTGCACTTCAAGGAAATCGCCGCCGGCAACCTGACCACCGAGGTGCGCATCCGCTCGCGTGACGAGATGGGCGTGCTGATGGAAGGCCTGCAGCAGATGCAGGGCAAGTTGAAGGAGACCGTGGTGACGGTGCGTCGCGGCAGCGAGTCGATCGCCTCGGCCACGCAGCAGATCGCGGCGGGCAATACCAACCTGTCGCAGCGCACGGAAGAGCAGGCCAGCTCGCTGGAGGAAACCGCCTCCAGCATGGAAGAGCTGACCAGCATCGTGAAGCAGAACGCCGACAACGCGCGCCAGGCCAGCACGCTGGCGGTGAGCGCGTCCGAGATCGCCCAGCAGGGCGGCGCAGTGGTGCAGGACGTGGTGACAACCATGGGCGAGATCAGCACGTCGTCGCGCAAGATCACCGACATCATCGCCGTGATCGAAGGCATTGCGTTCCAGACCAACATCCTGGCGCTCAACGCGGCCGTGGAAGCCGCCCGCGCCGGTGAGCAGGGCCGCGGCTTTGCGGTGGTGGCCGGTGAAGTGCGCACGCTGGCGCAGCGCAGTGCCGGTGCCGCCAAGGAAATCAAATCGCTGATCGAAGATTCCGCTACGCGGGTGGAATCGGGGTCGAGCCTGGTGGCACGTGCGGGCAAGACGATGGAAGAGATCGTCGTGGCCGTGAAGCGCGTGACCGACATCATGGGCGAGATCAGCGCGGGCTCGGCCGAGCAAAGCAGCGGCATCGAGCAGATCAACGAAGCCGTCACGCAGATGGACGACGTGACGCAGCAGAACGCGGCGCTGGTCGAGCAGGCGGCTGCTGCCGCGCAGGCGCTGGAAGAACAGGCGGACGAACTGCGCCGCGCCGTGGCGGTGTTCCGCGTGGCGATGTAACGCCTGGGCACCTGATGGGTTGCCCCGGCAGCGAGCTTGCCGGGGCAACGCTACACTGCGGAGTCGGTCTTCGGGCCGGCTCCGCATTTTTTTTGCGCGCGTATTCATAACGATTATTCGGAGGTGTCATGCGTTTCCAGTGTCGTCGTGTTCCCGTTCGAGCCATGGTGTTGGGCGCCGCGTTGGCGTGCAGTGCCGGGGCCTTCGCTCAGACCGCCCAGTCCATCCCGGCCAGCAAGCTGCCGTCCGCCACGCTCACGCCCGAGCAGCAGCGCTACCACGACATCTACAAGGAACTGGTCGAGATCAACACGACGCACTCGGCCGGCGACACCACCCGCGCGGCGCGCGCGATGGAGAAACGCCTGCGCGATGCCGGCTTTGCGGCCGCCGACATGCAGGTGATCGAGCCCTTCCCCAAGAAGGGCAACCTCGTGCTGCGCTACAAAGGCACGGGCGCCAAGCAGCCGATCCTGCTGCTGGCCCACATCGATGTGGTGGAAGCCAAGCGAGACGACTGGAAGACCGATCCATTCCGGTTGCAGGAGACCGATGGCTACTTCACGGCGCGCGGCTCGATCGACGACAAGGCGATGGCGTCGTCGTTCGTGTCGGTGCTGGGGCAGCTCAAGCAGGAGGGCTTCAAGCCCTCGCGCGACATCATCCTCGCGCTGACCACCGATGAGGAGCGCGGCGACGTGCCCAGCAACGGCGCGTACTGGATCGTCAAGAACAAGCCCGAGCTGGTGAAGGCCGAATTCGGCATCAACGAGGGCGGCGGCGGCGAGCTGCGCGCCGGCAAGCCGGTGCTGCATCGCATCCAGGTGGCCGAGAAGATGTACACCACCTATGAGCTGGAGGCACATGACGTGGGCGGCCACAGCTCGATCCCGACCAAGAGCAACCCGATCTATGCGCTGACTGCCGCGCTCGATCGGCTGGGGGCGTACCAGTTTCCGGTCAAGCTGGCGGACGTGACGCAGACCTACTTCGCCCGCAGCGCGCCGCTGGCGACGGGGCAACTGGCCGAGGACATGCGCGCGGTCGGCACCGGCCACCCGGACCAGGCGTCGATCGATCGCCTGTCGGCCATGCCGTTCTATAACGCACAGCTGCGCACCACCTGCGTGGCCACCATGGTCAACGCTGGGCACGCCGAGAACGCGCTGCCGCAGTCGGCCAAGGCAACGGTCAATTGCCGCATCCTGCCGCATGATGACCCGGCCGACATCGACCGCCAGCTCAAGCAGGTGATCGGCAACGACAAGATCAGCGTGCGCTACGTCAACCAGCCGCTCGCGAGCCCTGCCTCGCCGCTGAGCGGCGATCTGGTGAAGACCGTCGACACGCTCACGCAGCAGATGTGGAACGTGCCGGTCATCCCCGCCATGAGCACCGGCGCCACCGATAGCCGCTTCATGCGCAACGCGGGCATCCCGATGTATGGCGTGTCGGGCCTGTTCACCGAGCCGGCCGATTACCGCGCGCATGGCCTGGACGAGCGCATCGAGATCGCCCGCCTGTATGACGGCCGCGAGTTCCTCTATCGCCTCGTCAAGCAGCTTGCAGAGTAGGCACGCTGCCGCGCCTGCGTTCTGCGGGCGCGGCTTGTTCCCGTTTTGGTTTAGATGAAGCCGCCGTCGGTCAGCAGCGTGCGGCCGGTGATCCAGCGCGCGTCGTCGGAGGCCAGGAAGGCGATCGTGTCTGCGATGTCCTCGGGCTCGGCCAGACGGCCCAGCGGCGTCGATTCACGCATGCGGGCCCTCACCTCGTCGGGGATCGGTGCGGTCATGTCGGTGCGCGTGAGCGCCGGCGCCACCGCGTTGACGGTGATGTTGCGCGGCCCCAGCTCCAGCGCGAACGCCTGCGTGAGCGCGCTCACTGCCGCCTTGCTCGCGGCATAGACCGACAACCCGGCCCGCGGCTTGTACGCCAGGCTCGATGACACGTTGACGATGTGCCCGCCGCGCGCCGGCACATGCGGCAGCACCGCCTGCGACACCAGGATCGCCGAGAACGCGTTGGTGCGGAACTGCTCGTCGAAGGACGCCTGGTCGATGCTGCCCACCGGCTGGTTTGCGAGGATGCCCGCATTGTTGACGAGGATGTCGATGGCGCCGAAGGTCTCCCGCACGGTGCTGACCATCGCGTTGACAGAGGCGGCGTCGGCCACGTCGGCCTGCACGGCAATCGCCTCCGCGCCGGTGGTGCGGATGGACTGGATCACGGCGTGGGCTTGGGCGTCGTTGCTGCGATAGACGACCGCCACGCGGGCACCGTCGGCGGCCAGGCGGCGTGCAACCGCCGCGCCAATGCCGCGCGAGCCGCCGGTGACGATGGCGGTGCGCCCGGCAAGGCGCGGGGCGGGGGACTGGGTTTGCGGGTTCGACATGCTGTTCTCCTGAAATGGATGGCGAGGTTTCGGGAGAACAGGTTACGAAGCAGCCACCCCGCGCGCAGCCGGCGCTGCCGCGACGCGGCGTTCCAGCAGCGGAACGAGGCGGCCTACGCTTGCTGGCGCTTACGGTATTCCGCCACCTTGTGCCGGTTGCCGCAGACCGCCATGCTGCACCAGCGCCGCTTGTGCGATTTGGTGCGGTCGTAGAACCACAGCGTGCAATCCGGATGCTCGCACACGCGCACTAGCTGGAATTCGCCCTCAGCCAGCAGCTGTGCGGCGGCCTCGGCCAAGGGTGCCAGGCACTGCTCGACCGAATCGGTCGGGCGCAGGCGTTCCACGCGTGGCGTGTCACCGTCCCACACCAGCACGGGGTGGCTGGGTGCCTGCCGCAGGAACACGTTGAGCGCGTCCGCGCTGGCGGCGTGGCCGGCTTTGCGGGCCTCCACCAGCGTGCGGATCGCCTCGCGCAGGTGCCGCGCCACCGCCAGCAGGACCCCCGCCGGGTAGCGGCCGGCAAGCGGTCCGGCCAGCCAGCCGGCACGCACGAGCCAGTCGGAAACATCGGCATCGGATTGCCAGAAATCGTGCGACTGGCCATCGACGTTGGCCACGGTGTTGAGCATGTCGAGCACCGGGTGGTCGGCGATCAGGAGCGGGGTATCTGCGGCGGGCGAGGACATGGCGGCGCGTGGAAGGGGTGATGTGCGGATTGTAACCTTTTTGCTGGCTGTATATGAGTTACATGAGGGCTCATGCCTTGTCCGCGCAAATCTGGTGCGAAGACCAGCGCATTACCATGTGCCCATCGCAACTGTTTGCCGGAGATGATCATGAACGCATGGCCCGATGCCCGCGTGCTGACGTTGTTCAACATCGACGTGCCCATCGTGCTGGGACCGATGGCCGGCGTGGCCGGCGCGGAGCTGGCAATAGCGGTGGCGCGCGCCGGCGGCCTTGGCTCCCTGCCGTGCGCGATGCTCAGCGCCGAGCAGATCCGCCAGCAGGTCGAACAGTTCCGTGCCGCCGTGCGCGGGCCCATCAACCTGAACTTCTTCTGTCACACGCCGCCCCAGCCCGACCCGGAGCGAGAGGCCAAGTGGCGCGCGCACCTGGCGCCGTACTACGCCGAGTTCGGCATCGATCCCAACGCGCAGGCGCCGGCTGTTAACCGCGCGCCGTTCGACGCCACCACCTGCGCGCTCGTCGAGGAACTCAGGCCCGAGGTGGTGAGTTTCCATTTCGGTTTGCCGGCGCCCGAGCTGCTGGCGCGCGTGAAGGCCACAGGTGCGAAGGTCATCTCCGCTGCCACCACCGTGGAAGAAGCGCGCTGGCTGGAAGCGCGCGGCGTCGATGCCATCATCGCCATGGGCAACGAGGCGGGTGGGCACCGCGGAATGTTCCTCGCCAAGACCATTGAGTCGCAGGTCGGTACGTTTGCGCTGGTGCCGCAGGTGGCCGATGCGGTGCGCGTGCCCGTGATCGCCGCGGGTGGCATTGCAGATGCGCGCGGGCTGGTGGCCGCGCTGGCGCTGGGCGCCTCGGCCGTGCAGATCGGCACCGCCTACATGCTCTCGCCCGAGGCGACGACCTCGGCCATCCACCGCGCCGCGCTCAAGCAGGCGACCGACGCCGATACCGCGTTGACCAACCTGTTCACCGGCCGCCCCGCGCGCGGCATCGTCAACCGGCTGATGCGCGAGATCGGGCCGATGAGCCCCTTCGCTCCGGCCTTCCCGACTGCCGGCGGTGCATTGGCGCCGCTGCGCGCCAAGACCACGTCCGATGGCTCCGGCGATTTCATCAACCTGTGGTCCGGCCAGGCCGGCCAGTTGGCCACGGAAGACAGCGCCGAGGCCATCACCCGCCGCATCGCCACGCAGGCGCTCGAGCGGCTGGCGCCGGCACACAGTCTCGCCTGAGTTTTCCTGCTGCATCACTTCCCGCGCGGGCACGCCACATGGCGTGCCCGTTTTGCTTTGGCATCACGAATCGGAATGCGATCGATGGAAAAATATCATGTAACTTGAAAAAATATATTTAGACGGTTACGATGCGTTCCTGTGCAGTTCCCAAAACCCCATCAGGAGCCTTGCCATGAACGCCCCCGCACAAGCCGTCGACCTCGTCATCGATGCCTACGCCCCCATTGCCGTGCGCCATCGCACCGAGGATGTCGACGGCGTGAACGTCTTCTACCGCGAGGCCGGCTCAGCTGATGCGCCCACCGTGCTGCTGCTGCACGGCTTCCCGAGCGCCTCACACATGTTCCGCGACCTGATCCCGCAACTGGCCGAGCGCTATCACGTGGTGGCGCCCGACTTGCCCGGCTTCGGCCTGACGCAGGTGCCGGACGGCTTCCGCTATACCTTCGACAATCTGGCACGCGTGGTGGATGGCTTCACGGAGGCGCTCGGCCTGGCGCGCTTCGCCGTCTACGTGTTCGACTATGGCGCGCCGGTCAGTTGGCGGCTGGCAATGGCGCACCCGGAGCGCATCACGGCCATCGTCACGCAGAACGGCAATGCCTACGAGGAGGGCCTGGGTGAGGGCCCGTGGGCACCGGTCAAGGCGTACTGGGCCCACCCGGACGACGCGCACCGGCGCGAACTGCACATGCTGGTCTCCGACGAGATGACGCAATGGCAGTATCTGAACGGCGTGCCCGATCCGACGCGCGTGGCGCCGGACGGTTACCTGCTCGACCAATATTTCCTCAGCCGCCCGGGCCAGCTCGACATCCAGATGGACCTGTTCCTGGACTACGCGAGCAACGTGGCGCTGTATCCGGCGCTGCACCAGTACTTCCGCACGCACCGTCCGCCGCTGCTGGCCGTGTGGGGCCGCAATGACGCGATCTTCATCCCGCCCGGTGCCGAAGCCTTCCAGCGCGATCTGCCGCAGGCCGAGGTGCACTTTGTCGATAGCGGCCACTTTGCGCTGGAGACGCACCATGAGGAAATCGGCGCGCGCATGCTCGATTTTCTCGGCCGGGTGGTGAAGTAGCCGCGCGCCTTCAGGCGAGCGGTCGCATGGTGGGTTCGCTGGCGAAACGCTCGCGCAGGAACGACACCAGCGCCTTGACCGACGGCGGCACGCCCGCCCGCGACGGATACAGCGCGTGCAGGTCGGCCGGCTCGGGCATCCAGCCTGGCAGCACGGTGCGCAGGCGGCCGTCGGCCAGGGCCGCATGGCAGCAGTGCTGCGGCAGTATGGTCAGCCCGAGCCCGGCGATGGCGGCTTCGCGCAGCGCGATGATGTTGTCGGAGGCAAAGCGCGGGCGCACGGGCAGGGCCAGGCGATGGCCCCGGGCGTCCTGCAGCACCCAATCGCGGCAGCGCGCGAGCGTGCCCTGGCCCAGGCACGGCAGGTCGTCCAGATCGGCGGGCGTGGCCGGTGCGCCCGCGCGCGCAATCAACGCAGGACTGGCCACCAGCACGCGAGGTGAACTGGCCAGATGCCGCGCGACCACATCGCGCGAAGGCAGCGGCCCCGTCGCCGCGCGGATGGCCACGTCGATGCGCTGCTCAATCAGATCGACATAGGTGTTGGAGAGGTCCAGCTCGACGCGCAGCTTCGGATGCGCATCGGCAAACTCGGCCAGCCAGCCGGCGAGCAGTGTCTCCGCCAGCAGCGGTGAGGTGCCCACGCGCAGCACGCCCGCCGGCTCGCTGCGTGCGGCGCCGGCCAGCGCCTCGATGGCGGCCGAGGCATCGGCCATGTCGCGGGCGTGCCGATATACCGCCTCGCCCACCGGCGTGACCGACACGCGGTGGCTCGAGCGCTGCAGCAAGCGCGTGCCCAACTGTGTTTCCAACTCGGCAATGCGCCGGCTCAGGCGCGACTTGGGAATGCCCGTGGCGCGCTCGGCGGCAGAAAAGCCACCGGCTTCCACCACGCGGGTGAAGAGGTAGAGATCGTCGAAACGCTTCATGTTCCTGTCCTGCCTGGCGCGCGGATGCGAGAAGACGTGCCTTGGCGCCGCCGCGTGTCAATAAAGTTCGAGATCGTCGCAGAAGTTGTGTCTTGTGTGTTGCCGCGTCGGCGGGAAGGTGTTCTGGCGAGTTGTTCAGATTGCACTGATTTTCTAACGGTGCAGAACGATTCACAGCGACTCCAAACCAACAAGCAAGAACACGTTTTCGGAATAGACCATGAGGACAACGACATTCAAGCCCCGCACGCTGATCGCCTGCGCGGCGGTTTCCTGTGTGCTGGCTGCCTGCGGCGGTGATGATGGTGGTGGTGGCGGTTCGGGTGGCGGCTTGAAGCCGGACGGCGGCCCGCAGCGGGCCACCGTGCCGATCAGCCAGACGGTCTTGTCAGACGGCACCACGCGGTACTCCATTCCCGTGACCATTGGCAATGCGCCGCCGGTCAATGCCATGCTCGACACTGGATCGTGGGGGCTGCGCGTGCTGCCCGGTGCGGTGCCCGCCAGCGCCTATACGGCCTCGGCCACCACCACGTCTTATGCCTATGGCGCCGGCGTAAGCCTGATCGGCAACAACGCCACGGCCAACCTCACGCTCGGCTCGCTGCCGAGCGCGGCACCCGTGCCGATGATGGCGATCTCCAGCCTTGCCTGCATGCCCGCCAATCCGCATTGCCCGGCCAGCAAGATGAGCATCGACGAATACGGGATCGGTGGCGATGGCCTGCCCAACGAGGGCTTCAAGGCGATCATCGGCGTGGCGTTGGGCTTCCAGGCGCCGGCACAGGGCGAGGGCGTTCCCAGCCCGTTGCCTTACTTTGGGCAGGGACAATTCATCGTTAGCCTGCCGGCACCGGGGCAGGCAACCGGCACGCTGACGATCAACCCGACCGCCGACGACCTGAAGGGCTTCACGATGTATGCCCTCAAGCAATTGCCGACCGCGTTGCCGAACGGTGTGCCGGCCTGGAACGTGCGGCAGCTGCCGGGCTGCCTGGCCAACACGGCGACCGGCAAGTCGTTCTGTGCACCGACCATGCTGGACTCCGGCACGGGCAGTGTTGTCGTGGGCGGCACGGCCAGCGAACCTGCGCCGCCCTTCGCGGCGAACGACGCGGCCGTGTTCTCGGTGTCCGGGCCCAATGGCACCGTCAAGTCGCCGGCCTTCACGGTCGCGGCAAGCGGGATCACGCACGTCGCATCCCAGACCGCCGCGACCGCGCAGATGGTCGCTGGCGTGATGCCGTACCTGTACTTCGACGTGTACTACGACGCGACCAACGGCCAGATCGGGCTGCGCCCGAAGTCGTGACGACGGCAGCGCGCTGACCGTTGCATCAGCGCCGCAGCGCGTGCGCTCCGAGGCGGTGGCGATCGTTATACTGATGCGATTGCCGGCCGCCTTTTTTCTCATGTCGATCCAACACGCCCTGCTGACCTCCCTGCTGGAAAAACCGTCGTCGGGCTACGAGCTTGCTCGCCGCTTCGACAAGTCGATGGGCTATTTCTGGAGCGCCACGCACCAGCAGATCTACCGCGAGCTTGGCCGCATGGCCGAAGCCGGTTGGGTGAGCATGGAAGAGGAAGAGGACGGCCGCAAGAAGACCTACACGGTCTTGCCGCCGGGCCGCGAAGAACTCGCGCGCTGGGTGCTGGAGCCGACCGTGTCGTCGGACAATCGAGAGGAAGTGCTGGTGAAGTTGCGTGCCGAGGCCGTGATCGGCCCGCTCGGCTTCATCGACGAGATGCAGCGCCTGATCGAGCAGCATCGCACGCGGCTGAATACCTTCCGCGAGATCGAGCAGCGCGATTTTTCGGCGCCCGATCTCACGCGCGCACAGCGCCTGCAACTCGCTGTGCTGCAGCGTGGCATCGTCTATGAAGAAGGCTGGCTCGCGTGGGCAGACGATGTGTTGCCGTTGCTGGAGCCAGCCTCGGTGACTGCTTAACTGCTTAACTGCTTAACTGCTTAACTGCTTGACGGCTTAGACCGTCGCCTTGCTACCCGCCGGGGCGCGCAGCGCCTCGATGTGGTTCAGCCGGCGGCGCGCCACCTCGAACTCCTCGGCAAAGCGCTTGACGAGTTCCGCTGCCGGCACCACGCGCTTGACCGCGCCCACGCCCTGGCCGGCACCCCAGATGTCCTTCCACGCCTTGGCCTTGGCACCGCTGCCCGAAGCGAAGTTCATCTTGCTCGGGTCCGATTCCGGCAGCGCGTCCGGGTCCAGGCCGGCGCCCACGATGCTCGCGCGCAGGTAGTTGCCGTGCACGCCGGTGAAGAGGTTCGTGTAGACGATGTCGCTGGCGGTGCTCTCCACGATCGCTTGCTTGTAGCCCTCGATCGCGTTGGCTTCTTCGGTGGCGATGAAGGCCGAGCCGACATAAGCGAGGTCTGCGCCGGCCGCCAGCGCCGCCAGGATGGCGTTGCCGTTGGCGATGGCGCCCGACAGCAGCAGCGGGCCGTCGAACCATTCACGGATCTCATGGATCAGCGCAAACGGCGAGGTCGTGCCCGCATGGCCGCCTGCGCCGGCCGCCACCGCAATCAGACCGTCCGCGCCTTTCTCGATCGCCTTCTTGGCGAATTTGTTGTTGATCACGTCATGTAGCACGATGCCGCCGTAGCTGTGCACCGCGCGGTTCACATCTTCGCGCGCGCCCAGCGAGGTGATGACGATGGGCACCTTGTACTTCACGCACAGTTCCAGGTCGTGCTCCAGGCGGTCGTTCGACTTGTGCACGATCTGGTTGACGGCGAACGGTGCCGACGGCTTGTCCGGATGCTGCGCATCGTATTCAGCCAACTCGGTGGTGATGCGCTGCAGCCAGGTCTCCAGCAGTTCAGCCGGGCGCGCGTTCAGCGCCGGGAACGAGCCGACCACGCCGGCCTTGCACTGGGCGATCACAAGGTCAGGGTTGGAGATGATGAACAGCGGCGAGCCCACCACGGGCACGGACAAGCGGTTTTGCAGGATCGGCGGCAGCGACATGGCAGTCTCCGTTGATATTGGTATGGGAATAAAAAAGGGGGGCTTAAACGCCAGCCTTGAGCAGACCGACCTTGTCGGCCAGCTTGGCGCCCATGGCGGCGCCGAGTGCCTGCAGGCCGGTGGCCGGGCGGACCATGACCTCGAACTCGACGATCTTGCCGTCGGCGTTGAAGCGGATCATGTCGATGCCCTTGAGCACTTTGCCGCTCACGTTGGCACTGAATTCGAGCACCACGCTCGCGCCGTCGTCGGTGGCGAAGCTGCGGTGGTAACGGAAGTCTTCGAAGACGGTGTTGACGGTGCGCAGCACCAGCGTGGTGGCAGCGCGGCCCGGATAGGCCGTGTGCGCGACGGGCGAGCGGAAGACGACGTCGTCGGCGAACAGGGGGTCGAGCGCGTCCATGTTGCCGCTCTCCAGCATCGCGTGCCACGCGGTGAGCGTGGTCTGCGCCGGGGCGGGCAGGGTGGCGGGAATCGGCTGGGTCACGGTGTCTCCTGAGCGGATGGTGCAACGTGTTGCATGCGATGTGGGATGCAACATAGCATGGTGCCCCGATCTATGCAACAAGTTGCATAGTGCGCCGATTCCAAACTCCGAGGCTCAGCCTTCGGTGTGTTCCGTGTGCGGTTCACGTACCACGATGACGGTACGGTGCGAGAGCTTGACGGTGCGCTCGGCCACGCTGCCCAGCAGGATGCGGGCGAGGCCGCGCTTGCCCTGCGAGCCCACGACGATGGTGTCGGCCTGCCAGCGCTCGGCCTCCTGCTCCAGCGCGCGGCCGATGTCGTCGTCCGTGGCGTCGAGCATCAGGATGCCGGTTTCTGCAGCGGTGCCTTCGGCATCGAAGGTGCGCTGCAGCTCCGCGAGCGAGGCCGATGCGGTGCGATGCGCCTCTTCGCGCAGCTTGTCGACGCTGTAGATCTCGCGCGACTCCGGCATGCTGGGCGAGCCGACCGCCCACACCACCCGCACGCGGCCATTGAACGCCCGGGCAAGCGCGGCGCCTTCCTCCACCGCCAGATGGGCCTCGTGGGTGCCGTCGAAGGCGGCAAGGATACGTTGATGCATGGGGCGCTCCGAGTGGTGGGGATGCTGTCACTGTAGCAGCGCGGGTGGGGCATGCTGCACCCAGTGTGCTCGCGGCTTGCGCCGTATCAACCCGGCGTGGCGCCCGCATGGACGGGGTGCGCCAGCAGCAGCTCCAGCAGCCCCTGCGCCGCCACCGACAGGCTGCGCCCCTCGCGCCGGATCACGTATAGCGTGCGCACCAGCCCCGGCAGCGGCAAGGGCCGCACCACCAGTTCGGGCAGGCGGAACTGGAACAGCGCCAGCGCCGGAATGACGGTGATGCCCAGGTTGGCCGCCACCAGCGCCGCGGCCGTGGCCAGGTGCTCGACCTCCATGCCGCCGCGCAGCTTGGTCGGGTGCAGGGCGGCGTCCAGGTATTGCCGGATGCTGGTGTTGCGCGCGAGGTGGATGAAGGGCGCGTCGACCAGATCGCCCACGCCCGGCGCCCGCTTGTGGGCGAGCGGGTGGTCGCGGTGGCAGACCAGGTGGAAGTCATCCGTGCAGAACGGCTGCGCGGACAGCCCCGCCATGTCCGCCCCCATGGCCGCGATGGCGAAATCCGCCGCGCCGCGCCGGACCATGTCGATGCACGGATCGGAGAGCAAGTCGTGCATCGCGAGCTGGATGCCCGGGTGCCGCGCGGCAAAGTCGGCCAGCACGCCTGGCAGGATGCCCGCCGCGATCGATGGCAACGCCGCCACTGTCACGCGCCCGGTGCGCGCGGCGGCGCGGTCGCGCAGCTCGGCAAAGGTGGCCTCGAAATCGGCCAGCAGCCGCAGGGCCGATTCGGCAAAGGCCTCGCCCTCGGGCGTCAGCTCCACATGGCGCGTGTTGCGGTCGAACAGGCGCACACCGGCATCGGCCTCCAGGTTCTGGATCAGCGCGCTGAAGGCCGACTGCGACAGGTGGCAGGTCTGCGCCGCCTGCGTGAAGTTCTTGTGCTCGCGCAGCGCGGCAAAGGCGCGGAGCTGCTTGACGGAGAGGTTCATGGCGTCTGGCGGAGGAATGCGCCAGCTTAGCCCGGAATCTCCAGCGTAAGCAGCGCGCTCGACAACGACTTGCCGTGCGCGTCCAGCGCCAGCGAGCGCGTTACGCCGCCAGCCAGCGCGCCATGCAGCACGAAGTTGAGCGCGCCGAGCTGTGGCAGCACGTAGCGTTGGACTTCACCGTGCACGAGCTCAGCGAAATGCGCGCGCACGCGTGCGGCCGTTACGTGCTGCTCCAGCACGGCGAAGTCTTCCGGACGATGCGCGATCACGGAGATGCACGAAATGTCGCCCTTGTCGCCGGCGCGGGTGTGGGCGAGGTCGCGGAGGAGGCGCGTCATGTCAGGTCTCCAGGATGTGCACGTGGTGTGGCGCGAGTTCTTCCGGAATCAACGTCGACGCGACGGCGATGACCTCGCGCGCACTCTTGGTCGCGCCGCCGCCGCCGGACGGGCCGCAGGTCAGCAGCGTCTCGACCTCGTTGCCGATGCGGATGGCTTCGGCCATCGACTCGGTGCGGGCGGCCACGCGCACACGCACTTCGTAGGGCTGTGCATCGGTGCGGGAGAGCGCGCCGCCGTGCAGTGCGTCGACGCCGATCAGCTCGAAGCGCGTCTCCGTCGTCTGCACGCCCGTGAGCGCCAAGCGCTCACGCACGATGTCGAGCGCCAGCTTGCCGCGTGCCACGGCGTTGGGGCCGGCATAGCTGATCTGGCCCTCGCCGATATAGCTGTCGAGATAGCCGATCGACACCTTCAACTGGCCGGTGCGCGGCGTGCCGGTGGCGCCTTCGATGACGACGCGGTCGGTGCCGTCGGTGCGCATGCGCACGTTGGAAAAGTCCGCCACCACGTCGGGCGTGAGGTAGCGCGCCGGGTCGTGGATCTCATACAGCAGCTGTTCCTTGCACGTGGCCTCGCTGACGAGGCCGCCGGCGGTGGGCACCTTGGTGATTAGCACGGAACCGTCCTCGCCAACTTCACCAATGGGGAAGCCCAGGCGCGCGAGGTTGGGCACGTCCTTGATGCCAGGGTCTGCGAAGTAGCCGCCGGTAATCTGCCCCGCGCATTCGAGCAGGTGGCCGGCCAGCGTGCCGCAGCCGAGGCGATGCCAGTCGTCCATGCGCCAGCCGAAGGCGTGGATGAGCGGCCCGAGCGCCAGCGCCGGGTCGGCCACGCGCCCGGTGATGACGATGTCTGCCCCCTGCGCCAACGCATCGACGATGCCCTGTGCGCCGAGGTACGCATTGGCGGAGACCATGCGCGTGCCGAGCGAGGCCACCGGCGCACCGCCGTCCATCAGCGTGAAGTCGTGGCCGCGTGCTTGCAGCAGGCTAAACACATCATCGCCGGTGACCGCCGCCACGCGCAGCGTGAGGCCGAGTTCGCGGGCGATGTCGCGCGTGCGCTCAGCCGCTGCCAGAGGGTTGGCCGCGCCCATGTTGGTGACGATGCGGATGCCGCGCGCCGCGCAGGCCGGCAGCACGGTCCGCATGCGCGCCTCGAGCAGCGGGTCGTAGCCGTGCGACGGGTCCTTGCGGCGCACCTGCTGCGCCAGCGCGATGGTGCGTTCGGCCAGGCATTCGAACATCAGCACGTCGATGTCGCCATGCTCCGCGAGTTCGAGCGCCGGTTCGATGCGGTCACCCGAGTAACCGGCGCCGCCGCCGATGCGTAGTCTCTTCATGCCATCACCACGGAAGCACGCCCAGCACCACGGCCACTGCGGTCATCAGCAGCGAGGCGCCGAACAGGAAGGGGATCGAGAATTTCTGGTGGTCCGCCAGGTCGATGCCGCACAGGCCGACCACGAGGAAGGTCGCGGGCGTGAGCGGGCTGACCGGGAAACCGGTGGTCATTTGGCCGAGCACGGCGGCCTGCGCCACGTGCACGGGCGCCACACCGAGCATCTTCGAGGCTTCCGCCACGACGGGCAGCACGCCGAAGTAGAACGAATCCGGATCGAACAGCAGCGACAGCGGCATCGACAGCGCACCCAGGATGACCGGAATGTGGTGCGCCATCGCGGGCGGGATGAAATCGACTGCGGTCTTGGCCATCGCCGTGAGCATGCCGGACTTGCTCATGATGCCGGTGAATACGCCTGCCGCCAGCAGGATGCTCGCCATCATCAGGGCGGCCTTGGCGTGGGCGTCCACGCGCTGGCGCTGCTGATCCACGTTCGGGTAGTTGATGAGCAGCGCGGCCACCACGCCGAGCATGAACATCACCACTGGGTCGACCTTGCCGCTCACCATCACGCCCATCACGACCACGGTCAGCACGAGGTTGATCCAGAAATTGCGCGGGCGGCGCAGCGCCTGTTCGGCGTCGGTCAGCGGGCGGGCGACCACCTGTGCGCCGCCGGCGTGATTGGCCAGCCCCAGGCGTTTTTCCTCGCGCTTGCCCAGCAGCCAGGCGCACACGAACACGAAGACGAGCCCCGCGATCTGCACCGGGATCAGCGGGTTGAAGATGTCCGTGACCGGCATGTGCAGCGAGGCCGAGGCGCGGATCATCGGCCCCGTCCACGGCAGGAAGTTCACGCCGCAAGCCATCGACGTGACACACGCGAGGATGCGGCGGTCCATGCCGAGCCGGTCGTACAGCGGCAGCATGGCCGGGATGGTGACCAGGAACGCCACCGCGCCGGAGCCATCAAGGTGGATCAGCAGCGCCAGCAGGGCCGAGCCCACCACGATGCGCGGCGGCCGGCTGCCCACGGTGCGCAGGATGCGGTCGATGATCGGGTCCAGCATGCCGGCATCGGTGACGATGCCGAAGTAGAGGATGGCGAAGATGAACATCCCCGCTACCGGCGCCACGTCCTTGATGCCGGCCAGGATGAACTTGCTGGTATTGAGCCCGAAGCCGCCCGCGAGCGCGGCGATGACGGGAATGGCGATGAGCGCGACCAGCGGCGACATGCGCTTGGTCAGGATGACGACAAACAGCGCGACGATGGTCAGCAGCCCGAGCAGTGCGAGCATGGTCTCCTCCGAGTCATGGATCGGAATCCCTGTTGGCGGGATTTACGTGGACTGTAGAGGCTGCTGATCTGCCTGTGAAACAGAATATTTGGATCGATTGAGCGGTTTTGCAGATGAATGCGCTGGCCCGGATTGCCGATGCATTCGCGGTTTTTGCGTGGCGTTTCCAATGCTTTCGCCTGTCCTGCCATGTGACGCCCAGGCAGAATGTGCCGACGATCCGACCCACCCTCTCTTTTGGAGACCGACGTGACCGCAGCAAGCGCCCCGACTGTCCTGATCCTGCCCGGCTGGCAGAACTCCGGCCCTGACCATTGGCAATCGCAATGGGAACGCATCCATGGCGACCGTCGCGTCGAGCAACATGATTGGATGACGCCCAGGCGCGCAGACTGGGTCGACGCGCTCGAACGTGCCGTGAGCGCTGCGCCCGGCGACGTGGTGCTGGTGGCGCACAGCCTGGGCTGCGTGCTGACCGCGCATTGGGCCGCCGGCTCGGCCCGGACCGCCCGCGTGCGCGGCGCCCTGCTGGTCGCCGCGCCGCAGCTGGACCGCCCCGGCATGCCCGACGACCTGGCTGACTTCCGCCCGGTACCGCGCCAGCGCCTGCCGTTCCCGTCCACGCTCGTCTTCAGCACCGACGATCCATTCAGCGATGCCGCCTGGAGCCGGGCGCAAGCGCAAGCCTGGGGCGCGCAGGCGCTCGAGCTGGGTGCGCGCGGTCATATCAACGCGGAATCCGGCCTCGGCAGTTGGCCGGAAGGCCGTGCCCTGATCGCAGCGTGGTCTTTACAACACCCTTGAGAGGGTCCTTGACCCTGGAGTTCCTTTAGGGTTTTGAATGGAGGCATGAAACCCGATCTCGCCTCCACCCTGCCTGCCCACGACCACGCCACAGCCGACCAGAGCGGTTGCGGTGGATGCTGCGGCCATGACCATCCCGCCGCCCGGGCGTCGGCTGATCACGCGCACAAGCCTGCGCACGACCATGACCACGGTCACGATCACGGCCACGCGCACGGTCGCGGTCACGGTGAGGGGCACGGTGAGGGGCACGGTGAGGGGCACGGTGAGGGGCACGCGTGCGGCCACGACCATGCCCACGCGCACGACCATCCGGCAGCGCCCGCGCCGGTGGTTGACGCCGCCGCGCGCGCCCGTGCCTCTGGCCGCACCAAGGTCCGCATCCAGCAGATGGATTGCCCGACCGAGGAGCGCATGATCCGCGCCAAGCTCGGCAGCGCCGCCGGCGTGGTCGCGCTGGATTTCAACCTGCTGGAGCGCCACCTCACCATCCACCACACCGTCGACGACGTCGCGCCGTTCCTGGAAGCGCTGCGCGCCATCGGCATGGATGGCGAGGTGCTGGAGGCGCACGACCGCGCCGCTGCTGTGCCCCAGGCCGAGGGCGGCATCTCGCGCCGCTCGCTGCTGCTGGCGGCCGGCGGCGTGACGGCCTTCGGCGCGGAGGCCATCGCCTGGTCGCAGGGCGATCATGCGTGGCCGGTGCTGGCGCTGTCGCTCGCCTCCATCGTGCTGGCCGGCGGGCCGACGCTGCGCAAGGGCTGGATTGCTGTGCGCGCGCTCACCTTCAACATCAACTTCCTGATGGCGGTGGCCGTCATCGGCGCGCTGCTGATCGGCAAGTGGGCCGAGGCGGCGATGGTGATCTTCCTGTTTGCCGTGGCCGAAGCCATCGAGGCGCGCGCGCTGGTGCGTGCTCGCGATGCCGTGCGCGCGCTGACCGCCATCGCGCCCGATACGGCAGAGCTGCCCGATGGTGCCGGTGGCTGGCGCGACGTGGCGGTCGAGACCGTCGCCATCGGCGCGCGCCTGCGCGTGCGCACCGGCAGCCGCGTGCCGGTCGATGCGCGCATCGTTGTAGGCCGCGCCGCGCTGGACGAGTCGCCCGTGACCGGCGAGAGCCTGCCGGTGGAGAAGGCCATCGGCGACACCATCCTCGCGGGCACCATCGTCACCGACGGCGTGATCGAGGCTGAGGCCACGGCCGTGGCAGCCGACAGCACGCTCGCGCGCATCGCCGGGGCCATCCAGGAAGCGCAGTCGCAGCGCGCGCCCACACAGCGCTTCGTTGATACCTTCTCCTCCATCTACACGCCCGCGATGATGCTGCTGGCGCTGGCGGTTGCCGCGTTGGGTCCATTGATGGGCCCGCAGGTGACGGCGGATGGCTGGCTGACCTGGGCGTATCGCGCGCTGGTGCTGCTGGTGATCGCCTGCCCGTGCGCGCTGGTGATCTCGACCCCGGTGACGGTGGTCAGCGGCCTGGCCGCGGCCGCGCGGCGCGGCATCGTGGTCAAGGGTGGCGTCTATCTGGAAAGCGGCCGGCGCCTGCGCGCGCTGGCGCTGGACAAGACCGGCACGCTCACGGCCGGCCGCCCGGTGCTCGACGCCATCATGCTGCCAGACGGCACGCGCCGCTCCGTCGCCGCACTCGACATCGCGACCGATGGCGTGCAACTGCGCGCGCTGGCCATGGCCGCCGCGCTCGATGCCAACACCACGCACCCGATCGCCCGCGCCATCGTGCAGGCGGCGGCTACGCATGCGCTGGTGGACGGGCGCCGCGTCGACGAGCTGTCCGTGCTGCCCGGCCGTGGCGTGGCCGGCACGCTTGACGGCGTGCGCTGGCACATCGGCAACGCCGCGCTGGTGGCCGAACGCGGCTTCGATACGCCGGCCTGGCGCAGCGCAGTCGACAGCTTGCAGGCGGAAGGCATGTCCGCAGTGACGCTGTGCGATGCCACCGGTGCCGTTGCCACCTTTGGCGTGCGCGACCGCGAGCGTCCGGAATCCGTCGAGGCCATCGCCGACCTGCGCGCGCTCGGCGTGCAGCCGGTCATGCTCACCGGCGACGATCACCGTGCCGCGCAAGCCATCGCTCGCGCGGTCGGCATCGACGACGTGCACGCCGAGCAATTGCCCGCCGACAAGCAGCGCGTGGTCAGCGCATTGGCGACCCGCTACGGCTTCGTCGGCATGGTGGGCGACGGCATCAATGACGCCCCGGCCCTGGCGCGCGCCGACATCGGCTTCGCCATGGGTGCCGCCGGCACCGCCACCGCGCTCGAGGCGGCCGACGTCGCCATCATGGACGACGACCCGCGCAAGCTGGCCGCCTTCATCCGCCTGAGCCGGCGTACGGTTGCCGTGCTGCGTCAGAACATCGTGCTGGCGCTGGGCATCAAGGCGGTGTTCCTGGCCCTGGCCGTGATGGGCCATGCCACGCTGTGGATGGCGATCTTCGCCGACGTGGGCGCGAGCCTGCTGGTGGTGTTCAACGGGCTGCGGGTGATGCGCACGCGCGTCTGAGCTCCGACGGCGCGTGCACGTGTGCCGGCGCTCAGCGCAGGCCGGTGATGCGCGCGTCCTTCGGATAGGTGACGACGTAGTCGGCGGAGAAGCGGGCGTTCTCGCCCGGCTTGAGCGTCTGCTGCCAGGCGACCACGCCCTCGCGATGTTCCCAATCGCGCGCGGCCGGCTCCGGGCTGAAGGTGGCGCGCACCTTGATGTCTTCGGCCCGCGTGACCGGCATCGCCTCCAGGATCTCGATGCAGATCGGGTCACGGTGCCGGTTGCGCACCGTGTAGATGGAGGTGTACTGACGCTCGTTGCGGCTGTCGAGCAGCCCGACATTGCGATTGAAGGTCTTGGGCGCCTCCGCCGTGATGCTGATCAGGTCATCGCGGCCAAATGGCAGGGTCACGTGCTGATCCTCACCTGCCGGATTCCAGAACGTGGTGCCCACTGTGGCGCCGTCGCGGCGCAGCTGCATCTGCCCTGCGGGCCAGATGCCGTCCGGACGGTCGATGGCCGCGGTCAGATAGGCGGCGCTGTCCAGGCGCGGCGTGCTGCGGGCGGTGAGCGTGGCGGGCAGGGACTGGGTTGCGAGCGAGAACGTGGCCTTCTGCGCGTCCGAGGGCAGCTCTACGGTGCCGGGGATTTCGAATTCAGTCGTATAGGCGGTCTGGATCGCGCTGACGTCGAAGAGGGGGGCGTTGTCTTCGGCGCTTCTCTCGCTTCTTAACATGGGGGCGGAGGGCGACGGCATCGCTGCGGGCGCTGCCGCGATCGGATAGGCGAGCTGCGCGGCGGGCTGCGGCTTCAGTATGTCGAGCTGCCACGTGTAAGGCTCCGGGCCGCGAGGTGCGCTGCGCGGCTGCCCTGTCGACAGGCGCAGCCGCACACCGCGCCAGTCTTCACCAGTGGTTTGTGCGATGGTCGCTTGCCGTTCAATGACGACATTCGAGCGCACCGGGTCTAGGCTGGCCAGATAAGCCGGCCGCCAGCCTGCGCGCGAGGTCTGGTAGCTGACGCGCAGCTCGCCACCGCGCGGTGCCGCCACCGCGATCCGGACCGTGCGCAGCGTCTCACCGGCACCCGCGCCGCGCGTTTGCCGCAGCGCGTCGAGCTGGCTCTTCAGCTCTGCATCGCGACGCTTGAGTTGTTCCTGGCGTGTGAAGACGTCTTGCGCGGTGCGCGTGAGGGCATCGGTGGATTTGCCCAGCGCCGTGAAATCCGTGGGTGGGACGCGGCCGTCGGTGCTCGTGCGCTCGCTCACGACTTTCAGGTAGTTGGCAGACAGCTCGTTGGCCCGGATCTGCGTGTCGAGTGCAGTACGTTGGTCTTCCAGCGCGCGGATCTGTGCGTCCAGCGAAGTCATCGCGCAACCGGGGGCGCCCTCGCGCGGGATCGATTCGGTTCGGACGTCGCCAACGCGGACCGCGTTATCGCCTTCGACGCGCAGGCTTTGCAGATCGAACGTGGCGGGCAGGCACGTCAATTCCACGTTGCGGGCGCCGGGCGCCACCGTGGCGGTGCGCACGACGGTGGCGCTGTCAGGGTAGAGCGTGACCTCGGCGATGCGCGAGGGGGTGGCCGCCTGGGCCAGCAGGGTGGCAGCCGACAAGGTCGTGCCGACTGTGGTCATTGTGATGCGCTTGACCTGCCTAGTGCGCTGCTGACGTCGTGCTCCGGTCCGTTGCTTCATCCGCTTCCCCACTCGTCCGTGAAATGTGGCGAGTATGGCACGGCGTCGGAACGGCGCCAGCCGTCAATCAGGGGGAGACGCGCCGGCGCAACGAGGCAGGCGTCGGCTAGCGATGCGCGCCGCGGATATGCCGGTGCGCGTGCTCCGCATCGGCTTCGCCATGGCCGTGACCATGGTTGTGGCCGTGGTGATTGGCCACCGGCAGCGGCTCTTCATGCAGCGACTGCAGCACGCCGCATTCGGCCACCGACGCCGCCGTCGTGCAGCGCTGGCCGATCGCCTCGATCTGCTGCTTAAGTTCGGTCAGTTCGGCAATGCGCGCCTGAACGTGGCACAGGTGTTCATCCAGCAACTGGTTGATCTCCTGGCAAGAGGCCTGGGGGTTGGCCTGCAACTCCAGCAGCCGGCGGATCTCGGTATGCGCCATGTCGAGCGACCGGCATTTCGCGATGAAGGCCAACTGCTCGGCATGTTCGGGCGTGTAGACGCGGTAGTTGTTGGCGGCGCGCGCCGGCGGGGGGAGCAGGCCCTGCGCTTCATAGAAGCGGATGGTCTCGATGCTGATGCCCGTACGCTGGGCGAGCTCGCCAATCTTCATATGCGATATCAAAACACGGTGGGTTCGCCGGCCATGTCTTCGACACCGGCGGTTTTCAGGCAAGCGTCCATGCAGGCCCGGCAGGCGGTCGCGCAGGTGCTGCAATGGCCTAGGCCGTGATGATCGCATTCTTCCGCACATTGGTGACAAAGCTCGGCACAGTCCTCCAGCAGTAGTTCAGCGAACTCGCTGTTGCGCGCCAGGAAGGCTTGCGTGAGGGCGCAGTATTCCGCGCAGTCCGTGCACAGGCTCATGAGGCGCGACATCGCCTCGGCGTGGCCGTTCTTGCTGCACTCCGCCACGCAGTACGCGCAAGCGGTTTCGCACGCGTGAAGCGCTTGAATCACACTGGCATAACGCTTGGCGTTGTCTTTCGCGGTCGGACGATTGGTCATCTCGGTTCTCCTGGCAGTGGCTTCACGCGCAGTTGCGCAAACAAAGGGAACCCACCCGGGGCGGGCCCGGATGGCCTCATTTCAATGTAGCAAGTCGTGGCTCAGTGCACAGGTAAACCTTGCGTGATCAGGCAACCTCCTCAGGCGCTGTTGTCTCGCGCTGCAGCAAATCTTCCGATGCCTGCCGCACCATCAGCCGGTTCACGCCCCCCACCACCGCGCGGATTGATGCCGTCGTCAGGTTGGCATCGACGCCCACGCCGAAGGTGCTGCCCGCCACGCCCGCCGCCGCGATTTCGGCAAACGCAATCGCATCGGCATTCGCACCCTGGCCGAGCGCGCGTTCCTCGTAGTGGTGGATCGATACCGGCACCGTCAGCACGGAACCCAGTGCATCTACCAGCGCATCCAGCGGGCCGTTGCCGTTGCCTTCGCAAATGCGCTCGCTGCCATCGACGCGCACGGCCAGGCGGATGTGCTGGCTACCGTCGTCGCGCTCGGTCAGACGGTGCGATACGTAGCCGATCGGGCCGTCGCCCTGCAGGTAGGTCTGCTGGAACAGCGCCCAGATGTCGGCGGCGGTGGCCTCGCGGCCGCTCTCGTCGGTCAGTTGCTGCACGGTGCTACTGAACTCCACCTGCAGGCGACGCGGCATGGCAATGCCGTAGCCCGATTCGAGCAGGTAAGCGATACCACCCTTGCCCGACTGGCTGTTCACGCGAATGATCGAGTCATACGTGCGGCCCACGTCGGCCGGGTCGATCGGCAGGTAGGGCATCTCCCAGAGCGCGTCGGGCTGCTGCACGGCAAAGCCCTTCTTGATCGCGTCCTGGTGCGAGCCCGAGAACGCCGTGAACACGAGGTCGCCCACGTACGGATGGCGCGGATGCACCGGCAGCTGCGTGCAGTCTTCGCAGGTGCGGGCCACATCGTTGATGTGCGAGAAATCGAGTTCCGGATCGACGCCCTGCGAATACAGGTTCAACGCGAGGGTGACGAGGTCGACGTTGCCGGTGCGCTCGCCGTTGCCGAACAGGCAGCCTTCGACGCGGTCGGCGCCGGCCATCACGGCCAGCTCCGCGGCGGCCACGGCGGTGCCGCGGTCATTGTGCGGATGCACGGAGAGAATGATCGAGTCGCGGCGCACGAGGTTGCGGTGCATCCACTCGATCTGGTCGGCGTAGATGTTGGGCGTGGCCATCTCCACCGTGGCGGGCAGGTTGAAGATGATCTTGTGCGCGGGCGTCGGCTCCCACACCTCGGTCACGGCGTTGCAGACCTCCAGCGCGAAGTCCAGCTCGGTGCCGCTGAAAACTTCCGGGCTGTACTGATACGTCCACTGCGTCTCGGGCATCGTCTGCGCAATCTCGCGGATCAGCTTGGCGCTCTGCACGGCGATGCGCTTGACGCCCTCGCGGTCGGTATTGAACACGGTGCGACGGAACACCGGCGCGGTCGCGTTGTAGACGTGAATGATGGCGCGCTTGGCGCCGCGCAGCGATTCCATGGTGCGGCGGATCAGGTCTTCACGCGCCTGCGTGAGCACCTCGATCGCAACGCCGTCGGGAATGTGTCCGCCTTCGATCAGCTCGCGCACGAAATCGAAATCGGTCTGGGAGGCAGCGGGGAAGGCGGCTTCGATTTCCTTGAAGCCGATCTGCACGAGCATCTTGAACATGCGCATCTTGCGCTCGGCGTTCATCGGCTCGAACAGGGCCTGGTTGCCATCGCGCAGGTCCGTGCTCATCCAGATCGGGGCACGGGTGATGGTCTTGTTGGGCCAGGTGCGATCGGACAAGGCGATCGGCGGGAAGGGGCGGTATTTGGTGGCGGGGTTCTTCAACATGGTGTGTGCGTCCTATGAGATCGAGATCGGTGGGATACGACGGGGACGACCGCGCGGGCGGTGTCCGGCGTGGCCGGAAGAGCGGTGCGGGTGGGGCGGCCAGACAGCCACGGGCGCGTGGTCTGGCAACCGGTCGGTAGTCGTAGCGAAAGCAGGATCGGGGTGGGCATGCGAGGCTCCAACGATTTGGCGCACGGACTGCGCCACACGAGGCCCGTCGCCTGTTACGGCAGCGGACCGGTCAAATACCGGAACGAGGGGGAAAGAGAGGTCTACGCGCTTACACGCGTAGTAGGGAAGCGGATAGCAGACCGCGCTCGCACTGGAGCGTGCGGGCTTGAGCGGTGAGGAGGGTGGTCTGCTGAGGGTGCATTTTCTGATAGTGCTGGGGGATGGGGGGTGTTGTCAAGTTGCCTGGGCGGGATTCGGAGGGTTCTGGGGTTGGTGCTTGTGGTTTTGTGTTGGGATTTGGTCTTGGTGGTCTGCCTTCCTTTCGTCCCCTGCCGGGGCCGACCTACTTTCTTTGTCTTGCCAAAGAAAGTAGGCAAAGAAAGGCGCGCCCGAGATGGCGACCCCCTCCTTGAATTTTTGTAACCGGGCGGAGGCGGGCCAAACTCGCTTCGCTCAAACAGTGTCCCGCCTTTTTTCCGCCCGCTTACAAAAATTCAAGGCGCCATCAAGGGCAAGGGCACAGCAAACCATCTAACGTAAGCCGCGCCACTAAGAACTGCCTTGGCGCTCACCTGTACCTTCCTTGGTTGGCCTTGGCGCCAAGCAGCATTCAACGACGGTTCGGCCGTTCCTGCCCTATGCGGCGCCTTGAATTTTTGTTGCAGGGAGGAAAAAGAGAGCGGGCCTGTTTGAACGAAGCGAGTTTGCCCGCTCTCCCTCCCTGCGACAGAAATTCAAGGAAGGGGTCGCCGCATCGGGCGCGCCTTTCTTTGCTTACTTTCTTTGGCAAGACAAAGAAAGTGAGTCAGCCCCGGCAGGGGATGAAACAGGGGATGCACCACCAACAAAAAAACCAGACCCAACCCAAAAACAGCATGTGACGCCAGCGCCAGCAGAACCCGCATGAACCTGCTTTAATACACCCCGTTCGTACCGCCAACCCGCTATATCACAAGCTTTATAACGGTACGACTCCCCCATGCCCCACAAGGAGAAACCCACAATGGTCACGTTGAACATCAACGGCAAACCGGTGGAAGTTGATGCCGATCCGTCGACGCCGCTGCTCTGGGCGCTGCGCGACAATCTCGGTCTGACCGGCACGAAGTTCGGCTGCGGCGTCGCGTCGTGCGGTGCGTGCACGGTGCACTTGAACGGCCAGCCCACGCGCAGTTGCGTGCTGCCGATCTCCGCGGTGGTCGGCGCGCAGATCACCACCTCAGAACACATCGCCGACGACAAGATCGGCAAGGCCGTGCTCGACGCCTGGGTCAAGCACGACGTGGCGCAATGCGGCTACTGCCAGAGCGGCCAGATGATGAGCGCGGCGGGGCTGCTGCGCTCCAAGAAGAAGCCGACCGATGCCGACATCGACGCCGCCATGGCCGGCAACCTGTGCCGCTGCGCGACGTACCAGCGTATCCGCGCGGCCATTCACGACGCCGCCAAGTCGCTGGCCTGAGCCCCACCGGAGAACCCGACATGCGTATCCGCAATCTTGAGGCGCTGGCTGGTGGCGGCGCTCAGCATCAGCCGGTGTCCGCCGACACTGGCGCGGCGACACTCGATCGTCGCAGCTTCCTGAAACTCACCACGCTGGCAGGCGGTGGCCTCGCGCTCGGCATCGCGCCGGTGCTGGCCGGCGCGCAGGACGCGAAGGCCAAGCCGCCTACGCCGCCGCAGGCGTTCATCATCATCGCGCCGGACAACACCGTCACGGTGGCGGTGAACCGGCTGGAATTCGGCCAGGGCGTGCACACCGCGCTGCCGATGGCGCTGGCTGAAGAGCTCGACGTCGACTGGCGCAACGTGCGCGGCATGCTCGCGCCGGCCGCCGATCCGTACAAGGACCCGCTCTTCGGCATCCAGATGACGGGCGGCTCGACCGCGCTGAACCACTCGTTCCAGCAATATCGCGAACTCGGCGCGCGCGCCCGCGCGATGCTGATTTCGGCCGCGGCTGAGCGCTGGAAGGTCGATCCGTCGACGTGCCACACCGCCAGCGGCGTGGTCACCTCGGGCAGCAACCGTGCCACCTACGGCGAGTTGGCGCAGGCCGCGATGGCGCTGCCGGTGCCGGCGCAGGTCACGCTGAAGAACCCGTCGCAGTTCCGTATTGTCGGCAAGCCCACGCCGCGCCTGGACGCGCGCGCGAAGCTCGATGGCTCGATGAAGTTCAGTCTCGATACGCGCCTGCCGAACATGAAAGTGGCGGTGCTCGCCCGCCCGCCGCGCTTTGGTGGCAAGGTGGCCAAGTACGACGCGGCGGCGGCCAAGGCCGTGAAGGGTGTGATCGACGTGCTGCAGATCCCGACCGATCGCGGGGGCACGGGCGTGGCCGTCATCGCCGACGGCTACTGGCCCGCCAAGCAGGGCCGCGATGCGCTGCAGGTCACGTGGGAAGACGCCGGTTCGAAGGTGTCCACGCTCGCGCTGATGGAGGAATACAAGAAGCTCGCCGGCCAGCCCGGCACGGTGGCCAAGGCCACCGATGTGAGCGCGATCCAGTCCGCGCCCAAGCGCATCCAGGCCGACTACGAGTTCCCCTACCTCGCGCATGCGCCGATGGAGCCGCTCAACTGTACGATCGACGTGCAGAACGAAGGCGGCAAGATCAGTGGTGCCAAGGTGTGGGTCGGCTCGCAGTTCCAGACCATCGACCAGGGCGCGATTGCCAAGGTGCTGGGCGTGGCGCCGGAGAAGGTCGAGCTGAACACGATGATGGCCGGCGGCGGCTTCGGCCGGCGCGCGATCACCACGTCGGACTACGTGGTCGAGGCCGCCAACGTCGCCAAGGCGTATGCGGCGGCGGGCCACGCGGGCCCGGTCAAGACGATCTGGAGCCGCGAGGACGACATCCGCGGCGGCTACTACCGCCCGATGCACTTCCATCGCGTCGATGTGGGCGTCGACAACGGCGGCAAGGTCGTTGGCTGGGATCACACCATCGTCGGCCAGTCGATCCTCAAGGGCACGCCGTTCGAGTCCTTCATGGTCAAGAACGGTGTGGACAGCACCATGGTCGAAGGCGTGATCGAGAACGACTACAGCTTCCCGCTGCAGCTGACGGTGCATCACCCCGACGTGAACGTGCCGGTGCTGTGGTGGCGCTCGGTCGGCCATACGCACACAGCCTTCGTGATGGAGACCATGGTCGACGAGGTGGCGCATGCCGCCAAGCAAGACCCGGTCGCCTTCCGGCTGGCGCGCTTTACCGACAAGGAGCACGCCCGGCATCGCGCTGCGCTGCAGTTGGCGGTCGACAAGTCCGGCTACGGCAAGCGCAAGCTGCCCAAGGGCCAGGCTTGGGGCGTGGCGATGCACGCGTCGTTCGAGTCGGTGGTGGCGTATGTGGTGGAGGTGTCGATCGACCAGGGCAAGCCGCGCGTGCACCGCGTCACGGCCGGCGTGCATGCCAACCGCGTGGTCAACCCGATGGGCGCGGAAGCGCAGATCCAGGGCGCCTGCGTGTTCGGGCTGGCGATGATCGCCCCGGGCTTTGCCATCGAGATCGAGAACGGCGCCACCAAGAACAGCAACTTCCCCGACTACCCGCCCGTGCGCATGCCGGACGCACCGCCGGTGAACGTGTTCTTCGTGCCGTCGGAAGACAACCCGACGGGCCTGGGCGAACCCGGCACGCCGCCGATCGCACCGGCCGTGGCCAACGCGGTCTTCGCGCTGACCGGTAAGCGCCAGCGTAAGCTGCCGTTCGACACCGTGTAGTCATCGTCGATATGTGAAGCTGTTCAAGCCGGCATGCAGCAATGTGTGCCGGCTTTCTTGTTCAGCGGACCGCTTCTTGCGTCCGCGCTTGTGTTGTCCAGTTGTCCAACCACCGGAGGAGCACGTCATGGCATTGAACATCCTGTACACCGCCCACGCCACCGCCAGGGGTGGCCGCAACGGCCACACGCAAACCGACGACGGCCAGGTCTCGCACGACCTGTCGATCCCTAAATCGATGGGCGGCCCCGGCAAGCCCAACACGACCACGCCGGAAGACCTGTTTGCTGCGGGCTACGCCGCGTGCTTCGGCTCGGCGTGCGATTTCGTCGCCAAGAGCCTGCTCAAGCTGAATCCGAGCAGCGTCGAGATCCATTGCGACGTGGGCATCGGTACGCGGCCGGAAGGCGGCTTTGGCCTGAAGGTGGGGCTGACGGCGCGCATCGGCGGCTTGCCCAAGGCTGACGCGGAGACGCTGGTGGCGAAGGCGCACGAGGTGTGTCCGTACTCGAACGCCACGCGCAACAACGTGGAAGTCACGCTCAAGACCGAGGTGGTCTGATGCACAAGCGGCCCGTTGTTGGGGTGTTGCTGGCCGCGGGCCGCGGCAGCCGGTTTGACCCGGCCGGCGTGGCCAACAAGCTGCTGGCCACGCTGCCGGATGGCACGCCCGTGGCCGTGCAGGCCGCGCGGCATCTGCGGCAGGCGTTGGGCGACGTGGTCGCCGTGGTGCCTGCCACCGCCACGCATGGCGCGGAGGTGGAGCGCCTCGCGACGCTGCTGGCCGAAACCGGCTGCGATGTCCTGCGATGCGTTGGCGCCGCGCGCGGCATGGGCGCCAGCCTGGCTGCCGGTGTGGCCGCGCGCCCTGAGGCCGGTGGCTGGATCATCGCCCTGGCCGACATGCCATGGATCGCGCCCGCGACCATCGTCCAGGTCGCGCAAGCGCTCGATGCACATCATTGCGTCGCGCCGTTTCATGCGGGACAGCGCGGCCATCCGATCGGCTTCGGCGCGGATTTCTTCACGGGCCTGACCAGGCTCGACGGCGATGAGGGCGCGCGCCGATTGATCGATCCCGCCACGCTCATCCGCATCGACACGGATGACGCGGGCACCGTGCGCGATGTCGACACGCCCGCCGATCTGGCGGGCTGACGGCAACTACCGCCCGCGGTAGTGCTCGCCCATGTAGTCGATGAACGCGCGCACCTTGGGCGCCACGTGCCGGGTCTGCGGATAGAGCGCCGAGTAGATGCGCTGCCCAAGCGTGTAGTTGGGCAGCACGTGCACCAGATGCCCGCGCGCCAGGTCCGACAGCACGGTATGCCGCGTGAAGGCGGCAATGCCCACCCCAGCCAGCGCGGCGGAATACAGCGCGGTGATCGCATCCGTGGTCAGCTTGCCGCGCAGGGCAACGCGGGTCGGCTCGCCCTTGGCGGGTTGCAGCAGCCATTGCGCCGCGGGTTGTGTGCCCGAGAACGTCAGCAGCGCATGCTGATCGAGATCGCGGGCGTTGCGCGGCAGGCCGTGTCGCGCCAGATAGGCGGGTGAGGCGACCAGCACGATGTCGGACGTGGTCAGGGTTCGGGCGACGAGGCTGCTGTCGCTCAAGGGGCCGCTGATGCGCAAGGCAAGATCGAACCCCTCGGCGACGAGGTCGACCATCTGGTCGCTGCACGACAGTTCGAGCTGGAGGTCCGGGTAGCGTGTCTGGAGGGTCGGCAGCCAGTCCTGCAGCTCTAGCGTGCCGATCGCGAGCGGCACGCTGATGCGCAGCAGGCCTGCGACCCGCTCGTGTTCTCCCGCCATGGCCTGCGTGGCCGATTCGACCCGCTTCAGGATGTCGAGACTGGCCGCGTAGTAGCGCTCTCCCGCCGCCGTCAGCGCAAAGCGCCGCGTGTTGCGGTTGAGCAGCTGCACGCCCAGGGTCGCCTCGAGCTGCTTCAGTTGTCGCGACACCGTGGAATGCGTGCTGTCCAGCCGTTCGGCCGCAGCGGAAAACCCCTGCGTCTCGACGATGCTGCAGAAGACGCGCATGGCAAGCAGTTGGTCCATGGTGAGCGTGACGGCCCTGGGGGCATCAATAGAACGCTGGGTTCAGCGCAATGGCAGGTGCGTGATTTCCGACGTGGTCATCACGTCGCCGAAGGTGTCTTCGATCTCCGCCAGCGCAGCGCGATGCAGGCTGTCCTTGTCGATCGTGTCGCCATTGGCGCGTGCAATGGCGCGGGTTGCCGAGGCGTCCGATGCTACCACCACCTGGTAGCCCAGCGGCACCGCATCGCGCGCAGCGCCGGCGACGCAGGCATGCGTCATCAGGCCGGCAATGACGAGGGTCTTGATGTTGGCGGCTTTCAGGCGCTGGTCTAGATCGGTGCTGGCGAACACGCTCACCGTGTTCTTCTGCAGCACCGTGTCGCGCGGGCGTGGCGCCATGCCGGGTTGGAACGCAACGGTGTCGCCATCGGTCGCGAACACCGCCGACCCTGCGGGCGTGACGTGCTGGACCTGGAACACCGGCAGGCCGGCCTTGTCCGCAAACGCGATCAACCGCTGGGCGTTTGCCAGCGCTGTCTTGCCATCGGGAATCGGCATCGTGCCCGTGAAGTACTCCTGCTGGAAGTCGATGATGACGAGCGCGGTCGTCTTCGGGTCGAGATGGTCCAGGGCCTTGGCGCCCGCCATGGCGCGGATGGTCGGATGCGGGCCGGCTTGTGCAGCGGACGCAGTGGCGATCGTGGTGGCCACCAGTGATAGCCCGATCGCCAGGGTCTTCATGAAGTGCGGGAGGCGCAGGCTTGCAGCGCGATGTGCGACCAGTGACGCGGGGGCGTTCGTGCGAAGGACGTGAGACATGACGGGCTCCTGTTTGGAATGAAGTGGAGCGCAGTCTATCGATCGCGCAACGCCCTCACTACGACACGCGCGAAACAGGATCTGTGCGACCGCTGCACAGATCGAAAGATGAATGGCCGCCCCACAGGCGCACGCGTAGCCCGCCCACAACTTGTCCACAGCAATGGCCAAACCGCTTGCGAAACGTGCCGCAAGCGCTTGACGCGCAAGGGTTTGTTGCACGATGTAACGGTTGTGCCCGGTGTGGATAACTCTGGCCCGGCGCATCTGTTTTGCGTTGTCGACACATTTGTGTGAACCCGTCAAGCCCGTTGTCGCGCCAACGTTTTCCGCTCCGGCGGGTTATGCACAGAACGTGTGGATAAGTCTGTGGGAAAGGTGGTCCGACCCGCGTCGCGACGCGCTTGGATGGGTCCTGCTCGGGGATTCGGCACGAACTGTCATGGTTGTAACGGGCCGCCTCAGAAACGTTTGATTACAAAGCGATACAGCATGGGCCGGTCGCTTCGACCAGACTGCCGGGCATGCGATGACGGTATCGCGACCTTGACGACGAAGGAGAACAACATGACCCGGGTGCTGACTGTTTTGCTTGCGAGCGCAATGCTACTGACGACGGCTGGCTGTGCCGATATGACGGCACGCCAGCGCAATACCGCCATCGGCGCGGGGGTAGGGGGCTTGGCCGGCGCGGCGCTGATTGGCGGCCCTGGCGCGACCCTTGGCGGTGCGGCGCTGGGCGGCCTGGTGGGCAACGTGACCACGCGCTGATCGGCCTGATCGCCAACGAAGAACGGACCAGGATGGTCCGTTTTTTTTTATGCCCGCGCGCGGCTCATTGAGCCCAGCAAGCTTTCCATGGCCGGCACTTCGAGCGGCCGGCCGAACAGGAAACCCTGCACCTCGTCGCACGCATGCGCGGCCAGGAAGGCGCTCTGCTCGGGCGTTTCCACCCCTTCGGCCGTGACCGTCATGTTCAGCGCGCGGGCCATCGCGATGATGGTCTTGGTCAGTGCCACGCAGTCGGCCACTGCCGGCACCCCGCTGATGAACGAACGGTCGATCTTGATGTTGTGGATCGGCAGGCTGCGCAGATACGACAGCGACGAGAAGCCGATGCCAAAATCGTCCAGCGAGATCTGCACCCCGCGCGCCGCCAGGCTGGTCAGCAGGCGCTGCGTCGACAGCCGGTCGGCCAGCAGCACGCTCTCCGTCAGTTCCAGCTCCAGCCGCGACGGGTTCAGGCCCGAGGCCTTGAGCGCCTCGTCGACATCGCGCTCGATCACGCCGGCATCGCATTGGCGCGCCGATACGTTGACCGCCACCCGGCCGGTGAAGCCGAAATTGCGTTCCCACAGCTGCCCTTGCGCGCAGGCTTGCATCAGGGCCCAGCGCCCCAGCTCGACGATGTAGCCGGATTCCTCGGCCACGGCGATGAACTCGACCGGCGACACCGCGCCCAGCTCTGGGTCCGACCAGCGCATCAGCGCCTCGACCGCAACGATCTCGCGCGTCGCCAGCGCGTACTTGGGCTGGTAGACCAGGCGCACCTGCCCACGGTCCAGTGCCCGGCGCATGCGTTCATTGAGCGTGAAGCGGCGCAGGATCTGCGTCTCCAGCGCGCGCGAGTAGTGTGTGAGCCGGTTGCGGCCGTTCTCCTTGGCGCGGTACATCGCGGCTTCGGCGCGGCTGACCAGCGTGGCGGCTTCGCTGCCGTCTTCGGGGAACACCGCCACGCCGATGCTGCCCGACAGGTGCACCTCGCGCTCCCCACCCGTGAATGGCAGGGCAAGGGATTCGAGCACCTGCTGGGCCAGCGTGTCGGCGGCATCCGGCGTGTCGATTGCCACGCAGAACTGGTCGCCGCCCAGGCGCGCCAACAACGCGCGCTGGCCAACATCGGCGCGGATGCGTTGCGCGGCCACGTTCAGCACCTGGTTGCCGACGTGGTGGCCCATCGCCTCGTTGACGGTCTTGAAGTGGTCGAGCCCGATATAAAGCAGCGCCGCCTGGCCGGTGGCGGGCAGCGCCAGGCGCGCGTCGAGCCGCTCGATGAAGGCCGCGCGGTTGGGCAGGCCGGTGAGCGAATCCTTGGTTTCCAGCAGGCGTAGCTGCTCGTAGGTGGAGCGCTCCGCCGTGATGTCGGTAAAGATGACGAGCACCGCATGCGGCGATGCGCTGTCCTGCGAGAAGATCGGCAACACCGATTGGCGCAGCCAGACGATCTGCCCGGTGCCGGCCGGCATGCCCACCACCACGTTGCTGATGGCCCGCCCCGTGCGTGCGGCCAGCGTGGATGGCCACGCGGCGCGCGGCAGCATGCTGCCGTCTTCGGCCAGCATCATGTCGCCGAGCGTCAGGCGCGGCCGGCCTTTCCACGACGCGCCGGACAAGCGCAGGATCTCGGCGGCGCTGCGGTTGTACGACAGCACGCGGCCGTCCGTGGAGACCGTCAGCACGCCTTCGCTCAGGTGGTTGACCACCAGCCGGTATTGGTCGCGCAGGTCGCGTGCTTGCCGGTACTCGCCTTCCAGGCGCAGCAGCTTGACCAGCGCGCTGATGTAGCCGGCGCACGCACGACGTTGTGCGGCCTCATCGGAGGCGGTGGGCCCAAGTGCCGGACGCGTGTAGAACAGGCATAGCAAGTCGTCGCTGGGGTGCAGGCCGCCGTGCTGGGCGGGAATGCGGCAGAGCCAGTCTGGCTGTGCCGTGCCGAGCGCGTGAGCGAGGATCGCCTGCAAGGGCGCCGGCACATTGGCCAGGCGGATCAACTCGACCGGCGGGAGGTCGCCCGCTGCGGGCGCGATGCGGGCCAGCTCGGCATCGAGCACCTCCTGGCCGGCGCTCAGTTGGGCGCGGGCGGCCTGCGTGCCATAGAGCCGCGCTCGGCCGGAGACCACGCGCACCACCACGCACAGCGCGGTGGGCAGCGCCGCCTCCAGGGCGCGCAGCGCTGCATGCAAGCGCTCGCCCAGCGAGGCCGCCGAGGGCAAGGTGGACAGCAGATGATCCAGGTGTTCATGCGGAAGCGCCGCGCCGATGGCCTCCGGGCTCAGCACGCGCTCCCCCGGCTTGCCCGGCAACTGCGCGCCAAGCGGTAACGGCAAGCCATGTACCACCACTTGCTGGGCAGGCATGCCGTCAAAGCGGGTGGGCGTGACGGTCAGGCGGACGGTGGTGAGCGTGTCGGACGCCGCATCGGCCGCCATCGACACCAACTGTGCAGCGTGTGTCTGGTCGGCGCCAGGCTCCGCCTGCGCATCGTCATGGCTGGCATCGATCAGCAACGATACCGGTGCATCGCGAAAGAAGCGGGAGAACGGCTCCCCCAGCAGTTGGTCGACCGACAGCGCGCGGACCACGCAGACGCCTGCCGCGTTGGCAAATACGATGCGCCCTTCCAGCACCACGTAGAAAGGGACAGGAAGGCTTTGCGCAGACAGCGGGTAGGAGAGTTCGTCTTGCATCCCACGCTCCAGGCAAGGGGGCTCGCCCAAGTTGGCATTGTCCGAGGCCGTGTTCTGATGGGAACGCGGTACGCCTCGTTGGGGAGTGGCTGCGTCCTGCGCAACACCGGATTCCTTCGGCGCGATGCCCTCGCGCCGCTCTCAAGCGTGGGTACGCGCAACCACGGACATCGGGACAGCGATCTTCATGATGCGCAAAAGTCGCCTGATGCGCAAACCTTCACGTTGTGGTCGATACAACACATTGTGCGGCGTGCAATGTCGGCGCACTCGGCAGGAGGCCTCTTTTTGTCGGCGTGATCCTGCTATGTCGCTGTCGGTGCGCAATCGTGCAATGCAAAGTCCGGTTCAATCCAGCGACGCGTGAAGGCCAATCCGGTTGCCGACATCAGCCTGAATGCGCCGATCGTCAATGTGCAATAGGCAATCACGCGTTCGATGGAATACGCCGAGAAAAACCACGTCGCGAAGACAAGCAACGCGCAGTCTGGCAGGTCAAGGAACCTAAGGATGGTGTTCAGAACTCATTCCGCAGCACCGAGACATCGACGCAGCGTCAATGCGAAGCAGACGATGCGAAGTCTGGCGCGATTGCAGCGGCGTGTGCGGCATGAAGAGGAGCGCTTGCCCGCCCGTGCGGGTGGCTTTCACTTACGCCGTGGCCTCACGCATCAGCCGCCCACGCATCATCCATAGGTTGCTCAGCGCGAACAACGTATGCAACTGCTGCGTGTTCTTCATCAAGCCGCGATAGCGCAGCAACAGATGCCCAAACTGGCGCTTGATGACCCGAAACGGATGTTCCACCTTGGCGCGAATGCGCGCCTTGACCCGCTCCAGTTCATCGACGAGCGCACCGGACGCGGTGCTCTTGTCCAAGGCGCGGCGTTTGCCCGGGCGCAATGCCACATGCCAGCGCACCTTCAACTTCTGTACCTCTTCGCGCTTGTCGATGCCCTGGTAGCCGGCATCGCCGAACACGTCGACCTCTTTGCCATGCACCAGCGCATGCGCTTGCGTCACGTCGTTGACGTTGGCGGCGGTGCCCACCACGGTGTGCACCAGCCCCGAGTCGGCATCCACGCCAATGTGCGCCTTCATGCCGAAATGCCACTGGTTGCCTTTCTTGGTCTGGTGCATCTCAGGGTCGCGCTCGCCATCCTTGTTCTTGGTCGAACTCGGCGCGGCAATCAGCGTGGCGTCGACCACCGTGCCCTCCTTGAGCAGGTAACCCTTCGCACTGAGTTGCGCGTTGACGGTCTGCAGGAATTGCTCGGCCAACCGATGGCGCTCCAGCAAATGCCGAAAGCGCAGAATGCTGACCCGGTCCGGCAGGCGGCTCATGCCACCCAGCCCTGCGAATTGCCGATACAACGGCACGTCGTACAGCGCTTCTTCCATCGCCACGTCCGTCAGCCCGAACCATTGCTGCAGAAGGTGAATGCGCAGCATCGCTTCGATTGGGAACGGCTTGCGACCTGTCGCCTTGACCGGCGCATGCGGCGCTATCAGCGCCACGAACTCCTGCCACGGCACCACGCGCTCCATCTCGTCCAGAAATATCTGCTTGCGCGTGCGTCGGTTGCTCAGGTCCAGGCCAAGGTCGCTTTGTTTCATGGGCTCATCCAGCGTTGCGAACCTTCCTTTGATTGCCCTCGCCGGAGGAAGTTTTGAACACCATCCCTAGGTACTACTACGTGGAATCTCGTCAGGCGGATCATTCGGCTGAGGGAGGGGTGATTGAAGGAGGGGAGGATTATGAGGTTGCAGATGTCTTCGCTCGTGACAATGGCTCTGATGATTTTGTCGGGAAGTGGATTAAGTCGAATTGCGTGGATATCGTGATTCCGGTTTATAACGGGTTTGATTATTTGGGTCCGTTGTTTGAAAGTTTGAGTAGAAATACTTGCGGCGACTATAGAATCATTGTTGTCGATGATTGCAGTCCTGATGCCCGCGTGTTGCCGTTCCTTAGAGATGTAGGAAAGAAGTTTCGCAATTATGTTCTGGTTGAAAATCGAGCGAACTTGGGGTTTGTGGGGGCGGTAAACCGAGCGGTTGAATCGCTATCGTCCGACATCTTTGTGCTTCTCAATACGGACACGGAAGTTCCTGCGGATTGGCTTCGCCGATTGCTGGCCCCAATGTTGTTGGATCCAAGCGTGGCAAGCGCAACGCCATTTTCCAATTGTGCAACTATCTGTAGCTTCCCGAATTTCGTCCAGGATAACGACCTATATTTAGGGTTGAATACAGACGAGATTGATTCCGGCTTTGCCGGTCTCCCGCTATCGCCCGTGGAGATTCCTACGGGTGTGGGGTTCTGCATGGCCATCAAGAGGCGAGTGGTCCAGGACCTCGGGATGTTCGACATCGCGTATGGGAAGGGGTACGGGGAGGAGAACGACTGGTGTATGCGCGCATCTTCTGCGGGGTATAAACACATTCTGGTTAATAACCTCTTTGTATACCACAAGCATGGCGGCTCGTTTCCTTCTGCTGAGAAGATGGCTTTGATTGAGAGGAATCATAAATTGCTGCTCTCCCGCTATCCAGCATATGATCGGATTGTGCAGGAGCATATCAAGAAGGATCCCGCGAAGATATTTCGGATGTTGGCCAAGATGAGCTTGGCTTGGAAGCAATCGGGTGTTCGTGCCGTTCTTGTTGTGGATCACGACCTGGGAGGCGGAGCAAATCATTATCGCAAAGAGCTTGTTGAGTCTTATGTCGGTAAAGGTGTTCCGGTCATGGTTTTCACGGATAATTCGATCAATAAGAAGATTTCTTTAGGAATTGATTATTTGGATGAAAGAATCGACCTAAGGCTTGATTCTGTCAATGATCTAGATGAGTTGTTTGGGCTGGTGCAGGTCTCGAAGATCTATTACAACAACGCGGTGGCTTCAGCCAGCCCATTGGCGGTCGGCGGCAAGATTTCCGAGCTTGCGAGGAAGTACCGGCTTGAACTTGTTGTGTTGATCCATGATTTTTATCCGGTTTGCCCCTCCTACACGTTGCTGAACAGTGAAGGGAGTTATTGTGAGGTGCCGACGGACCTGGAGTCGTGCGTGAAGTGTTTGCCGAATATTCCGCCGAAGGTGGCATCATTTATGCCACGCAATGCGTCAATATTCGAGTGGCGTGCTGTTTGGGGGGAAGTGTTGGCCACCGCAAGTCTGGTTAAGTGTTTTTCGGAGAATAGCCGAGAGATAATTGCCAAAGCATATCCGGAGATTTTAGGAAATATTGAAGTCGTGCCGCACGTGCTTAGCAAGAAGCCCCGCTTGCCTAAAATTTCTCGAGGGCAAGCGATGCATATCGGAGTGGTTGGGGGAATCAATTATCAAAAGGGCCTGGATGTCGTGCTGGGTATTGTGAAGGCAATCAAGAGCGACAGGTGGCGCAACAATGGAATCAAGATTACCGTGATCGGAGAGGTGGACGCACGCCTGCCGATTGATGGGTTAGCCGTCACCGGTCGTTATGATAAAGATGCGTTGCCGAAAGTCATTGAAGGTTGTGGAGCGAATGTATTCCTGTTTCCGAGCATCTGGCCGGAAACCTTCTCATACGTAGTTGCGGAACTCATGCAAATGGATGTTCGTGTAGCCTGTTTTGATCTTGGCGCGCCGGCAGACCGTGTCCGAACCTATTCGAAGGGATGCATTCTCCCGGACAACGATCCGGATGCGATTCTGGAGAGGCTCGTTCAAATGCACAAGAATATTCATTGAATTCTGATTCGTATTGTGATTTCGGCCGATGTGGGTCGCTTCAAGATGTTGTTGGCTTGGATCATGGATGTGAACGATTTTTCGGTGGGCCCTAGTTCACGGCCCAATCCGATCTAATATGAAGTAGACAAACAATGTTTAGCGCATCACTTATTCTGTCGAGACATCGACTTGGCTTGCTGACTTTCGCCACGACCCTTATGGCTGGCTGCGCAAACGTCGGATCTTGGCTTCCTGCTTCCGGGCCGACCACCGAGCAGGTAGCGGGAGGACAGTCCGACGTCGCAGAGTCCCCCATCAAGGTGCTCGATGTGACCGACGCATTAGCCCGTCAGGTGATGGGTGGTCAAAGGCGTCGCATGTTCTCTGAGATCTTTGGCGCGAGACCTGCCGCAGGCTATACCGTCGGCCCAGGCGATGTTGTCGAGGTATCCATTTGGGAAGCGCCTCCGGCTTCCTTGTTCGGTACCGCAGTGCTGGATCCTCGCGCTGGCATCGGGACTTCTCGCGTCACGACCTTCCCGGAGCAGATGGTGAGTGCTGTGGGCCAGATCAATATACCTTTTGCTGGGTCGATCCCGGTGGCCGGAAAATCGCCTCCGCAGATCGAGGCTGACATCGTGCGCCGGCTGAAAGACAAGGCAAACCAGCCTCAGGTCTTGGTGCGAGTAGTACGCAATACAACGGCGAACGTCACCGTCGTCGGTGAGTTTTCCAATAGCACCCGCATGCCCCTCACTGCCCGAGGTGAACGGTTACTTGATGCGGTTGCAGCGGCAGGTGGGGTCCGTCAACCTGTTGGGAAGATGACGATCCAAATGACGCGGGGTGATCAAGTTCAGGCGCTTCCGCTGGACACGATTATTCAGGACCCTAAGCAGAACATCGTTCTGCAACCGGGTGATGTTGTCACGGCGCTCTATCAACCTCTCAGCTTTACGGCGCTCGGCGCTACGGGTAAGAATGAGGAGATTGCCTTTGAGGCTCAGGGGATTACGCTTGCCCAAGCCTTGGCGCGTACCGGCGGCCTCCAGGACAACCGAGCCGATACGCGAGGTGTGTTTATCTTCCGCTTCGAAGATCCTACGGTATTGGGCAATCTTGCGAATGGTACGGATCGACTTACGCCGGAAGGCAAGCTGCCCGTAATCTATCGCGTGGATATGAAGGATCCGGGCACGTTCTTCGTTGCGCAGAATTTCCCGATTCGCAATAAAGATGTTCTGTATATATCTAACGCTTCCGGTGCTGAGCTGCAGAAGTTCCTGAACATCGTACTATCGATTGCCTATCCGATTCTGAGCGGTTATAGCGTCACCAAATAATGTCCTGGGGCCCGTTGAGGGCCCCTAAGTCGTAAAGGCTGACCCGGTGAGGCGGCTCTACGAATGCGTTGAGACCGATATCCGATAGCAGAGCAGATTGGTGCTGGTTTAGTCTCGACCCCGTAGATTTATTTATAGAGAATTGTGCTGCCTATATTCTTGGATGTCACCCGCCTGCTGGACCGCCTGTCCAAGCGCATGCTGCCGACCGGCGTGGATCGCGTCGGACTCGCCTACATCCAGCATTACGCCCATCGCGCACGTGCGGTATTGAGCGAGCAGGGCTTTTATGTCGTGCTATCGGAGCGCGAATCGGCGCTGGCGTTCGAGCTGTTGCTAAAACAGGACTTCACCCGTTCGAGGGGTGCACGGGCCATTATGATCCGGGCTATCCTGGGCGCCGTGAGGCGCGACTGTATCCCTAATCATGGTGTGCTTTTGCATACTAGTCATTCAGGAATGGAGTTCGGCCGGTATTTCCGCGCGATGGCAAAGAGAAACATCCGGTCGGTATTCATGGTGCACGATCTGATTCCGCTGACGCATGCCGAATACTGCCGCCCCGGCGTACGTGAAACGCATCACGAACGCATGCGTGTCGCGCTCGGCCATGCTGCCGGGATCATCGCCAACTCCCAGGCCACGCTGGATTCCCTGACGGAGCAGGCGCAGCGCGCAGGCTGGCCCTTACCTGGGGCCGTTGTTGCCCGCCTTGCCTCGGGCGTGCCCGATGCGGTAGCGGGGGAGCGCCCGCTTGCCGATCCTTATTTCGTCATGCTGGGCACCATCGAGCCTCGCAAGAATCACTGGTTTGTGCTCCATGTCTGGCGCCGCCTGGTCGAGAACCTGGGAGACCGGGCGCCGACGCTGGTGGTGATCGGTCGGCGCGGATGGGAGTGCGAGAATGCGGTCGACATGCTGGAGCGCTGTGGACCCTTGAAGGGCAAGGTCATCGAAGAAGCCAGCTGCTCGGATGCTCGTCTGCACAACTACCTGCTGCACGCCCAGGCACTGCTGTTCCCATCATTCGTGGAGGGCTATGGCATGCCCCTGGCTGAGGCGCTGGCGCTGCGAGTGCCCGTCATCGCCAGCGATCTGCCGGTTTTCCACGAAATCGCAGGCGATATTCCGGAATATCTTGATCCGCTCGACGGCCCCGGCTGGATGACGCGCATCATGCAGTACGCCGGCGCGGGAAGTCCGCAGCGCACCGCGCAGCTCGCGCGTATCGAAGCGTTTCGCGCGCCGACCTGGCAAGAGCACTTCGAGGTGGTCGACACGTTCATTGAGGAATTGGTGTAAATGGAGAGCCGGGGTACGCTCGCCGCGCCTGTGCCGCAGGCCGCTCTCCACATGCGCAGCATTACCCGCGGTTGGCGCACGCTAGCTTCTTTCATTGGGGCCGGCGGCGAGGGGATCTGGGCGGGTCGACTGGCCGGCCGGGTTGCCCGCCACTTGGCGCGAATGGTCGGGGCCGAGCAGGCTGCACTGCTGCCAGGGCCGATCTGGTCGGAATGCGACGTCGGCATGCCAATGCTGTCCTGGTTTGTGCTGCCACATGCTGACAAGGGTGGTGACCTGATAGCGGGGTCGCTGGCAGCGGTGCTCGCCGATGACGCCCACCTCGGTATGTCGCCCGAGCTTCCCGGCATGATGGCCCGCGTGGTTGATGCTTGTGCGGATTCCGTGCGCGCAGCGGTGCCGGACCGCCCGCCTGAGCTGGCACTGCCGCGCGAGCGGCCGCGTGTGATGCTGGTCGATCAGCCTGGCAGCCGCAAGGATGCTGCTGCGTTCAGGCGAATGGTGTCAGCGGCAGTGGCGGAGCACCCTGCAGCGGAGTTCTATATCTGGCCAGTTAGCAATGGCGCCGCCGGGTGCCTGTCCCGTATGCGTGAACTGCCGGTGCACGCGCGCCGGGTTGCTCCAGGCTTCAGCCTTTTCGCGTCGCTGCGATACATTGATCATCTCTATACGGTAAGCGCACTGGAAGGCATGCAAGCGCTGCTTGCCGGAGTGCCAGTGCGGGTGTTTGGCCGCCCGTACTATGCCGGCTGGGGCCTGACAGCCGATGACTTGCCGATGCCGGAGCGTCAATGCCGGCCGACACTAGCCGCACTGTTTGAGGCAGTCTACTTGCGCCTGGCGCGCTATCTCGATCCGCAGGCCCAAGGTGCCGGCTCGCTGGAACGGGTGCTCGACTGCATCGAGATCCAACGTGCCGTACGTGCCCGCTATGCGGATTGCCAGCAAGTGGCCGGGGTGCGTTTCCAGCGATGGAAGCGGTTTTTCGCCACGCCTTTCCTGACCGCTGGCGGGGGCAAATTGCGCTGGGCGGGCGCGCCGGAAAAGATCGAGCAGGGCGAGCGCGTGGCGCTGTGGGGCGGCAAAAGCACGGAAGGCATCCCCGCCGGCGCACCAATGCTGCGCATGGAAGATGGCTTCTTCCATTCGAACGGTCTGGGCTCCGACATGAACGCACCGTGCAGCCAGGTGCTGGATCGGGAGGGGCTGTATTTTGACGCGCGCGGCCCGAACGAGCTGACGAAAATCCTGAACGGTGCGCAATTCGATGACACGGAACTTGCTCGGGCGGCGGCTCTGCGTGAGCTGATTGCTCGCCTGGGCGTCACAAAGTACAACCTCGGCCGCCGCGCGCCGGGCTGGAAGGCGCCGGCCGGCAAGACGGTCATCCTCGTGGCGGGCCAGGTGGCCGACGATGCGTCGATCCGCTTCGGCACCGGGGCGCTCGGTACGGCCGAAGCGCTGCTCGAAGCGGTGCGCGAGCGCAATCCAGACGGCTTTATCGTCTACAAGCCGCATCCGGATGTGTTGTCCGGCAACCGGCGCGGGCTGGTGCATGCACACGAGTTGGCCGATGTTGTCGATGCCGAGGCCGACCTACTCTCGTTGGTGGATTGCGCCGATGAAGTGCACGTGCTGTCATCGCTCGCCGGATTCGACGCCCTGCTGCGAGGCAAGCGCGTGTTCACCTACGGCTTGCCGTTCTATGCCGGCTGGGGCCTGACACAGGATGCGCTGGAGCAACCGTGGCGGCAGCGCACGCTGACGCTGGACATGCTGGTGGCCGGTGCGTTGCTGCGCTACCCGATCTACTGGGACTGGCGCACCCGGCTGTTCACCACGCCTGAGTCAGTTGTCCGCAAGCTTGGATCGACCGCGGCGCGCCCACTTGAGCGGATTGCCGAAGACTGGCGGCGGCCGCTGCGCAAGGCGTGGCGCTGGAGCCGGAATGCGGTGTGGTATGGAGCTTGGGCCTGGGCGCACCGTCGGCAGGCGCGTCCGAGCTGAATGATGTAGGCGGCACGACACGCGTTGCAATCGGCTGGGTGCATTGATTGAGCGTGCGGAGATCTCAGTGGGAGTTGGTATGAATATTTACCCGGTCATTCTCTGTGGCGGAAGCGGTACCCGTCTCTGGCCGATGTCGCGTGGCGGTTATCCGAAACAGTATCTCAGGCTCACCGGTGAACACACGCTGGTGCAGCAGACGGCGCTGCGCCTGCACGGTATCGGCAATGTGGCCGCGCCGATCGTGATCGCCAACGAGGACCAACGCTTCCTGGTGGCCGAGCAATTGCGCAGCGTCGCCGTGCAACCCTCGGCGATCGTGCTGGAGCCGGTCGGCCGCGACACGGCGCCCGCCGTGGCCGTGGCGGCCTTGCTCGCGCTGCAGGCGACGCCCGACGCGCTGCTGCTGGTGCTGCCGTCGGATCATGTGATCCAGGACGACGTGGTGTTTGGCAAGCTCGCCACGGTTGCTGCGGGTGTCGCCAAGGACAACTTCCTGGTCACCTTCGGCATCGAGCCCACCGAGCCGCATACGGGCTATGGCTATATCCGCGGCGGCGAAGCCCTGACTGCGGTCGACGGCACGTACCGGGTGGAACGCTTTGTGGAGAAGCCGGACGCGACGACCGCTGCGCGCTTGCTGGAAGAGGGCGGGTACTACTGGAACAGCGGCATGTTCATGCTGAAGGCGGCCGCTTACCTGGACGAGCTGCGCCAGCACGCGCCGGAGATTCTGCGCCAGGCAGAACTGGCGCTGCATGCTGCCAAGCGCGACGCTGACTTCGTGCGGCTCGATGCCGAGGCCTTCGGCGCCAGCCCCAAGCTGTCGATCGATTACGCCGTCATGGAAAAGACGGCAAAGGCTGCCGTCGTGACGGCGGCTGGCCTGGGCTGGAACGACATCGGTTCGTGGACGGCGCTTGCTGAAATCGCCAACGTTGACGACAACGGCAATGCGCTGTTTGGCGACGTGCTGGTGGAGGACGCAAGCAATACCTACGTACGTGCCGAGCACCGCATGGTGGCGGCGGTGGGCGTCAAGGATCTGGTGATCGTGGAAACCGCCGATGCGATCCTGGTATCGCACCGCGACAGGGTGCAGGACGTGAAGAAGATCGTCGAGCGCCTGAACAGCTCAGGTCGGCGCGAGTCGGTCACGCACCGCAAGGTGTTCCGCCCCTGGGGTTCATATGAAGGCATCGATCAGGGCGACCGCTTCCAGGTCAAGCGCATCATCGTCAATCCGGGCTCGTCGCTCAGCCTGCAAATGCATCACCATCGCGCAGAACACTGGATCGTGGTGCGTGGTACCGCCAAAGTATTCAACGGCGATCAGGTGATGCTGCTGTCGGAAAATCAGTCAACGTATATCCCGCTAGGCGTGACCCACCGTCTGGAAAACCCGGGCAAGATTCCGCTTGAGCTGATTGAAGTGCAATCCGGTTCCTACCTCGGCGAGGACGACATTGTTCGCTTCGAGGATCACTTCGGGCGCGTTGCTTAGACGCGCTTACGACCGTAAAGATACCTCGCGCATGCGCCCTCGGGCGCCCGCCGAGGGTGGTGAGGATCCTGTTGGTCAGGTGGTTTTGTTGGGGACGCTTATTTGTAGTCCCACTGCATCTGCTCGGTAATCGACACTGCGTCGGACGTGTCTAGGCAGCGGTCCAGATAGCTGAGCAGTGAGCGCGGCTGGAAGCCCGTCTCTGTCACCAGCCGCGTGTTGTCGAACACGTAGCTCATGCTGGCGAACTTAGCATACAGATGGATGGAGCGCGCGACCAGGCGCACGTTGCCATCTCCGGTTAGGCGCAGGAATTTGCGAGCCAGCGCCTTCTCCTCGATTTTTTCCTGATACACGTAACCGGCCAGTGTCTGGACATCTTCTTCCGGGCTCGCGCAGCGCTTGACGCGCGGGTACAGCGTGGAGATCTGCTCCGAATGCGCGTCGCCAGCACTGATGTGATACAGGTCGTGCGCCAGCGTCGGCTTGAGCGCCAGCCGCACGATGGCCTCGGCGCAATCGTCCACGGGGAGGATGTCGATACGGTCGCCTAACCGGCAACTGAAAGTCTCCAGTAGGGCGACCATGCGCAGCATCCAGAAGATGCTGCCCGACGGTGCGCAGCCCAACTGGCTGTGGCCGACCACGATGGACGGCCGGACTACCACCAGCGGCAACTCGGGAAACGCCTCGCGCAGCTTCAGCTCGGCCATGCCTTTGGAGTAGGTGTACTTGACCGCGTGCTGCTCGAGCGGCAGCACGTTCCAACTTTCCTGCACTCGGCGGTCTGCCAGTTGGCCGCACGACATGCCGGTGCCAATCTGCAGAAAACGCTTCAGCCGTTTGCCTTGGACAGCCTGTCGGCCGAGTGCCAGCACGCCGTCCACGTTGGTTTCCCACAGCGACGGGTGGTTGGAAAACGTCGCCAGCGCGGCGCAGTTGATGATGATCTCCGGGTCGCCAAGCTTGGCGCCGGCCGCATTGCGCAGGTCGAACGGCACGATCTGCGCTTCGCTGATGCCATCCAGCACCGTTTGCGGCAATTGAAAACGACGCAGATTGTTTTGCAGGCGCACGAAGCCCTCGGCAGGGGTTTCGCCGCGCACCGCAAAACGGGTGTCGCCCAGCAAACCGTTGTCCGCCAGGTTGGCGGCAATAGCGCCGCCTACAAAACCGGTCGCGCCGGTCAACAGAATACTCATGCCTGGGACTCGAAAATTCGTCGCGTCGCGGGACGGTGCTTGCCCATCCGAAAGAAATGTCCGTTGCTGCCGTTATCGATGTTGGCGCGGATGCGCCTTTCGGAGTCAGGTGACCAAACCGGGTGTCGCCTTGGGGGCTGACCGGCCCGGACGGCATCGCCAAATCTAGGCGGCGTACTCGCTTGGTGCGGTCGGGTCGCCAAACGGCAATCAAACATGCGGCCGGGATCGCCAGCCAATTTGCGAGTTTACAAGAATGTAACCTTTCAGTCCCTTTCGGGTAGCGCATCTGCTCACCCCTCGTTGAGGGGGTTGATTTCACGCGTGCGGCGCCGCTTCTGGTTGTTGCGTCGCAAGCCCAAAAATCTTCACTACATCCGCATGAACGGCACAATCGTAGGCGGCCTGATCTGGCAGGGCTTTATCTGCGCGCCCGGGTGCCGATCTTGCTCGGATGAATGAGCACCCGCAACAATCAGGGAATTTATCTGTGCAGCCAGGAAAGACTTCTGCCACGCAATTGTTTCACTGACGTGGCGGGTCGTTTCGAGTCTAGATTGAACGGGAGCAATCAACCTTGGGAATAGCCAAGCACGATATTCCCTGTCTTTCCCTGTTCCATGTCGGCTGTTGTAGCTGACAACCCCGTTGCGACCGGCAAAGAATCGAGGGTAGGCTGGTTCGATGAGGGAGATAGATGCCTAAATTCTCTGCAAATTTCCCAGTTGGCAGGGCAGCGGAGTGAGACAAACCAGACTCACCGCTCCGCCAGCAGTAGTGATATAGCCCTGATTTTTCAGGGCTTTATTTTTTTGCGCTGCCCATCCCCCCATCGCCACCCGCATTGAGTGATAGCGATCGTGGTCAGCGCGGCTGCGTACGGCATTCTCCCTGACGCGGCTTCCTAGCCGCAGAGTCTTTCCAGTTCCGCCAGATCCCCAAGGGTTGCCAACTGTCGCGCCTTGCGTGCAAATGCCTCGCACCCAGGGTATTGGGACGCGACAGCATCGGCCCAATCGATCAAATCTGAAATCGCACCGAGGTCGATCAACATATGGGCGACGGCCAGCGCTTGCGGCGGCGGGCTGACGAGCGGCGGTGCCGCTTGCGCGTCGGCGGCCGATGATGGGATTCGATCCAGCTTCAGTAGCCGTGCCAGCGTGTTCTGCAACTCCATGAAATTGACGGGCTTCAGCAAGATGGCATCGAAGCCGGACGGTGCATTGCCTTCATGGTCTTGCGTGGCCTGAGGAATCGCGGACAGCACGACGACGGGAACGCCAGGGAGATGTTCGCGAGCGGCGCGCAGCACGGCCAAACCGTCGGCGCCGGGCATCAGGTAATCCGTGAGCAGCAGATCGGGGGCCGCCCCCTGTGCCTGTACCATCCGTTCGATGATGGCGGCGCCGTCGGGCGCGGTTTCCACCACAAAGCCCAGGCTGGAGAGCTCATCCGCCAGCAGGCGACGGATGTCGGCCGTATCCTCCGCGATCCAGATGCGCAGGCCGCTGCCATCGATGGTCGGCTCGACCTCGGCGATGTCCGACACGTGGTGATCCGACATCCATTCTTCTGCCGCCGTCAGCGCGGGCAGCTTCACGCGGATCGTGGTGCCGGCGCCCCGTTCGCTGTCGATGTCCAGCGAACCGCCCATGCGCGCGATCCACTGGCTGACGATCGCCAGGCCCAGCCCGATGCCTGGCTGGGTGTGCGCGGTATCGAGCCGTCGAAAGGGTTCGAAAATCCGTTGCTGATCTTCGGGCGCAATCCCGAGGCCGGTGTCCCTGACAACGAAGGTCAAGTCCACGGGGGCGCCGGGTTGCACGGGTTGTGCATCGCGGCGGCAGTCAACCAGGAGTTCGACAGTGCCGTCGGTGGTGTACTTGGCGGCGTTGTCCAGCAGGTTGCCGAGCACCCGGCGCAACCCCTTGGCGTCCAGCTGGAGAACGGGCGGCAGCGGGCGTTCGATGCTGAACGTGAAGCGGTTGCCGCGCCGGCGCGCGAGCTCGGCGCCTTCCTGCGCGATCGAATCGAGCAGCGCATGGAGGTAGACCGGCGCGCTTTGCAGTGCATCGGGTTCGCCGCCGCTCGCGTAGTCGATCAGGTCGTTCACCATGGCGAGCATGTGCCTGGCGCTGCGACGGATGATCCGGCCACGCTCGGCGTTGTCGTGGCCCGCTGCCTGCACCAGCTCGGCAAAGCCGATGATGGAGGTCAGCGGCGTGCGTAGATCGTGGCTGATACGGGCCAGAAAATCGGTCTTGGCGTGATTGGCTTCGTCGGCGGCGATCAGCGCCGTCTGCAACGCATGGGTGCGCTCGATGACCGCCTGCTCCAATTTGAGCTGTTCCTGATTCCGCGCTTCCAGCAGGGCCTGCTGGGCCTGGATATGCGCCGTGTACATGGCACGCGAGCGCTGGCTGACGATCACGCTCATCATGAACAAGGCCGCCAGCTCGAGCATCCAGGCAAATGGCAGCCTGGCGAGCCATTCGTCGTTCAGGAAACCGTGGATGACCAGCAGCGATACCAGCTGCACCGGCCACACCAGCGCAAAGGAGAGGACGAACAGCTTGGCGTTGGGCAAGCCGCGACGCCAGGCGTCGAGCATCGAGACCGGCCACACCACATTGAACACCGCGATGACGGTGTTGGAGTAGACGGCGCCGGCACGATAGTCGCCGAGCAGGGTCCAGGCGGTTCCCAGCAGGAGCAGGGCGGCGAGGGTGCGATAGACCCGTCGCCACGAGGCGATACGGCCCAGGCCGACGAACGTCACGGTGACGGCCGTGTAGAGCACCGTGGCGAGTGTTCCGAGCGTCGAAGGTGCGCGCAGCACGGGTTCGCCGCCGGCGCCAAGGAAGTAGCGGTACAGGTAGCCGTTGAACGCCAGGCTGTAGAGCAGCGCCACGCAGATCCATCCTGTCATCAACAGAAAGCCGCGATCGCGCCAGCTCCACCCTTGGACGAGCGTATACAGGGCGAGCATCAGCGAGGAGCCGACCAGGAGCGCCATCATCATCAGGTCATGGCCTTCTCGCTGGCGGAAAGCCTCCGGCTCCCATAGCCCGAGGTCGATCTCCACGGCGGAGCGGCTGCGCACCTTTAACGCGAATTCCATCTGCTCGCCCGGGGCGAGCGTGACAGGAAAGACAGGGATCGCGGCTGCGACCGGGCGGCTGGCAAAAGGCACGCTGTTGCCGGACAGCACCACCTCGCGTGCCACGGTCTCGCCGGGGGCCAGGCGGAAATAGCTCACCGACTCCAGCCGCGCCGTGCCGACTGCCAACCAGCGCGTCACCGTCTGGGGGCTGCTGTTGTAGAGCGAGCCGCGCAGCCACAGCGTTGACGCGGTATAGCCCCGGTTCAGGCTTGCGCCCTGGACGCGTTGCCAGTCCGCCCGGGCCATGGCGGCCTGGAGGTCGAGTTGGCCGGTTGTGTCTTCCAGCATCGACAGTTGCGGCAGCAGGGCGGGCGAGCCGAGGGCGGTGACAGCACGCTGTCCCACATCGATCGGGCTCGCCCAGAGCGGATGGCTAGCAAGCCAGATCAGCAGCCCAAGCACGGTCGACATGCGCGCCGCCCAGCGGAAGGCGCGTGCCGCCCATGCGACGCCGCTTTTGCTGCCGCCTTCGCTGCTCATTACCCGCGCTCTCCCAACGCCTGCCTGAACTGGCTGGGCGACAGGCCAAAGCGCTCGCGGAACGCGGTGGAGAAATTGGCGGTGCCGCCATAGCCGAGCTCGCGCGCGATCGCCTGCACTTCGAGCGAGGTCTCGGACAGCAAGCGCCGCGCCTCCTTCATGCGTTGTTCACGCAGAAAATCGAACACCGTCACGCCCACGCACTGCCTGAACGCCGCGTTGAGGCGGCGCGCATTGGTGCCAACGGCGGCGGCAAGCTCGGTCAGGCTTGGGGTCTCGGCCAGCCTTTCGAGCAAAAGCTTGCGCGTTGCCCGATACAGGATCACATCCAGCGTGCTGGAGGCGGCATTCACTTCTTCGTCGTCGGTGCGGTGGTCCGTGGTTGCCGGCACAGATGGTTTCAGGTGGACGCACAGCCGCAACCGGACTTCCTCGAAATCGAATGGCTTGGTCACATAGTCCACCGCGCCGGCTGAGAGGCCTGCCACACGCTCATGGGGCAGCGCCGCGGAGGTCAGGAAGATCAGGGGAATGGCGCGCGTCACCGGATTGGCCTTGAGCAGGCGGCACGCGGTCATGCCATCGCATACCGGCATGCGGATGTCCATCAGGATCAGGTCGGGCCGCACGCTCTGCGCCTTCCGCACGCCGTCCTGGCCGTCCCTGGCGATGTAGATGCGGCAGCCCCGCTGCTGGAGAAAATCCACCAGCAACATGCGGCTCTCGTCGACGTCGTCAACGACGAGGATGCGCTGACCTCGCAGCGGATCGGAATACAGGGAAGTCGGGTTGCCCATCATGGGGCGCAATTAGAACACGCAGGGCCCGGCGCAGCGTGCGAACCCGCGCCCCTGGCCTACCCCACCTTCGGCGGGGGTGCCAGGGGCGGTTTCTCCAAAACAGCCGCAGGCCAGAAATATTTTCCCTTGCAGCAAAACAATTCCGCATTCGCGCAAAAGTCCACCCTGCGCATCCGCACAGGCGCGCTGTACATTGCGCCCCTGTTTTGCGCGGCTGGGGTCGGTTTGTATATCAGACGTGCACATGGAGCGGGTGCGATTGCCAGCCGGATCAGTTTGCGTTTTAGCGCATTCGTTCTATAGACACTGCTGCACCGTTCTTCATAGACTCGCGCCGACCTTGCAAAAATTGTAACGGGGATTTCCATGCGGCGCGTAGACTGCCCGGCCGGCGATCGGTCTTTGAGCGCGTTCGGCGTTGCTGCCGAAGTCCGCCCTTCGGCGTGCAAGGCGCGCGCAACCTGACCGCGATCATGGACCTCTCTGCGCTCGCCATCGACATCCTGCTGGGCCTCGCGTTCTGCATCATCACGCTGCTGGTGATCTACACCGCGCGGCACTATGTGTTCACGCTCAACCGGTTGTTCGGCCGCCAACGCCAGCCCTACCTCGACATCGAGCAGGGGGTCTGGCCGCGCGTGGTGGTCTGCGTGGCGGCGCATAACGAGGAGCGCGTGATTGCCGACTGCCTCAATGCGCTGCTGCTGGTGGACTACCCGCGCGACAAGATGACCATCATGCCGGTCAACGACCGGTCGAAAGACCGCACGCGCGAGATCATCGACGAGATCGCGGCGCGCAATCCGGGCCGCTTCCAACTGTTCCATCGCACCGAAGGGCGGCCCGGCAAGGCGGCTGCGCTGCGCGATGCCACCCAGTTGATCGACGCCGAGATCATGATCGTGTTCGATGCCGACTACCTGCCGGCACGCGGCCTGATCAAGCAGCTGGTGGCGCCGTTCTTCGATCCGGAAGTCGGCGCGATCATGGGGCGCGTGGTGCCCGTCAACGCCGGCACCAACCTGCTCACGCGCCTGCTCGACCTGGAGCGCGCCGGTGGCTACCAGGTGGACCAGACCGCCCGCATGAACCTCGGCCTGGTGCCGCAGTATGGCGGCACCGTGGGCGGCATCCGCCGCCGCGCGCTGGACGACATCGGCGGCTGGAACATCGACACGCTGGCCGAAGACACCGATGTGACCTTCCGCCTGCTGCAGCACGGCTGGAAGACGGTCTACCAGAACCGCTCGGAGTGCTACGAAGAGGTGCCCGAAGTCTGGCCGGTGCGCCTGAAGCAGATCAGCCGCTGGTCGCGCGGCCACAACCAGGTGATGGTCAACAACATCCGCAAGCTGCTGGCCAACGACCGCATCGGCCGCATCGAGCGGCTCGACGGCGCGCTGCTGCTGCTGATCTTCGTCATGCCGATGGTCCAGCTGCTGGGCTGGGTGGTGGCGGTGATCCTGTTCTACGCGGCGGCGCAGTCCATCGTCTCGGGCTGGATCTTCCTGGCCGCGCTGGTGTGCTATGGCGGGCTGGGCAGCAATGCCGCCTTCTTCGAGATTGCAGCGGCTACCTACCTCGATGGCCACCGCAACCGCATCCGCCTGCTGCCGCTGAACCTGTTCGGCTTCCTGATCAGCATGGTGACGATCTCGCGCGCGGCGCTTACGCAGGTGATGGACGCCTGGAACAAGCGTGAGCTGGTGTGGGACAAGACCGAGCGCTTCCGCACCGAAGCCGCCGGCGTGGCCAGCATGGTGAGCGGCGAGGCCCCGGCCCGGCCTGGGGCGGAAGGCTCATGATCGCGAACTATTTTCTACTGACCGGAACGGTGGCGGGCCTGGTGCTGCTGCCGTTTGTGCCGGCGCTGGCCGAGTGGCTGCGCCCGACCGATTACGCGCCGCTGCCGATGCGCCGCGACCAGCCCAACAGCCTCACGTTCTTTGCCAATAGCTTCCGCCGGCGGCTGATGGAACAGCACGGCGTCGATCTTGACGCAATGCGCGAGGCGGGCATGGCCTATGCGGTGCCCACCAGCGCGGAGCTGAGCGTCGGCGTCGACCCGCGCACGCTGCCGGACGGCGAGCCGTCGGCGCTCGCGCGTGCACTGGGCACGGCCAACCATATCGTGGTGTTCCCAGGCAATGCCTGGCTGGCGGCGCGCAGCCGGGTCCGCGCGGATCTGTACGTAGGGCAGGACGTGGAGGTCGAGCACGACACCCAGTTGCGCGCATGCCTGGCCGAAGGCGACATCCTCCTCGGCGAGAACGTGAGGGTGCAGCGCTGGGTGCATGGCCGCAGCGTCCGCCTGCTGCCCAACGTGCGCGTCGACGGTCGCGTTACGGCCCAGGCGCGCGTGCATGTCGAGGCGCCCGCGCGCTTCGAGCGCGCCGGCGCGGCGGAGGTGGCGTTCGGCGATGTCAGCGCGGCCGCGCAGCCGGTCGACATGCCGCAGCCCAGCACCCAGCGGCGCGTGCTGGATGGTGACGCCAACCTCGCGGCCGACGACGCAACCGATTGCGACTACGTGGTGCGCGGCAACTGCCATGTGTCCGACGGCACGGTGCTGGCCGGCAGCATCAAGACGCACGGGCACCTGCGCACCGGTAGCGGCGTGCGCATTATCGGGACGCTGTCGGCCCGGAAGAATCTCGAGATCGGTGCCGGTAGCGCCGTGCTGGGCCCGCTGATCGGCTTCGAAGACATCGTCCTGGGCCCGAACTGCCGCATCGGCCGCCCCGATGCGCCGACCACGCTCGTCTGCAACCGCCTGTTCGTCGCCCCGGGCTGCATTGTCCACGGGGTCATCACCGCGCACGAGTTCGCTCGTGTGGACGCGTAAAGGAGTGCATCGATGATCTGCTTCCGGTTTGCCCGCCGCTGTGCTGCCGTGCTGGGGGGGGGGCTCGTCTTCTCCATGACGGTGATGGCCGCTGCGCCCGCTGCACCCGCCACCGAGAGCGCCCCCGTGTTCGCAGACTTCACCACCCCCGACGGTGCCATGACCGTGTTCGCCAAAGGCGATTACGTGGAGCCCTACGCCGCGATCGAGGCCCTGCTGGTGGCCCACCGCCTGGGGGTCGACGTGCGCGCGAACGCTGCCGCCCTGGCCGACTGGCTGCTGCCGTACCAGCAGGCCAACGGCCCGTTCCCGCGCATCTGCCGCAGTGGCGGCGATAGCTGGGTCGCCTGCGGCCTGGCCGATGCCGACGACTCGCTCGCGGTGTTCTGGTGCCTGCTGGTCAACGAGGTGCTGCAGGGCCCCGTGCGCCTGCAGGCCAGCTGCGGCAAATCGCTCGAAAACCTGGCCACGCTGTGGGACCCGCGGCGCGAGACTTTCCAGGCGCTCACCGGCCGCACGGAAGCCTACTTTGCCGACAACGTGGAAGTGATCGGCGCGCTGCGGTACCTGCGAGCCGACCCGCGGACCGCAGCGCGCTATGCGCGCGAGCTGGGCGCGCTGCCATCGCATACGCAGATGCTGAACGGGCTCACCCGCTCCTTCAACTACCGATTCGACGGCGCGCTCGAACCAGAGTACGCCAGCCTGCCGCCCACGCCGCCGGGCTTCTATCCCAACGCCGTGACCCCGGTCTACCTGTGGGTCTTCGACCTGGACACCGGCCCCGTCGCCCTGCGCAAATGGGCGGTGTGGAAGCACCGCTACGAGCGCGCCTGGCTCGCCGGCAAGGCCGATCCGTTCCCCTGGGGGCTGATCGCCTGGGCGGCGTACCAGCTCGGGGATAGGAAAGTCGCGGCCGCGTGGCTGCAGGCGGCCGCGCAATGGCGCAGCGAGGGCCGCTGGAACCTGATGGAAGAGGGCGCCTGGATCGGGCTCTCGCACGCCATGGCCATCTCGCAATGAGCACGAACACGAACCCCATCCACTGGCGCAAGCACCAGACCAGCGCGCTGATCCTCATCGCACTGCTGGCCTGCGTCCTGTTGGTCTACCGCAGCATCAGCGCCGGCCCCGGCCGGCCGCAGACCGACGACATCGTGCTGGTGCTGCCCGACAACCTGGGCGCCGAGAACCGCATCTACGCGCAGGCCTGGGAGGACGCCGCCCTGGAAGAGGGCGTGCGCCTGCGCACCATGAGCGCGTCGGAGTTTGCGCGCCATGGCCTGGACGGCGCGCGTACCTTCGCGGGCGTGATCCTGCCCGACACCGTGCACCGCGCGATGACCACCTCGCTCATCAACAAGATCGGTCAGTTCGTGCAGGAGGGCGGCGCGCTCATGCAGGTGTACGACGCCGGCATCCTCAACGAAAAGGGCTACTACGAGGATGGCGCGTCGCGCCTGTCGACGCTGGCGGGCGTGCCCTACGGCTTCTACTCCACGCTGGGCGACAAGATGGCGACCCAGGTGACGGTCTACGGCCAGCCCGCCGACATGGTCGACCTGCACATCCCGCCGGGCCGCTGGATCGTGGTGGACGGACGCGCGGTGCTGTCGGGCTACGGCGAGGACAAGCTCCGCTACCCCACCCTACATACCGGCAAGGACTACCAGGGCCGAGTGCTACTGCGCGCGGAGGACAACACCGTGATCGCGGGTGAGCGCGCCGTGGGCAAGGGCCGTGTGCTGTTCGTCAACCTGCCACTGACCTATCTCAAGCTGCGCACCGACGGCGTGCTGATGCACGGCTTCCTGAGCTACTTCGCCGGCCATGTGCTGGAGCAGCCGCGCCTGTCGCCGGCACCGCAGGGGGTGGGCGGCCTGGTGCTGAACTGGCACTGCGACGCGCGCATCTGCATCGACGCCACCGACCGCCTGATCCAGGACGGCGTGTTCAAGCGCGGCCCGTTCAGCTTCCACATCACCGCCGGCCCCGACCAGCGCCAGTTCACCGACGGCCTGGGCGTGAACCTGGCCAACAACCACGCGTTTGCCGAGGTGGTGCACGGGCTCATGCGCCAGGGGCACGAGGTGGGCAGTCATGGGGGCTGGATCCACGACTGGTTCGGCCTGAACGTCAGCGAGGACAACCAGGCGTCCATGGAGACCTATCTGCAGAAGAACGCCGACGCCATCGAGGCGCTGACCGGCAAGCCGCAGACCGAGTACTCCGCGCCCACCGGCAACCAGCCCGAATGGGCCACACGCTGGCTGGACGAGCACAACGTCAAGGGCTACTACTTCACGGGCAACATCGGCCAGGGACCCACGCGCACCTACCGCAACGGCCGCCGCGACGAACATATCTGGTCGTTCCCGGTGCAGACCTACGGGGAGTACGCGACCATCGAAGAAGCCGACATGGCGCATATCCCCGAGCCGGAGATCGCGGCGTGGCTGACCTCGCTGGTCAAGTTCACCACCGATACGGGCGAGATCCGCCTGATCTACTTCCACCCGCCGGGCGCGGTGCGCTACCTGCACGCCATCGAGGCGCTGCTCGCCGCGGCTGATGCCGAGGAAGCTCGCAAGCGGTTCCACTGGCACACCATCACGCAGATGGCCGAGTTTGCCGAGCGGCGCGAGCAAACCGTCTGGCAGGTGACATCGGAGCGCAACGTCGTGCGCGTGAGCGCAGAGAACCCGGCCTCGCTCGACCAGCTGACCTGGCTGTTCCCGGCCGACCGCTATGCCGAGCCGCGCGTGGAGAGCGGGCAGGCCAGCATCACCCGGCAGGGCAACAACTGGATGGTGGTGGCGGGGCCGGGCAAGAAGCTCGCCGTTGCTGCCGGGCTGAAGGCCGGCGGCTTGCTGTAGCACCGGCACATTGCAGTGAAGAACGGGCCGCCACCGCGCCTCTAGAAAGGATGGCACCCGAATACAGAACGTAGAACAAACGGGGAAACGAGAGCGTGTATCGAACTCCAATCGCGTGGATCGCGTCGGCGGCGATCTGCGGTATGACGGCGCAGGTCGCCCACGCCCAGGCGGCTGAACCGGCGGCTGAACCGGCGCCTGCATCGGCCGTTGCGCAGGACGCGCCCGCCATGGCAGCCGATGGCGCCGAGCCCATGCCGATGCCGGAAGCCGCACCGGTGCCTGAGCAGGCGGCCGCACAGGACGGTGCCGCGCAGGCCGAGGACATGACGGCATCGGCATCCATGCCGAACCCCATGGCGACACCAGGGCCGGATGCCGCCACCGTGCCCGAACCGCTGCCCGTGCCGATGGAGCCCGAGCGTGGCGCGATCGAAGTCGTGCTCGACAATGGCCCCATGACCAACGGCTTGGGCTCGGCCACGGGCCTGGCGGTGCGCGGCATGATGGTCACCTCATTCGGCATCGTGCAGGGCGAGCTGGACCGCCAGAGCCGCTTCGGCTTTGCCGGCCAGTACGGCGCACTCTCGCTCACGCGCGACCTGTCGGAGGACACCTACATGACGGTCGGCGCCGGCACCGGCAGCAGCGAGCTGTTCTCGCGCTGGCGCGTGGACGTGGCCGGCTACCGCAAGTTCGGCCCCGACCGGCGTTTCGTGGCCGGCATCGGCGCCTACTATGCCGAGGGGCAGGACAGCGGCCGCTCGGACGAGGGCGTGGTCCTGAGCACGCTGGCGTATTTCTCGTCGATGGTGTTCGAGGGCGGGCTGCGCTTCAACCGGGCCAATCCGGGCCAGGTGTTCGGGCCGAGCCAGTACCTGGCCGCCACCATCGGCAGTGACGATCAGCGCGCGTTCATCGTGCGGGTGGAGCACGCGCGCGAGGCCTACCAGGTGTTCGCCAGCGGCAGCGAGCGGGTGGACTACAACAGCATGACCTACGCCGTGCAGTGGCGCGAGCGCGTCTCGCACAACCTGCTGCTGCTGGTGGGCGCGCAGTACTACCACAACCCTTTCTACAGCCGCACGTACGGCGAAGTCGGCTTCCGCTGGAGCTTCCGATGAGTCCATCCCAGCCATCGCCCGAGGCCGCCCCTGAGCACGCGCACCGGGGCCTTCCACCCACGCATCGACGCCTGCGCGGGCGTGAGCCGCGGCGCGTGATTGGCTATCGCGGCGATCGCATCGTCATGCATCGCGCGATGCGGCGCCTGGCGTTTCCACTCGTGCGCTGGGTCGACGTGCTGGGGATTCCGCTGGCACTCACGGTTGCCTTCTGCGTTGCATGGCCGTTGGTGTCGGCTCTATGGCAAACCATCATTGGGTTCTGGAGCGTGGCCCTGGGCGGGCAGATCCGCCTGGGTGCCGATCCTGCCCTGTTGCCGGGTTTCGGTACGGTGCCGTATCCGCACAGCGATGCGGCCCTGCCCACGGCAGTGCAGTGGCTGTGCGGCATGATCGTGACGCTGGGTCTGCTGCTCGGCACGCGCTTCATCAGCGGCAATGCGCTGCCGCTGGCGTACTTCCTGCGCCTTGTCGGCCTGGTCCAGGCCAGCGCGCAGTTCTACTTCTTCGTGTGGCCGGCGAGCTTTCCGTACGACGGCGGCAAGTCGATCGCCTCGCTCACGCAGGCGTCGGTGATCGTGGTGCTGATCACGCCGTGGCTGTATGCGCTGATCTACAACGTGCTCGACTTCGGCTTGGTACGCAAGCTGTTACTGTCGGTCATGGCCATGGCCTACCTGTGCCTGCTGATCCCGCTGCAGTACACGCTGGCTTCGGTCGCGCTGCTGCACGGTTCGATGCTGTGGTATCCGCAGGTCTTCCTGCTGGGCTCGATCTTCCTGCAGTTCGGCACGCTGATCGGGTTGTACGCCTGGGCGATGAGCTGGAGCCCGCGCGACGTCGCCTCCAAACACTTCGCGCCGTGAGCGTTCCTTCACGCGAAGGCTTCCTGGCAGCGTGAGCGACAACCCTGGGCAAGCCCGTGTGTCCGGCGTTCCCCGGCACGCAGCACGATGCTCGCACGGTGAGACCTCGACCGGATTTGACCGGGCGTCGTAGTCATGGCCTAGCCAATAGGTGCCACAGCCAGCGCGGGGAAAACGTTTCAGACCGCGCAAGCGCCGGCAGCCGACCTTCAGAACGGAGGGTGCGCGGCTGGATTGTGCGCCCCCAACGTCCCGTCCCGCACTCGGCGTTCGCCGGCCGGCGTGCCCGCCCGCGCATCCATGGCCGCAAGGCGCGCTGGCTGCCCGGCTTGCCGGACGCGCGCCCACCAGCGCGTGCCGTCGATTCGCGGATGATGCATCCGGCGCGCACTTGCCCGCCCTTGGGTTGCCCACCTTGCCTTCGCGCGCAAATCCTTTCTGCTGAGTGCCTTAGCGCGGCATTCAGCCAAGCGACATGAGTTCGGGCGCCCGTCTCGCCCGGGCGGGTTCCGCCCCATCCTCGTTGCGGGATTGTTTCAATCTCCACGCAGTGTGAAGTTGAGTGATGTGGGTGGCATCGGGCGCATCGCACATGGCGATGCCATCAGGCTTTGCGGGCATTCGGCGTGCCACTACCGGGTGTTTGCCCAGTCATGAAGCGGGAAATCCCTGTTACGACGATGTAACGGTTTGTAATGGGTCGCGAATCTTTCTCGCAGGAAATTGAAGGAAAGGCGGCGCCATGTTGGCTTCGCCAGCAGTGGCACAGTCCTTGCCTAGTTCGGTGCGGGTCAGGCCGCACATCGCACGAGGATGTTGCTGGTCTGGCCTGACACAACTGGCCAGAGAGCCAGCAATCGTGTCGACAAACTCGGGATAACAAGCACACCCAGGTGGCCCGGGCAGCGCAGGGACCAATTTGGGGAGGAGTTGCCGTGAGCCATGTACATCGCTTGCTGATAGCGGAGGACCACCATCTGCTCAGAGGTGGCCTGCGTTCGATGTTGTCGTCTTTGGGAGAGTACGAAGTCGTTGGCGAGGCGAAGGATGGGCGGGAAGCTTGCCAGCTTGCCATCTCGCTGGTGCCGGATCTTGTGTTGACGGATCTGTCGATGCCGGGCATGAACGGTATCGACATGGTGGCGACGATCAAGCGCCGCCTGCCGCAGATTCGCGTGGTGGTACTGACCGTCTACAAGTCCGAAGAGTACGTGCGTGAGGCGTTGCGCGTGGGCGCGGACGGCTACGTGCTCAAGGATGCATCGTTTGAAGAGCTGGTGATGGCGATGCGCCTTGTCATGCAGGGCAAGCGGCATCTCAGCGCCGATGTCTACGGCAACGTGGTGCAGTCGTTCGTCAACGGCCACGACACGCAAACGCCCAAGAGCGCCTGGGAGACGCTGACCGCGCGCGAACGCAGCGTCCTGCAGCTCGTGGCCGAAGGCCGCACCAACCGCCAGGTCGGGCAATACCTGAACCTGAGTCCCAAGACCATCGAGAAGTACCGCGCGCACCTGATGGAAAAGCTCGGCGTCTGCAATGTCACGGGCCTGGTGCTGGCGGCGATCGACCTTGGCCTGATCGCCCCATTGCAGGATCGCCACCATGAAGCCAGCGCCGGCGAGGCGTCTGTCAGCCGCCAGGAAACGTAGGTGCCATGCGGGCAGGAGAAGGCGCGGTTGCGCTTTTCTCCTGGCTGCCGTCAAACGCGCCACAGCGCCGAGACGAGCGTGCCATCGCCTACGGTCGATTGGATGAAGAAGCTGCCCCCGTTGAGTTCGACGCGCTGCTGCATGCCAATCAGGCCGAGTCCGGACAGTGAGTCCGGGTCTGCAACCAGCGGCTGCGTATCGAAGCCGATGCCGTTGTCCTGAATCGTCAGCAGGATGTTGGTCTCGATGCGGCGCAGGCTGAGCCGGATCTCGGTGGCCGCGCCGTGCTTGACGGCATTGCTCATGGCTTCCTGTGTCACGCGGAAGATGTCCGGCTTCAGGTTGTCCGGCACTTCTTCGTCCTCGACGCGGCAGTCGAAGCGCACCGTGAGCAATCCCGAGCCTTGCTCGATCCGTTTGCACAGTGCGTCGAGCGCGGCAGCCAGGCCCAGGCGGTCGAGCAGGACTGGTCGCAGCTCGCTGCAGATGCGGCGCACGTCGCCAATCGACTCACGGATGCGCAGCACGGCCGTATCGAGCAACTCGGTGGCGCCGCTCACGTTGTCGTGGTGGAGCTGGATCAGGGCGTCTTCCACCGTGAGCTTGATGAGCGTGAGCGCTTGTCCGAGCCCGTCGTGCAGTTCGCCGGCGATGCGCTTGCGCTCGCGTTCCTGCCCGATCATCAGGTGGGTGTACTGGCGCGTCGTGTCCGGCTCGCCTGCCGCCAGCGCACCGTTACCGTTACCGTTGGGTGCCTTGCGCTCGGTGGCAGGCGTCTCCTCGAAGATCGTCAGCAGCGCACCGATGCAACCATCGCTGTCGAAGATCGGATGCTGGTGCAGCAGCATGGTGGCCTGGTGGCCGCCGCGGACGCACAGCCGGGCGCGGAACGAGTGAAACCCGCCGGCCGAGCAACGCGCCAACCCCTCGACCACGTGCTCCCGCCCGCCTTTGGCCACCATGTCGAGCAGTGAGCGGCCGATCAGCTCGTCGACGGACAAGCCGAAGATGGCGCCGGTGCTGCCGTTGGCGGAAACGAAATGCCCGTCTGGCGAGAGGATGCAGAACGCCGCACCGCGCACGTCCGCCGAGGCATCGAAGTTGCGCTCGTTGGGGCGGAGGGTTGCAGTCAATCTGCGCACGGCGTCGATCACGTCGTGCCACGCCAAATGCCGGCCTTCGCGCTGCGAAGATGCTTTCATCTGGCCTCCGAACGTGGGTCACCGGTCGACGCGGCACGCTCGCGCAGCGCGCCGCCGCAGCTTGCGCCGATCGTCGGCATACGCCTGCAGGCGTTCAGCCCCGACGGCCCTGGGGTCTTTTCTTGTCATCACATTCTAGGTTTCGCGAGGCGGTGTGCAACGGGGCGCAGTGCGCCTATCGACCATCGGGACGTTACCCATGCGCGGGGGCGGGAGTTCCTCACTTCTTACGCCGTGGTGCAGCGACAAGAATGAGATCAAGCCTCTTCGGGACAGTGGTTCGACGAGGCGGCAACGGGGAAGGGGGCGTCGTGGTGCTTGATAGGCGAATGATCCGGATCCACCAGCGCGCGCGGCACGACCGCGGCAGCACGACCGTGCGTTGCAGCGCGCGCTGGCAGGACGGCTTCACGCTGTTGGAGCTGCTGGTCGTCATGGTCATCATCGGCTTGCTGGCGGGCCTTGTGGCACCACAGTACTTCGATCAGATCGGCAAGTCCAATATCAAGATCGCCAAGGCGCAGATCGAGTCGCTGGGCAAGGCGCTCGACCAGTACCGCCTCGATGTCGGCGCGTACCCGAGCACCGAGGAAGGCCTGGACGCGCTCAATGCCAAGCCGCAAAACCAGCCGCGGTGGAGCGGGCCGTACCTGAAGAAGTCGGTCCCGCTCGACCCATGGGACCGGCCTTACGTCTATCGGTCGCCCGGCGAGCACGCTGAATACGACTTGTACTCGCTAGGCAAGAGCGGCCAACCCGGTGGCGTTGGCGAGAACGTGACGATCACTTCATGGTGAAGGGCCGGTCAGGCTGGCCGTGAGGTGTCCGGCTGGAAAAAGGGGAGCTGAGGTGAAGTACCTGCTGCGCGTCTTCGATTCCGCTGGCCTGGTGCAGACCGTCTGCATCGAGGGCGACACCCAAGCGGGTGCCACCGCGGTTGCGCAATCGAGGGGGTTGCGGGTGATTGCAGTGCGCTCCGGCAGCGTGCGCGGGCAGCACGGCATCGGCCGCAGTGGGCTCGCCGGCCGGCGATTCAATGTTGAGCTGTTTGCGCGCGAGCTGGCGGCATTGCTCGATGCGGGCGTGAGCGTGATCGACGCGCTGCGCACGCTGGGCAGCAATGAACGCCGGGAGGCATCGGCGGCAGTCTATCGGGACTTGCTGCGGCGCCTCGAAGAGGGGCTGGCGCTGTCCAACGCCCTGGAACTGGCAGACCACATCTTTCCCGCAGTGCTGGTGGCCTGTGTCAAGGCCAGCGAGCAAACGGGCGGGCTGGCGGCCAGCCTGAAGCGCTATTCGCACAACAGCGCGGCGTTGCAGGCCTTGCGCACGCGCGTGGTGTCCGCGTCGATCTATCCCGCGGTGCTGCTGGCGGTGGGGTGCTCGGTGGCGGTGTTCCTGCTCGCGTTCGTGGTGCCGCGCTTTGCCGGCCTGCTGGAGCACAGCGGGCGCGAGTTGCCGCTGCTGTCTCAATGGCTGATGGCCTGGGGCGCGGTGGTGCATGCGCACGGCCAGGCCTTGGCGATCGGCTTCGTGCTCTGCGTGCTGGCCGCGGTTGCGGCGCTGCGCCGTGAAGCCGCCCGCAGCTGGTTCTTCGACCGGCTGCTCGCGCTGCCGGGCATCGGCGAGCAGTTCCGCGTCTACCGGCAGGCCCAGTTCTTCCGCACCTCGGCCATGCTCGTGGACGGCGGCATTCCCGCGGTGCAGGCGTTCGAGCTGGCGCGCGGGCTGGTCAGCCGCACCGATCGCGCCGCGCTGGCCGAGGCCATGGAGCGCATCCGCAATGGCGGCAAGATGTCCGACGCGTTTCTCGACGGTGGCTTGGCCGACCCGATCACCTACCGCCTGCTGACCGTGGCGGAAAAGACCGGCGGTCTGGGCCCCGTGCTCGACAAGATCGCCGCCTTCCAGGAGGCGCACGTCTCCCACGCGATCGATCTGGCCTCTCGCTTGGTCGAGCCCGTGATGATGATCGTCATCGGCTTCGTCATCGGCGGCATCGTGGTGCTGATGTACCTGCCGATCTTCCAACTGGCTTCCAGCGTTCAGTAGGCCCGCCATGGACATCAACCACGCGACCGTCGACACGCCCGGAGCGAGGCTGCGCAACGCCCTGATCGAACTGGGCGAGCGGTACGGCTCCGGCCTGCGTGCGCTGGAGGAGCTGCCGGCCTACTTCGAATCCGATGCCGATACGGTGCTCGCGCAGCTTGCCCAGGCGTTCAGGATGACGCCGATTGCGCTGCGCCAGATGTACACGCTGGAGCCGGATTTCAGCGTGATGCCGTTTGTCGAGTCGGCCGCGCGCCTGTGCCTGTGCTTCCACGATGGGGCGGGCTTGCTCTTCGTGGTGGCGGACCCGCTGGACGCCCGCACGCGCGGCAGCGTCGACCAGCGCATGCGTGCCCAGCCGACCGTCGCGTATCAGTGGGCGCTCGCGACCGTGGGCGACATGAATGCGTACATCGTCGCGCGCGAGAAGGACGTGCGGGCCATGGACACGCTCGCGCTGGACGGCGCCGTGCGCGGCGCCAGCGAAACCGCGGCGCTGGCCCTGACGCTGCAGGGGATCAGCCACGACGATAGCCCGGTCGTGCGGCTGCTCAACTCGACCATCTACGACGCCCTGAAGCTGCAGGCGAGCGACATCCACCTGGAATGCCGCGCCAGCGGACTGACCATCAAATACCGGATCGACGGTGTGCTCGGCGTCGTCAGCAGGATGGAGGGGCGGGATCTGGCCGACCAGGTACTGTCGCGGCTCAAGGTGATTTCGGAGCTCGACATTGCCGAGCGGCGCGTGCCGCAGGACGGGCGCTTCAAGGCGCAATACGCCGCGCGCGACATCGACTTTCGCGTGTCGATCATGCCCAACCAGTTTGGCGAGGATGCCGTGCTGCGCATCCTCGACCGCTACCAGCTGTCGCAGGCCGCGGGTGGGCTGACGCTTGAGGCGCTCGGCTTCCAGGCCGAGGACATGGCGTTCATGCGCACCATCGCCACCATGCCCTACGGCATGTTGCTGGTGACGGGGCCGACCGGCAGCGGCAAGACCACCACGCTCTACGCCATCCTCACCGAGATCAACGACGGCCTGGAAAAGATCGTCACGATCGAAGACCCGGTCGAATACCAGTTGGGCGACATCCTGCAGATTCCCGTCAACGAGGGCAAAGGCCTGACCTTCGCGCGCGGGCTGCGTTCGATCCTGCGGCACGACCCCGACAAGATCATGGTTGGTGAGATCCGCGACAGCGAGACCGCGCAGATTGCCGTGCAGGCGGCGCTGACCGGGCACCAGGTCTTCACGACCGTGCACGCCAACAACGTGTTCGATGTGATCGGGCGTTTTACCAACATGGGCGTCGATTCGTACAGCTTCGTCTCCGCGCTCAACGGGGTGGTGGCCCAGCGGCTGCTGCGCCAGTGCTGTCCGGATTGCATGACCGAAGAGCAGGTGGCCCCGGACCGGCTCCTGCGCTCCGGCATCGACCCCGACGTCGCGCAGGGCTACCGGTTCCGGCGCGGCGTGGGCTGTGCGTCGTGCCGCGGCACGGGGTATCGCGGCCGCCGCGCCATTGCAGAGGCCCTGCGGATGAACGATGAGTTGCGGCAACTGCTGTCAGAGCGCGCGCCGATCGGGCACATCAAGCAGGCGGCCATGCGCAGCGGCATGACGACGCTGCGCGCGGCCGCGGTCAAGCTGGTTGCCGCGGGTGAAACCACGCTTGAGGAGATCAACCGTGTCACGATCGTCGACTGAGGCCCTGGCCATCGGACTGGGTGCCAGCGCGCTCGCGCTGGGCCGGCGGCGTAGCGCGCAGGCGCGTTTCGCCGAGCGCCTGCATGCCGCGTTGGGCGCGCGGGGCGTGCCAGGCTTGCCCGGGCCCGCGCAAGCCGCACCGGAGGAAGCCGCCGCCGAGGCGGCGCTGGCGGTGGCGGTTGCGCCGGAAGGCGCCCATGCCCCCGATCTGACGATCGAGCTTGACTCGGCGCTGCGCTATTCGGAGGAGGGCGCGCTCGACGCGCTGCGCCGCGCGCTGGCGACCGACGCACCGCAGGCCACCGGCAACGCGCTGCGTGGCCCGCGCGCCAAGCGGCGCGCGTCCATCGTCCTGGACGACTTCTGGGGCAACCACGCCATCGTGCGCGGTGATTTCCGCACCTTGCGCTCGGCCGACGTGGGCGAGGTTGCGCGCGCCTACTTTGCGGACGTCCTGGGCGTCGATGCCGCCTTGCTGTCGATCGGCTGGCAGCTCCGGGAAGACGGTCGGGCGCTCTTTGCCAGTGCCTTGTCGCGGACGCTGCATGACGGTATCCACGACGCCTGCGCGGCCGCGCAGGCGGAGGTGGCGAGCCTGACCTTGGGTCTGCCGCATGTGCTCAATCGCACGCGCCGTGCAGTGGTGGGCCGCGAGGGCCTGCTGCTGGTGATCGGCGAAACCATGCTGCACGCGGTGTCCATCGAGAACGGGCGCTGGTGTGCCGTCGACGGGCAACGGGTATTTGCCAATCCCAATGCCGGCAGGGTGCCGCTGGCGGAGGTCGCCCGCCACGTGTTCGAGCGCTCCTGCACGCGGCGTGGTGACGATTGCCCGGTTTACCTGTGTGGCGCTGCGGTGGATCAGGGCCAGTTTGACGAGGTCTTCGACCACGTCCACTTGTTGACGGACCACACGAGCGCACAAGCGCCCTCGCTTCGCCTGATGGAGTTCGCACAATGATGCCGCTGACCATCGACTTTGCGAAACGCCGGACGGGGCCGGCCGCTGCCGGGCTCGTGCTGCTGATCGCGGCCGCGCTGCTGATGTCGCTGGCGGGCAGTGCACTCTGGCGCGCCTACCGGCAGAATGACCGCGCGCGTGCCGAGCTGGCCGCGAGTGCGGGCAGCGGGCCCGCCAGGAAGCATGCCGTGCCGCTGGAGCCGTCTGCGCTAGCCAAGCAGGCTGCCAAGGACAGCAGCAAGGTGCTCTCCGAACTGACCGTGCCGTGGCAGGACCTGCTGGCCATCGTGGAGGGCTACCGCGAACACGATGTCGCGCTGATCGGGATCGACCAGACCCCGGCGCAGGGGCAGATCCGCATCACCGCCGAAGCGAAGGATTTTGATGCGCTGATCGGCTACCTGAAATATCTCCAGCAGAGCACGCTGCTGCGCGAGGCGGTGCTGAACACGCATCTGATCGAAACCACGGTGCCCGGTGTGCCGGTGCGCTTCCAGGTGACCGCGGTGTGGAGAAAGCCATGAACGCTACCCAGCTCCGCGACCGCCTGTTGACGGTGCAATTCGCGCTGCGGCGCACGTTTGGCTGGACGGGATTGTCAGGCGCGATCCTGCTGGTGGTGGCGGCGTCCATCATGCTGGCGATACCGGCCATCGAGGCCAGCACGCGGGATCTGCATCGCAAGGCCGTGCTGGCCCGTGCTGCCACCGCCGAGGCCGCCGCGCATGAGGCCCGCGTGGTCTCGGATGCGCAGTTGCTGGACTCGCTGCCCGAACGCTTTCCGCGCTTCGCCCAGAGCAGCGATGACGTGGCGGCGATCCTCGCCCAGGCGCGGGCGGCGAATCTGACCCTCGGGTCTGCCCAATATCAGGTGGGGGGCGACCGCACCAGTGCGTACACGACTTACCAGGTCCTGCTGCCGGTCAAGGACCGGTATGTCGCCATTCGGCGCTTCGTGGCGCTGGTGCTGAACACCCTCCCCAATGCAGCGCTGCAGGAGATCCACGTCGAGCGGCCGGCGGTCAGCGGCGACGTACTGGAGGCGCGCATCCGTTTTGATCTGATCTACAAGGGGAGCCGATCATGAGGCTGCCTCTCTTGACACGCGTGCTGGTTGGAGCGGTGGCGATCGCTATTGCCGCGCTGTCGTACTGGGTCACGGCCAAGCGTCCGGTTGCGCCGCGCGCGGAGGCGGCAGTCACGCGCGTCGAGCGCCACGTACCGCCACAAGCCGCACAAGCGGCGCAAGCGGGCACCTCGGGTGCTTCCAAGGCGCTTCAAGTGACCAAGCAGGCGGATGCGCGCGTCGCATCCGCGCGGGAAGGGCTGGCCGCGTTGCGCGCGCCGCTCTCGCCAGAATCGGCCAATGACCCGTTCACGGTGCTGTCGTGGCTGCCACCGCCGCCACCGCCGCCGCCGGTCGTGGTGCAGGCGCCCGAACCGCCGCCGCCGCCGACCGCGCCGCCGCTGCCGTTCGTCTATCTGGGCACGCTCAATCCGGGCGAGGGCAAGCCACAAGTGTTTGTGAGCAACGGCGACAAGCTGTTGATCGTCTCGCCGGGTGAGGTGATTGACGGCACGTACCGCTTCGATTCGATTGCGACCACGGGCGCGCTCTTCACTTACCTGCCGCTGCACCAACAACAAACGATGTCCGTTCAAGGTGAGGGGAACTAAATGAAGCCGCTATTGCGTTCGAGCGCTGCGCTTGGATCGGGCCGCTGCCATTCGCGCCCGGAGCCACGTGCCGCAGTGCTGAAGACCGGTATCGCGTGGGCCGTCCTCCTCCTGCTGGTGGGCGGCTGCGCGACGCCGAAGAATTTCGACCAGTTGCAAAGCGCCAGCCAGCGCGAGCCGTCCAATGCGCAACTCCGGCTCAAGTACATGGATGAGCGCGACCGGCAGGTCAAATTGCTGCTGGACGAGGCAGACGAACTGCGCCTTGCGCGCCAGTTCGACCACGCCCAGCAGATGCTGCAGCATGCCAAGCAGCTGGACCCGACCAACGAGCGCGCCAGGCGCATTGCCGCGGCGCTGGATCTCGACCGGCGCGACGGCATCATCCTGCTCGAAGCGGAGCGGATGATGGAGCGCGGCGCGTATGACAACGCCGCCGAGCGCGTCGAGCAGGTGTTGGCACTCAATCCGAAGGATGCGGGTGCGTTACGCCTGTATCGCGATATCAATGAGAAACGACGCCTGCAGCGGCAGGCCGCCAGCGAGAAGAATGAGGCGGCATCGATCATGCGCAAGCCGGTCTCGCTGCAGTTTCGCGATGCCAATGTGCGCATGGTGTTCGAAGGCCTGTCGCGCACCACGGGCCTGAACGTCATCTTCGACCGCGACGTGCGGACCGACCTGAAGACCACGATCTTTGTCTCGAACGCCACGCTCGATGACACGGTCGACATGATCCTGATGCAGAACCAGCTCGCCAAGAAGGTGCTGAACGCGAACACGGTGTTCATCTACCCGGCCACGCCTGCCAAGCAGCAGGAATACCAGGATCTGAAGGTACGCACGTTCCAGCTCTCGAACACCAACGCCAAGCACATTGAATCGCTGCTGAAGAGCCTGCTGAAGATCAAGGAGATCGTGACCGACGAGCACGCCAACACGGTGTCGATCCGGGCCACGCCGGAGTCGGTCCGCGTGGCCGAGCGCATGATTGCCGCACAGGACTTGCCAGAGCCGGAGGTGATGCTGGAAGTGGAAGTGCTGGAGGTCTCGCGCGACCGGCTGACCGATCTTGGCATCGACTGGCCGAACAGCTTCACGCTGGGCACGCCATCCAGTGTCTCGACCTGGGGCGGTCTGCACCATCTGACCGTCAACCAGCTGACCGCCAGCGGCCTGTCGGCCACGGCCAATTTCAAGCTGACCGACACCGATGCGAACCTGCTCGCCAGCCCGCGCATCCGCACGCGCAACAAGGAGAAGGCCAAGATCCTGATCGGCGACAAGGTGCCGGTCATCTCCAGCTCCAGCGTGCCCAGCACCAGTGGGCCGGTCTATTCGCAATCGATCCAGTATCTGGACGTGGGCATCAAGCTCGAGGTCGAGCCCCAGGTGTATCGGGACGACGACGTGGGCATCAAGATGAGCCTGGAGGTGAGCAACATCACGCAGGTCATCTCCAGCAGCAATTCCCAGACCGGCCTGAGTTCGCTGGCCTATCAGATCGGCACCCGCAACGCGTCGACCAGCCTGCGCCTGAAGGACGGCGAGACCCAGATTCTCGGTGGCCTGATCCAGGATGAAGACCGTGACGCCGCCAACAAGGTCCCGGGCCTCGGGCAACTGCCGGTGCTTGGCCGCTTGTTCTCGAACCACAATGGCGAGCACAAGAAGACCGAGATCGTCCTGCAGATCACGCCGCATATCGTGCGCCCGCAGCTCGCGGCCGATGCCGATACGCGCGAGATCTGGTCCGGCACCGATAGCAACGTGCGCACCGAGCAACTGCGGCTTGATCCGCCGAGCGTAGGGGCGGCAGCAGCCACGCCGGTGCCGGCCCTTGCGGCCCCCGCAGGGGTCGCTCCGGGTGCGGTGGGCGGCGGCTCGACCGCCAAGGACCAGAAGGCGGCGGCCCCGGCCGCTGCGGCTGCGGCGGCAAGCAGCGCCGCACCCAAGAGTTCGTTCGGGCAGCCGGCGGCCGCACCACGCACGACGCCGCCGCCGGCCATGTTTGGCGGGCGCTTCATGACCACGGTGCCACCACCGGAAGGGGTTGTGCCACCCGCACCGGCAGCGCCAGCTGCGCCGGCTGCGGCACCTGAAGCGGCAGCGCCGGAAGCTGCGGCAGCCCCTGCGGAAGCCGCGCCAGCGCCCGCACCGGCGGCACCGGCACCGGCACCCGCTGCAGCGCCGGCCGCCGCGCCCGCAACGGAGCGGCCGCCCATCCTGACGATGCCGGCTGGTGATATGCCGAGCGACAACCCGTTGCACCCGGTCCCGTCAGGGTCGTACTAGGCCATGAACCGTCTGCAGCGGCTCCACCTTGACCGCGGTTGCGCGAACCGGCGCAGCCGCGGCTTCACGCTGATCGAACTTGTGATCACGCTTGCGCTGGTGGGCATTGTTGCAATGGCAATCGTGCCGCTCGCCGAGCTGTCGGTGCAGCGCCAGAAAGAGCAGGAGCTGCGCGTGGCGCTGCGTGAGGTCCGCACCGCGCTCGATGCCTACAAGGAAGCGAGCGACATGGGTTCGATCGAGCACGAGGCGGGCGCGTCGGGCTATCCGCCGTCGCTCGCGGTACTGGTGGACGGCGTCAAGGACGCTAAGGACGCAAAAGGCCGCCTATTGATGTATCTGCGAAGGGTGCCGCGCGATCCGTTCTTTACAGGCGACGCGTCGACGCTGGCCGCGGATACCTGGAATGTGCGTGCATACGGTGTGCCGTTGGACGGCGGCTCGGGCGGCGACGATGTGTTCGATGTGACATCGAAATCGGACGGCGTGGGTCTGAACGGCATTCCGTACAAGGACTGGTGAGGAGTGCCATGACAACGCGAGCACTGAATGCGCGGCGCGACGGGTTCACGCTGATCGAGCTGGTGGTCGTCATGGCCATCATCGGGCTGTTGCTGACGCTTGCCCTGCCGCGGTATTTCCACAGCATCGAGCGCGGCAAGGCCCAGGTTCAGCAGCAGAACCTGGCGGTGATCCGTGACGCTATCGACAAATACTACGGCGATAACGGCCAGTATCCGGACAAGCTCGACGACCTGGTGGTCAAGCGCTACCTGCGCAGCATTCCGGTCGACCCTGTCAATGGCAGCACCGCCTGGACCATCGTCGCACCACCGACCGACACGGCAAAGACCGGCGGCATCTACGACGTTGCGCCGGCGGAGCGCGAGGCAAGCGCGCCGGCTGCCGCGTCCGAACCGGTGGCTTCAAAATGAACGCCGCGCAGTGGGCAAGCCGTGCGAGGCTGTCCAGGCAGAGGGGGCGAGGGCGTGGCCTGGTCATGCTCACCCTGCTGATCGCATTGATGCTCGCCTCGATTGCACTGCTTGCCGGGCTGGACTTCTGGGCATTGCAGCGGCAGCGACAGCAGGAAGAAGAGCTGCTGTTCGTCGGCAATCAATACAGGCGCGCCATCGAGCGCTACTACCTTTCAGGCCACAGCCTGCCGGCATCCGTCGACGATCTGATCAACGACAAGCGCTTCCCGGTGGCGCTGCATCACCTGCGCCGTGCGTACCCCGACCCGATGACCGGTCGCAACGATTGGGAGTTCTTGCGCGACGGCACCGGTATCTACGGAATCCGCAGCAGTTCCGACCGCGTACCGATCAAGCAGGCGAATTTTCCGGACCGATACGCGTATTTCGCCAACGCGCAAACCTACGCCGAGTGGCAGTTCATCTATCCGGTGCCCGGCCTGTTCAGGCGCGGCGCCGGCGTGCCAAGCCTGCCGGGCGTGCCGCCGAAGCCGAATACCAAACCGGGCCGGCGGGCGCGCTGACGATGGTTTGCCCTACCTCAACAGTAGGAGGTTGACCCATGTCGGAAGCCGTCGCGGCTTTCCACAATAGATGTCACGGGGGAACGGGAATCGTCGGCTGCACGGTCGCCGCAAGGGTGGGACAGGACGCCTGACGCGTACCGCGCGCAATGACCAGTCGCTAGGAGGTCATATGTTCGCAATTCGCGTGGCACGCAGCGGTTTCGCAGCGTTGCTGTTGCTGTTGGCTGTCGCGCTTCCGGCGCGTGCGCAGTCGTTCCGGGTCCAGTGCCCGCCCACCACGATCACGCACGGCGATCCGGCCAGCAACGTACACGGCCAGATCAAGTGCCAGCAGATCTCGGGCGGCGACGGTTATTCGACCATGGCCGACGGTGTCCAGACCTACATGTTCTCGTTCGGTCCGCTCTCAGGCCTGTACGACATCAGCATGGGCCTGCCAGGCACCCAACCGGCGTCAGTCTTCAACACGCTCGGTGATCCGTACAACTTCCGGACCAACATGTTCAACGGCGCCGTTGGCTTGGCGCCAGACCCGAATACCGTCCCGGCCGGCCAGATCACGGGCCACGTCGATCCGCGCCCGATCATGGACGTCGGGGTGATGAACGGCAACATTCCGGCGCCGATGATGGCGATCGACGAAGACGACGAGTTCTTCCTCACGCTGACCAACGTCGGCATGATCATGCGCCCGGACCTGTTCGAAAAGCACACGGTGCACTTCCACGGCTATCCGAACGCGTCGTCGTTCTATGACGGCGTGCCGGATGCGTCGATCGCCATCAACATCGGCGGCAGCTTTACCTACTACTACCTCGCGCCCGATGCGGGCACCTATTTCTGGCACTGCCATATCACCCCGCCCGAACACCTGCAGATGGGCATGGTCGGCCAGATCTACGTGCGTCCGCGCCAGGACCGGGTGGCAGCTGGAGCGTCCTTGTATGGCAACACTGCCAACCCGGCGATTGGCGACCCGAACTCCTTGCTCGCGCAACAGATCGACTCGCGCACGGCCTGCTACGCCCATACCTCGGCAACCACGACGACACCGGATCTGACGAAGCCGGACATCCTGTGCTCCGCGCCGCTTCCGCCCGCGCCCACCGTTCCTCCATTGCACGCCAACAACAAGAGCGGCACCCCCACGCTCTATGCGTACAACGACGGCGATGGCTCCACCGCGTACGACGTCGAGTACCCCGTCCAGATGCACGGCTTCGACCCGAACTTCCACTTCATCGGCATGACGTTCAACCCCGAGCCGTTCACCGACATGAAGGACAAGTATTTCATGCTCAACGGCCGCAGCTACCCGGACACGATCACGGCCGGACCATTGACCACCGCCTCGTCCGACGGAGCCCTGCACTTTTCGCAACCGCTGCCGACGATCATCAACGTCCCGCTGGGCGGCAAGGCCCTGCTGCGCATCTCGAATCTCGACGTGACCGAATACCAGACGCTCGCGTCGCTCGGCATCCCGATGCACGTGATCGGTATCAACGCGCGGCTGCTGCGCGACCTGGCCGGCAACGACATGACGTACTTCACGAACTCGATCACGCTGGGTGGCGGCGAGTCGCTTGACGTCATCCTGGACGCGAGCGATACCGCGAGCTATCCGCTGGGCACCTACTACCTGTACACGCCGAACCTCGACCATCTGTCGAACGATGCAGAGAACTTCGGCGGCTTGATGACCGAGGTCCACGTCTGCAACGCGGTGGACCCGGTGACGAAGTTGTGCTCCTAGGAGACCTGCCGTGAACCACATTACCTTCCATACGTGGAACGCGTGGCCTGGGCGCCTCGCCGCGGCCATCGTCGTCACGCTGCTCTCGGCGTTCTCGATTGCCGCGCATGCAGCGGTGCCGGGGATTACCGGTCCGACGTTCGATCTGACCGCCGCGGAGACGCGCCTCAACCAGCCCGACGGTGCAAGCGTCTACTCGTGGGCCTACGGATGCAACCCGCGCACCAAGCCGGCCTTCTTGCCGAGCGTCAATCCGCTGGACGGGCAGATCTGTCAGAACGCGCAGGTTCCGGGCCCCACCTTGATCGTCAATCAGAACGACGTCGTGACGATCACGCTCACCAACAACCTGCCGCCGGCCGCCGGCAACACCTCGATGCTGTTCCCTGGCTTCCAGGTGTGCTCCGGGACGCTGGACCCCAACACCGGCATCTGCTCCGGCACGCCAACCGGCGTGCAGGGCCTGCTGGCGCGCGAGGCCCAGACTGGAAAGACCGTGACATACACCTTCGTCGCATCCACGCCCGGCACGCATGCGTACTACAGCGGCACGCAAGGCGATCTGCAGATCGAAATGGGGTTGTACGGCGCGCTGATCGTCCTGCCGACCTCAGTGGCCGCGCCGCATACCGTGGTCGTGCCTCAAGGTTGCCGCGCAGTGGCCAGCACCTTGCCGGATGGTCAGCCTGACTACCGCAATGCCGCCGCCGCATATGACCACAGCATGGCGTGCTACGACCGGGAATACATCTTCCAGTTCTCGGAGGTGGACCCGGCCATCCACGCGCAGGCCGAGCAGCAGGCCGGCCTGCCGTGCACGCAGCCGACCGGCTGCATGCTCGTCCAGACCGAGCCCTACCACCCCGCGTACTTCATGATCAACGGCCGATCGATGCCGGACGACATGGACTCCAACTACGCGCCGCAGTATCCGAACCAGCCGTATAACGGCAACCCGCACATGCATCCGGGCGAGATGGTGCTGTTGCGCATCATCGGCACTGGGCGGTGGCAGCACCCGTTCCACGAACACGGCAACCACGTGCGCATTCTGGCGCGCGACGGCAACCTGCTGCTCGCCGCGAATGACGCGACCAAGCTTGCAGGCCCGCTGTTGTTCACGACGACAACCACCCCGGGCGTGGCAATGGACGGCATCTTCTATTGGACCGGCAAGGGGTTGAACTGGGACGTGTATGCGCACAAGCCCGGGGACGGCACCATCTGCGTCCCCGATGCCAACGGCTATTACACCAAGGATTCCAACCCGCCCGCACCCCTTACGGCACCCAACTACTACGAATGGTGCGAGGACCATCAGAAGCCGCTCGAAGCGAACCCGACTGGCGACGTCGCCAGCGGTGGCCCGGTCACGCTGCCTGATCCGAACATCCTCACCAACGGTGCCTGGTACGGCGGCAGCCCGTATCTGGGGCCCGACGCCACCATCCGAGCCGTGGGTGCGACGGGCACGACTCCACCCAGCAGTCTTGTAGTGAACCCCCCCAGCACCGAAGCAGGGTTTGCCTACATGTGGCATTCGCACAATGAGCGCGAGATTACGACAAACAACATCTTCCCCGGCGGGATGATGATGATGATGCTTGTCGATCCGCAAGCTTTCAAGATTAACGAAAGCAACTAGCAGGACACCCGGGAGTAAGGCGATGAGATCCGATCCGTTCAATGCGACGCTCTTCGGCCTGGTCAGGAAGGCCGGACTTGTGGCATCGATTCTCGTGGCAGCGAGCGGCATGTCGTTCGCGCAATCCGTGAACCTGACGGCGGCCAGCGCAAACGCCACGCTGCCGGATGGCCAGATCGTGCCAATGTGGGGCTATTCGTGCGGCGCGATCACCGCGCCGGCCACCTGCGCGGCAGCGAATCCGAATGCCGGCGCGGGGTGGTCACCGGTGGTCATCACGGTGCCTCCCGGCCCCCTGACGATCAACCTGACCAACAACCTGCCCGGTGCCGTGCCGACCTCGCTCACGATGGTCGGGCAGCCTGGCGGCGGCCTGGGCACCACTGCGACGACCGCGGCGAGCCCAACTCATCCAGACCTGAGTGCGACGACCTGGTCGACCGTCACGCCTGCAAGCGGCGTTGCGGGGCAGGGCAACCCGCCACCCGTGATCTTCCACCCGCCGTCGCAATCGGCGCGTGTGCAGTCGTTCTCGACCGAAGTCGCGCATGGCGCGACCACGGCGCTGACATGGGCAAAACTGAATCCCGGAACGTACCTGATCGAATCCGGCACGCATCCGTCGATTCAAGGGCCGATGGGCCTGTACGGGGTGCTCGTCGTCACGACGGCTCCCGCCGCGGGCGGCCGCGGCGTGGCCTATTCGAGCGCCAATTCGATCGTCAACTACGACGCCGACGTACCGATGGTGCTGGGCGAAATCGATCCGGTGCTCAACCGCGAGATCGCGCTCGACGTGGTGACGACCGGCTTCGTGGAGACCAAGCCGTGGTCGGGCCAGCCGCACCAATGCGGTGATCCAACACCCGGCAACGCCAACTACCGCACCTGCTATCCGCCGATGGTCAACTACGACCCGCGGTACTACCTGATCAACGGCGTCGCGTTCGACCGCAACAATCCGTCCCGCTCGCAGGTTTTTGTGAACAGCATCGCCGCGTCGACGAGCCAGGTTCTTGTGCGCTTCGTCAACGCCGGCCTGCGCATGCACGTGCCGTCCATGGTCGGCACGCAGGTTGTCACGGTGCCGGGTGCAAAGCCGGCTTCTGGCTTCGCGCTGATTGCCGAGGACGCCCACGTCCAGCCCGGTCTATGGAAGGTGCAGAACGAAGTGTTCCTGCCTGCCGGCAAGGTGTTTGACGTGTTGATCAATGCGCCTGCGGCAGGTGCGGCCGCCATCCCTGTGTACGACCGGCAATTGAGCCTGTCGACCGACAACCAGCGCGACGGCGGCATGCTGACTTACATCAGCGTGAACAACGGCGTTCTGCCGACGCAGCAGGGAGCCGCAAGCGGTGTGACGGTCCCCAACACGTCGACCTACTATTTCGCGCCTAACACGACGCTGTCGGTCTCGGACCCGGCCAAGGGCGTGTTGGCCAATACCACCGGTGTGTATGGCGTCCAGCTGGTGACAGCGACGACGGCCGGCTCCCTCACCCTCAATGCCGACGGCACGTTCACCTATGTGCCGGCCCTCAATACGGCGCACGATACTTTCACGTTCCAAGCCAACGGCCCTACCGGCCCGAAGTCAACCGTGACGCTGACGGCCCTGACCGCCTGCGGGCAAGGCGTCGCCGGTCCTACGTGCCTGGGCGGCGCGCCGACGGCTGGCAACGCGGCCTTCAATAGCAAGGTCGCATCTCAATACCGCTCGTCGTCTCCGGGCGTCCTGGCCTCCGCGACGGATCCGACCGGTCTGTCGATGACGGCCGCCATTGTTGCCGGCTCCGCGACGAATGGCATCGTCACGCTGAATCCGGATGGCTCGTTCGTGGCGACGCCGGCCTCGCCACCCACCACCGCCGGTTCGTCGGTGGTGATGACCTTCAGCTACAACGTCACTAATTCGGAGAATCGAACGAGCACAACGCCCGGAACGGCGACCGTGACCTTCAAGGCCGGCAGCGGACTTAACGTCGTTGTGAAGGATGCCAAGACTGGCACGCCCATCACCGACTACCGGTGGATCATCGAGGAAGACCGCACCGTTTATGTCGACCCGGCATGCCAGGTGAATTCGACCAAAGCGAACGTCAGGCCGGCGACCTGCCCGCCGCTGCCGGTGCAGACCCTGGGTACGAACTTCCACACGAGCTACATGCCAGTGGTCGCTGCAGGCTGCTGGGGTCCTAATCCGCTGGTGCCAATCTACGCGTGCGAGAGCGGCCAGACGGTGTTCAATCCGGCCACCGGTACGCATGTGGCCACGGTGTGCGACATCGGCAACGGTACCTGCCGCACGGATGGCACGGCGCAGCAGCAGACGCCAGTCAGTCCGAGCCAGGTCGTGCTGGACCCGAAGAAGCGCTATTTCATCTCGATCCTGCCTGGCGATGCGGGCAATGGGTTTACAAACGGCGCCGGTGCTCCGGTGGTGGATCCAGCCAGCCCGGGTGGCGTGCGGCAATTCGACATTGCGAAGGATTGCCCATCCGGCCCGGGCGGTGCGGATTTCATGCCACCTGCCGGCAAGTGCGGACACGGTCTGGGCGGTGCCCCGATCGCGGCCGGGCAGTCGACCGTCAACATTCTGCTGCAGCAAACGCCGCTGAAGACAGCGAAGGTCTCGATCTTCGTGTTCGAGGACGACTCCCCGCTCAACGGCGAGGTTGACGTGCATGGCGGCAGCGACGCGGGGGGGACCGCCCGCGAGCCCGGTCTCGGCGGTTTCGAGATCAAGATGTGGGATGACGCAGGCGGCACGGGTGACCCGACCGGCCAGATGACTTACGACATGTTCAACATGCCGTTGAGCAACGCGCTGCAGGGCACGATCGACCCGGCCACGGGGTTCAATGCGTGCTCGATTTCGGCAAAGCCAGACGGCATCGTGGGCATGATCCCGACCTGCCCGAAGTTTGAGGTCAAGGCGGATGGCACGGTGACCGCGGTCGTCTCGCCGCTGGTTGGCCAGGCGGTCATCGCAAACCTGATGCCGGGCCGTTACGGCATCATCGCGACGCCCGCTGCCGACCGTATCGGGCGCGGCGAGCAGTGGCTGCAGACCAACACGCTGGACGGTCAGAAGGCGCATGACTCCTTCATCAAGGTGGGCGGTCCGGCCTACTTCCAGGAGTTCGGCCCGGCCGGGTTCCACGTGTCGATCGGCTTTGCCAATCCGAAGATCATCAACGACCGCCTGCCGGTGTTTTGCCAAGGCATCAACTGCAACAACACCGTAACGGGCCGTGTCACGAACCTGCATTACAGCCGCCCGCCCAACGAGAACCTGTATGGCAGCGGCGATCGCAAGCCACTGAGCTTCACGCAGTGCTTTGTGAGCTTTGGCGATACCGACGGCGATGACATCGCCTTCACCAAGTGCAACGCGGATGGCACGTTCAGCATGAGCGGTCTGCCGGACGGCAACTTCAGGCTGACGGTGTTTGACCAGTGGAATGACCAGATCGTCGATGGCCTGGCGCGGGCGGTCACGCTCACGGCCGGTGCAACGGCCACGACGAAGAACGTTGGCGACATTGCCGTGCTGCAGTGGCAAACGAACCTGTACACGCGCACGTTCCTCGACCTGGTTGGAGACGGCGTGTCGCGCGACACCGACCCCGGCCTGGCCATGGTGCCGACCAACATCCGGTTCCGTGACGGCAGCATCTCGAACCTGGGCGCCACCGATCTCAACGGCTACATGCCGTTCAACGAGGTGTTCCCGCTGTTCAACTGGTATGTGGTGGAGGCGGATACGACGCGGTACAAGCAAACGGGTGTGCACGTCGTCTACGACGCAGGCGGCCAGCCGGACGATCCGGTGAACAAACTCGGTGGGCAGTCGAAGATCGCAGCCTATCTGGCGAACACCCAGGAGTCGCAGACGGCGCATTTGCCAGCCAATCAGCGAGTGCCTGGCGCGGTCTATTGCAACGATGCGGACTGCATTGATCGCACCGGCAGCAACCCGTCCACTGGCCGGATCGACCCGCCGTGGGCGACCACGATGGGCTGGCAAGGCTTCTCGGGCCAGGCCGGGTTTATCGAGTTCGGCAAGAAGGCGTTCGCGCCCACCGAAAACGGCGGCATCCAAGGTGAAGTGGTGTATGCATCCACGCGTGCGTTCGACGACCCGACGTTGACAGTGCATACGAAGTGGATCCCGAACATCCCGAGAGTGACCGTCAATCTGTACCAGGAGACGGCCGCCCCGGATGGCTCCACGACGCTGAAACTCGTGGACCACACGCTGTCGACCAGTTGGGACGACTGGGCGCAAGGCTTCCGCTCCGACGGCGTTCCATTCATGAATTGCCCGGGGCAGGAGGATCAAACCAAGGACCCGTACTTCTTCACGCTGAAGGACACGCCGAACTGGCTGGATCCGCAACAGCGCGCGTTGCCAAGCCACTCGCAATTCAAGTGCTATGACGGCATGCATGTCTTCAACCAATTGCAGCCTGCGCCGTACGACGGGATGTACAAGTTCCCGAGCGTCATTGCCAGAGATGCAACCACCGGCAAGCCGCTCCCAGGCAACCAGGGCACGAACTGCGATCCCAACGTCTGCAAGGCCTTCGATCCGGCTGACCCCACGACGGTGATGCTGCCCCCCGGCAAGTACGTGGTGGAAGTGGTCGTGCCGCCCGGCTATGAGCTGATGAAGGAGGAAGACAAGAACATCCTGATCGGCGACAACTTCATCGCCCCGGTCACGCAGCAGTTTGCCGGCTTGAGCAACATCTACATCATGCCCGACCAGGCTGCCGTGAACGCCTATTACAACCCCAACAACCCGCAGAACCCAACGTCGAATTTCGGCTCCATCACGTTCCCGCGCAGCGAGGGCGACACCGGCATGACCGAGACCTACTGGCCGTGCGTGGGCGCCAAGCGCATCGTGCCGGACTACATGAGCATCTTCCCGCAGTCCAAGCAAGTGGCGCCGTTTGCCGGCGCGTCGCGCAACCTTTGCGACCGCAAGTTGGTCAGGCTCGACAACCAGATGTCCGTCCGGGCGAAGTTCTACCTGTTCAGCTCGACGCACGTCGCCTCGCACTTCACGGGCTTCATGCTGGATGACTTCTCGTCGGAGTTCGATCCGTATTCGCCGCAGTTTGGCGAGAAGTTTGCTGTCCCGAACGTGCCGATCTCGATCAAGGACTTTGCCGGCAACGAAATCTCACGTCTGTATTCGGACCAATGGGGCATCTATAACGGCCTGACCTACTCGACCTGGGAAGTTGACCCGCCCAACCCGACCGGTTATGCACCGAACATGATGGTGGCCTGCATGAACGATCCGGACATGCCTGACCCGGCGCACCCGGGCCAGACCATCCGCGACCCGCTCTATAATCCGGCCTACAGCCAGTTCTGCTACGAGATTCCGTTCATGCCAGGGCAGACGCAGTACATGGACACGCCCGTCGTGCCGGTGCAAGCCTTTGCGGACGGATACAACCAGCCGGATTGCGCGTATCCAGATGCCACGCCTGCGGTCTCGACGGTGGTCAGCGATGATGCCCAGGGGCCGTGGGTCAGTGCTCCGCTGCACACGCTGACGATCAATGCACTCGGTGATCAGCAAGCGCCCAACAATGGCTACACCGGCCCGTCTGCGACAACAGAGCCGTTCAACCAGAAGTTCGTCACGCGACACTACGGCTTTGGAGGCCAAGGGCCTCACAGCAAGGTGACGATCGGTGGCCAACCCGCGGTGGTCACGGCCTGGGGCGACACGCAGATCAAGGTGATGGTGCCACCGTTGACGGCGGATCAATCGAGTTGCCCGATCCAGCAGTACAACCAGGCCGCTGGCCAGACCCCGTCGTTCTGCGGCGAACTGGTCATCACTGCGGACAACGGCAAGAAGTCGGTTGACGCCGTGACCGTCACCATTGGCGGCAAGCCGCCGACCTACGTGAATGGCGAGAACCCGACCAACGATGCGATCCAGAAGGCCATCGATCAGGCAACGCCGGGCGACCTGATCCTCGTCGGGCCGGGCAGCTACAAGGAGATGCTCTTGATGTGGAAGCCCGTGCAACTGCAGGGCGTGGGCGCAGCGTCGGTTGTCGTCAATGCCAATACGCATCCGTCCGGCAAGATGGATCCGTGGCGCGCAAAGGTGGACTGCCTGTTTGGCGTGGCGCTGAACGGCTGGATGATCGGCGCAAACAATCCGTACGACCCAAGCGGCACGAGCGGGTACAGCTGCCCAGCGACGGCAACACCGGCGCAGCCGGCAATGCAGGGCCAGGTCGACCCGATCCCGTTGGAACCCATCGTCGGCTGGGACTCGACGCTCAACGGCAATCTTGGCGAACTGCTGATGGAGCCGACGCTGATGGGGGCCTATGAAGGGGCGGCCATTACCGTGCTTGCCAAGGGCGTGCGGGAAGTGGCGGGCGGGACGCTGGCAGATGATGCGCAGTGTGCCGGGAACGGCATCTGCCACACGCTCACAAACAGCGCGGCTGACTGCAACAACTTCCCGAGCAACTTCATGTGCAACCCGTCGCGCATCGATGGCATCACGTTCACCAACAGCTCGCAGGGCGGCGGTGGCATCTTCGTGCACGGCTGGAACCACAACCTGGAGATCGCCAATAACCGTGTAATGAGCAATGCGGGCACACTCACCGGCGGCATCACCGTCGGGCAGGTGGAGACGATTGATGGCACCATCGGCGGCGCAGATGGCGTGACAGAGCTGCCGTTCTTGTACAACCACGATGTGAACGTGCACAACAACGCGGTCACCAGCAATGCGTCGTACGGGGACGAGATCAACTCGACCACGCCGGCCTCGGCGGGTGGGGTGACCTTCTGCACCGGAGCGGACTACTACAAGTTCAACGACAACTGGGTGTGCGGCAACATCAGCGGGGGCGACGGCGGCGGTATCGCGCACTTTGGCTTCAGCTACAACGGCCAGATCGCGCGCAACTGGGTGCTGTTCAACCAGAGCAACAACCCGACGTTGCCAACCTATGGCGGCGGCATCGTGGCCATGGGCGTACCGCCGGACGGCACGTTCTGCGAGAACTCCCTGGTCGACGTGGATTGCGCTCCGGAGTTGTCCGATGGCGCTGGCCCGGGCCTGGTGATCGACAGCAACCTGTTGATGGGCAATACCGCAGAAAGCGGCAAGGGCGGCGGGCTCAGGCTGCAACTGATCAACGGGACCGATGTGCAGCGCAGCCCCACCGACCCGACCAAGTGGCACGACGTGACGGTCATCAACAACATCATCGGCAACAACGTGGCCGGCTGGGCGGGTGGTGGCGTGTCGTTGCAGGATGCCGTGAATGTGAGCTTCATCAACAACACGGTCATCTCGAACGATGCGACTGCCTCGTCAGGCGTGCTGTTCAACACCGATGGGGCCGCCATGGCCAACGTCGGCCCGCCGAACTGCACGACCGTGGGTGCGGACACCACGTGCCAGCCGATCACGACATCGACCGAGCAGCCGGCAGGGCTTGAAGTGGCGCCACATACGGCGAAGTTCGTGAGTGCATTCGTCGGCTCGGACGGCTCGTGCCCGGACGGGATGGACAATTGCACGCAGATCTCCGACCCGTTGATGACCAACAACCTCTTCTGGCAGAACCGTACGTTCCATATCCAAGTGGGAGGACTCGACGCGGGCATCCAGGGCCTGCAGAACATCGTCACGCTGCTGCCGACGCTGAACCAGGCCAACCAGGTGACGGGCTACTGCGATCCGAATGCGCACTACTGGGACATCGGTGTCATGGGTGATATGGGAGCAACGACTCACGATTCAGGCTACACGCTGAACCCGATGTACTCGGTCCTGACCGACACTGCCGACTACGACGGCTCCAACCAGGGTGGCGATCCGGCGGTGACCAGCCAGTATTGCAACGGTTCGCGCCGGCCGCCGGAAGTGGGTGGCAACGGCATCCAGGTGCCGCCGGGCATTTCGGACGCCGTCATCCCGAACCCGTTGTTCAGCCTGACGCCTTCGGCCACGCCGGACGAGGGCAACAACTGGATCAACCTGCAGTACGGTCCGTTGTCGCTGGTCAATGCGGCGAATCCAACCACGCCTGGGGCAGGCCAGCCGGCGATGGGCAATTACACGATCCAGCCTGGATCGTCGGCAATCGCCAACGGGACCGCGGATGGTGCACCGTCGTACGACTTCTTCGGTAACGCTCGGGGACCGTTCCGCTACGACATCGGGGCGGTGCAGTGGAGCCCGTCCAACCACCTGCTGGGCTTGTTTGCCTTGCGGCCGCAAAGTCGGTTCCTGGGTGGGCAGGGTAGGCGAGGGCAGCGTGGAGCTGGAGCGCCTGGCGCACCCGGTGGTGGTGGTGGCGTGGTGGGTGGACCGCAAGGTCGCCCGCCGGTGGGTGGGCCCCCCGGCAACGCGGCTGGTGCACCAGCTGGCGGGTTCCCGAACGGGGCGCCCGGTGCGCCAGGAGGCGAATTGCCGGGTGGGTTCCAAGGCCGGTTCCCACGCGGGTTCCAGGGGGCGGGTTTCGGCTTCCCGTTCGGAGGGTAGCAGCCATGAGCGGGCGGACCCACGCGCCGATGGCGCTCATGGCAGGGCTGGCAGTGGCGGCGGCGCTTGGCGCATGTTCAAGCGCCCCGTTCTGGCCCGGCGGCAGAACGGCGGGCCCTGTCGCTCAGGCGCAAAAGGACTCGCCCTACCTCCCGATGAAGGCGACCGGCCACGCAATGCTGTACTACGGTGCCTACGCCGGCATCAACGAACCCCACGTGCGGCTGACGGCGTCGGGCAATCTGATCCGGCTCAGCTACCGCGTGATCGATCCGGCGGCAGCAAGGGTGCTGGCGGACAAAAACGTGATGCCGTATCTGTTTGGTCAGCGCAGCCGCGCGCTGCTGCAGGTGCCCGCGATGGATACCGTCGGGCAATTGCGCCAGACGGGGCAGCTGCAGCCGGGGAGGGTGTACTGGATGGTGTTTTCCAACAAGGGCAACCTGGTCAAGCACGGCGATCGCGTCAACGTGGTGGCCGGCGCTTTTCATCTGGATGGATTGATGGTCGAGTGACCTGGCGACGGCATCCGGCCATACGCCAGACATGAAGAGGGGGCTGTGATGACACGTTTTCACTTGCTGGCAGTGAGCCTGGCGTGCGCGCTTGCCGCATCTGCCGCCGCGGCTGCTGATTCAGGCCGGCTCAGCGCGGCGCAGATTGCCGAGCGCAACGTTGCTGCGCGGGGTGGCCTGCAGGCATGGCGCGCGGTCAATACGATGGTGATGTCCGGGCAGATGGACGCAGGCGGCAAGAAGAATTCGACCCTGCCGTTCGAGATGACGATGAAGCGGCCTCACAAGAATCGCCTCGAACTCCGTTTTGCAGGGCAGGCGGCGGTGCAGGTGTACGACGGTACGCAGGGCTGGAAGGTCAGGCCTTTCCTTGGCCGCGACGAGGTCGATCCTTATACGCCGGAGGAACTGAAGTCGGCCGCGGCCTCGTCCGAACTGGATGGACCGCTGGTGGACTACGCCAGCAAGGGCACGCAGATCGCCATGAACGGCACGGACATGGTTGAGGGGCACCGCGCCTACAAGCTGAAACTGACCATGAAGGACGGTTCCACCAAGCACGTGTGGGTCGACGCGGCGACGTTCCTAGATATTAAGATCGATGGCGAGCCGCGCAGGCTTGACGGCAAGATGCGTGATGTCGCCGTCTACCTTCGTGACTACCGGACCGAGCACGGCCTGAAGGTGCCGCATGTGCTCGAAACGGTGGTGCAGGGCGTCAAGCAGACCCACAAGATCACCATCGAACGCGTGGCGGTGAATTCACCTGTCGACGACGGGCTGTTCAGTAAGCCAGCACTGGCAAGTGTGCAAACGGGAGCGCAAGCTGGCCACCACTAAGTGGGCGTGCAAACCGGGGGGATTGCAATCATGAGACGGATTGCAGCGTTGGCGCTGGCTGTATGCCTTTCAGCTTGCGCGGGCGGTACCGAGCAGAACGCGGCAGGCATGCCTACCGTGGCGCAAATCGTTGAGAAGAATGCCGCTGCGCGTGGCGGTGCAGACGCATGGCGCAAGATCAACACAATGGTCTGGGTTGGGCACGTGGATAGCACCAACGCGCCCGCACACTTTGTCCTGGCGATGAGTCGCCCGAACAAGACCCGCTTCGAAATCGTTTCGATGAACCGCATGGCTTTGCGCGTCTACGACGGCACGCAAGGCTGGAAGCTACGTCCAATGCGGCGCGGCGAGGGCCCGACTGTGCAGCCGTACTCGCCGGAAGAGCTCAAGTTTGCCCATGACGAACAGGTCATTGATGGCCTGCTGATCGATCATGCCGAGAAGGGCATCGCGATCAAGCTGGAAGGCACGGAAGACGTGGACGGCCACAAGGCGTTTCGGCTGGGTGTGCGGATGCCATCCGGTGCGGTGCGCCATGTCTGGGTCGATGCGGAAACATTCCTCGAGCTGAAGTACGAACGCGAGGCGCGTGGCCTGCAGGGGCAGCCGGTCAGGATCACCGTGTACTACCGCAACTACCAGACCGTCGAATCCGTCAAGCTGCCGCTGCTCATCGAAAGCAATGCGGGGCCCGGACAGGCAGGCGACAAGATCATGATCGACAAGGTGCAGTTCAACCCTAAATTGGACGACAGCTTGTTCGCTCGGCCACTGGTCTCGTCCGACCACAGCCGCTCGGTGGAGGTGCGTCCGGACACCGGGCCGGGTTCCCCTATGCCGCGCAGCGTGCCTGCTCAATAGCAACGGAGGCGCGCCGTGACCCCTCTGCATGGCAGCCGGCGCAGGTGGAAAGCGGGTTTCCGCGCGCTGCTTGCGGCGTGTTCCATCACATTGCTCGCCGTGCCTGCGGGCCCGGCGGGCAGCGCAATCTCGACCGACCCGGGCGAGGCGATCTTCCGCCAGGGCGTGCTTCCCTCCGGCGCGCCTCTGGAGGCCATGCGTGACGGCGGCCTGCGCATGGACGGCGCGGCGGCAGCCTGTGTCAACTGCCATCGGCGCAGCGGCCTCGGCTCGAAATCGGGCTTGACGAACATCCCGCCGATCACCGGCCGGTATTTGTTCCACCCGTCCGCCAAAAGCGCCGAGGACCTCGATATCCCCTACGTCGAGACCATGCGCAGCGATCACGAGCCGTACACCGATGCGACGCTGGCACGGGCGATCCGTGACGGGATCGATGCCCAGGGGCGACCCCTCAACTATCTGATGCCGCATTTCGCGCTGGACGACAGCGAGATGGCGGCCTTGATCGCCTATCTGAAGCGGCTCGACCCGCGCCGTGCGCCTGGCGTGGGCGACGGTGTGCTGCACTTTGCGACGATCATCACGCCGGACGCTGATCCGGTGAAGCGCCAGGGCATGCTGGACGTGCTGGAGCACTACGTTGCGGAAAAGAACGCGTTTCCGTTTGGCGCCACGCCGCCGCTGCGGTCGTCGCGCAAGATGATGTACATGGTCAACCGGCAATGGCAACTGCACGTCTGGGACCTGCGCGGGCCGCCGGAAACGTGGGGGACGCAACTCGAGCAGCATATGGCTGCCGAGCCGGTCTTTGCCGTGATCTCGGGGCTGGGCGGCAAGAACTGGGCGCCCGTGAGCGCATTCTGCGAGCGTGCCGCGGTGCCGTGCCTGTTTCCGAACGTCGAGGTTCCCGAGACCGGCCATGACGACTTCTACGCGCTGTATTTCTCGCGCGGCGTGTTGCTGGAGGCCGGGCTGTTCGCCACGGAAATCGGCGATGCGGTCCGCAACCATGCGCTCAAGGCCGTGCGCCAGGTCTACCGCAGCGGCGACAACGGCGAAGCCGGCGCGCGGGCACTGGCCCGGAGGCTGCAGGAGCGGGGCATCGACGTGACGAGTCGCGCGCTGGCACCGGGCGAGAGCCTGGCGAAGGCGCTGGGCGGCATGCGCCGCGACGATGCGCTGGTCCTCTGGCTGCGCCCGGCCGATCTCGCTGCGCTGGGCAAGACTGTGCCGCCGCATACCGTGTTCATCTCGGGGCTGATGGGCGGCCTTGAGCGTGCGCCGTTGCCGGCGAGCTGGCGCGACGTGACACACATCGCCTATCCATTCGACCTGCCGGAGCGCAGGCGCGTGCGCGTCGACTACGCGCTCGGGTGGTTTGCGATCCGGCATATCCCGATCGTGGACGAACAGGTGCAGGCCGACACGTTCCTGGCGTGCGGGCTGCTTGCCGAGACCTTGGGCCACATGGCCGATACCTTCGTGCGCGACCATCTCGTGGAGATCTTCGAAGACATGGTCGAGCGCCGGGTCATCACCGGCTACTACCCGCGCCTGAGCCTCGCGCCTGGGCAGCGTTTCGCCTCCAAGGGCGGGTATATGGTGCATTTTTCCGAGGCCAGCGGGACGCGCATCGCCGCGGATGGTGACTGGATCGTGCCCTAGCAACGCTGCGTCGCGACACCCCTGTTGCACGGTAGCGCCGCGGCTGGATTTCCCTACCGGCCCGGTGGGGTGATCCTCCTGCCGATCCGTTGTGTGGATGTCCACAATGAAGAGGAGAACCATCCAGCCCGGAGGGCAACATGAACCCTGTTTTGCGCGTATCCATGCGCCTGGCCGCACTGGCGGCAGCCGCCATGGTTGGGATCTCGGCGCCGCCGGCGTCGGCGCACGACGAGACCGATCCGCATGCGCACCATCACATGATGCGCAACATGAAGATGTCGCAGGTGGCCTACAACCTGCCCGACGTGATGCTGGTGCGTGACGACAATCGCACCGTGTCGTTCAAGGACGAGATCAATGATGGGCGGCCCGTGGTGCTGACGTTCATCTACACCACCTGCACGTCGATCTGTCCGGTGATCAGCCAGACGCTGTCCCAACTGCAGAGCAAGCTCGGCGCCGACCGGGACAAGGTGCACCTGGTGTCGATCTCGATCGATCCGGAGAACGACACACCCGAACGCCTGCGCGCCTATGCGGCCAAGTTTGGCGCGGGGCCGGAATGGCAGCATTACACCGGCACGCTGGCCGCCAGCGTGGCGGCGCAGAAGGCCTTCAACGTGTTCCGGGAGGACAAGATGGACCACAACCCGGTGGTGCTGCTGCGCGCCGCGCCGGGCAAGGACTGGCTGCGTATCGACGGCTTTGCCACGGCTGACGAGCTGCTCGATTCGTTCCACATGCTCGTCGCGGCGCATTGACGCACTGGTGGGGGCGCAGATGCATGCATCGCTCACGGGCGCCGCGCTGGCCACGGCCCTGGCCGTGGGCATGGCATGGGCGCAGCCGGTGCAGGCGCAGATCTTCGGCACGGTGCGGGCGGACGGCACGGTGGTCCTCACCAACTTGCCGACCAGCTCGCGCAGCCCGGGCTTGCGCGTGATTGTCGCCAAGCAATCGGAGCCCGCTTCGGCTGGGGCCGAGAGCGCGCACGCGGCCGGCACCGGCGTGATCGACATGTCCCGCTTTGGCGACATCATTTCGGAAGCCGGCCGCAAGTGGAATGTCCAGCCCGAACTGCTGCAGGCCATCATCGCGGTCGAATCGGGCTTCAACCCGCGCGCCGTGTCCAGGAAGGGCGCGCGCGGCCTCATGCAGCTCATGCCGGAAACCGCCCGGCGCTTTGCGACGGGCGATCTGTTTGATCCACGCACCAACGTGCATGCCGGCGCGCAGTATCTGCGCCTGCTGCTGGACCTGTTTGGCGGCAACATCGAGCTGGCCCTGGCGGCCTACAACGCCGGCGAGAACGCGGTGATCCGCGCCGGCTACAGGATTCCAGCCTTTGCGGAGACGCAATCCTACGTGCCGGCGGTGATGGCGCACTACCGGCGGCTGTCGACCGCCATGTAGTGCGTCGTTCGCGCAAGCCCCAAGCCCTAGCGGCGCGAGAACGCCATGCACCAGCCGGTCGGGCTGACGGGGCCACCGATGACCTTGCACGTGCCCGTGTCGGGCGCGGATTCGGGCCCCGGCTTGAACGCCGTGCAATCCGAGCACTTCTGGCCGTTGTTGGGGCTGTCCTGGTAGTGGAGCATCGCCTTGTTGCCAGCGCTGGCCTGGGCACACCGAGGGTAGAACACGATCGGGGCCAGCACGATGGTGCCTGCCACGCTGGCACTTCGGCGCAGCATGGTCCGGCGCGAGATGGTCTTGGTTGGGTTCATGGCCTGCGCTCCCTAATTGCTGCCGGTTGCGACAGTGACGACACACGTCATGTCCGTTTCGATACGCCGAACCTGCAGGGACATCTGAAAATGAACGGCGTATGGTTCTCCGCGTGCCTAGAACATGAACCAGGCGAAAAAGAACAACGTGTTGTTATCGCGGGCCCTGCGCATGGTGCCGTCGTAATTGGCGGAGCTGCCCAAGAACTTTGTGTAGCCCGTGTACTGAATGCCGAGTCGAACATTCATTTGCGGATCGAATGGGACCTTGAACTTCGGCCACCAGTCGAGTTCGACGATGTAGCCCGTGGTATCCGGCGTGCCCGTGGTGGAGCCGAATCTTAAGAAGTCAGGATCGCCCGTCACCTTGAACACTCCGGCGGTCACGCCGTAGGTGTGGTCGTACACGTAGGTTGCCTTGGCGCGGGCGGAGCGCAGCTTGGACGTGGGGTTGTCGTTGAGCCCGTTGGGGAAACCCGTGCGCCATTTCGTTCGCTCGTCGATGTAGGTCGCCTGGGCGCTGATGATGTGATGATCATCCGGGGAGATGTATTGGAATTGCGCGTCGAATCCCAGGTCGTGGAATTGGTCCGCTGGCAATCCGGATTCGGGTGTTGCAACGTCGGCAATGGTGCCAAAGTGCCCCAGCGATAGATTCTGGTGTTCATCGCCGAGGGTATAGGCAATGCGCCAATACGGATTGGCGCCGGTGAGCAACACCCGTTGATTGTCCGGGTTACCGAGTTGCAATGCCGAGAGCCATCCTTTTGCCGTCTGATATGACGTCCCCTCTAAGTACAGCGAATCAAAGAGGTACGTATATGCGCCGATGCCCGCGACGCGCACGCCCCGCTCGAGAAAGGTCGGGGTGCCGCGGCCCGGTGCGGCAACACTCGGGCTCCAGTAAGGGAAACTCCAGGCCGGCGCGGTGTTGTAGACATCCTGCACGGTGGGGTTGTTGTGCACCGTCAGGCCGATGACGGTCGGCTTCTCTTCGGAGCCGAATTTTTTCACGAGGCGCAGATCGGTATTGTCGAGCGCGCCATGCCCGGCAAAATTGAGGTTGTCCGCGGTGGTGATGTTGTTGTATGTCCACTGGACAAATGCGCCGGCGTTGTCGGTGAATTTCCCGCCGCTAAAGATGCTGATGGCCTCCAGCACGAAATCCTTGTTCTTCGCAAAGAGCGGCGTTCCGTTTGACTTGTTGGTGTCGTCAGCGATTGAGTTTCTGGAAACGACGGTCATCAACGCCAGCGGTACCTTCTCGCGCTCCCCCATCGTGTATCCGGTCAGCTTGAATTTCCGGCCGAACGGCGTGAGTTCCGGATAGATGGTGTGGCACGACGCGCAATTGAGCCCGGTCTGCCGGGCAAACAGCGGGTTCGCATGTGCCGTCGGCAACAGCAAACAGGTGAACGCAAGCCACAGCGCTGCTGCTGGCTTGAACAGTGCACGCCCAGTCGTCATGGCTTTCCCCTGATGTGCTGCCCGCTGTCACCTCATGACTGCAATGTTAGGTGCCGGGCTTGGGGGATCGAAATGGGGTGGGTTCCCACACTTCTTCTGGGGAGACGTACTACGTTGGCGCGATCCGGGCAGGTCGGGTGGCGCTCGCCAGGACCGCGCGGCATGGCGCTGTCGGCCGTCTCTCGGTTGGTTGGCAGTGACGGAGTCGCCCGGGGCTGCGGCTCGACTCGCGGGCAATCTTCAAGATGCGGCTGGGTAAATCGGAACAACGGCGAGCGCGCAGAGGCCGCTTCCGAAGGCGACATCCTTGTCCAAGGGCAGGCCGGCTTTGCAGGGGCGCGCGCACCGGCGCCGGCGCATTGTTTGGCGCAATGTCAAAACTGTCGAGCTGATGTTGCGCATTCTTGTAAATCATCCAAATCTGAGTGAAGGCTGGCGGGTCGTGCAGCTATAGTGCCCGGGTTCGTCTGACGAACCCTGTCGAACGAGAACCCGTGAGCCCATGCAGACCCAGACCGCATCTTCCGCGCCCCCGCAAGCCTCTCCCACGCAGACTGCCGGCATGGCGGCCCTGGCGCTGGCCGCGCTCGGGATCGTCTTCGGCGATCTCGGCACCAGCCCGCTGTATGCCATGCAGGAGGCGTTCCACGGCACCCATGGCGTGCTGCCCACGCCAGACAACGTCGTGGGCATCGTCTCGTTGTTCCTGTGGTCGCTGATCCTGATGGTGAGCGTCAAGTACGTGTTCGTCCTGATGCGGGCCGACAACCACGGCGAGGGCGGGTTGCTGGCACTGCTGGCGCTGCTGGTGGGCGACCGCACCGGGCGGTCGGCCAACCAGCGCGCGCTGCGCTGGATCCTCCTGGCGATGTTCGGCACCGCCATGCTGTATGGCGACGGCGTCATCACGCCCGCCATCTCGGTGCTCAGCGCGATGGAAGGCCTCGAAGTGGCGACGCCCGCCTTTGCTCCCTACATCGTGCCGCTGACGGTCGTGGTCCTGGTGGGCCTGTTTGCCATCCAGCCGCTGGGCTCGGGCAAGGTGGGCGTGGCGTTCGGGCCGGTGCTCGGCACGTGGTTCGTGGTGATCTTCATCCTGGGCGTGGTGTCGGTGGCGCAGACGCCGTCGATCCTGCTGGCGCTCAACCCGATGCACGGCGTCGCGTTCTTCATCAACAACGGTTTCCACGGCTTTCTCGCGCTCGGGGCGGTAGTCCTGTGCCTGACCGGCGGCGAGGCGCTCTATGCCGACATGGGCCACTTTGGCGCGCGGCCGATCCGCCTGGCCTGGTATGGCCTGGCATTGCCGGCGCTGACGGCCAGCTACCTGGGGCAGGGCGCGGTGCTGCTGCGCGAACCCGCGGCAGCTGCCCGACCGTTCTACTCGATGGTGCCGTCGTGGGGCGTGTACCCCATGGTGGTGCTGGCCACACTGGCCACCATCGTTGCGTCGCAGGCGTTGATCTCGGCGGTGTTCTCGCTCACGCGGCAGGCCGCGCAGCTGGGCTTGTCGCCGCGCGTGACGATCAAGCACACGTCGTCGAGCACGGCGGGGCAGATCTACCTGCCCGGCATCAACTGGGTTCTGATGTTCGCCACCATCGGTGTCGTCCTGCTGTTCCGCTCGTCCGACCGGCTGGCCGCGGCGTTCGGGATTGCCGTTTCCACCACCATGGCCATCACGACGATCCTCTTTGCGGCCTTTGCCCGCGTGCGCTGGAAGTGGCCGCTGTGGCGCGTCGCGCTGGTGGCCGGCACCTTCATGGTGATCGACATGGCCTTCCTGGTGGCCAATGCAATGAAGTTTGCCGATGGCGGCTGGCTGCCGCTGGCGATCGGCTCGCTCACCTTTGTGGCATCGCTGGCGTGGCTGTTTGGGCTGCGCGCGCTGCGCAAATCGCGTCAGGATTCAGGGTTGCCGCTGGACGTGTTTATCGCAAGCCTGGCGGCGTCGCAGCCGTACCGCATCAAGGGCACGGGCGTGTTCCTGATGGCGGCAGGTACGTCGGTGCCGACCACGCTGCTGCATCACCTCAAACATAACCAGGTGCTGCACGAGCATGTGGTGCTGCTCACGCTGCTGACCGAGGAGATCCCGCGCGTGCCACAGGCCGGCCGCTTCACGGTCGAAGCCCTGGAACTTGGCTTCACCCGCATCGTCGCCCGCTATGGCTATCTGGAAGCGGTCGACGTGCCGAAGCTGCTCGAGCGCGTCTCGGTCAAGATCGGCCGTGCCTGCTATGACCCGATGGAGACCTCGTTCTATCTGGGGCGCGAGTCGCTGGTGCCGCCGGAGCGCGGCAATATCTTCAAACGCCTGTTGTTGCATCTGTTCGTGCGGATGCACAAGAACGAGCTGGACGTGACCTCGCACCTTGGGCTGCCGCCAAACCGGGTTGTCGAGCTTGGTGCGCGGCTGGATCTCGTGGCCCGTTGAGCTGCCTGAGCCATCATGGAAAACGCCCCGCATTGCGGGGCGTTTTCCTTTGCGCATCTGAGCGGGCGTGGTGGAGTACCGACGTACAGGTCCGCCCCGCGGGGGGGGGGGGCTACAACTTTTCGGCGGCCACGTGCTTGGCGTGTGGCAGCGGATTGGCTCCACCATCGAAATGCGAACCAGCCGGAAGCTCGGAGAGGTGATGGATCTTCGCGTCGCGGGGTGGGTCCATGTGCGCGTCCTGCGCGTCCACGAACGACATCGCCGTACGCCGCCGCAGGACATGCGATTCACGCGCCTGCGACTCGCGCCACAGTTCCGCCGTGAACTTGAGTCCGGTACGCAGCGCATGCGCACTTTCCTGCCGGCCCTTGCGCTGGTCGGAGACCCGCTCGATGCCTTTCTTGACGACCTCTTCCAGAAAGGTCAGGCGTGCGCGGTAGTAGTCCGCATGCATCTGCGCGTCGAGCACACGCTGTTCGGCCTGGTACAGCTCCATGCGCAACTCGTGCAGTGCGCGCTCCGCTTGCTTCTCGGGAGAGGGGGCGTGGTTCAAGGCCCAGTTTGCAATCCACCGCAACATGGTGAAGCCCTCCTGTTTGTCAGGTGCCAACCCACTGGTGTGGAGACAGGCTGTCGCGACCCGCACGCGATGATCGGAAGCGATCGCCTGCTGAAGTACAGCCTATCAAAATCGCAGCGGTTGCTGGAGGGGGTGGGGCCCCTTGTTGCTAAAAAGAAGCATGGGCCATTTGGATGAGATGCCGGCGGCCGATGTTCTGGTTTGATAGGTGTTTGGCTCGTGCGCGGGCCATCGTCTTCAGCGATGCGCTACTTTGGGGCAGCGCAACCGATTGCGCGCCGTGCCGTTGCATGGCGTTGTCATTTCTACCCAGCCAAGACCGCAGTGACCCCGCCCGTTTGGGTAGGAATTACCAACCAAACGACGTATCAGCGGAACTCGTCTGCTCTGGGCCGGTGCTGAGATCAGGCACCGAGCTGGTCTGCCAGGTCTTCCAGGTTCGTCACATTGCAGTCGAAAGCAGGGTCTGGCGTGATGTCCACCGCCGCCCCCGGCCCGAACTCCAGCGGCCGCGCAATGAACGCCGTACGAAACCCCTGCGCGCGTGCCGCCACCAGATCGTACTTGTGCGATGCCACCATCATGATCTCGCCCGGCGCCACCCCCAGCGATTGCACCGCGAGCGCGTAGACCTTCGGGTCCGGCTTGAACGAGCGCACCAGTTCCCCGCTCAGCAGGCCATCGAAGGGCAGGGCGCCGTGCCGTGCGATGCGTATCACTGAAGCCATGCTTCCGTTCGACAGGGCGGCCGTCAGGTAGCGCGTGCGCAGGCGGGTCAGCCCCGGCACCGTATCGGGCCATGGACGTAGCCGGCTCCACGTCGCGTTGAGCGCATCGCGGTCTTCCGTGCTCACGTGCTGGGCCCAGGGGAAATCGCGCAGCAGGGCGTCCAGCGCTTCACGGTAGATCACGTCGGTGGAGGTCCAGCCCCGTTGACCGGCCAGGATCGCATCCATCCCCGCGCGGTAGCCGGCGCGCCAGCGGGCGATGACCTCGGGCCAATCGGCGACGAAGCCGCGGCGCGCGGCCAGCGCAGCGCCCGCTTCGACGAGTGGGGTGTAGAAGTCCACCAGCGTGCCCTGTGCGTCGAAGCACAGCGCCTTGAGCGTGGCCGGGTCGAACGTCATGCGAGGCGCTTCTCTGGACCGGGCGCCGCCGTTTCAGCGGAAGCGGTAGGTGAGCGAGGCCATCGCCGTGGTTTGCTGGCGGCGCTGGGTGATCGGGCTGTCGGCGGCGTCGCCGCGCAGACGTGCGACCGTCAGCGAGCCGTTGGCGGTCCAGCGGTCGTCCAGCTTGCAGGTGACGATGGCGTTGACATGCAGGTCGCGCACGCCGGCATGCGTGGCGAACACGGGCAGGCCGGAGCGTGCGCTCTGCCCGTCGTCCACGCCAAAGAAGCTGCGGATGTACTGGCCGTTGGTCCAGGACAGTCCCGCGCCGAGGCTGAACATCCAGCGGCCGAGCGGGGCGCTTGCATATGCATCGGCGTTGGCGATCAGGCCCTGGCGGTTGCCGAGGATGTCCTGCTCGGCGTCGGTCGAGAGCGTCAGGAACGACACCGTGTACTGCGCGAACGCCTTGGCGCGTACGGTGGCATTAACGTTGCCCAGGCCATTGAGGCGGGCATCGTCGCCGGCGTGGCGCCAGGTCGGGTCGAACTGGAAGTTGCCGCCCACCTGCCAGGTGTCGTCGTTGGCCAGGTAGACGCCCGCGAAGTCCATGCCCTTCGAGAAGAAGCGGTGCTTGTATTCGATTTCCTGATCGATCCATGGAAACACGAAGCTCGATTTCGCGCCCGGGTACTTGGGTGTCACGAACACCGAGGGGCCGATGGCGACGCTCCAGTCGCCGCTGTTGGCGTCTGCGCTGCTGGTCTGGCTGGTTTGGGCCTGTGCGGCAGAGCCAGACAGGGCTCCCAGGGCAAGCAGGCAGGCGGACACGACGTGGGGCAGGGCACGCGAAGAGAGCACGGGCATGAAAGGGTGGGGTTGAGGGGAACGGCCGGCACGCCATTCTAGCGGGATCGATCAAACGGTTGAGGGCCGCGTGGGCGTTGTCGCAACGGGGTTGGCGGCCGGTCGTTACATCTGTCACGCAAATGACATGGACGGGTCGCCGGACAGACATGCATCGTTGGTAGCGTGGCCGGGCCGTCCCCATGACGGTTTCCCTGAGGAGAGTCCCGTGTTGCCCCCCAAGAAGAGCCTCACCCTAGCTGTACTCGCGTCGATTGCCTGCGGCCTGTCCGCGCATGCGATGGCCGATGACGAGGATGCGCACCGCGCGTACGCCAAGCACGTCCTGCTGATCTCCGTCGACGGCCTGCACCAGGCCGATCTCGACTGGTACGTCAGCAACCATCCGGCCTCCACGCTGGCGCGCCTGGTGCACCAGGGCGTGGCGTACCGCAACGCCCGCACGCCGTTCCCGTCGGACTCCTTTCCTGGCATGGTCGGCCAGGTGACCGGCGGCAACCCCAAGACCACCGGCATCTACTACGACGACGCCTATAGCCGCAGCCTGCTGCCGGCCGGCACCACGGCCGCCAACTGCCACACCACCAAGCCGGGTGCGGAAGTGTTCTACGCCGAGGTCATTGCCAAGGACATGAACCGCCTCGACAGCGGCCAGGGCATCCCCGGCCTGTATGCCGATTTCTCCAAGATCTTCCAGCTGACGGGCCACGCCCAGGACCTGATCGATCCGACCACCTTGCCGGTGTCGCCCGTGACCTGCACGCCGGTGTATCCGCACCAGTACCTGAAGGTCAACACCGTGTTCGAGGTTGCGCGCAAGCACGGCCTGCATACGGCCTGGTCGGACAAGCACGCCGCCTATGAAATCCTCAACGGCCCGAGCGGGCAGGGCATCGACGACCTGTTCGCGCCCGAGATCAACAGCTCGGTGACCGACCCGTCGCTGCCGGGCGGCCCCGGCCCCGACTGGACCAAGGACAACACCAACACCCAGCGCTACGACAGCTTCAAGGTCCAGGCCGTGCTCAACTGGCTCAAGGGCCACGACCACGCTGGCAACGGCACGCCGGGCGTGCCCGCCATCCTGGGCATGAACTTCCAGGCCGTGTCGACCGCGCAGAAGCTGAACAAGTCGGCCTACTACCCGGACCCGAACAACACCGGCAACAAGGTGACGGGCGGCCTGGGCGGCTACACCAACAACGGCACCGTACCGGGCCCGGTGCTGCAGAGCGCGCTCACCTTCGTCGACGACAAGGTGGGCGCGCTGGTGAAGGCGGTCGATCCGTCCAACACGGTCGTGATCCTGTCGGCCAAGCATGGGCAATCGCCGCAGAGCCGCGCCGAGCTCACCATCATCAACGATGGCGACATGACCGACGCCCTCAACTGCGCGTGGGAGAAGTTCGCCGCCACCTGCAAGGATCCGAGCCTGCCGCACCTGATCGCGCACGCCATGGACGACGACGGCATCCTGCTGTGGCTGAACGACCGCTCGCCGGCCGCGCTCAAGTTCGCCAAGCAGTTCCTGCTCGGCTACTCGGGCATGGGCGTGGGGTCGGATGCCGCGGGCAACGCCGTTGCCAAGCCGTTCACGCAGGCCGGTGCCAGCCGCTTCGTGGTGGGCGAGGAGGTTGCCGACCTGTTTGGCACGCCGCCGGCCGACGACCGCATTCCGGACGTCGTCGGCATCGCGCAGCAGGGTTCGGTGTGGGCCGGCAGCAAGCTGTCGAAGATCGCCGAGCACGGCGGCTACCGTCCGGAAGACCGTCATGTGCCGATCGTGGTGTGGGGCGCCGGTATCGATGCGGATGTGGTTGACGAGCATGTCGATACCAAGCAGATCGCGCCGACCATCCTGAGCGTGCTGGGCCTCAAGCCGCACGAGCTGCAGGCGGTGCAGATCGAGGGCACCAAGCGTCTGCCGCGTCTGCGCTGATGCGGCAGGCGGGATCGGCGCAGCCGTGAGGCGCCGGTCCCGCGCAGGCAACAAAAAACGCCGGGGATGACCCGGCGTTTTCTATTGCGCGAGAGCCGCGTTATTGCTTGGCGGGCTCGGCGGCCTTCGGTGCCGGAGCGGCGTCGGTCTTCATGTCCGACTTGGCTTCAGCCTTGTGCTCGGCCTTCTTGTGCGCGTGGTGGTGGTGCTTGTTCTCGTGCTTGGCTTCGGCCTTCGGGGCCGAAGCGGCATCGGTGGTCGTCGCCGCAGCGGCCGGAGCCGTAGCGGGGGCGGCAGCGGCCGGTGCGGAGGCAGTGCCCGCCGCGAACACGGGGGCTGCGAAGGCACCAGCAACGATCAGAGCGGCCAGGGATTGAGCGACTTTCATGTGAGACTCCTTAGCGGATATAAGCGGGACTCCAGATACATGGATCTTGTCCCATATTGCGATCCATGCCTCCAAAAACGCCCCACATCGTGAGCGCGTGGACCGCTGTTTGTAAGCGATTCGCCCGCGATGTAAGCGCGCGTAACAATGTACGGGTGACGCCGCGTTGAATGTGTTGAGAGTTGTGGATTTCGCTTGAGGCATGTCAACGGACAAGGCTTCGCGGTGGCTTACGCTTGGGCTCGGGCATCGGGTGGACAACAACGGCAGGCTGCACCACACTTCGATGACGCCCGCGCCATCCCGCAAACCGGCCCGGGCGTTGAGCCGTCGTGGCGCGTGGGCGCGGTGGGTCACGCCCGTCAATCGTCGCGCCGCGATGTGGCTTCCAAAACAAGGACAACACGATGAACAAACTCCTGGCAGCTCTTGTAGCGACCGTTTTCAGTGCCGGTGCATTCGCACAGGCATCCGCACCCGCCGCCCCGGCTGCGCCTGCCGCGGCCAGCCCCGCACCCGCCGCTTCGGCCCCGGCCGCCGGTGAAGCCAAGAAGACGCAGCACAAGAAGAAAAAGAAGCACGATCACCGCCCCAAGATGCAAGACAAGAGCGCCTACGGCGCGGGCAACTGATCGGACCTGCCGCCAGCTTTTTTGCACACCACAGGACGCCGGCCCCTCCACGGGGCCGGCGTTTTGTTTTGGTGCGGCGATCTTTTATGCGGCTATCGCGCAATCGCGCTAAAGTCGCTTGACTTAGAGTGCGCTCTAACTTCTAAGCTCCGTTCATGACCACTTTCCTGACCATTCGCGAAGTTGCCGAGGCCACCGGCCTGTCCACGCACACGCTGCGCTACTACGAGCGCATCGGCCTGCTCGACAGTGTCCAGCGCCGCGACAACGGCCATCGCGTGTTTCGCGCCCAGGACATGACGTGGCTCGCCTTCCTGCTGCGCCTGCGCGACACCGGCATGCCGATCGCGCAGATGCAGGAATACGCGCGGCTACGGCGCCAGGGCGACAGTCTGGAGAGTGTGTCGGCGCGCCAAAACATGCTGGAGTTGCATGCGGCGGCGCTGGAAGCGGAGCTGCGCGCGCGGGCCGAAACGCTGGCCGTGCTGTGCGAGAAGCTCGTCATCTACGACGGCATCCGGGCACGGATCGACGCCGCGCAGGGCTCCGCTTCCGCATCCCAACCCGAGCCCACGAACGAGGACGCGCATGACCATGACCGCACTGCACACGACCGCAGCCGAAAACCCGGCAAACCAAGCAGCCCTGCAAGACGACCGCTACGCCCGGGGCTGGCAAAAGCTCAAGGAAGTCGATGACATCGCCGGCGAGCGCGTGGTCGAATCGCTGGCCGACATTTCACCGGACCTTGGCCGCTATATCGTCGAGTTCGGCTTTGGCGACATCTACAACCGCCCCGGCCTGACGCTGCGCGAGCGCGAGATCGCCACCATCGCTGCGCTCACGGCGCTGGGCAACGCCACGCCGCAACTGAAAGTGCATATCCACGCGGGCTTGCACGTCGGGCTGACGCGCCAGGAGATCACCGAGACCATCCTGCAGATGGCGGTCTATGCGGGCTTCCCGGCGGCGCTCAACGGGATGTTCGCCGCCAAGGAGGTGTTTGCCGCTCAGGATGCGGCGGCCGGGGATTCAGCGCGGCGCGAGACCAGCAACTGATCGATGCGGTGGCTGTCGATGTCGAGCACCTCGATGTGCAGCGGCCCGATGTCGACGCTCTCGCTCTTCTTGGGAATGCGCTTGAGCGCATAGATGACCAGCCCGGCGATGGTTTCGACCTGATGCTCGCCGGGCAGCTCGTCGAGGTCGAAGGCGCGTTTCACGTCGGAGACGGGCGTGGCGCCGTCGACGAGGCAGGAGCCATCGTCGCGGCGCACGATCTGCTCGTCCTCGCCCGAATACAGAATGTCGCCCATCACCGCGCCGACGATGTCGTCGAGCGTGACCACCCCCACCACCAGCCCATATTCGTTGACCACCGCGCCAAAGCGCTCGTGCATCTCGCGAAAGCGCGTGAGCGCCTGCGACAGGTTGAGCGTATCGGGCAGCACCAGCAGGTTCTTGTTGTAGTGCTTGCCGACGTTGCGGATCACCGCCGGCGACTCTTCCGACAGGATCTGCTGCAGGATGTCCTTGGACGCGATAAAGCCGAGCACCGAGTCGATATCGTCGTGGCAGACCAGGTATTCCGCATGCGGCTGGCCGACGATCTTGCGCTTGAGCGATTCCAGCGGTTCGTCCAGCGTGAAGTAGACGATGTCGTCGCGCACGGTCATGACCGAGGTGACGGTGCGCGATTCCAGCTCGAACACGTTCTCGATCATGGTCAGCTCGTGCTCGCGCAGCACGCCGGCCTCGGCGCCGGCGCCCACCATGGCGGTGATGTCTTCGGTGGTGATCTGCTCGACGCGGTGCGTCGGCACGCCGAACAGCTTCAGGAACAGGTCGGCCGCGCCGTTGAACAGCCAGACCACCGGGCGCAGCACGCGCAGGCAGGTCTGCATCGGCCCGATGATGGCCAGGGCGAAGCGCTCGGGATAGAGCACCGCCAACCGCTTGGGCAGCAGGTCGGCAAACAGGATGAACAGCCCCGTCACGATCATGAAGCCGACGATGTTGGCGATGCGTTCGGCGCGGGCCTGCGGCAGCCAGTCGGCCAGCCAGACGGCGAGCGTGCCGGAGACCTGCGCGTCGCCGATGATGCCCGCCAGGATGGCGACCGCATTCACGCCGATCTGCACGACGGTAAAGAAATTGCCCGGCGCATCCTTGAGCTGCAGGATGTGTTCGGCGCCGGCGTCCCCGTCGTCGGCCAGCGTCTGCAGGCGGGTGCGGCGCGAGGCGGTGATGGCGATTTCCGAGGCGGAGAAGAAGGCGCTGATGAGGATCAGCGCGACCAGAACGAACGCATACATAAGATTTCCGTAAGAACCTGCGCCCGCGTGCGGCGTAAATCGGCGATGGGCGTTGTGCCGGGGCAACTGCCGGCGGGCGCCGAGTGACCGATCCATCATCGTGGAGCCGCGCTCGCTTTGTCAAACCGCAGGATGGGCGGGCAAATATAAACAAAGGTTTATGCCCCCCTCCGTGGGGCGGGCGTCCGGAAGGGGGTTTGTCGCGTAAACTCGCCGTCGGAGCGCTGACCGCCCCTGATCGCACTGCGGGGCCTGGCTAGACAGGCCGCGATCAAGGAAGGCGGGTGCATCCACAGGACGCGCGGCGGGAGCGCGTCCATCAAGGCGTCGGCGCAGACCGGCCTAACAAGTGCACTACGTTGCATAGGAGTTGCTTTCCATGTGGTCAACAAGCCGCCAACAGCGGCGTGCCGCGGGGGAACGGGGAAAAACGGCAAGTGTGTGGAAATGGCTGGCTGCGCTATGCGCGGCGTCAGCCGTTGCCATGCCCTGCAGGGCAGTCGCCCAGCAGGCGCCGGGTGCGGCCGGCGAGGGGTTGCCGTCCGCGCAAGCCACCGTCGTGGGTGCGCCCAATATTGCCTGGTACTACGGCGACAAGCCGCCCGTGGCACAGCTGCGTGCCTTCGACGTGGTCGTGGTCGAGCCCGATCATGGTTTCGAGCCGGCGCAGTTCAAGACGCCCAAGACCCAATGGGTCGCCTACGTGAGCGTGGGCGAGGTCACGCCCGACCGCCGCTGGTACAGGGACCTGCCCCGCGCCTGGCTGTCCGGCCGCAACCAGGCCTGGGCCTCGCGCGTGATCGACCAGGCCCAGCCCGAGTGGCCAGCTTTCTACGTCGACCACGTCATCAAGCCGCTGTGGGACAGGGGCTACCGCGGTTTCTTCCTCGATACGCTCGATTCGTACCAGCTCGTCGCCAAGGACGACGCGGCGCGCGCGGCGCAGGAGGCCGGCTTGGTGCGCGTGATCCGCGCCATCAAGGCCCGCTATCCAGACGCCAAGCTGATCTTCAACCGCGGCTTCGAGATCCTGCCGCAGGTGCACGACCTGGCGTATGCGGTAGCGTTCGAATCGCTGTACCGCGGGTGGGACCAGGGCGCCAAGCAATACAGGGAAGTGAGCGACGCCGACCGCGACTGGCTGATGGCCCAGGCCCGCAAGATCCGCGACGAATACCGCCTGCCCGTGATCGCCATCGACTACTGCCCGCCGGCCGACCGTGCCTGCGCGCGCGAGACGGCCAAGCGGATCAAGGCGCAGGGCCTGATCCCGTACGTGACCGATCCGGAGCTGTCGACCATCGGGGTGGGGCGCATCGAGGTGCTGCCGCGCAAGGTGCTGATCCTGCAGGACCGCGACGTGCGCGCCACCATCGACACCAGCGAGGGCGTGCGCTTCGTCGCCACGCCGCTCAACTTCCTCGGCTACGACGTCGAGTACGCCGACATCAACCAGCCGTTGCCCGCCGCCGTGCCGCCCGACCGCTATGCCGGCGTGGTGGTGTGGGTCAACACTAGCCCGATCAAGCAGGTCAGCGCGCTGTCGTCGTGGGTGCGCCAGCGCATCCAGGACGGCGTGCATATCGCCTTCATGAACCAGTTCGGCCTGCCGGTGGACGGTGGCATGGCCGACCTGCTCAAGCTGCAGCTCGTGCGCGGGCGCGCCACCGGGCCGCTGACGGTGGTGTCGCAAGACAAGATCATGGGCTTCGAGATGGCGCCGCGGCCGGAGCGCCGCGAGGCCCAGCCGATCCAGGTGGGCGCGCATGGGCAATCCCTGCTGCGCCTGAAGTCGGGCAGTTTCGAATTCGACGCCGCCGCCATCACCGAGTGGGGCGGCTACGTGCTGAACCCGTACGCGGTGTTCTCGATGGACAGCGTCGAGCAGGCGCGCTGGGTGGTGCAGCCGATCGAATTCCTGCGCCGCGCGCTGGCGCTGCCCGACATGCCCGTGCCCGACGTGACCACCGAGAACGGCCGCCGCCTGATGCTCGTGCACGTGGACGGCGACGGCTTTGCCTCGCGCGCCGAGTTTCCCGGCCCGGAGTATTCCGGCGAGGTGCTGCTGCAGGACATCTGGGAGAAATACCGCATCCCGACCACGCTGTCGGTCATCGAAGGGGAGGTGGGCGCGAGCGGCCTGTACCCGAAGCTGAGCCCGCGTCTGGAGGCCATCGCCCGCAAGATGTTCGCGCTGCCCTACGTCGAGCTGGGCACGCATACCTACTCGCACCCGTTCGACTGGAGCCGAACGGTGCAGGGCAAGGCGTCGGCCGACCCTACCAAGGATGACAAGGGCGGCGGGGATACCGCATTCGCGTTATCCATCCCCGGTTACCAGTTCAGTCTGGACCGGGAGATCGGCGGTTCGATCCGCTATATCAACGAACATCTCGCGCCGCCGGGCAAACGTGTGAAAATCGTGCAATGGTCGGGCGACTGCCAGCCGCCCGACGTGGCGGTGCGCATGGCCTGGCAGGCGGGCGTGGTCAACATCAATGGGGGCGACACCACCATCACGCGCAGCTCGCCGTCGTGGACGGACATCGCGCCGCTGGGCATCGACAAGGGGCCGGGCGCCTACCAGGTGTTCGCGCCCAACCAGAACGAAAACGTCTATACCAATGACTGGACCGGACCGTTTTACGGCTTCGATCGCCTGATTGAAACACTGCAGATGACCGAAAACCCGTATCGATTCAAGCCGATCAACCTCTACTACCACATGTACTCGGGCACCAAGCTTGCTGCGCTCAAGGCCTTGAAGAAGGTCTACGACTACGCGCTGTCGCAGCCGGTGTTCCCGATCTACTCGACCGAATACGTGGCCAAGGTGCTCGACTTCCGCGACATGGCGGTCGCCCGGGATGTTGATGCGGGCGACGCCTGGGTTGTGCGCGGCAACGGCGACCTGCGCGAGCTGCGCTGGATGGCGCCCGGCGCCCCCCGGCTGGCGGATGCGCAGGGCGTGGTCGGCTATGACCGCGCGGCCGGTGGCACCTACATCCACCTCGATGGCGGTGCGGCGCGCTTTGCGCTGGCGCCCGAGACACCGTCCGTGCAGCCCGCCCAACCGGCCTACGTGGCGGAAGCGGCCGCCTTCGTGCAGAACTTCGAGCGCAGCGGCAACGCGGTCAGCTTCGACGCCGGCGGCTACTACAAGCCATTCGTCCGGCTGGCCAACGCCGGGGCGTGCCGGGTGCGCGTCAACGGCAGCCCGGCGCGCACCGCCCGTGCGCAAGACAACACGGTGCGCGTGGACCTGAGCGGCGGCGCCGCCCAGACCGTCACCTACCAGCGTATCGATGTGGTCTGCTGACCTGACGCCGCGCGAGCGTCTGCTGCCTCCCTGGCTGATCGGCACGCTTGGCGCGCTGGTCGGGCTGGCGCTCGCCTCGATGTTCCCGCGCGAGCGCCTGGAGGCCCGCCTGCTGGAGGGCGGCAAGGTCGATGCGCTGTCGGTGGCCTATCTGGAGGCCTGGCTGCGCGTGCGCCCGAATGACGGCGATTTTCTGAGCGTATTGGCCGCCCAGTACGTGCGCACCGGCCGCCTGGAAGACGCCGAGGCGATGGTGGCCCGCATGCGCGCACTGCACGACAAGGCGGTCGACCGCGAGGCCCTGCTGCTCGACATCGCCATCCGCGAGCAGCGGGCCTATGCGCTGCAGCCGAACGATCCGCGCCGCGCGGCCTACCTGACCGAACTGCGCAGCCTGCTGACCCAGGCACTCGACTACCGCTGGAGCGCATCGGAACTCGAAATCCTGGCCACCAAGGCGCGTGGGCTCGACTCCGGCGCGGTGGCCGCCAAGTTCTACCAGCGCCTGGCCAAGCAGGACGTGGCGCGCGCCGCCCAGTGGCAGTCCCGCACCGCCGAGATCGCGCTGGGCGTGGGCGAATACCGCGCCGCCGCCGCCGCCAACTTTGCCGCGCAGACGGCGGCTACCTCGCTGGACGAACAACGCCATTACTTCATCGCCGGGGTCAAGGCACTGCAGTCCGGCAACCTGCTCGACGAGGCGGTGGCCGAGGCGCAGCGCCGCGTCGGCCCGCTCGCCGACGATCCGGAAACCCTGCGCTTCCTCACCCGGCTGGCGATGGCCTGCAACCGGCCCGACCTGGCCGACCAGTACGCGCGCCGGCTGCTGCACCTGTCGTGGCAGCAGACGGGTGAGGAGGGCATCGTGCTGGCCGCTGGCGCGCTCCGGCATGACTGGATGTTTGCTGGCCGGCCCGAACCGCTGCCATCGCCAGCTGACGTGTTGTACATGGACGGTCCGGAGGGCGTGGCGCGTCGCCAACGCGGTGCCGCCCGCATTCGGCGCGTGGCCGACGCTGCCAGCGCGCCGGCCACACCGGCCGCACCGCCGACCGGCGCCGAGGCCATCAAGGGCGGCATCGCGCCATTCAACGCCGAGGACTACGACCTTGCCTACCGCGTCTTCATGGGCAGCGGCAACCTGAACGACGCCATGCGCGTGGCCGAGGCCGCCGTGCGCCAGCGCCCCGACCTGAAGCTCTGGACCGAGCGCGCCGCCCAGGTGGCCGAGTGGAACCGCCAGCCGATGGTGGCGCTGCAATACTGGCTGGCCTATGCGCAGTCCACCGGCGATGACGCCGCCTGGCAGCACGTGCTGCGCCTGGCCCCCGCGCTCAACGAAGACCACGCCTACCTGGCCGCCTTGCGCTACCAGGCCAGCCGCCAGCCGGGCGACATGAAGCTGCTCGACCAGGTGATCGCCGCCTACGAGCGCCTGGGCGAACCGGTGGAAGGCCTGGCCTACCTGAGCAGCATCGCGCACGGGCCGCATCGGCAAGCCGTGCTGGAGCGCACCGCCATGCTGGCCGAGCGCGCCGGCAAGGACGACCAGGCCTACGACACCTACGTCCACCTGCAGCAGGAGTTCGGCCCCAACGCGCGCTACGCGCTCAAGCTGGCCAACATCCTGTACGTGCGCGGCAATTTCGAGCAGGCGCTCGCCGCCATCCAGGTGGCCGAGCGCGCCGCCGCGCCCACGGACGACCTCTACTGGCGCACTTTCGCCCAGCTCGCCCGCCTGAACCAACGCGACGACCTGGCGCGCGAGGCGTATCGGCAGCTCTTGATCGGCGGCGGGGCCCAGGCCGACGACCTGTCGGCGATGATCGACTTCTACGACGCCAGCCCGATCGACGCCGGCCGCCTGGCCGAGGCGGCCTATCGCAAGGACGGCAGCACCACGCACCTGCAGCAGGCGATCTACTACTACACGCGGGCGCGCGCCTTCCGCCGCATCGAGGGGCTGCTGGCCTCGCTCACGCCCGCGCAGCGCAAGGCCGCCGAGCAATCCGCCGGCGTGCTCGCCGCGCGCGCCGAGTACTACCGCCAGAGCGGCCAGTGGGACGCCGCCATGCGCGACCTGCGCCGCGCTGTCTCGCTGCCCGACGCCGGCAGCGACGTGAAGGCCACCTTCCTGTGGGGCCTGCTCGATTCCGGCCAGAACGCCGAGCTCAAGCGTGCCCTGGCTCTGTGGCGCGGCGAGGCCGAGAACGATTCCGCCTACTGGGGTGCCTACGCCGCCGCCGGGCTGCAGCTGTTCGACGCCAACCTCGCGCTGCGCTTCCTCGGCCGCCAGGGCAAGTCGATGCAGAACGACCCGCTGTGGCTGCTGGCCTATGCCGACGCGCGCGAGATGGCCGGCCAGGCCGACGCCGCCTGGGGCCTGCGCCGTGAGGCGTGGCGCCTGCTGTGGCGAGAGGATGCGCCCGGCAACAAGGGCCGCGCCCCAGCCGGCCGCCGCGCCGGCGTGCGTGTCGCCCCCGGTGATGCCGACACCGTGCCGCTGGAAGACGACGCCCGCGCCGACCTGCGCGCCCGCCGCGCGACGCTGGCGCAGACCTTCGGCTCGGGCGACCTGGCCCAGCGGCTGCTGATCGAGCTGCTGCGCGACGACCGCCGCGAAACCAAGCAGGCGCGCGAAGGCGGCCGGGACGAACTGGCCAAGTCCGAGCTGGGCGACATCGACACGCTGCCGCCGGAGCCGCCGCCAGCACCGGATCTGTCGGCATCCAAGCGCGCGCAGCATCGGGTGAGCGACCAGCTGGTCTCCGCCGTGGCCAAGGAGGCCGCGCTGGGCTGGGCGCTGTCGCAGGAAGCGAACGACCTGGCGCGCGCGTGGCTGCTGCAGCAATACACGCGCCGCATGAGCCGGCCGGCCTATGCCGACATCTCTATCGCCCTGGCCGAGCACGACCTGCAGACGCTCAACCGCCTGCTGGACGACACGGCGGACCGCATCCCGCTCTACAACCGCATCGACGCGAACACGATGACGGACCGCCTGGGCGAGGCGCAGCGCCTGGCCTTCGAGGGCCTGAGCACCGCGCCCGACGATCCGCAGCTGCATGAGCGTGTGCAGGAATCGCTGCTGACCAACGCGCAGGCGCTGGAGCCGCGCGAGACGTGGTTCAAGCAGGCGCCGCTGACGTACTTCGAGTCCAGCGCCGCCGCCGGCATGCGACTCACCGATCACTACAGCATGCTGCTGCGCGCCACCCAGCGCAACCAGCGTTCCACCGACGACACGCAGCTGACCGGGGTGCCGGCGCAGGACCGCAGCGTCGACTGGATCTCGCAATACCAGACCCAGGACACGCAGTGGAAGGGCACGGTCGGCTGGCGCCAGGGGCTGGCGTCGTTCACGGCGTTCCGGCTGGATGGCCTGCTGGGGCAGACCGGGCCGCTGGGCACCGAGCTGTCGGCCGGGCGCAACCAGCCGGCCAATGAGACGCCGCAACTGCGCATCGGCGGCGTCAAGGATCTGGTGTCGGTGGGCGGCAACTGGCGCCTTTCGCAGCGTGAATACGTGCGTGCGCGGGTGGAGGGCGATCGCTTCTACGGCCAGGACCGTTCGTTCCTGGGCAGCGGCATGGTGTTCGACGGCGAGATCGGCCACCGCTTCCGCGTGGAGTATCCGGACTATACGATCCGCATGATCGGCACGGTTGCGCGGTATAACGCTTCCGGCACGCCCAGTGCGTTGCTGGGGCGCCTGCTGCCAGCGGGGGTGCCGCTGTCGGTCGACCAGTTCATGCCGCGCTCGTTCACGCAGTATGGTGTGCTGTTCGGCTTCGGCACCGATTATCTGGACCGCTACACCCGCGCCTGGCGCCCGTTCCTGGATGTCGGCATGCTGCGCGACAATCGCGAAGGGTGGGGCAGCCAGGTGCAGTTGGGGGTGGCCGGCAGCGTGTTCGGCAACGACCACCTGGCGCTGTACATCGAACACCAGTCCATCACGCGGTCGGGGACCTCGCCGCTGACGGAAATCGGCCTGCGCTATCGCTGGCTGTACTGAACAGAGCAACAGAAAAGAACACACGAAATGCACATGGAGAAACCGATGACATCCCTCCTCGACACGATGCAGGTCGGCCGCCGCCGCTGGCTGGCGATGGCCGCGGGCGTCGGTGCGGCGCTGGCGCTGTCCGCCTGCGCGGTGGTCGACAGCAGCAGCGCGCCTGCGGCCAGCGCCACCGACGCCTGGGTCGTGCTGCCGATCGTCAACTACACCGAGACGCCGCAGGCCGGCCTGCGCGCCGAGAGCATCGCCGCCAGCCTGCTGAAGGCGCGCGGCTTCACCAATCTCAAGCAGTATCCGGCCAGCCTGAACGGTGAATCGCTGTTCGAGCCGGCCGAGCGCGAGGCCGTGACGCGTGCGCTGGAATGGGCGCGCGGCGAGCGCGCGCGCTATGCGCTCACCGGCACCGTGGATGAATGGCGCTACAAAGTGGGCGTGGACGGCGAGCCCGCTGTCGGCATCACCCTGCAGGTGATCGAAGTGCAGAGCGGCAACGTGATCTGGAGCGCTGCCGGCAGCCGCACCGGCTGGAGCCGGGACGCCGTGTCGGCCGTGGCGCAGAAGCTGCTGCGCCAACTGCTGTCGCCGCTGGGCCGGAGTTGATGAAGACGCAAGGCGCGCAAGCCGACCGCGCCGCCCCGGGCAAGAGCGCGACCGCTGCCACCGACGCGCGGCAGCGTGATCGCCGGCGCAACGCGCAGGGCATCGGTGCGTCCACCTGGTACGGCAAGCTGCTCGCGCCCACGCTGTCGAGCCCGACCGCCGTGCTCGAGACGATCGGCACCATGGTGGTCACCATCGCCATCGTCTGGTTGTTCGTGCCGAACAACCCGCTGCTGCTCGGCTATGGGTTCCCGTGGATCTGGCTGGTGCCGCTGATCCTGGCGCTGCGCTACGGCACGCTGCTGGGCGCGGCCGCCGCGCTGGTGGTGCTGGGCGCGTGGTGGCTGTTCTACGCCCCGACCGCGGCGGCGGGCGCCTTCCCACGCATGACCTTCCTCGGCGGCCTGATGCTGGTGCTGGTGGGCGGCCAGTTTGGCGATATCTGGAGCGCGCGGCTGTCGCGCGCCCGCACCGTCAACGGCTACCTGAACGACCGCCTGGCCGCGCTCACCAAGAACCACTTCCTGCTGCGCCTCTCGCACGAGCGGCTGGAGAACGACCTGCTGGCCAAGCCGACCACGCTGCGCGACACGCTCACGCAGCTGCGCAATCTGGCGCTGGCCGGGCGTGAACACGCCATGGGCGACAACCTGCCCGACGTGGCCCAACTGCCCGGCGCCATGCAGTTTCTGCAATGGACCGCCCAGGCCTGCCAGCTGGAGGTGGCGGCCATGGTGCGCGTGACCGGCAACCAGGTCGACACCGAACCGGTGGCGCGCGTTGGCACGCCGTTCGATATCGCCGCCGACGATCCGCTCATCCGCCACTGCATCGACACCCACACGCTCGGCCACCCGCAGGCGCCTGAGCTGCGCCACGAAGAGGGCTCGCGCTACGTCGCCTGCGCGCCGGTGCTGTCGGGTGCCGACGAGCTGATCGGCATCGTGGTCGTGCAGCAGATGCCGTTCCTGTCGCTGTCGTACGAGAACCTGCAGTTCCTGCTGGTGCTGCTGGGCTACTACGCCGACGGCGTGCGCCACCTGACGGTCAGCTCGGAGATCCTGGACCTCGTGCCGGACGCGCCGTACGAATTCGCGCTCGACCTCGGCCGCCTGGCGCGCCTGCACCGCGATACCGGCATCGATACCTCGGTGGTGGCACTGATCTTCGATCTGGACGAAGCCAGCGACGCGCTGTTCGAGCACGTGGTGCGCAGCCGCCGTGCGCTGGACGTGGTCTGGCAGGCGCGCGGCAAGGGCCGCCGCGCCATCGTCACACTGATGCCGCTGTCGGGCGCGGGCGCCGTGTCGGCCTATCTGGTGCGCATCGAAGACAGCCTGCGCGCGCAGTTCGGCGTCGATTTCGAAGAGGCCCACATCAGCGCGCAGACCCTGCACGTGACTGGCGAGCACCCGGGCGAGGCGCTGCAGCGCTTCCTCACGCGCTGCCACCTGGACGGCTAGGGGCGCGGCCATGTTCAAGCTCACGCTCAGCGGCATCTCGGCGCAGATCGCAGCAGTGGTGATGGTGCTGCACGCCGGCAACAGCCTGGCGCTGCTGCTGTCGTGCCTGCTGCTGCAGGGCACCGCTGCCGCGCTGATCGGGCTGGCCGCGTGGCGTCTGCTGCCGTTCCACTACCGCGTGCCGTTCATCTGGACGTATGGCTACCTGGTGGCGCTGTGCTTCTTCGTGCCGGTGGCCGGCTGCCTGCTAGTGCTGGGCAGCCTGGTGCTGGGCAAGCTGTTTCCCAAGCCCGAGGGCGACAAGGACATCGCCGAGGTGGGGTTGCCGGTGTTTGTCGCGCACCTGATCTCGCGCGTGACGCACGGCGGCGGGGCGCGGCTGCGCGCGCAGCTCAGCAATGAACGCGCGCCGGTGCAGAGCCGCATGACTGCGCTGGTGGCCATGCAGTCCATGCCCACGCGCACCGCCAGCCCCGTGCTGCGCGACCTGCTGGCCGACCCCGTGGACGACATCCGCCTGCTGGCCTACGGCATGCTCGACAACGCCGAGAAGGTGCTCACGCAGAAGATCCTGGCCGAGCTGCCGCGCCTGGAAGAGGCCACCACGCGCGAAGCCCGCTACGACATCAACAAGCGCCTGGCCGACCTGTACTGGGAGCTGATCTACCAGAACCTGGTGCAGGGCGACGTCTACCGCTACACCGCCGAGCAGGTCGAGCGCTATGCCAGCGCGGCGCTGGCCATCCAGCCCGACAACGCCGCGCTGTGGTACATGCGCGGGCGCCTGGCCCTGTCACGCCGCGAGCCCGACGTGGCCGAGGCCCATCTGCGCCAGGCCGAGGCGTTGGGCTTCCCGCGCGACCGCCTGCTGCCGCCGCTGGCCGAAGCCTGCTACCTGCGCCGCGACTACGCCGGCGCGCGCGCGGCGCTGGCGCAGTTCTCCAGCCGCTCGCCGCTGCCGCTGCTGCGCCCGCTGCTGCGCTACTGGACATCATGAGCGACCAATTCCCACGCGCCCAGTCCGCCGACGTCGCGCTGCTGCTCGAAGGGACGTTCCCCTACGTGAGCGGCGGGGTGTCGAGCTGGGTCAACCAGATGATCCGGGCATTTCCGGACATCCGCTTTGCCATCGTCTTCATCGGCAGCCGCCGGGAGGACTACGGCAAGCCCGTCTACGCCATCCCCGACAACGTGGTGCACGTCGAGTGCCACTACCTGTATGACTTTCCGGCGCCGCCGCTGGTGCAGGCCAGCGGCGGTGACGCCGCGGCGTTCGAGCGCTCGCGCCAACTGCACGAAGCACTGCGTAACCCCGCGCACCGTGATGACACGGCCCACCTGATCCGCGCTGCTATCGACGACCTGCGCGACGACGGGCCGCTGGCAGAGGAACAATTCCTCTACAGCCACCGCGCCTGGGACATGATGACGGACTACTACCGGCGCTATTGCACCGACCCATCGTTCACCGATTACTTCTGGACCGTGCGCATCATGCACAAGCCGCTCTGGCAGCTGGTGCGCATTGCCGAGAACCTGATCCCGGTGAAGGTGTTCCACACCATCTCGACCGGCTATGCGGGCTTCCTGGGCGCGCTGCTGCGCTACCGGCGCGGGCGGCCGCTGCTGGTGTCGGAGCACGGCATCTACACCAAGGAACGCAAGATCGATCTGTTCCAGAGCCAGTGGATCCGCGACAACCGCAGCATCTTCGAGAAGGACATCGCGCAGATCAGCTACTTCCGTGATCTGTGGGTGCGCTTCTTCGAGACCATGGGCAAGGTCTGCTACGACGCCGCCGAAGAGATCGTCGCGCTGTACGAGGGCAACCGCCTGCGCCAGGTGATCGACGGCGCGCCGGCCGAGAAGACGCGCAACATCCCCAACGGCATCAACCTGCCGCGCCTGGCGCCGCTGCGCGATAAGCGCCCGGCCACGGTGCCGCACGTGATGTGCCTGATCGGCCGGGTGGTGCCGATCAAGGACGTGAAGACCTTCATCCGCGCCATGCTGACCATCACGCGCGAGATGCCCGACGCCGAAGGCTGGATCGCCGGCCCGGAAGATGAAGACCCCGACTACGCGCAGGAATGCCACAGCCTGGCCGAGAGCCTGGGCCTGGGCGACCGCATCAAGTTCCTCGGCTTCCAGAAGATCGACGACGTGCTGCCCAAGGTGGGCGTGCTGGTGCTGAGTTCCATCAGCGAGGCGCTGCCGCTGGTGGTGCTGGAAGGGTTTGCCGCAGGCGTGCCGTCGGTCACCACCGATGTGGGCTCGTGCCGCCAGTTGCTGTTCGGCCTGGAAGGGGACGACGCGGCGCTGGGTGCGGCGGGCGCCGTGGTGCGCATCGCCGACCCGGCCGCGCTGGCCGCCGAGGTGCTCACGCTGCTACGGGACGAGGCGCGCTGGCATGAAGCGCAGGCCGCCGGCGTTGCCCGCGTCGAGCGCTACTACACGCAGGAGATGATGGTCGGCAGCTACCGCGAGCTGTACGAGCGCCTGCGCACGCTGCCCGACCTGACCACCGAGGCCGGCGCCACGGCGGCCGCCGCAGCCTGCCCGCACCACGCCGGGCAGAACGGCAAGAAGGGAGCGCGCTGATGGCCGGCATCGGTTTCGAGCTGCGCAAGATGCTCAAGCGCGACAGCCTGCTCGGGCTGCTGCGCGCCTACACCTACGCCGGCATCATCAGTTCCGGGCCGTGGATTCTCTCCATCGTCGGCATCTTGCTGATCGGTATCCTGAGCCTGCCGTTCGTGATTCCGGGCTCGCTCATCACGCAGTTCCAGGTGTCCGTTACTTACCTGATTGCGGTGAGCCTGATCCTGACCGGGCCGATGCAGCTGGCTTTCACACGCTTCACCTCCGACCGCCTGTTCGAGAAGCGCGATGACCTCGTGCTGCCCAACTACCACGCGGTGTCGCTCGTCATCACGCTGCTCTCGGGCGGGCTGGGGCTGCTGGTGGTGCTGTTCGGGTTTCCGCAGCAGTCGGCCATTTATCGGATCTTGATGCTGGCCGGCTTCGTGGTCATGGCCAACATCTGGATCGCGGTGATCTTCCTGTCGGGCATGAAGCAGTACAAGGCCGTCGTCTGGACGTTCCTGATCGGCTACACCCTGACCGTGCTGCTGGCGCTGCTGTTCAACCGCATCGGGCTGGAGGGGCTGCTGCTGGGCTTCGTGCTGGGCCAGCTGTGCCTGCTGATCAGCATGGCGGGGCTGATCTACCGCAACTTCAGCGCGCGGCGCTTCCTGTCGTTCGAGGTGTTCGACAAGCGGTATGCGTATCCATCGCTGATGGTGATCGGGCTGCTCTACAACCTCGGCATCTGGCTCGACAAGTTCATGTTCTGGTACGCGCCGGGCACGGGGCAGCAGGTGGTCGGGCCGCTGCACGCGTCGGTCATCTATGACATTCCGGTGTTCCTGGCGTACCTCGGCATCATCCCGGGGATGGCGGTGTTCTTGGTGCGGATCGAGACGGATTTTGTCGAGTACTACGATGCGTTCTACGACGCGGTGCGGGGTGGGGCGTCGCTGGAGCATATCGAGGATATGCGTAACACGATGGTGCAGACCATTCGGGCCGGGCTGTACGAGATCGTGAAGATCCAGGCCATGGCGGCGCTGGTGTTGTTTGCCGTGGGCGCCTCGGTGCTGCGTGTGCTGCAGATTTCCGAGCTGTATTTGCCCTTGCTGTATGTCGACACGATTGCTGCGAGCCTGCAGGTGGTGTTTCTGGGGGTGCTGAATATCTTCTTTTACCTGGATCGGCGGCGGGTTGTGCTGGGGCTGACGGCTGCGTTTGTGGTGTTGAACGGGGTGCTGACCTGGATCACGCTGCAGTTGGGGCCGGCTTGGTATGGGTATGGGTTTGCGGTGTCGCTGTTGCTGGTTGTGATGGCCAGCCTGACCATTCTGGATCGGAAGTTGGATCGGTTGGAGTACGAGACGTTTATGTTGCAGTGATTGCTGTTGTGTGGGTTTTGGACTTGGTGGTCTGCTGCTGTTTCGTCCCCTGCCGGGGCTGACCTACTTTTCTTTGTCTTGCCAAAGAAAGTAGGCAAAGAAAGGCGCGCCGAGATGGCGACCCCCTCCTTGAATTTCTGTCGCAGGGAGGGAGAGGAGGCAAACTCGCTGCGCTCAGACAGCCTCCTCTCTTTTTCCTCCCTGCAACAGAAATTCAAGGCGCCATCTAGGCTTAACGTCAAAAGACAAAGGCCAAACCAACGGCGCGCACGAGCACGCGCCAACGCATGTCCTAGCAGCGCGCCCAGCAAGAGATGGTTTGGCCGTTCCTGCCCTAGGGCGTGTCGTCAAACTGTCAGAGAGCGTTTAGCATCGATGGCCATGACAGTAAGACGATACGGTTTGCGCGACGACCAATGGGAGCGCATCAGCGAGTTGCTTCCGGGGCGCAAAGG